>MLJW01000093.1_pt1 | contig 103241 bp, 86 predicted proteins | sample 888231 | NCBI WGS metagenome assembly MLJW01 (sample SAMN05788063, study PRJNA343431) | mine drainage metagenome | isolation source: sample collected from the inflow into an acid mine drainage treatment plant... | place: Germany: Lusatia, lignite mining district | reverse complement strand
CAGTTGGCCCGGAAATTTATTTTAATTCTTCAGTTGGCTTAGAATTTTTATTGGGCTATACTGCTAAGACAGAAGAAATACCAAATAATTATAAAGATGTTCGTAATGGGTTTCAGGTAAGTATTGGATTTCAATTTCATTTAGAAAAATAAAAAAAGATGAAAAAAATAGTATTTTACATTCTGTTAATATTTATTATTAACACAGCAAAATCTCAAAGTATTTCTCCACTCGAAAGTGCTCAATATTGTCCACTTACAAATATAACATTTACAGTAACTATTCCGGGTAGTAATCCGGTTGTTTCTTCTTGGACAAACGGCCCGATAGTTGTGCAACAGGCCCAAGTTTTAAATAATAACACTTCAAACACAAGTACAACGTTTACTTTTATAGGTCAATTTAGAGATGTTAATATTAGTCAGGTTTTCAAAATTGATTACACTGATGCAAATGGTTTAGGGGCAACTTACTTGCCTACATTTAAATACATCAAATCTTTATTTTACAATTATCCTACAGGTTCTTCTAGTAGCAGTCCGTGTCAGCAATTTGCAGCAAATCAAGCTTCTGTTATTGCGCCACGTTGTCAAATTGTAAATATTCCAATAAGTGTTAAAGCGGCAAATTGGAGCACCTTTGGTGAGGGAAGCGATTTTTGTTGGGGTTCTATTTCAACATATGAATATCAATTACCAGCCGGGTGGATATTAAATGGAACAACATCTACGGGAACTAATTGGATTGCTGGGGGAGGCAGTGTTACAATAACATCAAATTTGTCAACTGGTGATGGTATGACAATTAAAGCTAGGCCCACTAATAGTTGTGGAACTGGATTATCAAATGGTATCACACCAGCTCAAATTCTAATTTCAAGACCTGCACCTACATTGTCAATTCCCAGTGCAAGTGGTTCATATACACTTTGTTCTGGTGTTACAGATAATTACACAATTACAGGCTTAACAAATGGCGCTTCTGTAAGTTGGAATATCAATAATAATACAAATAATTTGGCTCAAATTACAGCTGGTGGAAATACAGCAACTGTGACAGTTCAAGCGAATTCACTAGGTTATACAGGAGACATAACATTGGTTGCAACAGTTACAGATTGTATGTCAACATATACAAAAACTCAAACAATTACTATTGGTACAGGTTCTGCACCAGCAATAACCAATTTAAATGTTGACAATACCTGCGGCACTTTTGCAGAAGCTTATTGCACTAATCCGCCTAATTCTACAGGCTTTATATGGACTTACAATTTTGGTCAAGTTGTACAAAATAATCCAGGTTATTATGGTGATTATTTTTTATTGAAACCATTAGGACAAACTGCAACGGGCCAAACTTACTATGATTATTTAAGTGTACAGGCAACAAATGCATGTGGCGTTTCAGCTTCAAGCGCAACATCATCGTTTACTATTGGACCAATTTCTTCTACCTGTGGAAGTGGCGGTGGTGGCAAAGGTCTTCTAAGTATAAAGCCTGGAAATACTAAAACTTTGACTGATGTAATAAATAAAGAAAGTGAAAATGTACTGAAAATTTATCCTAATCCCGCTAACAACAATATAACAGTTACAACAACGGCTAAGGAAGTTGGAGCAACATTGCAAATTATCAGTAATAAAGGAGCTGTAATTTATAAAACCATTATAGAAAATAATGCAACCAATATTAATATTGCAAACTATAATAGCGGTATGTATTATATAAAAATTATAAGCAATTCGGGAATAAAAACACTGAAATTTGTAAAACAATAAAAGAATAGAAGTTTAAAAGAAAAAAGGGTTGCCGGCCTTTAATGGATTAGCAACTCTTTTTGTAGTTTTTTGTTTTCAGAAATAAACCTCAGCATTACAGAGGTTTATTTCTGTTTTAAAACAATCTTAATTATTGGCAAACTTGCTAACAAGCGGAGTCCCCGCTATCCTTAGCGTTCCGCAGAACTCTCCGGATTAATAATAAAACACAACCAATTCTGTTTCTCATTTTATCTCCCAAACGCTTCGCTTAATTCTTGCAATAACCGGGTACTCTCCATACAGCTTTGCCGTGTTTGGCTATTACCTTCTTCGTGACTTCTTGCTATTTTCTTCGTGACTGAACGAAGGATGGGCGAAGCAAACAGCAAGAAGGTGTGAGGCAGATAATAAAGAAACAAGATACAAGAAACAAGATGCAAGAAACAAGAACCAAGAAACAAGATACAAGGCGTACAAGTTACATGGTAAACAAGGAACAAGATCAAGACAATGGTATCTATTGCTTAATAACACGTATACCGGATAATGATGATGGATTATTTGCGAAAAAAATATAAAAACGAAACAGAAAAGCATGGATTATCAATGAATAAATTTTTTGCATATCTCGGCTTATTTCGGTAACCTTTGTGTTAGCAGAAATTTTATGAGCGACATTCTTCAAATTATAGCACCACTTAAGACAGAGATTAAAAAACTTGCCAGCGTTCAAGGAAAATCGCTTGCGACCTTACACGAGACAATCACTTCACTTTCTGAAACTTCAAACGAATTTGAAAATTTATGGGCTGGTGGTTGGGGAAATACGAATTATAATCACTATTATAATCCTAAAAATTATGAACAAGGAATTAAAGTAAATACTGACTATTTTTATGATTTAATTTCGAAAAAACACAAAGTAAATATTGACAATATTGAAAGAGATGTTACTAAACATTTAGAGCCGTACAAAAAATTTCAACACCATTTAATTACTGAGCTTTCTGTTATTCGGGACAATGAGAACTTTAATAATGAAAATGAACTTTTAAAATTGATAGAAAATTTTAAATGGGGTTTAGACCCTTCTCATTATGTGACACTTCGAAGACCTAATCAAATTCCCGTCTATGATATGAGAGCATTAACTCGTGGACTTGAAACTCCGCCACATATTGCAGTCACTGCTTACCTCATTTCATTATCAACAAGAGCCTATTCAGTTAGAAGTTTTGAAGAATTAGTTAGCAGAATTTTAAGGCAAATTGAACTAAAATTAACTGCCAAATCAATGCCGGATAGTTATGGCTATTCGGCCAAGGTTCTAAACGATATATTCGATAATTTTCATAATTTTTATACGCAATTAAAGAATAGGCATAATAACAGACAGACAATTGAAATCCAAGATGAATACGATGTTCAGGATTTACTTCATTGTATTTTTAAACTACACTTCAAAGACGTTAGAGAAGAAGAATATACACCATCTTATGGTGGTATCTCTACTCGAATGGACTTTTTATTAAAAAACGAAAACATAGTTATAGAGGTTAAGAAAACAAGAGAAAAACTTTCAGACAAAGAAATTAGCGCACAACTGATTTTAGATGTTGCACATTATAAAAATCATCCTAATTGCAAACTTTTAAAATGTTTTGTTTATGATCCTGAAAATCGGGTTAAAAATCCAAGAGGATTAGAAACTGATTTAAATAAATTATCGGATGACAATTTATCAGTTGAACTTTTCATCAGACCGTAGAAATAGAAAATGAACGAAAAACCTTATTGGTACAGGCTATTAGATTTGGTTGAACGGAGAGGTTATTTTTGGAACGGCTTAACAATTCCTTTTATAATTGGCTCAAGGCAATATATTGAGCCATCTGAAGATCTGCAAACAATCAGTGAACTAATTAACGAAATCAATAATTCTCCATACAATGTTAGCGTATTAAAGTGCTGTAGAATTGGCGAATATGTTTTTAGTCTTTCTAACGCTAGTAACCAAGAAATTTATGGCGGGGTCGATAACATAGTAATAATAGACAGTTCGTTCAGTACAGTAGCAAGTTCTAACGATATTATCAAAGAATTGGAATTGAAGTATGATGACTTAATACATTCTGAAACTTATTCAAAGACTGATGGAGAATGGGGCGACTATACCGATAAAGAAATAAATCTATTGATAGAAATAAATACAACATCTTGACCAAAACTTCTACCACCCCCGCCATCCTGAGTGTTCCGCAGGGCTCTCCGTATCGATAATATAAATCAGGCTAAGTCTGATTCTCATTTTATATCCAAAGAGACGCTTCGCTTAACTCTTTGGATAGCAGTTGGTGAACATACACAACAAGGGCAAGTTTCCCAAATTGTAGTTTGTAGGTGTTACTTCTTACACATAAAGCCAAATAAAAAGTCGCCGCCCCAGTTGTGTGTTTTCACCAACTGGATTTAATGGCAAGCTTTCCAAATTAAAACTGCAGATAAAAAACGGTTCCAACTCCTTCGATAGACTGTACCTGAATATTGGCTTTGTGCAACATCATAATTTGTTTGCATAAACTTAAACCAATACCGCTTCCGTTTTTCTTGGTACTGAAAAAAGGGATGAATATTTTATCTGTTATTTCTTTGGGCATACCGCTTCCGTTATCTGCTACCTTGATTATTGTTTTTTGATTTATTCTTGTTGCTGTTAAAACAATTTTCGGCTTCTTTTTTTCTTTCACGGCATCAATGGCATTTATAATAAGATTGATCAGTACCTGTTCTATTAAATTTATATCTACATCAATAGCAAGATTGGGTTCTTTCAAGATCATTTCTAATTCTATATGCTTCTGGTCTAATGTAGGCTGCATCAAGCGGTGCATGTTTTCGAACAGGTCGCTTACATTCACTGTTTTCAAATTGGGCTCGGTTACTTTATTAAGGTTGCGGTAAACCTGTGCAAACCTTAACAAACCATCGCTTCTGCGTTTAATGGTATCGATTCCAATTTCAAGGTCTTCAGTCAAAGAAGCTGTATCGTTTTTATCGATATGCTGCAATCTTGTTTTAAGTGTATCGGCCAGTGAAGAAATGGGAGCAACCGAATTCATGATCTCGTGCGTCATCACACTTAATAATTTTTGCCATGCTTTAGATTCTGTTTCGTCGATGGCAACATTGATGTTTTGAAAAGCGATAAGGTTATATTTTTTTTCATCGGTCTGAAACGAAGTGGCCGATAATAAAACCTTTAAAGAAACATTTTCCTGGTGTACAGTGGCAATAACACTTTCGCCCGGGTTTAATGTAACGATGTGTTCGTATAATTCTTTGTCGCGTTTTTCCAGTGAATGAATGGTACGCAGGTAAGGAAACAGCAATAATTTTTTTAACGATTCATTCATCCAAACAATTTCGCCGCTTTCTGTTTCGTACGATAAGATTCCCGTATCAACCAGCTCTAATATTTTTTGCAGGTACAGGTATTGTGTTTCTTTTTCGCGGCTGATGAGTTTAAATGTGGTGTTGATCTCATTAAACCCTTTGCGCAATGATTTTAATTCAACAGGCGCATTGCTTACATTAAAGTTGCGTGAGAAATCTTTATAGTGGATGGCTTCTACAAACTGATCAACTTCATCCTGTGTTTTTCTATGAAAGCGGAACAGATCATACAACTGCAAAAGAATAACGGGGAATACAATTATTTCGTACACATAAAATCCTTTCGTTAAAAAAAACGAAGCAAGCGAAAGTGTGAGAAATAAAAACAACACCCGCCATAAAATATTTGCCTGGTAACTTTTAAATATCATATTTATTTAACCTCCTGTATAATGCGGTTCTTGTTAATCCCAATTCCTTAGCGGCTTTGGTAATATTGCCATTGTGTTTTTCAATTACACGGATGATGGTATTTTTTTCGATGATGCTGAGTTTGGTATCGCTGCCCTCTTCTTCTTTCGTTGCCGATTCGATGGGAGAGAAGATCAGGTCATCAGCAGCAATAACTGCCGAATCGGCCATGATGATGGCTCGTTCGATAGTGTACTGCAATTCGCGGACATTGCCGGGAAATGAATATTGTTGTAATTTTTCCAAAGCAGATCTGTCCAACGAAATACCGCTACGCATATATTTTGTTGCATACTGTTTGGCAAAATGATTGGCAAGCAAAGCAATATCTTCTTTTCTTTTTCGCAGCGGCGGAATCATTATTTCTACCGTGTTGATACGGTAAACCAGATCTTTCCTGAAACGATCTTCATTGGCAAGTTCTGTTAATTCTAAATTGGTGGCACATATCAAACGGATATCGATGGGCAATGTTTGATTGCTGCCCAGTTTGGTGATCTGCCTGTTTTGTAAAACGCTTAATAGTTTTGCCTGTTGCTGCAAAGAGATATTACCAATTTCATCCAAGAATAAAGTTCCTTCGTTGGCCGATTCGAATCTTCCGGTACGGTCTTCTTTTGCATCGGTAAATGCACCTTTCTTATGACCAAATAATTCGCTCTCGAATAAAGTTTCTGTCAATGCACCTACATCCACTTTTACATAAGGTTTTTTTGAACGAAGTGATCTTTCGTGAATGGCTCTTGCGATCAGATCTTTACCGGTACCATTCTCGCCAAGAATTAAAATATTGGCATCGGTAGGTGCTATCTTTTCGATCTTTAAAAAAATATTTTTCATCACTTCGCTTTCGCCCATCAATTCGGTTCCGATGATACTTTGTGCCGGGGCCTCTTGTAACTTTGTATTTTTTTTATTCTGAATGCCTTCCAAAACATCTTTGATGGTAAGTATCAGTTTTTCGTTCTGCCAGGGCTTTACCATAAAATCGGCAGCGCCTTCTTTTAACGAACGTACCGCAAGATCAATATCGCCATAAGCTGTGATCATGATCACGGCTGCATTAGAGCCCGATGCTTTGATCCGTTTCAGCCAAAACAAACCTTCGTTGCCGGTATTGATAGAACTGTTGAAATTCATATCCAATAAAATAATATCGAAAGAATGTTTGGATAAAAGCCAGTCTAAATTCTCTGGATTTTTTTCGGTGATGATCTCTTTTACTTCGGTCTTCAATAATAATTTAACCGCGATCAATACATCGGTATCATCATCTATCACCAATAATGTTGCTTGCTTTAGATTCATAGTTTTTCTTGCTCTAAGTAGTCAGTCAAAATTAAATGCAAATTATTTTTATTTTTAAAACCAATGGAACACTGATACACAGCATGTACAGATGATAACGGATCGAATGCCGCAAAGCGGCATTATCTGCGCTGATCTGTTTTGTTTAACCATATTAAAATTATCAGCCTGTATCTGTTTCATCTGTGTTATCAGTGTGCTATCCTTCGCTCCGATATTTCAAGTTAAGCATCATTGATGTAAAATAAGTCAAAGATTATTTTGACAGAATACTGAATATTTCTTTGGATACCATAAATATACCGTTAACTAATAAATTGGAAAGCAACAGTTTAGTTGAAACTGATTTTAACGGGTGTATCAAAACCGAACACTTGTTGTACCAATGCCGAACAACAATTAGATAACAGGAATTCTAAATGTTTGATTTTCAGTACAAATTTTTCTGGCATCTTCTTTCGATATATTATTAATAATATTTTTTTAAAGCAGTTGGATAGTTATCTGATATAAAACTTCGGATATTCAAATAAAAAATAAAAAGAAATGGACCGAGTTATTCAAAAAAAGAGATGGAATTCAAAACGCATCATCACTATTGTGATCGTTGCAGGCATAGTGATACTGGTAGCAGCGAGTTATTATTTTACTTCGGGTAAATCTAAATTGAATGTAGATAAAGACCGCATCACCATCAGTGAAATTAGTAAAGGAAGTTTTCAGGAGATCATCCCGGTTAACGGCATCGTTTTGCCTGTTACAACCATTTACCTTGATGCATTGGAAGGCGGACGCGTAGAAGAAAAATTTGTAGAAGATGGTGCCGTGATGAAGAAGGGCCAGCCCATACTTCGTTTATCGAATACCGATCTTACATTGAGTTTGGTAAATCAGGAAACATCGGTGTATAATCTTTTAACGCAGATGCAGATATCGCGTAATGCTGCACAACAGAATACGGTAAATAAATTAAATCAAATGGCCGATGTGGAAAGCCTTTTAAAAGAAGCCGAACGTGTGTATAAATTAGACAAACATTTATTTGCTGAAAAAGTAATTGGCCTGCAGGAATTTAAACAGGCCGAGAATAATTACAATTATTATTTGCAGAAAAGAAAATTGACCGAACAGATCTTAAGCCAGGATTCATCTTCTACCAAACAACAATTAGAACAATCGAAACAATCGTACGAGGGATCGCAAAATGCATTAAAAGTAATGCGCAAAAAAGTGGATGATCTGGTTGTACGTGCACCCATCGACGGGCAGCTTACTTCATTGGATGCAGAGATCGGGCAGAATAAACGACAGGGCGAACGTTTGGGACAAATTGATGTGTTAGATGGTTTTAAAGTTCGTGTAGATATTGATGAACATTATATCTCCAGGATATTTACCGGTTTATCGGGCAGCTTCGAATTTGCCGATAAAACATATAAACTAAAAATTTATAAAGTATATACACAGGTTGCCAATGGAAAATTTCAGGTTGATATGAAGTTTGATGGTGAAGTGCCCAAGGGTGTCCGTCGCGGGCAAACATTGCAGATACGATTGGCATTGAGCGATGAGATGCAATCCATCTTATTGGCCAAAGGCGGTTTCTACCAAAAAACAGGCGGCAACTGGATATTTAAATTAAACGAAAACGGAACAGTAGCGTATAGGGTAGATATACAATTGGGCATGCAAAACCCCGATTATTATCAGGTGTTGCAAGGATTAAAGCCCGGCGATAAAGTAATTACATCAAGCTATGAAACCTATGGCGATATGCAGGAACTGATCTTGAATAAATGATAAGAATGAAAAATAAAATCTTATACATCTTATTGCTGATTATTTGCATCAGCACTTATACAAACTCGGAAGAATGTGCGAAGTCAAATTCATTATGCCTGTCGTCAAAAAACAAATTGAATATTTCAGAAAATGTAAAATCACACGACGATGATGTTTTTATACCGGACAATATATTTTTTTTAAAAATACCTATTCAATAAATGATACTCATTAATAATCATCCCAAAAACAAAACAGTATGATCAAGATCAAAGACCTCGAAAAAATTTACCGCACCGAAGAAGTAGAAACAATTGCGTTAAACAAATTAAACATGGAAGTGAAAGAAGGGGAGTTTGTTGCAGTGATGGGACCTTCGGGTTGCGGCAAATCAACTTTATTAAATATTCTGGGATTGCTGGATGATCCTGACAGTGGCAGTTTTATTTTTAACGGACAGGAGATCGCCCATTTTAATGAACGCCAAAGGGCCGATACACGCAAACGGAATATTGGTTTTGTATTTCAGAGTTTTAATTTAATTGATGAATTAACTGTGTACGAAAATGTAGAGCTCCCTTTAATTTATACAGGTGTTCCTGCTGCGCAACGAAAAGAAAAAGTAGAGAAAGTATTGGATAAGATGCAGATCATGCATCGCCGCAACCATTACCCACAGCAGCTTTCAGGCGGTCAGCAACAACGTGTGGCTGTTGCACGTGCTGTGGTAAATAACCCAAAATTAATTCTGGCCGATGAACCTACAGGTAACCTCGATTCATCGAACGGTAACGAAGTAATGGAATTGCTGACCAATTTGAACGAACAGGGAACAACCATCATTATGGTTACGCACAGCGAGCATGATGCACGTTACAGTCACCGCATCATCCGCATGTTAGACGGGCAAACAGTTACAGAAAATATTTTGGTGTGAGCCGGAGGATATAAATGAATTTTTTGTTGCGTAGCATCCTGCCGATTCTCACCGGGACTTGTACTGCAACAAATAGCTGATCGATTTTAGTTAGTAAATAAAATTTCGTTAGATGATTAAAAGTTATATCAAGGTTGCGTTCAGAAATCTTATTCGCAATAAAACCTTTGCTACAATTAATATACTTGGACTGGCTGTTGGGATGGCCAGTGCCATGCTTATTTTATTGTGGGTACAAAACGAATTAAGCTTCGATAGGTTTTATACAAAAAGCGATCGGTTATATGTTATGTACAATCGCGATAAGTTTGATGGGGCTATGCACTCATGGAATACTACTCCCAAAATATTGGGCACCGCTTTAAAAAAAGATTACCCCGAAGTAGAAGATGTAGCCCGTTATGATAACATTACTTTTTTACTAACTGTTGGAGATAAACATTTGAATGTTAGAGGTGGTTTTGCCGACAGTGGTTTCCTTAATCTGTTCAGCTTCCCATTAAAGAGCGGTAATGTTTCGCAGGCATTAAGCGGCAATAATAATATTGTAATTACACAGAAATTAGCCGTAAAATTATTTGGAAAAGAAGATGCAATGGGCAAGATCATTCGCATCGACAGTAATGCAAATTTTACTGTAACAGGTGTGCTGGCTGATCTGCCCAATAACACGGTATTCAACTTCGAATATCTTTTGCCATGGGCTTTTATGAAGCAATTAAAATGGGATGATGATAACTGGGGCAATAATTCGGTGCGCAATTATGTACTGCTGAAACCCAATGCATCGCAGGCTGCATTCGATGCCAAAGTAAAAAACATTACCCGAAGCCATTCAACCGAAACGGAAGAAGTTTTTTCGTATCCGGTAAGCAGGCTGCACCTGTATTCGAAAGATGAAAATGGAAAATTGGTTGATGGACAAATAGAAACGGTAAGGTTATTTACAATCATTGCTGCGTTTATTTTATTAATTGCCTGCATCAATTTTATGAACCTTTCTACTGCCAGAAGCGAAAAGCGTGCAAAAGAAGTTGGGATAAGAAAAGTAGCTGGTGCTTACAAGAGTAATTTAATTGCACAGTTCATCGGAGAAAGTATCATCATTTCTTTTATTGCTTTTTTTATAGCGATCATCATGGTGCAACTTAGTTTGCAGGGATTTAATCAGTTAACCGGTAAACAACTTTATATTGAATACGGTAATCCAATATTCTGGTTGGTTGCGATATTGTTTGTTTTATTCACAGGTATCGTAGCCGGAAGTTATCCTGCATTTTATCTTTCATCTTTTTCTCCCGTTAAAGTATTGAAGGGCACATTTAAAAAAGTAAATGCTGCTGTTACGCCGCGCAAAGTATTGGTGGTATTACAATTCATGTTTGCCATTATACTCATCATCGGTACCATCATCATCGAACACCAAATTAAATATGTTCAAAACAGGGATGCCGGATACAACAGGGAGAATTTGGTGTATGCTTTTACGCAGGGAGATGCCACTAAAAATTACAATCTTATCAAACAGGAATTATTAAGCAGTGGTGCCGCAGTTTCTGTAACAAAATCGGCTAACCCCATTACACAACGATGGAGCGATAGCTGGGGATTTTCGTGGGACGGAAGTACTGAAGCAGATAAAAAAATAGACTTTGTACGATTGGGAAGCGATGCAGATTTTATAAAAACAATTGGTGTGCAATTAAAAGAAGGGCGTGATATTGATATATATAAATATCCTACCGACAGTACCGCAATTCTATTAAACGAAACTGCTGTAAAAGAAATGCGATTAAAAAATCCGATCGGTGTAACTGTAAAAGGTGTCGATAAGGACTTGCATGTAATTGGTGTTGTAAAAGATTTTATTTTAGAATCGCCTTTCGAGAAAAAAATAAACCCGATGATGATCATTGGTCCGGGAGTAGATTTTTTTCAGGTCATTCATTTTAAATTAAATCCTGCCAATTCAACAAAAGACAATCTTGCCAAAGCAGAGCAGATATTCAGGAAATACAATCCGCAATATCCGTTTGAATATGTTTTTACTGATGAAGCTTATGCCAAAAAATTTAAAGAGCAACAACGCACCGGAACATTGGCAGCGTTATTTGCCGGCCTTACAATTTTTATTTCTTGTCTGGGTTTATTTGGACTGGCAGCATACATGGCCGAGAACCGTATAAAAGAAATCGGCGTTCGCAAAGTATTGGGTGCAAGTGTTACATCTGTTACAGCATTGCTTTCTAAAGACTTTCTGAAGCTGGTATTAATTGCTTTTCTCATTGCATCACCTATTGCCTGGTATGCCATGAATAAATGGTTGCAAACTTATACTTACCGCATTAATATAGAGTGGTGGGTATTTGCAGGGGCGGGTTTCTTATCGATGATCATTGCATTTACAACAGTAAGTTTCCAGGCAATTAAAGCAGCAGTAGCCAACCCGGTAAAAAGTTTAAGGACCGAATAAATTAATGTGAAAGATGAAAAGCAAATAAAAATAATGAACAAAGAATATTGAATAATAAATAAAGAATTACACAATGATAAAAAATTATTTCAAGATCGCATTTCGTAATCTCTGGAAAAATAAGAGTTACAGTGCCATTAATATTTTTGGCCTTGCCATTGGTTTAGCCACCTGTTTATTGATAACATTATTCATCACAGATGAATTAAGCTACGATACTTTTCATACCAACGCAGATCGCATTTATCGTATCAATGCCGATATACGTTTTGGCGGTTCCGAAATGCGCATTTCCGAAACATCGGATATGATGGGGCAGGTGCTGAAAAAAGATTATCCGCAGGTAGAAGAATATACGCGTATTTATAATAACAGCGGCAGCAAGCTGATAAAGAAAGGCAATGAATTTATTAATGAAGAACATGTGGCGTATTTTGATTCAACCTTTTTTAATGTATTTACATTTCCTGCTGTTGAAGGCGATACCAAAACAGCATTGAACGAACCGAATACTGTTGTTGTTACTGAATCGGCAGCAAAAAAATATTTCAACACAACCAATGTCTTGGGTAAAACTGTTGAAGTTAAAAAAGGTGAAACAACGCAGCCTTTTAAAATAACTGCAGTAATAAAAGATATGCCGCATAACTCGGATATCCGTTTCGATTTTATGTTCTCTATGAAGAGTGCCGATTATCAATGGGGCCAATTTACCAGTCATAATTTTCATACTTATTTATTACTGAAAAAAGGAACTGATTATAAGGCTTTCGAAAAAAATTTCCCTCAATATATCGAGAAATATGTTCTGCCTTATGTACAGCAATTCATCAAAATAAACAGTATGGATGAATTTAAAAAAGCAGGTAACAGGCTTGATTATTCGCTGATACCGCTTACAAAAATCCATTTGTACAGCGATTACTCTTTTGAATTAAGTCCATCGGGAAATATACAGTACGTCTATATCTTCGGGGCAGTGGCCATATTCATTCTTATCATTGCCTGCATTAATTTTATGAACCTGAGTACGGCACGCAGCGCTAATCGTGCAAAAGAAGTGGGTATCAGAAAAGTATTGGGCACCGAAAGAAAAACATTGGTAACACAGTTTCTTGTTGAGTCAACCATTACCGCATTCATTTCTCTTTTCATTGCCATCGTTATTGCGTATCTGGTATTACCATTATTTAATAATGTTGCGGCAAAATCGCTTTCGATCAATGATCTGTTGAGTTTTAAAATTCTTCCTTTCATTATACTGCTTCCTTTTATTGTTGGATTATTGGCCGGAAGTTATCCTGCATTATTTCTGTCGGGATTTAAACCCATTGTGGTTCTAAAAGGGAATGCCAATTCGGGATTTAAGAAAAGTAACCTGCGAAATGTATTGGTGGTGTTTCAATTCACCACTTCAGTAATTCTTATCATCGGAACGATCATCATATATAATCAACTGCATTATATACAAACAAAAAAACTCGGTTATAATAAAGATCAGGTATTGATCATTAACGGCACCGGTGCACTCAATAATAATATCAAAGCATTTAAGAACGAAGTACTTGCCATGCAGGGTGTAAGCAGTGCAACTATCAGTTCTTTTCTTCCTGTTTCCAGTTCTTCGCGCAACGATAACAGTTATTCGAAAGAAGCTGTGATGGATTCTAAGAGCGGACTTGATCTGCAGACATGGACAGTAGATTATGATTATATCAAAACACTCGGGATGGAAATTGTAAAAGGAAGAAATTTTTCCAGGGAGTTTGGTACCGACACCAGTGCTGTTTTGATTACAGAAACAACAGCAAAAATTTTAGGCTATGCCGATCCGATAGGAAAAATGATCTATGCACCATCAAACATTAACGCACCCGGCGGTGCATTATTACCATTGCAGATAATTGGTGTGATCAAAGATTTTCATTTCGAATCGCTGCATCAAAACATAGGGCCATTATGTATGCGGCTTGGTAACAGCAATGATCTGGTATCATTTAAAATAACTGCAGCAAATACACAAAATTTAATCCCGCAGGTAGAAAAAAAGTGGAAGGAAATGGCATCAGGTATGCCATTCAGTTATCGTTTTCTGGACGATGCCTTTAATGAAATGTACATCAGCGAAAAGCGTGTAGGCACTATTGCCATTGTATTTGCGATACTTGCAGTATTTGTTGCTTGTCTTGGTTTATTTGGATTGGTAACATTTATGGCCGAACAACGTACCAAAGAAATAGGTGTACGAAAAGTATTGGGTGCATCAGTAAGTAACCTGGTAGCGATGCTGTCGAAAGATTTTTTAAAGTTAGTTATCATTTCCACCATCATTGCTTTCCCTGTCGCATGGTGGGGCATGCGTAACTGGTTACAGAATTTTGCATATCGTATCGATATAAGTTGGTGGATATTTTTAGCAGCGGCTGTAATTGCTTTGGCGGTAGCATTAATCACTATCAGTTTTCAGGCAATCAAAGCGGCGAATGCAAACCCGGTAAAAAGCTTAAGGACAGAATAGATCAATGTGAAAGATGAAAAGCAAATAGAAATAATGAACAAAGAATATTGAATAATAAATAAAGAATTACACAATGATTAAAAATTATTTCGTCATCACTTTCAGAAATATCCTTCGCAATAAAACTTTCAGCTTCCTGAACATTTTTGGGTTGGCTGTTGGTATTGCATCTGCAGCATTAATTTTTCTGTGGGTAGAAGATGAACTGAATTACAATCATTATTTTCCAAACAGAAATAATCTGTACGTCATAAAAGATAAACAAACTTATGATGGTAATACGTTTGTGTTTGATGCTACACCGGGTCCGTTGGCACAGGCTGTAAAAGATGAAACGCCGGGGATACAAACTGTAGCACGTTCAACATGGGTAAACCCTATGTTATTTTCTCTTGGCGATAAATCAGTCTATGAAAATGGCCGCTATGTTGATTCCGGCTTCTTGACCATGTTTTCGGTACCATTTATAAAAGGCAATGCTGCTGCGGCTTTTGCACAATTGCATTCGGTTGTTGTATCCGAAAAAATGGCACTGAAGTTTTTTGCTTCAATTGATAATATAGTTGGGAAGACTTTAAAAGTTGATAATAAAGAAGATTATGTTATATCGGGTGTGTTTAAAGATTTACCTGAAAATGTATCGATAAAATTCGACTGGTTAATTCCTTTCAAAGTGTATGAAGAACAAAATCTGTGGCTGAAAGAGTGGGGTAGTAATGCTATTTTAACTTATGCCCGAACAGATCCCAATGCAAACATTGGTACAATCAATAAACAGTTGTATGATATTGTACAGCGAAAAAATTCGCAATCAAATATTGCGAAGATGATGTTATATCCATTTAACAGGATCAGGTTGTATAACAATTTCGATAACAGCGGCAATGAAAAAGAAGGCGTAATAAAAAATGTGCGTTTGTTTAGTTTAATTGCCTGGATCATTTTAATTATTGCGTGCATCAACTTTATGAACCTTGCCACTGCCCGCAGCGAAAAACGATCAAAAGAAGTAGGCATACGCAAAGTAATGGGGGCTATAAAACAAAAACTGATTGTTCAGTTTATTGCCGAATCTGTTTTGCTATCATTTGCATCAATGTTACTGGCAGTAGCAATTATCTTGTTGGCATTGCCTGCATTTAATAATTTGGTTCATAAAAATTTAGCACTTCAAATTTTTCAGCCAATACATCTTGGTGGCTTAATTGCAATTGCTTTGGTGTGCGGCATTTTGGCCGGCAGTTACCCTGCCTTTTATTTATCATCATTTAATCCGGCACTTGTTTTAAAAAGTACGAAATTAAAAACAGGCAGTGCGGCATTCATTCGTAAGGCATTAGTGGTAACACAATTTTCTGCTTCGGTTGTATTAATTATCTGCACCATTATTATTTATCAGCAAATACAATATGGTAAAGAAAAAGATTTAGGCTTTAAAAAAGATGGACTCATTATAACCTCGTTACACGGTAATATGAGGTCACATTTCTCATCAATCAAAAACGATTTACTGAATACCGGTGTTGTTGAAAATGCCAGCATCAGCAACAATGAAGTTTTAAATATGGGAAGTAATACAGGCGATTTTTCGTGGGAAGGTAAAGCTCCCGATAAACAAATCTTGATTACCGTTGAAGGTATAAGTTCCGAATATATTGCAACACAGGGCATGCAATTAAAACAGGGAAGAAGTTTCTACAAAAACCTTAAAGCCGACAGCAACAATGTTATCATCAATGAAACTTTAGCCAGGATAATGAACAATAAAAATATTCTTGGCGCTGTAATTAACAGAGAAAAGGATAAATACACAGTTGTTGGTGTTGTAAAAGATTTTGTTTCGAATAGAAGTAATGTGTACGCACCTGCTTCACCGTTGATGTTGTTTGCCGATACTTCGAACGCAAATGTTTTATCGGTTCGGTTAAAAGCAAATGCACCCATAACATCTGCACTTGCTTCAATAGAAAAAGTAATAAAAACCAATAACCCCGGTTATCCTTTTGAATATGAATTTGCAGATGAAGAATTCGGCCGCTTTTTTCAGGCAGAAACTTTAATAGGAAAATTAGCAGGCGTATTTTCAGCATTGGCTATTATTATTTCCTGTCTTGGCTTATTTGGATTGGCATCGTTTACTGCCGAAAGAAGAACAAAAGAAATTGGGATACGAAAAGTATTGGGTGCTTCAGTAAGCGGAATAACAAGTTTATTGTCGAAAGATTTTTTAAAGCCTGTTTTATTATCGGTTGTTATTGCATTTCCTGTTTCGTGGTGGATGATGTTTAACTGGTTAAAAGATTATCAATACAAAATAATCATTCACTGGTGGGTGTTTGCATTGGCCGGTTTATTAGTGTTGTTGATTGCTTTGGTAACAGTAAGTTTTCAATCGGTAAGAGCCGCTATTGCAAATCCGGTAAAAAGTTTGAGAACAGAATAAAAATAAACGCATGTTAAAAAATTATTTCATCATTGCTGTAAGAAATCTTTTACGAAACAAAGTTTATTCCTTCATCAATATTGCGGGGTTAAGCCTTGGACTTGCTTGTGCCATACTTATTCTTCTATATGTAAAAGATGAATTAAGTTTTGATAAGTTTCATAAAAATGTAAATAATGTTTATCGTATTGTAACAAAATCAAAACAAAATGGTGTTGAACATAAAGACGGTAATACGGGCCTTTTGCAGGGACCGAGATTTGCTCAAAATGTTCCGGGCATACAATCATTTGTGCGGGTGCAGGGTGGTACAGAAGATATAAAAACGGGAACAGATATTCAGTCTCAAGATTTATTATATGTTGATTCAACTTTCTTTTCTGTATTCAATTTCCCATTATTAAACGGCGATGTTAAAACATGTTTGAAAGAACCGCATTCAATTGTTTTGTCCGAAGATGCCGCAAAGAAACAGTTTGGCTCGGCAGATGTTGTTGGCAAAATAGTAATGCTTAGAGATGACAGCACTTTTGTTCCATATAAAGTAACTGCTGTTGCAAAAAGATGCCCGCAGAATTCCTCAATAAAGTTTGATGTATTACTGCCGTTTAAAGAATCGGATAAAGATGCACGTGACAATGATAATTGGTTTAGCTTTTTTTTAAACACGTTTGTAAAACTCAATCCAAAAACCAATCCTGCAACAGTTGAAGATCAGATGCAAAAGTTTTATATAACGGATGCAACATCAACGTTTAAAAAAATGGTAGAAAAATATGGTGGTGGCCCCTTTGCCAGTATGGGGACATATTTTTTGCAACCGTTTACCGACATGCACCTGAGTACAGAACTACCTGCTCAAAATGGGTTAACTAATGCAAGTAATCCAATGTATTCTTATATACTTTCCGGTATCGCATTATTTGTATTGCTGATTGCATGTATCAATTTTGTTAATCTAACAGTTGCGCGTTCTGTAAAACGTGCCAAAGAAATTGGTATTCGTAAAGTTATTGGCGGCAGCAGGAAACAATTGATCAGTCAATTTTTAGGCGAGTCATTTTTGCTTTGCTGTATTGCATTTGCGCTGGCATTGGTAATTGTACAGTTGATATTGCCGGTATTTAATAATCTTGCCAACAAAGCACTTGCTCTTTCTTATTTGTTCGACACGAAATTGATAGCCGCGTATCTGTTGTTATTCTTTATTACTGCACTGCTCGCCGGTTTCTATCCTGCGTTGGTCTTATCGGGATATAAACCTGTTGAAACTTTATATAGTCGTTTCAACCTTGCAGGTAAAAGCTATTTACAAAAATCATTGGTGGTATTGCAGTTTGCTTTGGCTTCATTTTTAATCATTGCCACGTTTGTCATTTACGCACAATTTGATTTTCTTACCAAAACAGATTTAGGTTATAGCGACAGCAATATCGTGGTAGTGAATAAAGACCGCATAAAACATAGTGAAGCTGCAATGTTTAAGAATGAGCTACTGAAGAATCAAAACATCATCGATGTAGCTGCAAAAAATAATGGTCAATGGATAACGGGAGCCAAGCTAAGCAATGATTCTGCAATCAGTTTTAATTACGAAACTATTGATGAATCCTATTTGCCCGAATTTAAAATTCCATTGGTACAGGGAAGGAATTTTTCAAAGATGTATCCTGCAGATTCAAATAATTCTATTCTTGTAAACGAAGCTTTTGTAAAGAAAGCAGGTTGGAAAAATCCGATCGGCGAAACAGTTAATTTCTTTTATAACAACAACGAAATTTATCATGTTGTAGGTGTAGTGAAAGATTATCATTACCTGGCTTTAAATCAGCAGATTGGCCCACAGTTGTTCACCATGAAAAATGATAACCTGTATGGAACATTCAACATAAAAATAAAGCCGGGTACAGAAACCCAGAGTTTGAAGTTTATACAAAAAGCTTTCAAAGCATTTTTTCCATTAAGTCCGTATTCATACATATTTAAAGATGAAGAGAACCTTAAGAATTTTGAATCTGAAGCAAAGTGGAAACAGATACTCTTGTTTGGTGCCATATTAACCATATTCATTTCCTGTATTGGTTTATTTGGATTGTCGGTCTTGTCGGCCGAGAAACGTACAAAAGAGATCGGCATTCGCAAAGTATTGGGTGCATCGGTAAGGAGCGTTGTTACAACGCTGTCGAAAGATTTTTTAAAGCTGGTGGTTATTGCATTAATTATTGCTATACCATTAGCCTGGTTAGCTGCAAATAAATGGCTGGAAAAATATCCGTACCGGATAACAATAAGCTGGCTGACTTTTGCAATGGCAGGGTTGCTTGTTATAATGGTAGCACTTGTAACAGTAAGTTATCAATCAATTAAAGCAGCTATTGCAAATCCGGTAAAAAGTTTAAGGACAGAATAAAAAACAGTTATGTTCAGAAATTATTTAATCATAGCATGGCGTAATATCATTAAGCACAAAACTTTTTCCTTTATAAATATAGGAGGATTGGCTGTTGGTATTGCAGCTGTGATATTGATAGGGCTTTATATTCAATCCGAAATTTCTTACGATGATTTTCAGGTTAATCGAAGTAATATTTACAGGGCTGGGTTCAGTACATCATTGCAGGATAATCCAAAAGATGAAAGCCCCGAATTTACTGCTCCTTTCAGTGTTGATGCCCAAAAACAATTTCCCGAAATACAATCATATTGCCGGATATCGGAAAGTCATGAAGCATGGTTTTTATCTGGTGATAAGAGTATTAAGACAAATGATGTAAAGTTTGCTGATGGATCTTTTTTCCAAATATTTTCTTTTAAACTTTCATCAGGTAATCCATTAACTGCATTACAAAATCCGTATTCGGTAGTGTTATCAGAAAAGTTAGCTGATAAAATTTTTGGGAATGATGAAGCTGTGGGAAAAACGATTTTATTGGATGGAAAAACAAATTACTTGGTTACCGGCGTTTCAGAAAATACACCACCCAATTCAACAATCCAATATGATGCAGTTGCATCAATCGCTACATTGTATAACGATCCCAATTATTTTATGGGATGGAATGGCGGCTGGCAATATCAACATTATTTTCAGTTAAGAAATAATGCTGTAGCACCAAATCTAGAGAAGAAATTTAAAAATTTTCTGTGGACAAACTTTAATGAAAAATATAGCGCATCTGAATCCGAGAGATGGTATGCACATTTACAGCCTTTGTCGAAAATACATATGTATTACAGTGCAGATGCGGCTAATACCCGCACCAATATTTATGTGTTCAGTATTGTTGCGCTGTTGATTTTAATTATATCGTGCATCAACTATATTAATCTGTCTGTTGCACATGCTTCATCACGATTTAAAGAAGTGGGCGTTAGAAAAGTGCTGGGTGCTTTAAAAATGCAATTGGTAAAACAGTTTATGGGCGAAACATTTTTAGTAACCTTTCTTGCCTTATTATTCGCAATTGTTATTACCATTATTCTTTTTCCTGTTTATCAGAATGTTTCTGGTAAATCATTTATCCTTCATACTAATGAAATTGTTTTTGCCAGCGGTTTTATTTTATTGCTGATGATATTAATAAGTGTTGCTGCCGGATGGTATCTTTCTTTTTATTTATCATCGCTCAATGCAATTAATATTTTTAAAATGCAGTTGCCGAAATATGGTAAACAACGTTTGGGAAATGTGTTAATTGTTTTTCAATTTATTATTACAACAGCATTGGTATCGGCTGTATTTATTGTGCAGATGCAAATGCAGTATATAAAAAACAAGCCACTTGGTTTTGATAAAGAACACATCATTGTGTTGTCGTTAACCGGAGATGATGTGCAAAAGAAAGCTGTGCTCTTAAAGCAACAAATTTCAATACTGACGGGTATTTCGGGTGTTTCTGCAATGTCTGAAGTGCCTTATGATAATATTACACAAAACGGTTTTTTGCCTGAAGGAAGAAAGGATTATTTAACTATTCATCAATTAGATGCTGATGAAGATCTATTAAAGACAATGAACATTCATTTGCTTGCAGGGAATTATTTTTCAGATCAACATCAAACAGATGCTGACGGTTATATTATCAATCAATCTTTGGCCGATAAGTTGGGTTGGAAAAATCCTTTAAACAAAACAATTAACAGAAACGGGGTGCACAAAGTCATTGGTGTAGTACAGAATTTTCATTTTGCATCAATGCACGATCAAATTGGTCCGCTGATCATTACAAATAAACCCTGGTTAAATCAATTTAAATTTCTTGTTGTTAAATATAATACAGAAAATCCTTCTTTGCTTATTGGCAAGCTACAAGGTATATGGAAACAAAATGTTGCGGCTGCTCCTTTTGATTATTGGTTTTTGGATGCTGCTTTTAATACATTGTATAAAGCTGAAGAAAAATATAAATTGCTGTTTTTCTGCTTTTCCATACTTTCTATCGTGCTTTCACTTGCAGGTGTATTCGGACTTGTATTGCTTACTCTTCAATATAAAACAAAAGAGATTGGCATCAGAAAAGTGTTGGGTGCAGGTGTTGCCGATATTATGCAATTAACAGCAAAGAAATTTTTTCTGCTGATTGTTTTTGCATCATTGGTTGCAGTTCCAGTTGCATGGTACTATGTTAATACATGGTTGCAAAATTTTGCTTACAGGATTGAGTTGAAATGGTGGATGTTTTTTGTTTCGGGAATAATTGTTTTGCTTTTTGCTTTAATCATTATCAGCATACAATCAATTAAAGCAGCCATTGCAAATCCGGTAAAAAGTTTAAGGACAGAATAAAAATTATTTTATGATAAAAAATTATTTCAAAACTGCACTTCGCAATCTGCAAAAAAACAAATTATATTCTGCCATAAATATTTTTGGATTAACTGTTGGGTTAGCTGCCTGTCTTTTGATTGGTGTGTATATCAATCATGAATTGAGTTACGATAAATTCAATGCAAATGCCGGCAGGATTGCACGGGTAACTATGGAATACAGTATTTCCGGGACAATCAATGCTACAGCTACTACCGGAACCAAAGTAGGTCCCGAGTTTAAAAGAATGTTCCCGGCAGTGCAGGAATATGTCCGCACTTTTATCGGAAGCAGGGTTGTAAAAAGTGGCGATAAAATATTTGAAGAACCGCATATACTATTTGCAGACCAGCCTTTCTTTAACATATTTTCATATCGTATCGTTGAAGGAAATGCTGCTGCTGCATTGGATGCTCCCGATAAAATAGTGATCACTCGATCTATGGCCAGAAAATATTTTGGCAATGAAAATGCGCTTAATAAAATTCTTACTCTCGATAAAAAAGATTTTACCGTATCGGCAATTTGCGAAGATCCTCCGCAGAATTCACAAATAAAATTTGATTTCGTTACCCAGTTTTTTAACTGGAGTGACCGCGTTAAAACTGAAACATGGTCTGAAGCCAACTGGATTACTTATCTTCTTTTGAATAATGAAAATGATATTCCCCGTTTGCAGAAACAAATAAGTGCTTACACAAGCTCGCCGGAATTGAAAAAAGAAGTTGGTATTGAGGGCAACGACTATTTTACTTTTCATTTAGAACCGCTTACCAAAGTACATTTATATTCTTCGCTTGCAGGTTTTGAGCCTAATGGCAGCATCAATTATATTTATATGTTTGCCGCAATTGCATTGCTGATTTTAATTATTGCATGCGCCAATTATACTAACCTTGCTACTGCGCAATCGGCCGGTCGCAGCGGAGAAATCGGGATGCGAAAAGTAATGGGCGCATCCAAACTCCAGGTATTTATACAATTCATGAGTGAATCATCACTGATCACATTTATTGCTTCTGTATTAGCATTTGTACTGGGCATTTTGCTTATTCCTTATTTCAATAATATTACCGGCAAGCAGTTTACGTATGATATTTTGCTGCAACCTATTCCTGTTATTGCATTGATAATATTCACTGTGCTTGTCAGCTTTTTTGCAGGTTTATATCCGGCCTTGATTTTGTCCGGCACTCAAATTATGGGTGTACTGAAAAAGGGTTTCAGCTTTACTGGCAGAAATAATATGTTGCACAAGGTTTTAATTGTAACCCAGTTTGGTATTTCTGTGTTCCTGATTATTTATACTGTTATTATCCTGCAGCAGATGCATTATATGCAGACAAAAAACTTAGGCTATGACAAAGACCATATTATAGTGCTCCCGATTGCAGGGAACATGATGCAGGATTTTCAAAACACTAAGAATGCATTTGCACAAGTGCCGGGTGTGGAAAGTATCACGGCTTCTTACGAGACACCTGAATATGTACGCTGGGGAGATGGCATCACAGTTAATGATGAAAAAGGGAAACATCAAATATCTCTCAATGCCATGCCGGTCGATTTTGATTTTATAAAAACCATGAAGATGCAATTAGTTTCGGGACGCGATTTTCAACAATCGGATTTCGCTCAAATGGATACGGCAAATAACTATGCAAATTTTCATCAGCCTTATATCATCAATGAAGCCCTTGCAAAAAAAATCGGGTGGACGCCGCAACAGGCAATTGGCAAAACGATTGATAAAAATACCAAAGGCCCGGTTGTAGGCGTGGTGAAAGATTTTAATTTCAGCAGCCTGCATGATCCTATCGGCCCATTATTGATTTTTCTTGCCCGTGATTTTTCACGTGAGTTCATGATACGGATCAATGGTAATAATGTTCCGGCAATATTAAGCCGGTTGGAAATGGTTTGGAAACAACGGGCTCCCGACAGACCATTCAACTATCATTTTTTGGATGATGCATATAATAAACTTTATCTCACAGAGCAGCGCACTTCAGCACTATTTATGGTAGCTGCCGGGCTTGCTATCATACTTGCATGTCTTGGTTTGTTTGGGCTTGCAGCATTTACAACAATTCAGCGCACAAAAGAAATCGGGATAAGAAGAGTGCTTGGTGCAAACGTGAGCAGCATTGTATTGATGATAGCAAAAAATTTTTTACAGTTGGTGTTCATTGCAATTGTTATTGCAACATCTGTTGCATGGTGGGCAGGTAACAGATGGCTTCAGGATTTTGCTTTCCGCATACCCATACAGCCATATGTATTTGCGGCCACAGCGCTGATAACGGTGATGATTGCATTGTTTACTGTTGGGTATCATTCAGTGAAAGCAGCCATTGCTAATCCGGTAAAAAGTTTAAGGACAGAATAATTTAATGTTTAAAAAGACAGAAATAAAATGATACAATTAAAGAACATTTTTAAATGGGTAACAGTTGGCGGCAACAGAGTTTTTTTATTGAAGGATATTAATCTTACAATAAAAGAAGGAGAGTTTATCAGCATCATGGGACCGTCGGGTTCGGGCAAATCTACCTTACTGAATGTGATTGGTATGCTGGATGATTTTAATGAAGGCGAATACAATTTTATTGACCAGCCTGTTCACCAATTAAAAGAAAAACAAAAATCGCAATTGTATAAAAGCCATATTGGCTTTGTGTTTCAGGCTTATCATTTAATTGATGAATTAACGGTGTACGAAAATATTGAGACGCCCTTATTATATCAAAATATAAAAGCTTCCGAACGGCAGGCAATTGTTGCTGATATGTTAGACCGCTTCAATATTGTTGGGAAAAAAGATCTGTTTCCTACGCAATTATCGGGCGGGCAACAACAATTGGTTGGTGTGGCAAGAGCATTGGTGGCCAAACCAAAATTAATTCTGGCTGACGAACCAACAGGAAATTTAAACAGCAAACAGGGCGAAGAAATTATGGAACTGTTTAAACAATTAAATACTGAAGATGCTGTAACAATTGTACAGGTTACGCATTCGGAAAAGAATGCTGCTTACGGTTCGCACATCATTAACTTATTGGACGGGAGAGTAGAAAAAAATTAATTTATTTATCGAACAAATATTTATTGTATGAAGTTGAGCTTTAAAAATTATGTACCGTTTGTTTTATTTGTGATGATTCATTACAACATCAATGCGCAGGATACTTTGCAGCATAAATATACTTTGCAGCAATGTGTTGATATCGCTATTCAAAATAACCTTGATGTAAAGAATGCAGAATTTAAAATGCAAAGCAGTAATGTGTATGCACAACAGGCAAAAGCAACTGCCATTCCTTCCATATCTGCGAATATTACACATGGTATCAATCAGGGTAGAAGTATTAATCCTTATACCAATGCATATCTCGATCAGCAAATCAATACGGCACAATATAATTTGGGGGCAGGGGTAGTATTATGGAACGGCTCATCCATTCAAAATTCAATCAAACAAAATAATTTGAATTTTGAAGCAGGCAAGAAAGATTGGGAACAGGCCAAGAACGATCTTACCGTTAGTGTGATATTGGCGTATCTGCAGGTGCTGAGCAACAGCGATCAATTAAAACTGGCAATGGAACAGGCACTTGTTTCGCAAAAGCAGGTTGAAAGATTGGCACTTTTAAATAAAGACGGAGCCATTGCCCCTGCTACATTTTATGATCAGAAAGGACAATTGGGAAATGATGAATTAAATGTTATTGCAACGAAGAATGCTTTGGAAACATCAAAGCTTGCATTGGTTCAGTTAATGAATATTCCTTATTCAACCGATATGCAGTTAGAGCCGGTAAATAAAGATGCATTAACAAAATACAATGAGTCGATAGAAGAAATATCCGCACAGGCTTCGCAACAATTAGCTTTGGTCAAGGCTGCAGAATTAAGAAAGAAAAGTGCGGCAAAAGCGGTAGAGGTTGCAAAAGGGCAAATGTTGCCAACACTTTCGCTGAATGGAAATTTAGGAACGAATTATTCTAATGCCGCAACAACATTGCAATATATAAATACAACCGATGTGGCAACCAATAATTATGTGCTGATCAATAATGCTAAAACAATGGTCTATGCGCCTCAGGACAATTACAATACGCAAAAAATATCGTATGGTAATCAATGGAAAAATAATTTGAATTCCTACATTGGTTTAGGATTACAGATACCCATTTTTAATGCAGCCAGATTGCGGAGCCAGGTAAAGCTTGCAAAAATTAATGAGCAGCAGATTACTATTCAGTCGCAAACAATAAATATCCGTTTGCGTCAGGCAATTGAACAAGCTTATATCAATATGAACACTGCGTATGACAGATTCCAAATGCTGCAGCAACAGGTAAAAGATTATGCAGAATCATTTCGTGCCGCCACCATCAAATTCGAAGCCGGTTCTATTACTTCGGTAGATTATATAATCGCAAAAAATAATGCCGACCGTGCCAATACCAATTTAATTGCATCGAAGTATGATTATATTTTAAAGACCAAGATCCTGGACTATTATCAGGGAAAGAATTTGTTTTAAAATCCCGAGGTTGAACGAGAATCTGTTTTAAAAACTAATTGATAAGGTCAAACTCTGTTGTTCCGCGATCCGATTTTTCTATTTTAGTAAGCATAAAAGGGGATATACGGCATACTTTAGTATGCCGATCTTGTTTTGAAGGCAACCTTTTTATTGTAACCTCGTATCTAATATAAATGCATTTTCAGTATTGGATGAATTAAGACATATCATTGAAGGCTGTATTGCTAATAACCAAAGAGATCAAAAATTTCTTTACGAAAAGTATTATGGTTATTGCCTTAAGGTCGTGTTCAGATATATTTACAGGTATGAGAAAGCTGTAGATATAGTTAATGATGGGTATGTTAAATTGTTCAGGAACATCAGTAAGTTTCAATATGGCCAGCCTGAACACATGGAGATGATATTGATGGGTTGGATGAAAAAGATCATGATCAATACAGCTATCGATTATCTCAGGAAGAATAATTTTTTACCCGAAATTGGAGCAATTGAAGAAAGTATTTGGATAGAGGATAAAAGCCAGTCGGCCGATCAGTCAATTTTGTATAAAGAACTGATCAGTAGTGTAAAAAAATTACCGCCTGCTTACCGGGCAGTTTTTAACTTGTACATCATCGATGGTTTTACGCATCAGGAAATTGCGAATCAGTTAGGTATTTCGGTAGGAACATCAAAATCAAACTTGTCTAAAGCAAGAGAAATTTTACAAAAAGTCGTTAAAAAGTCAAATGAAGAAATTACAGTATGCAGAGTGTAAATGACGATATGGACGATTTGTTTCGCAGGGCTGCAGAAAACTATCCTTTAAAAACGGATGGTGCAGACTTTAATAAAGTATTGGCCGGTCTGCAAAGTGCTGATAAGGGTAATGTTGCGCCTGTTAAAACAAAGAATAAATCCCGCAGGTTGCTGTGGCTATTAGTATTATTGCCATTCATCTGGATATGCAACGGTAATTATTTTAAAAGCGACAAAAATGTTGCTTCAATTGATAAGAATACCATAACTCATAAAGGAAGTGCAGATAACAATGCAGAAAATAATATCACAGAACAACATCAACAAACTGATGGTGAAAAGCAAGTTGATGCAAACGAACCGGTAACTCATTCCTCCCAATCACCAAAGCAGAAATATCTTATTGAAAAACCTTTATTATCAAACATCGCAAATAATAATTTGCCATTTACCGATAAGAAAAAAGATATTGTTTTTGCTGATGAAAAAAAACAAAACAATACTTCAGTTCAACAAAATGAAAACGATGTAAAAAATAATGAAAAAATAAATTCTGATGCCATTCAGTTAGGTTCTGTTTTAAAATCCAATACCCCGAAAACCGAGATTGCAGATACGGCTGCAAAAAACAGTTCGGATGATCTGAGTAAAGAAAATGCAGCACAAAAAAAGACCCATACAATAAAAAAGGAAAAAAGATTCTATGCAGGTGTGATGATTGGCCCGGATGCGAGTACTGTAAAGATGCAATCGATCAACAATATCGGATTAAGTAAAGGAATTATTGCAGGATATCAATTAAATAAAAGATTAAGCATTGAAACAGGAGTAATGTGGGATAAGAAATATTATTACAGCGATGGAAAATATTTCAGCACAAAAAACCTGCCCTTGCCGCCAACCGTTACGATCCGGGATGTTGAAGGAGATTGTAACATGATAGAACTGCCGGTTAGCCTCCGCTATATTTTTAAATCTTCCCGCACAATAAAATGGACAGGCTCTTTAGGGTTTTCATCTTATTTAATGAAGAATGAAAATTATGATTATACCTACGACAACAGCGGTTCAATATACCAGCGATATAAAACGTATAATACTGCTTCTGATTTTTGGTTTTCTATGATGAATTTGAGTATTGGATATAACAGAAAATTGGGCAAAATAGGGGACCTGCGTATAGAACCATTTATAAAAATCCCGTTAAAAGGCGTTGGCATTGGTACATTGCCCATAACAAGTACAGGAATTAATATTGGATTGACAAGAAAATTATTTTAACGTGAGTTCGTGATAACAATGCATAAGAAATGGAACACGGATAACACAGGAAAAACGGATGTTAACGGATTGAATGCCGCTTTGCGGCATTTCAGTGTTAATCTCTTGCCTGCGATGTTTTTATCCTAAAAAATATAATAGGATACCATCCTGTATCAGGTAATTTTTAAATCAAAAAAATAAAATAGTTGCGATTATCTGTTTCATCAGTGTTATCTGTGTGCTATCCTTCGCTTCATATCCCGAACTCACATTATTTTAAGTGTATTAATTTTTCCAAAATACAAGTCAGTTTATTTTTCAATGGCATAAACATTTGTTATTCTCAGTTCTGTCTTTAAGAAAAGAATAGGAATAGAATTAGAATAATTGGGAGTAACGTTCAAACGTTTGGTTGATTATTTGTTTAAGAGTATTTGTAGATATATACAAATGAAATTGTTTATCATTTATTTTTAATCAGTAGATATTACCATTGCATTTTACTTTTTGCATGACTGGTAATATTGAAATTTCGGGAGATGTTGAAACCAAAATAAATGCCGCCATTGCCCCAGTTATCGGTAGTTGCACCAATATATTGCGATTCAACAAGCCCCTGCGAATTGCTAAGTATTAATTGAAAAACGTGACCACCTGTTTCGATATCCCATCCTAATGAAAATGAATTGTACACTGTAGTTGAAACAGTTTGATTAGGTAATAAATAATTGTATTCTGCATCAATGCTCATTCGTTTATTGAACTTAATTCTTCCTCCAAATCCAAAAGCAAATTCATCATTCTTATCATTCAAAGTAGGAACTAAATTGTAATGTAAATAAGTTGGCGCTATTTGCAGCGAAAGCGAACGATCGAATTTTCGGGCAATCAATACCTGCCCGATATAACTTGTTCGATAGGTTATATCCAAATAAGGTTTATCGAAGAAATTCAAAGTAAAATAATTAATGCTTCCCAAAACACTAACAGTTACCGGTGTTTGATTGTTACCATCTGTTTGCCGTAACAGTTTGTATTTTAAATAACCATCAAATGTTTTTTGGTAAGAGCTTCTGCCAATGCCTGCAGTTAACCTGTCGGTAATTCCATAATCAAGTCCCAGGCGCAATGTTGCATTATCCAACCCGAAAAAATTATATGCGCCACTGTTCAATTGCCCGAAGCGGTGTTGGATAACAAAGCTCAGGGCACCTGCTGCAACACCTTCAACGGTTTGCATATTTACAACATGGGTTGCTTTAAAAGTACCGGTAACAAAACTTTTGGTTTTATTTGCCGACATAGAATCATTCAACATATTCAACAGTGAATTGTCTTGCGCATTTATTTTGAGTGTGCTTATTAAGATCAAAAGCAGTGCGGCTGTTTTTTTGAGCATCTATATTTTATTTAAGGGTACAATCAATTTTTACGGTCACATTTATTTCTTTTGCGATCTTATTCCGAACAAGTGCAGGAATAGTGATATTAAAATCTTCAGGTTTTACTTTAAATTGGGCCTGCCCCAATATTTTTCCGCCTCTTACTTCCAGCGTTGCTGTTGTTTCAATGGCTTTAGCATAATTGTGTAATAACAGTTCGCCTTTTACTAATACGGAATAGATACCATCTTTATTTATATTGAATTCGCCTGAAAAATTTCCGACAAAATTTGCCTTGGGATACTTATCACTCTCCACATAGTTTTCATTAAAATGTTCCTGCATTAATTCTTTGGGGAAGAGAAAACCTTTTAATAAAAGAGAGAAAGCAATATTTTTTTTAGCCACATCAATTACAGCATATACCTGATTATTCTCTGCTTTAATATCTTCAAAAGCTGTTTTGGAATAAAAACCGATGAACCCTGTTTTGGTAATATAAAGTTGCCCATGACCTTTAATTGTGAAACCAATGATGAATAACAGGATGATTATTTGTTTCATCAAAATTTGATTTAATTGTTCAATGCACCCTGATGAACCCATGCAACTATTTTATTTACCTGGCAATCGGGTAGTTTTGCTTGACCGTAAGGCATTGCCACAAAACCGGAAGCATGAGTAACATTGCCCACAAGTATCCCATTGTCGGCCCATTTTTTTAAGTTGCTGTAACCTTCCAATAAAATCCCGCCACTGCCGCCGGTGCTTCCGCTGCCGTGACAACTGTAACAATTATTTTGAAGGATGACAGAGATGTCGGCTGAATATTTCACAGCACTCGTATCGCATTGCGATGTGACAGGTGTAGTAGGTGTAGTAGGTGTGGTTAATACATCTGCACTTTGTTTTGAACAGGATATTATTCCTATTAACGTGATACTGCTGAGGACGAATAAAATTGAAATTGTTTTTTTCATTTGTTAGATTATTAAAATTTAGATAATATTTTATTTTTCGATCATACAATCAACAAGGTTTACATCAACCAGATAACCCGTGCAACGACCTTTGATAATTACCTGATCTTTTTTGGATGGGAGTTTAATTGATTCATCTTTCAATAAAACAAAACTGCAATTGATATCGCCCGTTTGCTGCCCCGATCCCAATTGAATATTGGCCGTACTATCAGTATGTTCTATGGCAATAACACTCCCTTTTACCTCCAGTACTTTATCGACGAATATTTTATTTGCGATATTTTCGTTCTCCTCAAATTGTTTATATAGTTCTTCTGCCGTAAGGCTTTTCGCAGCTTTTATTGATGCCACATTGGTATGCGGTTTTCGGAAATTATAAATCGCCCAACTCACTAATAACATTATTATAGCAACCAACGACAATATGATTTTCTTACGCATAAACTAATACCAATGATTCTGTAGTGTTTGTTGATATTAATTACGGGAAAATCTAAAAAGGGTTGCCTTTGCTAAGAATAATAAAAAAATGGTGGTCAAGAATGTGCCGAGCGGGAAACTGATACTAATGATTTTGTTATGAATTTTATGATGTACATCGATTGCCGCAAGTAAAAAACACTTTAAACGCATCTTCAGTTCATACTAATGAACAGGTATGGTTTTAATAAGTTGCCTCTAAGAAAAGAGACCGTTACAATTAATTCAGGGTTGAAACTCGTTCTGATGGCTTACATAAATAAAAAACGCGATCCCGTATTGAAATCGCGTTTTTATATTGGTTGCGGAGAGATAGGGATTCGAACCCCAGGACCTGTTACAGTCAACGGTTTTCAAGACCGCCGCATTAGACCGCTCTGCCATCTCTCCGGCGCAAAAATACATCCTCAAGTATATCAACCCAAAAAATATAAAAAAAAGATTTTCATAAGAGGGCTTATTTTATAATAATTGTTGTAATTTTCTTATCAATTACTGCTTATGAAAAAAGTATCTCAAATTCTTGCCCGTAAAGGAAGTACCGTCATTTCGGTCGATAGTGCTACCACTGTTTTTGACACACTGAAATTAATGTCAGAAAAAAATATTGGTTCGGTGGCTGTTACACAAAATGGTAAGTATATCGGCTTACTTACCGAAAGAGATTATGCCCGTAAAGTAATTTTATTGGGAAAATTATCTACCGAGACCCATGCTTCTGAGATCATGAGTACCGACCTGCCACATATTTCGCCAGATTTCTCGATTGAAGTTTGCATGCATATTTTGAGTGAAAAAAATTTACGCTATCTGCCTGTTTTCGATAATAGCGATGAATTCTGCGGCATCATTTCCATTGGTGATGTGGTAAATGAAACGATCCACTCACAAAAAGAAGTGATAGAGCAATTGCAGCATTATATACATTCCTGAATTAATAAATAGATAAATCACTCAATCATTATCTTTGGCGCAATGCGTCATTTAAGATCAGTCAATAAATATTTCTGGAAATACAAAACCCGGTTATTATTGGGTTTTGTATTTATTATTTTATCCAACTATTTCCGCATCCTTACGCCACAGATATCGGGTTATGTGGTTGATAAAGTAGAGCATTCTATCAGTCAGCATACCGGTAATAAAAATGTTCAGGAAACAAAACGAACTGCAAAATACGATGTACTTGTTGTTGAGTTGATCAATACTATTGAATCGGCCAATACAAGTTTTGGTGAGAATGTAATTTTATGCGGCATCACTTTATTGGTGTTGGCGGTACTGAGCGGATTGTTTATGTTCCTGATGCGGCAAACAATTATTGTAATGAGCCGCCACATTGAGTTTGACCAGAAGAATGAGATATTCGAACACTACCAGAAACTCGATACAAATTTTTATAAAACCCATAGTACCGGTGATCTGATGAACCGCATCACCGAAGATGTGAGCCGGGTTCGTATGTACACCGGGCCTGCCATCATGTACCTGATTAATTTGGCTGCTACCATTGGTTTCAGTTTATTTTTTATGTTCAACGAGAACTGGCGATTGACACTTTATGTTCTTTCGCCCTTGCCTGTATTGGCCATCACCATTTATTTGGTAAATACCATCATTCATAAAAAGAGTGAAAGGATACAGGCATTATTATCCGATCTAACCACAACAGCACAGGAATCGTATTCGGGAATAAGAGTGATAAAATCTTTCGTGCAGGAAAAAGCCATGTTTGGATTTTTTAAAAAGAACAGCGAGGATTATAAACGAAATGCAATTGGTTTGGCAAGGGTGGAAGCCATTTATTTTCCTGCCATGGCATTATTGATTGGATTGAGCAATCTGTTAACGATCGGAATTGGCAGTTGGTATTTAGTTCATGAACAATACAATGTTACTGCCGGAACCATTACCGAATTTGTGATTTATATTAACATGCTTACGTTTCCTGTAAGTGCCATTGGCTGGACTGCCAGCATGATCCAACGTGCATCGGCATCGCAAAAAAGGCTGAACGAATTTTTACAAACAACACCCGAAATAAAAAATAATACTGTTGAACATTCAGTAAAATTAAACGGCGATATAATTTTCGATCATGTCACTTTCACTTATCCGCATACAGGAATAACCGCTTTGCAGAATTTTAATTTAACGATAAAGGAAGGAGAGAAGATTTTATTATTGGGACGAACAGGCAGCGGCAAATCGACCATTGCACAATTATTATTGCATTTTTATAATCCTACAAAAGGCAAGATAACTATTGGCGGAAAAGATATTCAAACCATCGCTTTGCAACAATTAAGAGAACAGATCAGTTATGTTCCGCAGGATGTATTTTTATTCAGCGATAGCGTAGAAAGCAATATCAGCTTTGGTTTGCAGGGATCTACGTCGTACGAAACGGTAGAACAGGCAGCTTCATTTGCAAGCGTTCATAAAGAGATCCTTCGTTTCGATAAACAATACGAAACATTGATTGGTGAGCGTGGTGTTACTTTAAGCGGCGGACAAAAACAAAGGATATCCATTGCACGTGCACTGATAAAAGATCCCGAGATCGTGGTGTTTGATGATTGTTTAAGTGCTGTTGATGCCAAGACCGAAAACGATATTGTAAATAATCTGGATAAGTTTTTACACAATAAAACTGCCATCATTATTACACACCGTATATTTTCATCATTTCGTTTTAATAAAATTGTTGTGCTGGAAGATGGTATGATCAGTGAAGAAGGAACACATGAAAAATTATTGGAACTAAATGGTTATTATGCCGAATTGTATCGTCTGCAATTAACCGAAGCGTCATCGCCGGATACCGAAAATATCATTGCTTAAAAATCAGTAAACTCGGGTTGTAAAATTTTGGCAATTCCAAAACAATCCTATATTTGCTTCACCTTTTAAAAAACTAATAGTTCACTAAAATTAAATCAGCTGTGGCGTACGAGAACAACGACAAGAAATTAGAAAGTGTTTACAGTAAAAGAATCAGAGCCGGAAAAAGAAGGACTTACTTTTTTGATGTAAGAGCAACTCGTGGTAATGATTATTATTTGACCATTACAGAAAGCAGGAAGCGTTTTGACGACAACGGTTACGATCGTCATAAGATCTTTTTGTACAAGGAAGACTTTAATAAATTTATTAAAGCATTGACTGAAGCTGTAGATTATGTAAAGACCGACCTGATGCCCGATTTCGATTTCGATGCATTCAATCATGAATACAATGATGCTGAGGGATCTGAAGGTCCTGTTTCAACAGATGCAGAACAGGAAGTTTCGAAAGCTGTTGAAGAACCTGTTGCTCCGGTTGTTACACCTGCACCGCCGGCCGATAATGGTGCACACGAAGAAGTAGATAAATGGTAATTATAACTTTCACATAATAGAAAAGCCGTTCTGTAAAGAGCGGTTTTTTTTGTTACTTTTTTGGACAAGCAAAAAGTAAGAATAAAAAAATAATTATTCCAGGAAAGCAGGAAGGTTACATTCTTGCAACACCTATGTTTTATAATTCTTTTTCCATCCAAATATCGCAGCCCGTATGTCCGCTATTGCCCAGTGATCCTTTTAAATATTTGAAGCCAAATTTTTCATACACTTGTATTGCCCTGCTTAATTCGGGCATGCTTTCTAAATACACTTTTGTAAAACCCATTTCTTTTGCAGCTTCCAAACATTTGCTGATCATCATTCTTCCCAAACCCAATCCACGTGCATCTTTCGACAGATACATCTTTACCAGTTCACAATAACCTTCGGGTAAATTGGCTGTAGGAAAGATACCCGCTCCGCCAATGATTGTTCCGTTTAATTCTGCAACAAAATAAATGCTGTTAGGCGTTGAAGAAAACAATTCGTACAAATGATCTGTTGCCTTATCGAAATAAACAGTACCGTATTTGGCAGCATTAAACTCTTCCAAACTTCTTCTGATGATGCTTGCCAATGCAGCATTATCATTCGGCTCAATATTTCTTACAACAACATTTTGCATATCTATTTTTTTGTTACCGACTGCATCACGCTATTTAACTTCTGAGGCGTCGCACTCTTCAACGTTCGGAATTTTATTCAGCACGTAAATCGTGAATCGCAAGTTTATCCCGTTACAAACTAGCGACTCACGATTTACGACTCACGATTTTTTAAAACTAATCATCGGTTCTAAAAAATTTATACGCATTAATTAATCCATTCGTCGAAGAATCATGCCCCGTGATCTTATCATTATTTTCCAACTCAGGTAATATTTTATTGGCTAATTGTTTGCCCAATTCCACACCCCATTGATCGAAGCTGAAGATATTCCATATCACACCCTGCACAAAAATTTTATGTTCATACAAAGCAATCAAACTTCCCAAACTGTATGGCGTTATTTTCTTTACCAAGATTGAATTGGTAGGTTTATTTCCTGCAAATATTTTAAAAGGAGTAAGCTTTTTAATTTCTTCTTCGGTTTTATTTGCTTTCATCAATTCAACCTTTACCTCATTTTCACTTTTCCCGTTCATCAATGCCTCGGTTTGTGCAAAGAAGTTCGAAAGCAATTTCACATGATGATCGCCGATAGGATTATGGCTTTGTGCCGGAGCAATAAAATCGCATGGGATCAATGGTGTGCCCTGATGGATCAATTGATAAAACGCATGCTGGCCATTGGTTCCGGGTTCGCCCCATATAACCGGACCTGTTGCATAGTTCACCAGATTGCCATTGCGGTCAACACTCTTGCCATTGCTTTCCATATTACCCTGCTGGAAGTACGCAGCAAAGCGATGCATGTATTGATCGTAAGGCAAGATGGCTTCGCTCTGCGCACCAAAAAAGTTAGTGTACCAAATACCCATCAAGGCCATCAATACCGGAATATTCTTATCAAACTTTTCCTGTTTAAAATGTTCATCAACAGCGTAGGCACCGCGTAATAGTTTTTCGAAATTATCATAGCCAATGGTCAATGCGATCGATAAGCCGATGGCACTCCACAACGAATATCTTCCGCCAACCCAATCCCAGAACTCAAACATATTGGCTTTATCGATACCAAATTTTACTACCTCTTTTTCATTGGTGCTTAATGCTGCAAAATGTTTGGCAATATGCTTTTCATCTTTTGCATGTTCCAGAAACCAGGCCCTTGCTGTATGCGCATTGGTCATGGTTTCCTGTGTGGTAAATGTTTTAGATGCCACTAAAAATAAAGTCTCTTCTGCTTTAACTTTCTTTAAAGTTTCAGCAATATGGGTACCATCCACATTACTTACAAAATAAGATTGGATACCATGTACCCAATAAGGTTTCAATGCCTCGGTAACCATTACCGGTCCAAGGTCGCTGCCGCCAATACCAATGTTTACAATGTATTTTATTTTTTTGCCGGTATAACCTTTCCACGAACCGTTATGGATTTGTTCGCAGAACGATTGCATGTGGTGCATCACCTTTTTTACCAGGGGCATGATATCTTTTCCGTCAACCAAAATAGCGCTGTCCGAAAAATTTCTTAATGCTGTGTGTAATACACTGCGGTGCTCGGTTTCATTGATCTTTAAACCGGCAAACATATCATGAATGGCATCTTTTAATTTACATTCCTCGGCCAGCAATAATAAGAGTTGTAATGTTTTTGGGTTGATGATATTTTTCGAATAATCGAAAACAATATCTTCCAATACAATAGAGAATTTTTGAAAGCGTTCCTTATCAGCCGCAAAAAGGTCTTTGATCTGCTTGCGGCTCATCTCTTCTTCAAAATGTTTCTTCAGTAATATCCAGGCTTGTGTATTGGATGGATTGATTTTTGCTAACATGTTTTTCCAGTTGTTTATAAGGTTTTGATAACTTGTATGGTTTTGTTCACCATTTCTTTTGTAATATCTAAATGAACTACTATTCTTACCTGCGTGGGGGAAATGGCGATGGCAAGAATATCCTGCGTTTTTAATTGTTCGGTAAATTGCTGAGCAGTAAACCGGCCTTTTATTTCAAAAATGATGATATTGGTTTCTACAGGCAGCATCTCACCCGCAAAATCTTTTTCTTTTAAAGCTGCAGCAATGGCTTTTGCATGTTGATGGTCTTCGGCCAATCTGGCTACATTATTTTCCAGCGCATAAATACCTGCCGCTGCCAAAATACCTGCCTGCCGCATACCGCCGCCAAATACCTTACGGATCCTTCGTGCTTTCCTTATAAATTCAGTTGTGCCCAATAAAACGCTGCCAACAGGAGTGCCCAATCCTTTGCTTAAACAAACCGATACGGAGTCAAACATTTCGCCATATTGTTTGGCTGTTTGGTCCTTGGCTACAATAGCATTGAATATACGGGCGCCATCCAAATGCAGCTTTAAGTTATTTTGCAGGCAAACCTCTTTAATGCGTTCAATTTCAGCAAAATCGTAGCAACTGCCACCACCTCTGTTTGCCGTGTTCTCTAACGAAACCAATGTAGAAACGGGTTTATGAATATCGTTGGGATTGATAGATTCTTTTACCTGTGCAGCAGTGATTCTACCTCTGTTGCCTTCAATCAATCTAACCGAACAACCGCTGTTAAAGGCAATGCCGCCACCTTCGTATTGGTAAATATGCGACAGCTTATCGCATATCACTTCGTCGCCGGGTTGTGTATGTGTTTTAATGGCAATTTGGTTGGTCATGGTGCCGCTGGGACAAAATACAGCCGCTTCATAACCAAACATAGCAGCAGTAAGACTTTCTAATTTATTTACCGAAGGGTCTTCTCCAAAAACATCGTCACCCAAAGGTGCTTTCAGCATAGCTTCCAGCATGGCGGCGCTTGGCTTGGTAACCGTATCGCTTCTGAAATCAATCATATTCGCGAAGATAAAGCGGAATGTTTATGCTTTAAAGGGAGTGGGGATAAAAGTGAAAATAGATTTTATGAATTAACCCTTTTTAAAACCCGCTGGGTTAATGGTAGGCAATAAGAACACTAATACATATATAAAACAATTTCTTCGTTATTTATAATACCTGACCCCATTCAATTAAAAAAAGTACGACCTTCCATAAATGAAAAAACACCTACTGCTTGCGCTCAGCTTATTCATGCTGCTTTTAAGTTACGCTCAAAATAAACCTGCATACATATTGTACGATATAAGTGGTAAAAAAATATCATATAAAAAAATGATAAAAACATTGTTGAAAAATGATATTGTGCTGATCGGCGAATCGCATAACAATCCTATCAGTCACTGGATGGAACTGGAGATCACTAAAGATTGTAAGCTGCAACGAAATTTAGTGATGGGTGCTGAAATGTTTGAACAGGATAATCAACCGGCGCTTGATCTTTACTTACAGGGAAAACTTTCGGCCAAAGGTTTCGACAGTTCGGCAAGACTTTGGAAAAACTATACTACCGATTATGCACCATTGGTAGATTTTGCCAAAGAAAATAATATTGCTTTTGCTGCCAGTAATACACCTCGCAGGTTTGCTTCCATGGTTTCTAAAAATGGATTTGAAGCATTAGATAATCTTTCTGCTGACGAAAAAAAATGGATAGCACCATTACCTATTGCTTATGATGCTGATTTACCTGGTTACAAAAAAATGATGACCATGATGGAAGGCCATAGCTCTGTTAATATGCCAAAGGCACAGGCGTTGAAAGATGCAACGATGTCGTATTTTATTCTGAAATATTTTGTACCGGGAAGTTTGTTCATTCATTACAACGGAAGTTTTCATTCACAGGATCATGATGGTATTGTTTGGTATTTAAAACATAGCCGGCCCGACTTAAAGATCGTTACAGTTACAACAGTTAGTCAGAAAGAAATTAAAAATTTATCGGAAGAAAATAAAAATAAAGCCGATTATATCATTTGTGTTGATGAAGATATGACCACAACGTATTAGGATGAATGTTCAATGATAAATGATTAAACCTCCAATGTTTCAAAACATTGGAGGTTTTAAGTCCGCTATTCCAGGCAGATTAAAAGATGGATGTTATTCCTAAAATCCACAGAAACAACTATATAAAGTTTAGAAATAGTTATAGTTTCACTTTTTTTGCCCATTTCATCAAGTTTTTCCACAAAAACTATTATTATCGGCTGCCATAACTTAACTTTGCACGCCCTTGTAAAAAAGGGAAACGGTTTTTTGAGCTTCAATTTGAAACTTAACACAACTTTTACCGTATTACGACGTTTAATAAACAGTAACAATAGACTATGAGGCAGCTTAAAATAGCAACACAGATTACGAACAGAGATTCTCAGGCGGTTGAAAAATACCTGCAGGAAATTTCTAAGATCCCAATGATTACGCCTGAAGAGGAAACAACACTGGCTCAAAAGATCAAGATGGGTAACCAGCGTGCATTAGATAAATTAGTGCAGGCTAACTTGCGTTTCGTAGTATCGGTTGCCAAACAATACCAGCATCAGGGTTTATCACTGAGCGATCTGATCAACGAAGGTAATCTTGGTCTGATCAAAGCTGCGCAACGTTTTGACGAAACAAAAGGGTTTAAATTCATTTCTTATGCCGTATGGTGGATCCGTCAATCGATCTTGCAGGCTTTGGCCGAACAGGGCAGATTGGTTCGTCTTCCTCAAAATAAAATCGGTACTTATAATAAGGCCAATAAAGCGTATATGGCTTTTGAACAGGAACACGAACGTGAGCCATCCACAGAAGAATTGAGTGAGATTTTGGAAATGAGTGAAACTGAGATCAATAATATATTTCAGAGCAATACTCGTCATACTTCATTAGATGCACCCGTTCATGAAGCCGAAGATGTGGCCATGGGCGATCTGCTGGAAGGAAGTGATGATACCGATGAAGATGTGATGAAAGATTCTTTGAGAGAAGAAATTCGCCGGGTTTTGAAATCATTGAGTCCGAGAGAAGCAGAAATAGTTAATGCTTATTTTGGATTAGATGGCGAGAATGGAGTTACCATCGAACAAATAGGGATGAAATACGATCTTACCAAAGAACGTATTCGCCAAATTAAAGAAAGAGCCATTAAGCGTTTGCAGAAAGCAAGATACAGCAACGCTTTAAAAGCATATTTGGGATAGTTTGTAAAAAGGTAAAGTTGTAAAGCCCTTCAATGAAAATTGAAGGGCTTTTGTTTTCCCCAATTTACTATTGTTTGTGCAAAATCAATATGGCTTTGCACGAAAGGAATAATAATTTTGTACGTCAATAAATAAAAAAAAGATGAGTAAAGAAGCAACAGAAAAAGTTCATGTACTGATCATCGGTTCAGGCCCCGCAGGTTATACTGCGGCCATTTATGCTGCCCGTGCCAATATGAAACCCGTGTTGTATCAGGGTATTCAGCCCGGCGGACAATTAACCATCACCACCGAAGTAGAAAATTATCCCGGCTATCCAGATGGTATTCAGGGGCCCGAAATGATGGTAGAATTCGAAAAACAAGCAGCACGTATGGGTGCCGATATCCGTTATGGTATTGCAAGCAAAGTTGATTTTTCTTCTCAACCTTATAAAGTAGAAATTGATGAAGAAAAATGGATAGAAGCAGATGCAGTTATTATTTCAACAGGAGCTTCGGCAAAATGGCTGGGCATTGAAAGTGAACAAAGATTAAACGGTTATGGTGTTAGTGCCTGTGCAGTGTGCGATGGGTTTTTCTTCCGAGGTAAAGAAGTGGCCATTGTTGGAGCAGGCGATACTGCTGCAGAAGAAGCAATGTATCTGGCAAAACTTTGTACAACGGTTCACATGATCGTTCGCCGTGATCAGATGCGTGCCAGCAAAGTAATGCAGGAAAGAGTGATCAACACACCCAACATAAAAATTTATTGGGATAGTGTTACCGATGAAATCCTTGGTGAAAAGAATGTGGAAGCTGTAAAGATTAAGAACACTAAAACAAACGAAATACAACAAGTACCGATAAGTGGATTTTTTGTTGCCATTGGTCACCAGCCCAACAGCGATATTTTTAAAGGATTTATTGATATGGATGAAACAGGATACATCAAAACTATCCCGGGCACATCTAAAACAAACCTTGAAGGTGTATTTGCAGCAGGCGATGTACAGGATAAACATTACCGCCAGGCTGTTACAGCAGCCGGAAGCGGTTGTATGGCTGCATTGGATGCCGAAAGATATTTGAGCGCAAAAGGATTGGTGTAAAAATATTACGCAGTTCAGCACCGTATTTTTACGGAGAAAAAAGGGTGTTTTCCCCGTTGTTCAGGAAAGGTATGTAGCATATATTTATGGGTTAAATTTTTAATCCATAAATTATATTCTATGCCACACAAAATTTCCCGTTATGGTTGGCAACCCGATCTGCCCGACCAAAGAGATCTGGTGTATGCCGCACCACGTCCCGTTTTAAAAGTATTGCCTGCAAAAATAGATCTCCGCAAAAAATGCCCTGCCGTTTATAATCAGGGACAATTGGGAAGTTGCACGGCCAATGCCATTGGTGCTGCATTTCAGTTTGGGCAAATGAAACAGGATGCAAAGAATTCTTTTATCCCTTCGCGATTATTCATTTATTACAACGAACGTGTGATAGAACATTCTGTAAACAGCGATAACGGTGCACAGATCCGAGATGGTATAAAAACAGTGCATCACAATGGTGTTTGTCCTGAAACCGCCTGGCCTTATGATGTAAATAAATTCTCTAAAAAACCATCGGCCAATTGTTATACGATGGCGCAGCAGCATCAGGTATTGTCGTATCAAAGAGTTGCCAGAACATTGAATCAAATGAAAGGTTGTTTAGCTGATGGATTTCCATTTGTGTTTGGATTTACAGTGTATGATTCTTTTGAAGGGACACAAGTTGCTAAAACGGGTAAATTAAATATGCCTGCAAAAAACGAAGCTGTTGTTGGCGGACATGCAGTATTGGCTGTGGGTTATGATGATGCATCGAAACGTTTTATTGTTCGCAACAGTTGGGGTGCAGGATGGGGTTTGAAAGGATATTTTACCATGCCTTATGATTATTTATTAGAAACAAATTTATCTGATGATTTCTGGACGATCAGGTTGGTAGAAGATAATCCGGCTATCAGAAGAAGATGAATTATTCCGCAGCACTATGAAAATAAAAAGGCTGTTGAAATGTTCGGCAGCCTTTTGTTAAATTAAATTACAAAAAACCTTATCAACGTATCTTAGCATCATGTTATCCATTCATCTTAATCAACTTAAGTTTCAGGCGCATCATGGTTTATATGATGAAGAAAAAAAATTAGGTAACGAGTTTGAAATAAATGTTACCGTAAAATATCATCCGCACGAAATACCATTGGTTGAAATAAAAAAAACGATCGATTATACTTCCATTTATAATTTGTTGAAAGAACGCATGCAGCAACCTGTTCAATTGTTGGAAACATTTGCAACAGAAACTGCTTTGGAAATCCTGCGGCAATTTAAATTGGCTGAAGAAGTTTCCATATCCATCAAAAAATCACATCCGCCTGTAATTAATTTTGAAGGAACTGTTGCCGTTAGTTTCAGCATCACCAGAAGCGAATTAGTAAATAAATAATCTTACAGAATCATTATCATGAAAATAATATTCCTGTTTTTATTTTACATCATTTCATTATCTGTGCCGGCACAGGATATAAATATTTTATTAAAGGAAGCTTCTAATCTGGAACATCAGTTCAAAGAAGAAGACGCATTAAACAAATACAAACAAATTTTATTGGTTGATGGAAATAATACTAAGGCATTAGTGAAAGCAACAGAATTAAGTTGTTCAACGGGAGAGCGGTTGCTGAATAAAAATGATAAAAGAATTTATTTCGAATCGGCTTTGGCATTTGCAGAACGAGCCATAGCTGCCGATAGTTCTAATGCAGATGCTTATTATGCAAAATCATTGGCCTGCAATAAAATGATTGAAATAGAAACAGAAAATAAAAAGGCGAATGAATGGATCAAAGACTCAAAACTCAATGCCGATAAGGCTTTAAAATTAAATGCCAATCATGCCAAAGCCAATTTCATGGAAGGCAAATGGCATTACGACATGATCACGTTGAACTGGGCAAAACGTTTTGCAGTAAAAACATTTTACGGCGGATTGCCCGAAGCCGATCTGGATAAAGCTATTAATTATTTCGAAAAATGCAGAACAATTGATCCGTATTTTGTGTTGAATGGATTGATGCTGGCAAAAGCGTATAAATTAAATAATCGTCCGGCGCAAACTATCGAAACATTAAAACGTGTAGTTAAAATGCCGGTACGAACTTTTGATGACAATGCTTTAAAAGCCGAAGCACAAAAAATATTACAAGACCTAGAATAAATATTTTATGGAACTAAAACAACTGTTCGAAGAAGCTGCCATCAACAGCAAAACATTATCTGCAAAGCCCGATAATGAAACATTATTGCAATTGTACTCGTTGTACAAACAGGCAACCGAAGGCGATAATAATGGCGATGCACCAAGCAATCCATTCGACTTTGTTGCCAAAGCAAAACATGCTGCCTGGGAACAATTAAGGGGAACTTCAAAAGAAGCAGCCATGCAACAATATGTGGATCTGGTAAATAAATTAAAAGGATAATTTTTTTGTTACGAGCTTAAGCATTTCATGGCATCACCTGTTGCCACGATCGGTTCAAAGTTCCGTTTTCATGGCAACAAAAATATCCGTAGTTCTTTTAAACTACGGATGTTTTATTTCAATGCATCAATAAAAATTATTTCTATTTTTTATTCAGCAAAATACTAAAGCCAATACCGATATTACCTAGACTGCCACCAGAAAGGCTTGATGACAGGTTAAAACCGTTGCCTTTATCAATTTGAGTAGAATTGGAATACGTTGTTTTGCTACTTGTAAATGATGCAGACAAAATATTATTGAGCGTGGCATTAAATAATACTCGTTTATTTAATCTATATGAAATGCCGGGAACAACATTAAATCCTAAATTAAAACCAGTTCCTTTTTGAACTGATTCGACCCCATTTGAAGTTGTATTGTTTGAATTGAAACTATAATTCCCAAACGCACTCCATGTTATGAAACCGTATAGATTTTTAGCAATTGTTTTATAATAAGTAGAATAATAGTTCAATCCAATTTGATTTGAACTAATCTTATTCGAATTAGGAGGAAATTGTTGGTTTTGAGAGAAGTTATTATAACTAATTCCAAAGCCAACTAAATGATCGGCACTTACAAACTTTCCTAACGATCCATTAAGCCCGAAAGTAAAACCATTTTGTGATGAATTAATTGTCGAGGTGGAATTACTGTTTGAAAGTGAAATCCCTCCACTAATAACTTTTTGTCCGATATCAAATTGGGCTTTCGATGCGAATGAGATAAGTAAAGCAAATGTTGCAAGTAAAACTGTCTTTTTCATATGATTATTTTTTGAAAGAAGACTGCAACATCCAAACGATTGATGCATCAATATTTTTGATTAACTAAATATTATCAAATTTACTAATTATTTGTTAATCAGATATTACGTGTTTTCCATCGTCCGCTTTTGATATACCAATACGACGGAATAAAAATACATGTCCAGTAAACCCACTCGCTTCCCCAGCCAATGGTGATGGGCAGTTTTAGTTTTTCGAGTACCACATATACATAAATACAATAAATAAAAATTGTGTATGCCTCGATCATCAAATTAACTTTCGAGCTGCCTGTGCCGGTAACTGCATTCAGCCAAATAGTAGATACCGACATTAATACCAATGCCACCGAAACTACACGCAGTACGGGTATTGCCGCAATGATAAAATCATTTCCCTGACCATACATCGCTAAAAAAATCTGCGGAAAGACATTCACAATGATGGCTACAGTTACAGAAAACAACAGTGACAATTTTAAAATTTTATGGATCAATTCAATTACACGGTCATGCATTCCTTGTCCAATTATATTGCTCACCATGGTACTTGTCGTTGCTGCAAATGCCCATGTAAAACAACCAAAGAACCCAAAAATATTTCTCATGGTATTAGATACTGCCAAATCTCTTTCGCCATGGTGTTCGATCAGAATATAAAAAAATTCCCAGCTGATGATACTGATGGCATGCTGTGCAATCAGTGGAGATGATTGTTTTAAAATAAGTTTTGTATTGCCTGCATGATAATAAAAGTTTTTAAATAAGTGCAATTGTTTACCGATGCCTTTATAATGTATCACTAAAAAAATAACAAACAAGCCTGTAAATTCGGCGATCACCGAAGCATAAGCCGCACCATTGAAACCAATAGCAGGTAACCCGAATTTTCCATAGATCAATGTATAATCTAAAATAATATTGGTAACAGATTCGGATGCGGTACCAATAATTAAATATTTACTTTGATTGGTTCCTACCAACAATGCATTGCGCATTTGGTAGAGATATAAAAATAATAAGCCAACAATCCTGATGTTTAAAAAACCAATGGCCATCGATATATTTTTTTCGTCATGCAACGACCATCTTAAAACCGAAGGTGCAACAAACCATGTGAGTAACATTCCTGCAATGGCTAAAACAACTGCAATGCGAACACCCTGAGAGAAAAGGTTGCCAATTTCATCCACTCTGTTTTCTCCGGCACGTCTTGCGATCAGGGCCTGTAATCCGTTGTTCAATCCAATTCCAACCACTGCAAATATGAGGTAGTAAACGCCTGTAATGCCCGCCACAGCTAAAGATTGCTGTCCTAATCCTCCCAAAAAAATATTATTGGTAATAAAATTAATTTGCGGCACAATGATGGCAGCCGAAATAGGCAAAGCTATTTTCAGTATCTGCTTATTGCTGATATTCACTCTCAGATCGGGATGTTTGCTTTGCTGGTTCATAAAAGGATGCAAATCTACTTTTTTGTATCTTCAAAAATCACTTTCGCAGCATAACAATAATTTTTTATCATTGCATCGTTATCTTTGAGAAATGGTTCAAAAGCAAATAAGCATTTACGGAGAATTGGAAACACAGTCGCCTTTCAACAGCGATCAGTTAGTGTTGGAATTAAGCAATACACATATTGCAATGATGGTAAAATTTTCGGGAAAGAAACATGTGGGCGCTTTTGAATTATTTGGGTTCGACAGTAACGCGATGGGTTGGTACGACATATTTCATCAGGTGAGGGTTGAATCGATTATTTTAGACAGAAGTTATAACGATACGCGTTTGTTTTTTAATTTGAATGAAGCAGTTGTTATGCCTGCGCAGGCTTTTAACACAAATGCTGCCGATGCTTATCTGACGGCGGTTCACGGCGACAGCACCAATCACATCATCAGGTACGATAATATTGTTTCGGATGCAGGTTTGATAAATGTTTACCGCATAAAAAAATCGCTGCACGATATTGTGAATAGTAATTTGATGATGGTTACGCCCCGCCATGTGTATTCTAAATTATTGGAAAATGTGTTAAACAACAATGTCATCTTTCAGGGTGCATTTCTTAAATTGGATTTCTATAATAACCAGATGAATGTTGTTTTGCTGAAAAACGGCATACTGCATTTAATTCAATCGTACAGTTACCAAACACCCGATGACGTGTTGTATTATTTACTGAACATTGCCGAAAAGTTTGACATATCAACAACAGAAACTCCTGTTGAAGTTTCGGGATTGATAGATATTAAGTCGCAATATTTCGATTACATCGAAAAAATCTTCAAACAAATATCTTTCGAAACATTGAAAGCAGATAATATTTTCAGCAATTATTCGGGCGAATATCCACCACATTATTTCACACCTTTTCTTAACCTCACCGTATGAGGATCATTTCCGGCAAATGGGGCGGCCGAAGGATATCACCACCCGCAAATATGCCACACACAAGGCCTACAACCGATATAGCCAAAGAAGGTTTGTTCAATATTTTGCAGAACAGGATCGACTTTTCTGATATCAAAACGCTGGATCTTTTTGGCGGAACCGGTTGCATCAGCTACGAGCTGGCATCGCGTGGTGCCGGTGATCTGACGATCGTTGAAAAAGATGCAGTCATGCATTCTTTTATCAAAAAGAATATCGACATGCTGGGCATACAAAATTGCAAAGTGATAAAAATGGATGTTTTTAACTTTTTAAATACCTGCAGCGATTCGTTCGATTTTATTTTTGCAGGGCCACCTTATGCATTGGGATCGATCGATGAACTGCCCAAAATAATCGTTCAAAAAAAACTCATCAATCCCGATGGTTATTTTGTGCTGGAACATACACCGCGAAACAAATATGAAAGTTTCGAAGGATTTAAATTTGTAAGAAATTACGGAACAACATTATTTTCTTTTTTTACAAATGAATAAATGGTCATTCAAATTGATGATGTATGACAAAAAAAGAATTACGGAATATTTATAAAGAAAAAAGAAGATCAATTACTGCAAAAGATAAATTGATTTGGGATGATCTGCTATTGATCCAATTCCAAAAAATAAATCTTGAAAATATCCGCACTGTATTTGTGTATTGGCCAATGGGAAATATGAATGAGCCCGATACGCATGCTGCCATCAGGTATCTGCAATACATGATCCCCGGTTTGCAATTGGCATATCCGGTCATTCATAATAATTCATCATCAGAAATGAAAGCAGTGTTAACTGATGATGAAACAGATTTTTTTGAAAATAGTCTTGGTATCATCGAGCCTGAAAACGGAACAGAGATCGATCCGGAAAAAATAGATCTTGTGCTGGTGCCTATGCTCATCTGCGATACAGCAGGGAACAGAATTGGATTTGGCAAAGGTTATTACGACCGGTTTTTAATTCGTTGCAGAAAAAATGTTATTAAAATTGCCTTCTCTTATTTCGACCCCATTGATAAAATTGATGATACCAATGCTTTTGATGTACCTTTAAATCTCTGCATTACCCCCCGAACGATTTATGAATTTGAATAATTTCTTTTTACGGTCATTTCGCATATTATTATTGCCATTTGCATTATTGTATGGCTTGATAGTAAAAACCAGGAACTGGTTATACGACAAAAATTATTTGAAGTCGGCCAAATTTAATTTTCCCATCATTTGTGTTGGCAATATTGCAGTTGGTGGTACAGGTAAATCGCCGATGGTTGAATATTTGTTATCGTTATTGCATCAGCAATTTAAAACAGCTACATTGAGTCGCGGTTACAAACGAAAAACAGTCGGTTATGTATTAGCAAATGAAAATACAACCGCATTGGATATTGGTGATGAGCCGATGCAGTTTCATTTAAAATTTCCGGATGTAGCTGTTGCCGTTGGCGAAGAAAGAATATTTGCCATTCCTGAATTGTTGCAGGATGTATATGGATTGGAATTAATTATTTTGGATGATGCGTTTCAACACAGATCGGTTACCGCAGGCTTTAATATTTTATTGACCGAGCATAATAATTTATATACCAGAGATTTTTTTCTGCCTACCGGCGATCTGAGAGATGCAGTTACTTCAGCAAAACGAAGCGATATTATTGTTGTAACAAAATGTCCGCCCGATCTTTCTATCGATAAAAAACAAAGGCTTATCAGAAACATCAATCCTTTGCCATCTCAAAAAATATTTTTTACCGCAATAGAATATGGGGTACCTTATCATATCATCACAAAAGAAGAAAAAAATATTACAACAGAAGATGAGGTTTTATTGGTTTGCGGTATTGCCAATCCAAAACCTTTGAAAGAATATTTATTGAACCATGCTTTTACTTATTATCAAACCGATTTTGAAGACCATCATATTTTTTCGATCGATGATTTGAATGAAATAAAAGAAAAGTTCAGGGGAATTGATGCAGCAAAAAAGATCATCCTTACAACAGAAAAAGATGCAGTTCGTTTAACGAAGTTCCATGATGAATTAATGGACCTGCCATTATTTGTAATTCCCATCACACATAAATTTTTGTTTGAAGAAGGTGAACAATTTAATGAGGCAGTTATTTCTTTTATCAGGAACTTTAAGTTCAAGAGTTCAATATGAGTAAGAAGAAAAAAACAAAACAGCATACGCATAAATCGCCGCAAACCCTTGCTGCCAAAGGGCAGTTGGAAGTTACCAGAAGCGGAATGGGCTTTGTTGTAATTGGTGATGGTACTGCTGATATTTTGGTACGTCCAGGCGATTTTAATACTGCATTGCATGGCGATACAGTTAGGGTAAAAGTGATAAAAGAAAATGCGAACACCCGGAAAAAAGAAGGCAGGATCACGGAAGTAGTTTCACGTAAACAAACAGAATTTACCGGTCATATTCAATTGGCTACCAACTTCGCTTTTTTTATTCCTGATACCGATAAACCGATGCCTGACTTATTTATTCCTTTGAATAAATTAAAAGGCGCCAAAAATAAAGAACGTGTTGTTGTAAGATTGGTGCAATGGGAAAAAGGCGATAAAAAACCTGTAGGTGAAGTTATCAGCATCATGAAACCCGAAGATGAAAATGATGCTGCGATGAAAGGATTATTGGCCGAAGCAGGCTTCCCGCTTTCATTTGATGCTGCTGTGTTGCAGCAGGCTTCACAATTACCAACCATTTTAGATAAAACAGAAATCGCAAAGCGAAGAGATTGCAGAGATATATTAACATTTACTATCGATCCTGTTGATGCAAAAGATTTTGATGATGCTATTTCTATCCGGAAAATAAAAAATGATATATACGAAATTGGTGTGCATATTGCCGATGTAAGTTATTATGTACATCCTGATACTGTTTTGGATGAAGAAGGATATAAACGAGCCACATCAGTGTATTTACCCGACAGAGTGAATCCAATGTTACCTGAAAAAATTTCGAATGAATTATGTTCGCTTCGTCCCAATGAAGATAAGTTTACTTTCTCTGCTATTTTTCAAATGAATACGAAAGGAGAAATAAAACAACATTGGTTAGGCAAAACAGTTATTCATTCCGATCATCGATTTACGTATGAAGATGTTCAGCAAATCATTGAAACAAAAAACGGGTCGCATAAAGACGAAGTTTTATTATTGAATGATATTGCACAACGCTTACGCAAACAGCGTTTCAGCAAAGGAGCCATAAATTTTTCATCGCAGGAAGTGAGGTTTAAATTAGATGAAAAAGGGGCACCCATCGGTATTGTTGTAAAAGAAAGTAAAGAATCGCATCAGCTCATCGAAGAGTTTATGTTGCTGGCTAACCGAACGGTGGCAGAGCAAATCGGTAAAATAAAGATCAATCAAAAAGAAATTCCTTTTCCATATCGGGTACACGATCAACCCAACGAAGAAAAGTTAACACCATTCATTGTGTATGCAAGAAAGTACGGACATAAATTTGATATTTCATCGCCGCAAAAAATTGCACATAGTTTTAATCAAATGCTCACAGATGCACACGGCAAACCTGAGCAACATGTGTTGGAACAATTAGGCATCCGTACAATGGCCAAAGCAATTTATACCGTAGAAAATATTGGGCATTATGGTTTGGCATTCGAGCATTATTGTCATTTTACTTCGCCCATCCGTCGTTATCCCGATGTGCTGGTACACCGCATTTTGCAAAGCGTTTTAGAAGGCAAGCCCATCATCGATAAAAAGATGGAAGAGAAGTGCAAGCATTGCAGCGAAAGAGAAAGAGCCGCGATGGAATGCGAACGTGCAGGCAATAAATATAAACAGGTTGAATTCCTGAAAGGCCATATTGGTGAAGTGTTTGAAGGTGTTGTGAGTGGGGTTGCCAACTTTGGTTTCTGGGTAGAAACAGTTGAACATAAATGTGAAGGATTGGTTACCGTTGTTGGATTAAGCGATTACGATGATTTCAGATTAGTTGAAAGCGATTATTGTTTGGTGGGAAGAAGAAGTGGCCGGCAATTTAAAATAGGAGATAAGGTTTGGATAAAAGTTGTTGCTGCTAATTTAGAAAAACGCCAGCTCGATTATGAATGGGTGATTAATGGAAATAAAGAAATTGATGCTGATGAAAAAATTAATTTGAAAAAGAAAGATAAAAGAAAAAAGAAATAATTTTTTGTTGAAACTATTTCATTTTTTATTTGTTGAATAAAGGTTTGAGGTTGAAGAGTGCGAGTATTTTTACCACAGAGGACACTGAGAAAAAAACACAGAGTTTCGCGGAGAAAACTTTGTGCAACTCTGTGAAAAAAAACTTTGTGCACTCTGTGGTAAAAAAAGTTCAGCAATAAACAGAAAGTACAAGTGTGCGACGCAACAGTTGATGCCATGAAATACAAAAGCCGGTAACAAAAATTTTATACTTAATTTCCTAACGATTAAATATTAAAGAATGATTGCTAAAAATTTATTTCTTACTGCATGTTTATTTGTAAGTATTGCTGCATCGGCGCAAAATGCCCCTGCCGATACGCCTGAAAAAACAGAAGTATGGAGCCCTGTTCCAAAAGTTGTTACACCAGCAAACAATAACAATGCGCCATCGGATGCGATTGTTTTATTTGATGGAAAAAATTTAGATGAGTGGGTGAGCACCAACAATATTAAAATGCCCGCATCATGGAAAGTTGACGACGGGATTTTAACCGTTGATAAAACAAAAGGAAACATTCAAACAAAAAAATCATTTACCGATTATCAATTGCATATTGAATGGCGTGTTCCCGCAAATATTGCAGGTTCAGGGCAGGCAAGAGGTAATAGCGGATTATTTTTAGCATCAACCGGTGGCGGTGATGCAGGATACGAAATGCAGATATTGGATTCGTACCAAAATGCAACTTATGTTAACGGCCAGGCGGCAAGTATTTACAAGCAATTTGCACCTTTAGTGAATGCATCTCGCAAACCCGGCGAATGGCAGGTGTACGATGTAATTTGGACCGCACCTCGTTTTAATGAGGATGGAAGTTTAAAATCGGCTGCAAGAGTCACTGCGTTCCATAATGGAATATTGGTTCAGAATAATGTTGAATTAAAAGGTGAAACACGTTATATAGGAGCGCCGTATTATAAAAAACATGGTGCTTGTCCCATTAAATTACAAGCACACGGCGATAAAAGTGAACCATTGAGTTTTAGAAATATCTGGATACGAGAATTGTAAAATAATTATAGAACTATTTTTTTTAATCAAGTTTTGTTACATGAAATAATTGTAATAAAACTTGATTTTTATTTTGTTGTTGCTGATGAAAATTAACTGAAATAAGATTTTATTTCGAAAATAAAATTATCGATTGGTCTGAAGTCGCTGAGAAACTGACAGGTCACAATTAAAAAAACAATTCCGTACACCGCACCCCAAAAGTGTGCTGAATGATTGATATGACTTTCGCCGCGATTGGCAAGATAGGCCGATACGATGAGGTAAACTATTCCAAAAATAAATGCCGGGAAATGTACCGGTATAAACATTAATCCAATGCCCTGCAGCGGTGCCAGAAAAATGAATGCAAATACAATTGCCGATACAGCACCACTGGCTCCCAAACTGCGGTAATGATAATTTTCTTTGTTATTGAAATAGGTTGGCAACAAACAAACAACCAATGCAGATACATAGAGAATGAGAAACATGACCTTTCCTTTCTCCCCGTAAATTTTGGAAAAGTATTCTTCAATAATTTCTCCGAACATATAAAAGCTGTACATGTTAAAGCCAAGATGTGCAATATCGGCGTGTATCAATCCGCATGTAACGAAACGATACCATTGATTGTGGTGTGTGATAGCAGGCGGATAAAATATCAGATCGTTCAGTAATTTCTCGTTCGAGAAAGAGGTGAATGAAATGATGCAGGTTAAAAGAATAATTGCAATGGTAATTGTTAACATGGCAGCAAGATAGAATAATTAAATGTGATGATATTTTTCGTTTCGTAAAATGCTGCAGGCACGATATACCTGTTCGGCTAAGATTAATCTTACCAGCATGTGCGGAAAAACAAGTTTGGATAAACTCCAGATAAAATTGGCACGTTTAGCAATGCTTTCGTCCACACCAAAAGCGCCGCCGATTAAAAAGATGATCCGTTTATTACTTTCGTTGGCGAGTTGCTGGATGAATTGTGCCAGCTCGGTAGAAGAAAAAAGTTTACCACGCTCATCGAGTAAAATTAAAAAATCATCTTTCTGCAATTGCGATGCAATTAAAACCGATTCGGCTTTTTTCAGATCTTTTTCCGAAAGGGAAGCTGCATTTTTGGGTGGCTGGATGATCGTCCATTCGGCAGAAAAATATTTATTGATGCGTTTTGTAAAATCTTCGATACCCGTTTTTACATAAGCATCATGCGCTTTACCGACCGACCAGAACTGTATTTTCATGATACAATTTTATATTTTGCTTCAATAAAAGTAGTTGAAATATTTTTCAAAGGTTTATAATCGGTTACAATAAATGTTTTTGAAAATCGTTTTTTTAAAACCAAAAAATGGCTTATGCGTTTATCCAAGAGAATATCGGTAACAATTTTTATTTCGATACTGCTGTTTATTTTGTGCATATCATCTACTGCCATCAAAGATCAGCATATGTACGGGTCGGATAAATTTGGCTGGCCGCAGGTTTTTTATATGGTGAATTATAATGATGGAAGAATAGAATCGAAAGATTTAGATCTGATAAAGTTATTCGGCGATTATTTTATTTGGCTTGGATCGACTGCTATGGTGATGACCATGATCAGACTAATGAAAATAGATCGCAAGAAAGTCTGATATCTTCATTCTTGTAATCGGAAAAAAAATCCGTCAATCGGAATTATTAGTTTTATTTATCTTCCTAATTGCATGGTTTTCAATTAAAATTAATTCCAGCACATTGTTTGGCATATTTTGCCAAACAAAATAGAAATGGTTTCAAGAGTATTATTGGTTGATGATGACCCGATATCATTATTGATGGCAAAGGAAATTATACAGAATGAAAGTTTCAGTAACGATGTAACGATTACAATGAATGGTTTTCATGCGCTTCGTGAGATAGAATTTTTATTAGAAACAAAAAAGATGAATGCTGAAACGCAAATCCCGCATTTGATTTTTTTAGATTTAGAGATGCCCGAAATGTCGGGCTGGGAGTTTTTAGAACATTATACAAAATATTATCAGGAAAAATTACCCGATACAAATATTGTAATTCTTTCATCTGTCATTTCTGATTGTCATTACGAAGAAGTAAAAAAATATCCGGCGGTAACTAGATTGGTTAAAAAACCCCTTCAGTCAGAACAAATAGAAAGTTTAAAACGAAACCATAATCTGAAAAAATATTTTTCTTGACACGAAGTTTTCAGTGTAACTGAAGATCCCCCCAGAAAGATCACCTGCAATTAATATTGCGGGTGCATCTTTCGAATAACAAGGATTTTATTGTTTAATAGGTGAGCATAAATAAAAAAGGATTTCAAATTAATGAAATCCTTTTTTTGCTGGTGACCCCGTCAGGATTCAAACCTGAAACCTTCTGATCCGTAGTCAGATACTCTATTCAGTTGAGCTACGGGGCCATACCCTTATTCGGGGCTGCAAATATAAAGGCTTAAACACAATCTTCAAAAGCTGTTTTCAATTCTTTTTAAAATAAACTACGATTCGTGTGATTTGTATGATAGATAGACAGGATAATTAAATTTTGAACTAATCAAAATATTTACCTAATCATTTTAACACAGGCTATAAATCATAAATATTTGCTGCTGCTTTTTCGGCAATTTGTTTTGGTAAAAGCCAAACAAAAAATGCAGTTAATTTATTTAGTATCCCTGCAACGACTTCAGCCTTCTCATCAAACATAGCTTTCACAGCAATGGCTGCAACGGCTTTGGGTTGCATATTAAATTTTTCGGCCACTTTTATTGCATTTTCCCCTGTTATTGAAGCCCTGTTTGGAAAATCGGTATCGGTAGCACCCGGAGAAATTACGGTGACAGAAATACTCGATTTTCTCAATTCATATCTCAAGCCACGGCTGAAATTTAAAATAAATGCTTTTGTTGCTGCATAAACATTTAATCCGGGAACCGACTGGTATGCCGCTGTGCTGGCAATATTCAGAATATAAGATTTTGTTTGCCGGCGAAGCATGGGCAAAAAAGTATAAACAAGTTGCACCGGAACATTCATATTAACTTTCATCATTTCAAAATGATCTTCGATACTATATTTTTCGAAAGGACCGCTTAAGCCATATCCCGCATTGTTGACCAGGATATTGATTTCTTTTTTTTCATTCTTGCACCAATCAAAAATAATTTCAACAGCATTTGTTTGAGACAGATCAAGAACCAAATAATTTACTTCAACATTAAACTTGGAGTGTAAATAGTAAGCATGTTCTTTTAAAAGACTTTCGCTTCTTGCGACTAATAATAGATTTATTTTTTTTGATGCCAATATTTCGGCAATGGCTTTACCAATTCCTTTGCTGGCACCTGTAATTAATGCTGTTGACATAATTTTTTTATTTGAAAGCAAAAGGTCAACTTATGGTTGACCCTTTGTAAAGTTAATATATGGTTGCAGCATTTTAATGATGCACTTTTGAAGTGAATAAATGATAAAAAGGTGTTTTACTTTTTTCGGTCTTTGGTTTGTATTTCCCTGTAATGATGGGAACATACATAACTCTGCGCCTGCTTGCTTCTCCTGTTAACGGGCATTGTTTCACACGATGCCATAAACGCCCGTCATGAACCGATAAATCGCCGGAGAACATATCGAACCCAACTTCTCTTTCATCATCTGTATTATCAACAAAATATTTTTTACCAAATAATAATTGCAAAACATTTTGTTTGTGTGTGCCGGGTATAACACGAAGCCCGCCGTTTTCGAATAAACAGGTATCTAAATGAATGCCCACATTCAGCATAGGCATAATTTTTTGTCCTAAAAATAAATCCCTCGGGCTATCGGTATGCCAGCCCATTTGCTTGAAAGTGCTGTTGGGTGAATTAATATAATTATTTACAACAAGCCCATCTTTTTCTTTTTCGCCAATGCGGCCATCATAAGGATATAATAATCCGATTAAAGCATTTAATCTTTCATCCTGTAAAAGATCGTGGAGTGCTTTGCTGTACAATGATGCAAAACATAATCTTTGAATAGTTAAATGACCATCTTCTGTTTTACCAAATTTGAGCGGGATACCATTTACTTTATCTCGGCCTTCAGAGATCCATTCCTTTTCGATGCGTTTTATTTCATCAATATAGTTTTCAACTTTTTCACGACTGATAAAATTGCGGAATACAATTACACCATGTTCGTTAAAAAAATTTGATTGTTCTTCGGTTAAAGAATTGCCCAGTTCAAAACTGCTGTTCCACTTTTGCATGTGATACAATTAATGTCAATTCAATCTGTAATGTTAAAAAATTATTACAAAATTGTAAAATTAAAATGAAATGAGATTTAAAAAACTAGTTAATTAAAACTCAATACTTGGCTTGTAAATATATAGCTATCCGATATGAGATAAAAGCTGCAACAGGAGCAACAACAACATCAACAGTATAATGAACATGTTGTACTAAAACCATTGCTGCTATTAAAATTGAAGCAATTAAGGCAACGAGCTTATCGTTCTTTTTTTTGAGAGATAAAAACATCAAGAACAGGGTAGCAGTATGCCCCGAAAATAAAAGGTCTTTTGTGATAAACCTGTTACCATAGAATAAATATGTTATGATGTCTTTGATTACGATCAAACCCGAAGGAGGTGCTAAAGGAAATAGGTAGATCGAAATGATCCGAAAAAAATTCATGATCAGATAACTCCACAATAAAACAATAAATACCGAGGGGTCTTTATAACATTTATACAATGCAAAAATTATAGTTGAATATAAAACCAAAAATATAGGGATTGATACATCAACTGCAGGTAATATGCTCAATAAAGGATCGTTTAATCGAATGCCTTTTCTTGCTTCGATAAGATTAAAGAAGAAAGGGAAAAATATACCAAGTGCAACAAGTAAAATCAATCCCGTAACAGCTTTGTTCCTGAACGATCTGTACTTCCATGCATCTGTCCACTTATCGATATGCTTGTGATGATCCTTTTGCATGCACAATTAATTTAATATCATTAAAGATATGATACAATTAATAATGCCATCTTACAAAAGCTTCCATGGCAGCATATTTAGTTAATCCCAATTCGGCATAAAGCTTTGCCGTATTGGCGTTGCGGTCTTCGGCACGTTGCCAGAATTCGCGGCTGTCGGTTCCCTGAAACGGAACCATATCTTTTTGTGATTGATGAATAAATATGCCAAACCTTTTTTTCATTACCTGATCGGGACTCATCGGTATGGCCATTTCAATTTCGGCCAGATCCCATTCCTGCCATGCACCTTTGTATAACCAAACCCAGCAATCTTTTATCCATTTATCGCCTCTTGCTTTTAAGCGTCGCATGCTTTCAAAAACAATGTCCAGGCAAACTTTATGGGTACCATGCGGATCGGCCAGATCGCCTGCACAATAGATCTGGTGGGGTTTTAATTTTTCGAGTAATTCCATCGTGATAGCAATATCAGCTTCACTCATTGGTTTTTTTTCTACTTCACCCGTTTCATAAAACGGTAGGTTTAAGAAATGAAGATTTTCGTCTTTTATTCCAACATAACGGCAGGTAGCCCTTGCTTCGCATCTTCTGATTAAACCCTTGATAGAGCGGATCTCATTGGTATCGATCTGATTTTTCTTTTTGTTTGATAAGAAACTTGCTGCTTCGGTCAATATCTGTTTACTTTTTTGATTATCTATTCCAAACTGTTCTTCAAATCCAACAGCAAAATCTAAAAATCTGGTGACAAATTCATCGGTTACTGCAATATTGCCGCTTGTTTGATATGCAACATGAACCTGATGCCCCTGATCGTGCAACCGCATGAAAGTGCCGCCCATGCTGATGATATCATCATCAGGATGCGGAGAAAAGATCAAACAACGTTTAGGATGCGGTTCACTTCTTTCGGGATGTGCAGGTATCACTGCATTGGGTTTGCCGCCGGGCCAACCCGTAATACTGTCGCGCAACAAATAATAAACCTGTAAATTGATTTCGTAGGCTTCTCCTTTTTCAACCAACAGATCACCCAGACCATTTTCGTTATAATCGTGTGTAGTTAAACTTAAGATAGGTTTCTTTGTTTTTAATGCCATTTGAATTACGGCACGTTTCATCATCGAGGGTGTCCATTCGCATTCGCCGGTTAACCATGGCGATTTGATGCGTGTTAATTCTGAAGCAGCTGTTTCATCGATCACAAAAGTACAATCGTTATGTTGCTGTAAAATGCTTGCAGGAATTTGTTCGGTCAAATGTCCTTCCACACTTTTGGCAACGATGGGTGCTTTCATTCCCCATGCCATCAGCAAGATCTTCTTTGCTTTTAAAATAGTGCTGATACCCATGGTGATGGCCATTCTGGGCACTTGTGAAATATTTTGAAACTCGTAAGCATTGGCAATTCGGGTGATATTATCTAAAGAGACCAAACGTGTTTTAGAAAAAATACTTGAACCGGGTTCGTTAAAACCAATATGACCGTTATTACCAATTCCTAATATCTGCAGATCAATACCACCAACTGCATCAATCAAACTTTCATATTTCAAACAATGTTTTTTTACATCTTCTTTTAATAAAGCGCCATTGGGCATGTGAATATTTGATGGATCGATATCGATATGATTGAACAAATGCCGGTGCATGAAGCTCCAGTAACTTTGCAATGCTTCGCGTTCTAAAGGATAATATTCATCGAGATTAAAAGTGATCACATTTTTAAAACTTAATCCTTCTTCTTTATGTAAGCGAACCAGTTCGGCATATAAACTGATAGGAGTGGAACCTGTTGCCAAACCCAAAACACAATCTTCACCCTTTTTATTTTTTTCTTTGATCAGATTGGCCACTTCCTGTGCAACAAATGCAGAGCCTGTTTTAGTATCAGCGAATATTTTTACCGGAATTTTCTCGAAACTGTCTGTTAGGTCAATATTGAATTTTTGGTGTGTCATGTTTGCTTTTTTTTGCGGCATAAAGATAATTTATTGCAGTAAACTGCATGTTTAAATTTTATTAGTATTCACTATTTCAAATTAAAAAAACAGAACTCAAAGAAATGATTAGAGGCAAGGCCTAACATTACTGAGATAAAAAGAACAATTGATTGAAGTGGTAAAAATAAAAAAGATTCTTTTGTTTTAAAGAATCTTTTTTACGCAAACGTTTACTTAAAATTATTTTATTCAACTTTCGTAATCTTGATCATGTTTGTTGGCAAATGCAGGTGAACAGGGGTGCTGCATGTATTAACAACAACATCGCCTTCGGCTAAATATCCTCTTTCTTTTAAAATATTTATCTGATCGAAAATAATATCATCCAAACTATTTTCCTCATCATAATAAAATGCACGAACGCCCCAGCTCAAACTTAATTGATTCACTAAAAATTTTTCTTTAGTAAAAATAAATAGTGGTGATTTTGGCCGATAGCTACTTAATGTAAAAGCAGTATAACCGCTTTGAGTCATACCAATCAAAGCATTGGCATCAACATCTTTTGCGATCTTACATGCATTGTAACAGGCAGCATCACTTAAAAACGACGGAGAGTGGGGTTGTGGCCTTAGATCTTCTTCGCGATTATAACGATATTCTGTTGCTTCAACCTGACGAATAATTTTACACATTGTTTCTACAACCAATGCAGGATGTGCGCCGGTAGCTGTTTCGCCGCTAAGCATTACTGCATCGGCACCTTCTAACACTGCGTTGGCAACGTCAGTAATTTCGCTACGGTTTGGTTTAACACGATCGATCATACTTTCCATCATTTGTGTGGCCACAATAACCGGTTTGCCACGATGGATACATTTTCTGATCAATTCTCTCTGGATCAACGGTACCTGTTCAATCGGCAATTCAACACCCAAGTCACCACGTGCAATCATGATCGCATCGCTTTCAACAATGATATCACGAATATTAACCAATGCTTCGGGCTTTTCTATTTTAGCAATAATCTTTGTCTTGCTTTTTTTCTCCTGCAGTTTGCTGCGCAGAATAACGATATCTTTCACACTGCGAACAAAACTTAATGCAACCCAATCGCATTGTTGTTCAATAATGAATTCAAGATCGATCAGGTCTTTTTCTGTTAATGCAGGTAATGAAATTTTTGTATCGGGAAGATTGATCCCTTTTTTTGATGATAAGATGCCGCCTAATGTTACTTCAACTTTTACATCGCCATCTTTGGTTATATCAACCACTTTCACTTCAATCTTTCCATCATCGATCATAATAATATTTCCAACTCTCACATCGCCGGCAAGGTTTGGATAGCTGACATAGATTTTTTCCAAAGTACCAACACATTTGGTATTGGTAAAAGTGAGGATATCGCCTGCTTTAACTTCCAGGGCATTATTTTCAATTTCGCCCACCCTTAATTTAGGGCCCTGCAAATCGGCAAGAATAGAAATATTGAAAGGTTCTTTATCGTTCATTTCACGAAGCATCGTTATGATCTTTGCTTTGTCTTCGTGACTCCCATGAGAAAAATTCAAGCGAAAAACATTAACACCGGCTTTAGCAAGATCCAATAATTTTTCATAGGTATCGCATGCCGGGCCAACTGTTGCTACGATCTTTGTGCGATGCGAACTATGAAGTAAGCCTGCTTCTTTATCCATTTGTTTATGAAGATACTTTTCTAAACTTTTTGACATAGTAAATGATTAATGTTTTTTGCTGAGATGATCGGATATGCTGTTAATATAAATCATCATCATCCGAAATGAAAATTTATTTTTTAAATTAAGATGCTAATACTTTAACTATTTTCATCCACTCGTCGCTGATTTTTTGTTTTGCTTTCACTGCATTATCCAAAGGTGTATAATGCATTTTATTATTTACAATACCTACCATTACATTATGAGTTCCATCCATCAAACATTCGATGGCATGATAACCCATTCGGCTTGCAATATATCTGTCTATACAGGTTGGAGAACCACCCCGCTGAATATGCCCTAAGATACATACGCGTATATCTGCATTCGGCAAATTTTCTTTTACAATTTTCGAAACGCCATTGGCACCGCCATATTCATCGCCTTCGGTAACAACAATCAGGTTTACTAATTTTTTACGTTTCTCTTTTTCCAATAAGTTTGATACTAATTGATCGAGTGTTGTTTTTCTTTCCGGAATTAAAATATTTTCTGCGCCTGTGGCAATACCGCTGTGCAATGCAATATAACCTGCATCTCGGCCCATCACTTCAACAATAAACAAACGATCGTGTGCATCCATGGTATCTCTGATCTTATCGATCGCCTGAACAGCCGTATTTACAGCCGTATCAAAGCCAATGGTAAAATCGGTACCTGCAATATCTTTATCTATGGTTCCCGGAAGACCGATACAGGGAATATCATATTCATTACTGAATTTTTGTGCACCGTTAAAACTACCATCACCACCAATCACCACCAATCCGTTAATGCCATTCTTTTTTAAGTTCTCGTATGCTTTTTTACGGCCGGCAGGTTCGTAGAAATCCAAACACCTTGCAGTTTTTAAAATGGTTCCGCCGCGTTGAATAATATTTGCTACACTGCGTGAATCCATCTTGATAATATCATTTTCTACCATGCCCGAATAACCGCGCATGATACCATACATTTCCATTCCATAATAAATTCCGGTTCTTACAATGGCCCGTATTGCGGCATTCATGCCGGGTGCATCACCTCCTGAAGTAAGTACGCCAACTTTAGTAACTTTTCGATTGTTGCTCATAACTAATAAAGAAATTATCGCTGCTCAAAATTTTTCCTATCAATTTTTTAATGATTTCCCTAATTGATCGAAGCGGCAAAAGTACGGAAATGAAAATAAACTACCATCCTCTAATTTATATTATGATTTTATGAATTCTATGTCAATTTATTGGTTAGCAGTACAAAACGAAACGTTTTCAGAAATATATTTCTTCTGTTGCGGCTAAAAGGATTAAAAAGTTGCAACTTTAACAAAAAATAATATTCTTTTTGAAACCCTTTTATAATGCACCTTTCAGGTTAGCTTGAATTTATGATTGAAAAGAAATAAGGTATTAGCTGTTCTGCGACATATAGTTTCAATAACATGATCAGAATGATATTAACTTCTGAAATGAATTTTGATTAAAATATTTTTTACATTCATTTCATGGAAACAATTTTTATTACCGGGGCCAACGGATTTCTGGGTCAACATCTCACACAATATTTCGCTTTTAAAAATTTTAATGTAATTGCTTCTGGCCGCGGCGCTTGCCGTATTGCTGCCAAAGAAAAATTTAAGTATGCGGAACTTGATCTTACAAACCGAAGAGCCGTAAAAGAATGTTTGCAATTATATCGGCCATCGGTTATTATCCATACGGCAGCCATGAGCAAACCTGATGAATGCAATAACAATAAAGAAGCTTGTTTATTGAATAATGTAGAAGCAACAAAAAATTTAATTGAAGCCTCTCAGTCGTTTTCTCCGCATTTCATTTATATATCAACCGATTTTGTTTTTGGCGAAGATGGCCCGCACGACGAAGAAAATAAACCTAACCCATTAAATTTTTATGGCGAAACAAAATTAATGGCCGAAACACTGGTTGCGCAAACCAATTTATTAAACAGCATTGTTCGAATTGTATTTATCTATGGTGCTATTGGCGAAGGAATGCGCCCAAGTTTTTTGCATTGGGTAAAAAATAATTTAGAACAGAATAAAAAAATAAAAGTAGTAAGCGACCAGCTACGTACACCAACTTATACAATTGATATTTGTAAAGGTATCGAGACAATTATCAAGCAAAAAGCATCTGGTGTTTTTCATTTGGCTGGGAAAGATATTTTATCGCCTTATCAAATGGCAATCACGGTTGCCGATGTTGTTGGGTTAGATAAATCGCTGATTGAAAATGTTACTTCCGAAACATTTCCTGAGCCGGTGGTACGTGCAAAAAGATCGGGATTAAAGATCAGTAAAGCCATACATGTATTGGGTTATTCGCCCGTTAGTTTTGAAGAAGGAGTGAGATTGACCTTTGAACAGCGAAACAAAAATTAACCTAAAGTTAATTTGCAGCATTTTTAAGGTTGTAATTTTGGATAGGATGAATTATCCAAAATTATTTTTCTTTCATGCAGTCATCGTTACAACGATATTTTTCACTACGCATAAATAAATTATTCAATCATCTGCACGATTTTGAATTAATGGGAGATGAAGCTTCCTTGCATGATTTTAGGGTTGAATTGAAGAAATTAAAGTCGGTTATCAGGTTTTTAAAAACGATCTATCCCAAACAAAAATTTAAAAAAATAAATCATTTGCTTGGTTCGATCTTTCAAAATGCAGGGGAGATAAGAGAATATCAGTTATTACTTCAGTGGTTACAAAAACATGAATTAAAAAATATCGCTGACAATTATTTTCCCGAAGAAAAAATGAAAATGCAGATCGCAACTTTTCATCAGCAATCTGCATCGTATAAAACCGACCTGAAAGAAGTAATTGAACGCTGCAGTAAATATGTGCAGATCACCAATAAAATTTTACCCGAACAATATGTGACCGAATTAAATGCCCAAATCGAAAAACTATTACACAAACATCTTTCTGCAAAAGATTGGCATGAGTTAAGGAAGCTGATCAAAAAATGGATGTATGCAACCAACTGGATCGTACACGAAGAAAAAAACAAAATAAATTCACTGTTCTCGTATTACAATAAATTGCAGGAAACAATTGGACAGTGGCACGACCTGCTTGTAATTAAAGAAACACTCTATCAGAAACAAATTCATTTATCTGCCGATATCGATATTCAAAAAGATTTAAGCAAAGCGCTCGAAAAATTAAATCATTCCATCAAATACAGAGAGAAACAAGTTGCTGAAATCATCTCCAAACAACTTGTTACAGCTTAATTTATTTTGGTTGTAAAAATATTTCAGCCATCATGCATCTTGCACTACCGCCGCCATTGCTCTCGATGGTTGAAATATCGGAATGAATGATCCTGTTGAATGATTGAAGTTTCTTTATTTGTTCGGCATCAAGGTTTCTGAAAGCCTGTGCCGACATGACCAGCAAATTCTTATCATTATTGTTTTTTACCTGCAGCATGTTCCCGGCAAAATGATTCATCTGATCGTAACTGATCTCAATAATTTCCTTACCACTGTCTTTTATTGTTGTAACTACTTTTTCTTTTTCAACAGGATCTTTGATCGAATCCAAACAAATCACAACATATTTATCAGCCACACACATCATCACATTGGTATGATAAATTGGTTTTTGTTGTTGATCAACAGAAATAAACGCAACATGCGAATAGCCGAATGCCTGACAAAATTTTTCCAATAATTTTTTTTCTGTCCGCTTCGATAAACATGCATAAGCAATTTTATTATCTCTGTCCAACACCATGCTTCCGGTTCCTTCCAAAAAAATATTTTTCGATTCGTAATGACTGAAATTAATTGTGTTTTTGATGATGAATTTTTCTTCTATCTCATTAAGCACCTGTTTTTTGCGTTCATTTCTTCTGTTTTCGGCAAACATCGGATATATGCAAACGGTTCCGTCTTCATGAAAAGAAATCCAGTTATTGGGAAAGATAGAATCCGGTGTATGTGGTTCTAATGTGTCTTCCACTACGGTAACATCAACACCGTTTTTAGTTAACACATCAACAAACTGATCAAATTCTTTAAGCGCTTCTTCAGAAACATTTTCATCGCTGGATTCAGTTTGAAAACTATTATTCACCGCAGTTTGTGCGTTATACCCAAAACTTACCGGACGAATCATCAAAAGGTGATTGGTATTCTGCATAACAGTTGTTTTAGTTTATTGTAACGACTCACGCAAAATCGGCATACTCATACAATGGAAACCACCTCTTGCTCTCGACAATTCTGCTGAGGGCATTAAAATTACAGTATCTTTTATTTCTTCGGGCAAAATAATTCCATCCTCAAATTGTTGGATCAGGTCCTTGCCATCCACAATGCTGAAACCCGCATTCTTAAAGGCTTCCGTGGTTTTATTGTTTCTGTCGTATCCCATCACAACACCTTCTTTCAAAGCTAATAAATTGCACGAATCGGTCCATTGTTCACGGGCATTGTATGGAAATTCGTTGTTACCCGAGAAAATTATTTTTACTTCCCCTTCGCAATGCAAATCGTTTTTACTGATATCACATAACAGATCTTCCAGGCTTTCAAAACTTGTTGGTTCATCAGGATTATTTTTAGAAAACTGAATAATTTTTATTTTTTCTTCCTTCTTAATTTCCAATGCACGTTCTACTGCATCCACATCTTCATTCATGGCAGCTTTGCGTGAAAAATTTCCCAGCATCACCCACATATTTTTTTTGATCTGCGTGAAAACTGTATCAATGTGCATGTAATCTCTCTTCTTCGGAATTTTAATGATGGTCACTTTATCCATGATCCCTTTTTCAAACATGGTACTCGTGATTTTTGCAGCAGCTTCTGATGAAGTTCTTTCACTAATTCCAACCAATAAATGATGATCGCTTACCACCATTATATCGCCACCCTCGAGTGTGATCTTTTTATCATCATCTTCTTTCGGCAATAAAAAATTAAAATGCGAATCGGATAATTCAATGATATTTTCTTTGTACGAACTGAAAAAAGGATGATTGAAGAAAATATATTTTGCCAGCAAAGCCTCTCTGGTCCTAGCTTTCTTGGCAGGCTTGTTCAGCAACACATAATTTTTGATGATGATGCCGATATCTCTTGTAAAAATAAAATTAGGTATCGGCGCAAACAATAAATTCTTCTCCATATTCGATCCCGAAATAAAAGTCTTTGCCAGTTCGATCGGATTATACGTCAGCAATTCTTTCTGCGTAACATAAGTGCAACCTTCGATAGCGCAAACAGAAGCCACCAATTTCGATTTGATATTTTCTTCAACCAAAATATCCGATAATAACCATTGCAGTTCTATCACTTTATCTGAACGAAAAAAATCAGCATGCGCCGGCTTATAAAAATTTCTTTTTGCTTCAGGTGCATCAATGGTTTTTAACTTGCCTTTTATTTTTTGCGGATCTAAAAAGTATAATAAGATTTTAGTGTAATAATCGTACTCGTCTTTTCTGATGGTTTCAAGATGCACAATATCTTCAAACAACCAATCCTGTGCTTTTGAGGGAACAACTTTGCCCAAACCACTGTCGGGACTGTGTACCAATAAACGTTTTAAAGTGCCTATTTCTGAATTAACAAACAGGCTGTGTTGTATATTATTCATACAAAAATTTGAGGTTAAAAAATAAACAGTAAACCGGGAATAAAACTTAATGATCGGGCATAGAATTCAACCCACGGTACATCCACGAAAAATGCGATGGCGATGATGAAATAAAATTTACTGTTTTCATAAATGAGTTTGCAAGTTAATATTTTCCCTGTGATGAATAAAATTTACTGAACCCGATACTTATTTTTTTGTTACCGGCAACTGTATTTCATGGCATCGCCTGTTGCGTCGCACTCTTCAACGTTCCGTTTTTATGTCGGCAGTAAATCCGAATAATAGAAAATACTTACTTTACATTTGAAGTATAATTTTACATGAATGAGATCCATCATCATTAATATCAAACAGCTTGTAAATGTTTGCGAAAAAAGCAAAGTCTTGCGCGGCAATGATTTAGCCGAATTGCCTGTTTTAAACAATGCTTATTTAATTATCGAAGATGGATTAATTAGTGAATATGGTTTGATGAAAGATTTGGATCTTTCAAAGATTTCCACAACAAATATCATTGATGCAGCCAATCAGTTTGTTTTACCTGCATGGTGCGATAGTCATACCCATCTTGTATTTGCAGCCAGCCGCGAAAATGAATTTGTAGATAAAATTAAAGGATTAAGTTATCAGAAAATTGCGGCAAAGGGTGGCGGTATTTTAAATTCGGCAAAAGTCTTACAACAAACATCCGAGGAAGACCTGTTTAATTCGGCATGGAAAAGATTGAACGAATTAATTCATCTCGGCACCGGTGCCATTGAAATTAAAAGCGGTTATGGTTTAACTGTTGATGCAGAATTAAAAATGTTGCATGTTATCAGTCAACTCAAAAGAAAATCACCCATTCCCATTCGTTCCACATTCCTTGGTGCACATAGTTTTCCTGCAGAATTTGCAAATAACCATGAGGGGTATATCGATTTAATCATCCATGAAATGTTGCCATCAATTGCCAAAGAAAGATCAGCCGATTATATTGATGTGTTTTGTGAAGAAGGATTTTTTAATGCCGATGAAACAGAAATGATTTGCAAAGCAGGAATGCAGTTTGGCTTGCAACCGAAAATACACGCCAATCAATTTACGGGTGGCGGTATAACTGTTGGCACCAAATTAAATGCAGTTAGTGTTGATCATTTAGAAACTGTTGATGATGATGAAATAAAATTATTGGCATCATCAAATACTATTGGCACATTATTGCCTACTGCAGCATATTTTTTACGGATGCCTTTTCAGCCTGCAAGAAAATTAATCGATGCAGGTTGTGCCATTGCATTGGCTTCCGATTTTAATCCGGGTACATCGCCAAGCGGTAATATGAATATTGTTGTTTCGATGAGTTGCATCCAAATGAAAATGTTACCCGAAGAAGCCATCAATGCTGCAACCATCAACGGCGCTTATGCCATGGGTTTGGGCGATGTTACAGGAAGTATCACTGTCGGCAAAAAAGCAAATCTTATCTTAACAAAACCAATTCCATCTTTAGCTTATCTTACTTATGCTTTCGGTGATAATTTAGTTGATAAAGTAATGATCGATGGAAAATTTATCAGCTAATAAAATTTTTATTCAACGATTTAGTTTTTCTTTTTTTAGATTTTAGTTTTTTGCTTTTTGTTTTATTAACTTGAACTAATTTTAGAAGACCATGAAACATTTAAAGATTTATAATAAGCAGGATATTTTATCTGTCACAAAGATCCGTCGCTTCGAAACCAAAGTGGGAGAGCGTTTACAGGTAATTGAAAATGCAAATGATATCGAGACATCCATCCGGCAATCATCTGCAAAATTTGTTTTGGTTGGTGTGCCAGAAGATATTGGCATCAAAGCAAACATGGGAATTGGCGGGGCAGACAGTGCATGGTTAGCATTTTTAAAATCATTCCTTAATGTTCAAAGCAATGATTTTTTTGATGGTGGTGAAATTTTATTATTGGGTCATTTTGATTTTTCCGATCTTGAAAAAACAATCGAAGCCAATGCGCCTCATTTTGAGGAAAGGGTTGAAGCACATCGCCATGCCGTAAATACCATCGATGATGAAGTGGAACAACTCATTCATATCATCACACAAAACAGAAAATTCCCTATCGTTATTGGCGGCGGGCATAACAATGCATATCCCTGTATCAAAGGCGCAGCAAAGGGTTGGCACAAAGCAGGTGTGATCGAGTTAGCACAGATCAATGCCATTAATTTAGATGCTCATGCCGATTACCGGCCGATGGAAGGACGGCATAGCGGCAATGCATTTCGCTATGCTGAAGAAGATGGTTATCTCGAAAAATATTGTGTGATTGGTTTGCACGAAAACTATATCACACAAAATACATGGATGGATATGGTGAACAATCCTTTTGTTGATTGCATTACTTACGAAGATATTTTTCTGCACGAAAAAAGAAATTTTATTCAATCAGTTGCACATGCCACAGCATTTACTGATGATACTTTATGTGGTATTGAATTAGATCTCGATGCTGTTGAATATACATTAAGCAGCGCCACCACACCTGTTGGAATTACTGCGAATCATGCTCGTCAGTATTTGAATTTTGTTGCTTCCGATTGCAAGCCTGCCTACCTGCATATCTGCGAAGGGGCGACTGTTTTATCGGATGGGAGAGAAGATGCATCCACCGGAAAACTGATCAGTTATTTGGTAAGCGATTTTGCAAAAGCAATTTTAATGCAGTTGAACAGTTGATCTGTTTTTATTGATTATTTTCTAATTCCATGATCTTCTCAAATAGTTGCTCGTATTGAGTATTAGCAGTTTTAAGTTTTTCCTGAACAGAACTGTAATCTTTTTCGAGTTGAGAAAATTTATTTACTTCTTTATAACTGTCTGGATTGGATAATTCAGATTCTATTTTAATTTTTTGTTGATTGAGTGCAGCAATTTCTTCTTCTATTTTTTGAAACTGACGCTGTAATTTTTGCAATTCTTTTTTCTGATCTCTATCTAAATTTGAATGTTGCTGCTGTTTGTTTTTCGTTACAGGTGCAGCAACAGTTTCCTGAACCTTATTTTCTGATTCTTGATTTTTAGTAATTACATCAAGCTCTTTTTTTTTAGCAGATTGCTGCTTGGCCATTCTTTCTTTCCATTCAACCCATTCAAGATAAGTGCCTTTGAATTCTTTTATTTCATGATCAACGATCTCCCAAATTTTATTGGCTGTTTTAGAGATGAAGAAACGGTCGTGGCTCACCAGCAAATAACTTCCTTCATATTTATTCAATGCATCGGCCAATAACTCAACCGAATGCATATCTAAGTGGTTGGTAGGTTCATCGAGCAATAAAAAATTACTTTTACTAACAATAACTTTAGCCAAAGCCACACGTGCTTTTTCGCCACCACTTAATACTTTAATTCTTTTATCGGTATCATCGCCACTGAATAAAAAACATCCCATTAAACTGCGCAATTCCAATTCTGTCTTTTTGCTACCGCATTCTTTCATTTCATCCAAAATAGTATTGCTTAGGTTTAATGCTTCCAACTGATGTTGCGCATAAAAACTTTCTTCAACATTATGTCCCCAGTTTCTGTGGCCTTCAAATTTTTCGGTACCGGCAACAATTCTTAACAAGGTTGATTTTCCTTTTCCGTTGGCACCGATCAAAGCAATTTTATCGCCGCGATCAATTTCAATACTTGTATTTTTTAATACTTCAATATTGCCAAAACTTTTAGAAATATGTTTCAGTTCGCAAATAATTCTGCCCGGTTGTTTATCGATCTGAAAATTGATCTTAATGTTTGGTCTTTCTATTTCTGCATTTTCAATCCGTTCAATTTTATCTAATCTTTTTTGTACGCTTTGTGCCGCAGCAGCCTTGCTGGCCTTGGCTTTGAAGCGTTCAACAAATCGTTCCTGCTGGCGGATATAATCCTGTTGATTTTCATAAGCCTTCTGTTGCAACTCAACTCTTATTTCTTTTTCGCGTTCGTAATATTCATAATCACCAACATAAATATGCAATTGTTGCTGATACAATTCAACAATCTTATTTACCATTCGGTTCAGGAAAAACTTATCGTGGCTCACGATCACAACACTGCCCTGATAGTGACGCAAATATTTTTCTAACCATTCGATGGAAGGAAGATCTAAGTGGTTGGTAGGTTCATCCATCAATAACACATCGGGTTGTTGCAATATCATTTTTGCCAGCAACACACGCATCCTCCATCCGCCGCTGAATTCTTTGTATGGCCGTTTTAAATCTTCATTTGCAAAACCTAATCCTTGCAACACTTCTTCCGAACGATGATGGATCGTGTATCCGCCCAACATTTCCAGTTCATGCAGCTTGTCGGAATATTCATGCAACAATTTTTCGTCAGATGTTTTTTCTAATTCTATTCCCAGCAGTTCAATTTCTTTTTCTAATTGTTTAACTTTTTCGAAAGCGCCCATAGCCACTTCCAAAATAGAATCGTCGGTATCAAAACTTAACAGATCCTGGTGCAAATAACCGATCGTGGTTTCGCGGCCTTTTTCAACAGTGCCTTTAGAAGGAAGATATTCGCCCACCAAAACCTTCAGCAGCGTTGATTTGCCGGTTCCATTGTAGCCAATCAAACCAATCCGTTCGCCCGGATTAATATGCCAGGTTGCATCTTCCACAATTAATCTTGCACCAAATTCAAAAGTCACATTTTGTAAACCGATCAACATAAGATTCTAAAAATTTAAGCCGCAAAGGTAATTGGATGAACATTAATTTTTGATTTACTTTTGAGAAACAATAATCACCCATGAAAAAACTTATTGTTTTCGGATTGATGGCAATGCTTACTGCCTGCGGCAATAGCGATTCATCTCAGCAAATACCTAAAAAAGAATCTTTGAATAATATTGCCAGTTCACAACCGTTCAACGAGGCTTTTTCTAAACTGATGGACGATTATTATCATTTGAAAAATAATTTTATTGCCGAAAGCGATACATCAATCAATCATTATTCCAGGGCCTTGATAGCCGATGCCGATAGTTTGAATTTTAATCTGCTGATGTTTGACAGTACAACCATGGAGACCGCAAGAACAGCAGCAGCAAATGTTTCAGGGGAATTACAGGGAATTATTGGTGAGCAGGATATCGAAAACAAACGCAAATCGTTTTATACATTGAGTGAACAATTGTATGATCTTATAAAGTTAGTTCAATACAATAAAGAAATAATTTATAGGCAAAAATGCGATGATGTTTTTGATGGGGCAGGTGCAACATGGTTAAGTAATTCAACAGAGATCAAAAATCCTTATTTGCCCAAAACAATGTCGGCCTGCGGAAAAATAACCGACACGCTTGATTTCAGGAAAAAATAATCAATACAATTTTACAGGCTTCTTGGGCTTGTATTCCAGGATAACTTTGGCATTTGTTTTTTCATCCGAAGTAATAAAAATCTCATACCGTTTTCTTCCCGGCGTTGTAATCACCATTAATGCTGTGTTGGGCGGAACATCGCCTAAATTATCGGCAACGGTAATAATTTCGTGAATAGGATTGGCTTCATCCAGATGGATCTGTATGGTGATGGGATTGTAGCTTAATCTCCCTCTGTCAATCACCAACTCGTTATTATGATAAACAGTGATGGTATCGTTATCAATAGCGCCATTATCGTAATAATCAATCTGCACCTGCTTTTCATCGATCTCAAGCGTTTTGACCAAGCTGTTTGCCCTTTCTTTTAAAACTTTAGGGATCAGCATTGCCCTATTAAGCGATGAAATATTTTTACTGACAATTTTTTCCTGCTTTCTTCCTGTATCTATGTAAGAAGAAATTATTTTTTCGGGATGGGTACTGTCTTTCTGCACCCCGGATTTCTTAGGAAGATTATTTTTATTGTCAATTTTTTTTGCAACAGGAGCCTGATGAACAATATTCTTTTTAGGAGGCGTTACTGTTGATTTTTTTGGAATGAGATGCTGATCTGTTTTTTTATTTATTGCAGAATCTTTTTTTACAGGATTAGGTTGTGTTTTTTTAGGCACTTTATTCAATAAAAAAGGTTCTTTTTCAAAATCGCTTGTCTTTACTTTTTCGAGATAAATGGTACCGCTGCCGCAATCGGTTTTATCGTCCTGATTTTGGCTGGTATAAGTACCCGAAAGCATTTCTAATTTTCCCGATTTAGAATAATCGAGATAACAGGTCATTAAACAGGCAACCGAATGATCGCTTATTTTTAAGTCAAGCATCTTTGTTTCTTTCAATAAAACGTTTTTAGTGGCTGGCGTAAAACGTCCATGCAATGAAGCTTTACCATAAAACACTACTGATCTATATGAATAAGTAACGCCCTCTAAATTATTATCTTTGAGTTGGTTGATCTGAACCTCGTATTTGTATCTCTCTTCTGCAAACTGACCCGTTAATGGATTGAACCGATCTTGTTGCACAAAATATCCGCGCCAAATACCAGTAAGTTTTTGTGCATGAGAGACTGATGAGAAAAAAAATAGCAAACCAAGTGTAAAAATGAATCTCATTCAACAAATCTAAGCACAGCAAAAGTAGTTTGCATATAAAGAACCGTTAAGGTTTTTTGAAACGAATATTCGGTCTGCAGCAATTCTCTGCGATTGATTTGTTACTTTCGCATTTCATTTTTTGATTTGAGTAAGAAAAAGTATGATTAACATTAGTTTTCCCGATGGTGCAGTAAAACAATTCGAAAGCGGAATTACTGCATTGGATATTGCAAAATCGATCAGCGAAGGCTTGGCCCGAAAAGTTTTGGCAGCTTCTGTAAATGGCGTTGTGGTTGATTCTTCGCGCCCTATTCAATCCGATGCATCTTTAAAATTATTGACATGGGATGATGCCGACGGAAAGAATACTTTCTGGCATTCTTCGGCACATTTAATGGCCGAAGCAGTTGAATCGGTTTTTCCCGGCGTGAAATTTTGGGTTGGCCCTGCATTAGATAAAGGATTTTATTATGATATGGATTTGGGTGACAGGAAATTGGTGGAAGATGATTTATTGATATTGGAAAAGAAGATGAATGAATTGGCTAAGCAGGGAAATGTTTATATCAGAAAAGAAATTTCAAAAACAGACGCAGTAAAATATTTTGAAGAGAAAGGTGATGAATACAAATTGGATCTGCTGAATAATTTAAATGATGGCGAGATCACTTTTTATTCGCAGGGAAGTTTTACCGATCTGTGTCGCGGACCGCACATTCCAAACACCGGTTTAATTAAAGCCATTAAATTAACCAATATAGCCGGCGCTTATTGGAAAGGCGATGAAAAAAACAAACAGCTTACACGTTTGTACGGCATCACATTCCCCAATCAAAAAGAATTGGACGAATATTTGGCGATGATGGAAGAAGCCAAGAAAAGAGATCACAGAAAACTTGGAAAAGAATTAGGTATTTTTACCATGGATGATGATGTTGGTCCGGGCCTGCCTTTGTGGATGCCTAACGGAACCATCATCATCGAAGAATTGGAAAAATTAGCAAAAGAAACCGAAGAAGCTGCAGGGTATAAACGTGTGGTTACACCGCATATCGCTAAAGAAAATTTATATATCACCAGTGGTCATTTACCTTATTATGCCGATAGCATGTTTCCACCCATGGAAATGGATGGAGAAAAATATTATTTGAAAGCGATGAACTGTCCGCATCATCATAAAATTTATGATGCCGAGCCAAAGAGTTATAAAGACCTTCCTTATCGTTTGGCCGAATATGGAACTTGTTACCGTTACGAGCAAAGCGGCGAATTATTTGGATTGATGCGTGTACGTTGTTTGCACATGAACGATGCACATATTTATTGTACCAAAGAACAATTCGCGGCAGAGTTTAGAGCTGTAAATGATATGTATTTAAAGTATTTCAAAATTTTTGGAATAGATAAATATGTAATGCGTTTATCGTTGCATGCTCCCGAAAAATTAGGACAGAAATATGTGGATGAACCTGAATTGTGGAAAGAAACAGAAGCAATGGTTCGTCAGGTTTTGATCGATACCAATACACCTTTCGTTGAAGTGCCCGATGAGGCTGCATTCTACGGACCAAAGATCGATGTGCAGATCTGGAGCATCATTGGAAGAGAATTTACTTTGGCAACCAACCAGGTTGATTTTAATTCGGGTCGCAAGTTCAAATTAAATTATACCACGCAACAAAACGATACCGATATTCCATTAATCATTCATCGTGCACCATTAGGGACACATGAACGCTTTATCGGATTTTTATTAGAACACTATGCCGGTAAGTTCCCTGTTTGGTTAGCGCCTTTGCAGGTAAAGATCTTACCTATCAGCGATAAGTTCATGCCGTATGTGAATGAAGTAAAATCAAAACTTCGTGCAGCAGGGATAAGAGTAGAGATCGATGAGCGCAGCGAAAAGATAGGCAAGAAAATTCGCGAAGCCGAATTAAGTCGTGTACCGTACATGTTGGTTGTAGGCGAAAAAGAAATGAATGAAAATGCACTTTCTGTTCGCAGGCAGGGCAAGGGAGATGCAGGTACACAAACAGTTTCGGCATTTATAGATTTAATTGTGAATGAAATACGTGAACGTAAATCAGCAGAATAAGATATTTCTTATTATTTTTAATAAATTAATTTTTAACCAAACAAGTATTAATGGCATTACCATTTAGAGGTGGAAGCGGGGGTGGAGGAAGATTCAACCCCAGATTTCAAAGACAGCAGGAACCCGAACATAGAATTAATGAAAGGATACGTTCATTGCAGGTTCGATTAGTTGGCGAAAATATTACAGTAGGTATTTATCCTATTCAGGAAGCATTAAAGATCGCACAACAACAGGAAATGGATCTGGTGGAGATATCACCCAATGCCGATCCTCCTGTTTGTAAAGTAATTGATTATAAAAAATTCCTTTACGAGAAGAAGAAGAAAGAAAAGGAAATGAAGGCCAATGCCAAGCAAAGCGAAGTGAAAGAAATTCGTTTTACGCCGGGCACTGATGATCATGATTTTGATTTTAAGGCAAAACATGCCGAGAAATTTTTACAGGATGGCAATAAGGTAAAAGCCTATGTTCAGTTTAAAGGACGTGCCATTCAGTTTAAAGAAAGAGGCGAGTTGGTGTTATTAAAATTTGCCGAACGTTTGGCCGAAGTTGGTCAGCCCGAAAGCTTACCTAAATTGGAAGGCAAAAGAATGTTTTTGATGCTCACACCAAAAACAGGAAAGAAGAAAAAAGAAGCATAAATAATTATCAAAAATAAAAGCACTCGATCGGGTGCTTTTTTCTTTTCATCATTTTCTATTGAAGCAATAATTTAAAAAATGTGCCGGAAGATTATTTGTTTCTTAAAGTAAATTCATATGCGATCAACAGAAAATAAAATTAGTTAATATTAATAACTAATTTTGTTTACAAACACCCGCAATTTTGAAATACATATTATTGTATATTTCATTGCTTGGCTTTATTAAAATATCCGCGCAGCCAATAATAAATTCGTTTACTCCTGCAAGTGGTGCAGTTGGCACAACAGTTACTATCACGGGTACAGGCTTTAATACACTACCAACTAATAATATTGTAATCTTCGGTGCAACAAAAGCAACAGTAACGGCAGCAAGCACTACCGGTTTAACTGTAACAGTGCCAACAGGGGCAAGCTTTGGGCCAATCACAGTACTGAATACCACTACAGGTTTGACAGCATGCAGCAGGCAGTTTTATACTCCAACATTTACTCCTAACTCCGGAAACATTACTGTTACTGATCTGATTGCCAGAGTTGATTTTGCTACTGATACAAATCCTTATGCAGTGGCAATTGGTGATATTGATGGCGATGGTAAACCCGATTTGATAGTTGCCAATTTTAGAACAAACAGCATTTCAGTATTTCGTAATACCAGTGTTAGTGGCAGTATCACACAAAATTCTTTTGCTGCTAAAGTTGATTTTGCTGCAGGTGCAAACCCATGTGCAATAGCTTTTGGAGATATAGATGGTGATGGTAAACCCGATTTGGTTGTTGCTAATTATAACAACGCTACTGTTTCTGTATTTAGAAATATAAGCAGGAGTGGCAATATTACTTCAACTTCACTTGCAGCTAAAGTTGATTTTCCTACCGGAACAACTCCTTCTTCTGTAGCTATCGGAGATGTAGATGCCGATGGCAAACCCGATTTAGTTGTTGTTAATTATAATGATAATACAGTTTCTGTACTTCGCAATACAAGCGATATTGGCAGTGGCAGTATCAATTCAAATTCTTTTGCTTCGAAAGTTGATTTTACTACCGGCTTACTGCCTTCTTCAGTGGCTATCGGGGATATTGATGGTGATGGCAAGCCGGATTTGGTTGTTGCCAATGGAAGAAGCTATACCTTTTCAGTATTTCATAATACAGGCAGCAGTGGTAACATCACATCAAACTCTTTTGCCCCGAAAGTTGATTTTGCAACTTCCCTGATACCTTATTCGGTAGCAATCGGAGATATTGATGGTGATGGCAAACTTGATATTGTTGTAGCTAACGAAAGTAATAATACCGTTTCTGTTTTTCGTAATACAAGCAGTAGTGGAAACATTAGTTCAGGTTCTTTTGCGGGCAAGGTAGATTTCATGACCAATGACCTGCCATTTTCAGTTGCACTCGGAGACATGAATGGAGATGGCAAACCTGATATAGTTGTTGCTAATGAGGATAGTGCTACTGTTTCTGTTTTACGTAATAAAAGTATCAGCGGTGATATCGCTTCAAATTCTTTTGATGCTAAAGTTGATTTTAAAACAGGAGATGGTCCTTATTCTGTAGCCATCGGAGATATTGATGGCGATGGTAAGCCCGATTTGGTCATTGCCAATTATACCAGCAATAGTATTTCTGTATTACACAATACACCTACGTTTCCACCAATCAGTTTAAGCTATATCACCCCCAATATTTATAAAAAAGATTCCGTTATTATACCTCTTTATCCAACAATAAGTGGTGGAGTTGTTACCAGCTATAGTGTCGGCCCGGCATTACCTGCAGGTTTAAGTTTAGATACAAGAACAGGAGTAATTAGTGGAACACCAACTGTTTTGAGTGGTGCAACAAATTATACAGTTACAGCAAGCAATATAGCAGGCAGTGCTTCAGCAATAATTAATATTACAGTGATTGATATTGCACCGGTTATAAGCTATTCCACGCCCAATATTTTTATACGTGGCAAATCAATAAATGCATTGGCCCCTGTAATAAGTGGCGGGGCTGTTATTAGTTATAGTATCAGTCCGGCATTACCAAACGGATTAAGCATAGATGCATTAACCGGTGTAATAAGCGGAACACCTACCGTTTTGAGCAGTGCAACAAATTATACGGTTACAGCAACCAATAGCGGAGGTATTGGAACTGCAGTGCTGAATATAGCAGTAATTAAAATACCCGATCCAACAATTACAAACAGTGGCTCTACGGCAATATGCGATGGCAATAGTGTTTTACTTATCTCAAGTGAAGCAACAGGAAATCAATGGTACAGAAATGCTGCAATAATAGTTGGAGCAACTGAACAATCTTATTCAGCTAAAGTTGCAGGAACCTATACTGTTATCGTGTCAAATTCATACGGCGATACTACTAATCCCAGCAATGCAATAACAGTTACAGTTAATCCGATACCTGTAATTAAATTCTCTCTGCCGGTTGTTTGTTTGCCTGATGCTCAGGCACAGTTTTATGATTCCTCAACAATCGCAGATAATTCTCAACTAAGTTATTACTGGAATTTTGATGATCGTTATGATCCTTCTCCATCAACACTACCCAATCCTGTTCATACATATTCAGGTGTTGGTCCGTTTAATGTTCAGTTGAAAGTAACATCTGTCAACAATTGCGTTGCTACATTAACTAAAACATTAAGCACTATTTACCCGCAGCCCCATGCAGATTTTTCATTTTTAAAAGACAGTATTTGTGTTAACGAGTCAGTTCAGTTCTCCAATCAAAGTAATGATAACACTGTAACAAATTGGTTTTGGGATCTAGCAAATGGAAATACGTCATCGTTACAAAATCCGGCTAAAACATTTATTGATTCAGGCACATTCAATATCAGTTTATACTTCTATAATCAACAAGGTTGCATCAGCGACAAAAAGATAAAACCAATTGTTGTTAGTCCTTATCCTGTTTTGAATCTGAATAGTACTTATTATATGATAAAAGGCGAAGGCTTGAAGATTGATTATTATTATTACGGAACAAATTTAAAATTCTTGTGGGTGCCCGGCACTTATCTGAGCAGTGATACCGATCCTTATCCGGTTACAAAAACACCCAATGATATTATTTATACTTTATTTTTAACAGGCGCTTCGGGTTGTTCTGTATCACAAAGTACCGTTGTGAAAGTAGAAAAATTATATGTGCCCAATGCAATTACACCTAACGGGGATGGCATTAATGATACATGGGAAATTGCTTTCTTACAAAATTATCCTTCCTGCATTGTGCAGATATTTAACAGGTATGGTCAGGAAGTTTTTCATTCGATTGGATATTCGAAACCCTGGGATGGCAGATTAAACGGGCAGCCATTACCTGTTGCAACATATTATTATATTATTAAAACCAATGCTGCTGCCAAGCCATTAAGCGGTTCGGTAACTATTATCAGGTAAATTACTGATTTTGATAAAGAACAGAACCCTGAAGAGTGCGACGCCGGTAAAGCCCAATAGAATTACCGCTGCCGGCTACATAAAAAACTTTGCTCTAAGTCTTGCTCATTAACTTCCAGCCCTTATCTTTGCAGCCCGAAAAAATCGGATATTTCCCGTAAGGCTCAACAAGTGTATTCCTGTGAATACCGCCAGCAGGGTGTAATCTTAACAAGATTATTTATGCCAAAAGTAAAAACAAACTCAAGCGCAAAGAAGCGCTTCAAGGTGACCGGTACCGGAGAAATCACCTTCCAAAAAGCATTCAAACGTCACATCTTAACCAAGAAAACAAAGAAACGCAAACGTAACATGCGTATGAAAGGTATTGTTGGTGCCCCTAACAAAGATTTCGTTCAGCGTTTATTGCGTTTGAAATAGTTAGAGAAGAATCAAGTAACAAGATTCAAGTTTCAAGTAAAAAAAATTATCATCATTTCGGTTGAGGTGGATCATCTCAAATAAGAAATAAAAAATATTAAAATATGCCACGTTCAAAAAATGCAGTTGCATCAAGAGCAAGAAGAAAAAGAATTCTTGAGCAAGCCAAAGGTTATTATGGTAAACGTAAGAATGTTTATACCGTTGCCAAAAATATTGTTGAAAAAGGTTTGACCTACAGTTATGTTGGCCGTAAATTAAAGAAGAGAGAATACCGCCAGTTATGGATCGTTCGTATCAATGCGGCAGTGAGAGCAGAAGGATTAACCTACAGCGAATTCATCAATAAATTAAATGCAAAAGGAATTGAATTGAACAGAAAAGTATTGGCCGATTTAGCCATGAACAACCCTGAGAGCTTTAAAGCACTTGTGGATTCTGTAAAATAAATTCACTGAAAAAAGTTTATAAATTAAAGTCGGAGCCAACAGCTCCGATTTTTTTATTTTATGCATTGAACAAACAGTTATTTTTGTTTATAGTTTCAAATTTTATTAACCCACTAAATGTGTTCTTGAATGAACAACAGCTACACCTCGCTTGTAAACCAAACCTTCCATTTTCCGCAAGAAGGATTTGAAGTTAACGATGATGGTTACTTAGAATTTAATGGCCTTGATCTGAAAGCCCTGATCGACAAATACGGTACGCCCATGAAGCTGACGTATTTGCCAAAGATCGGTATGCAGATAAAGAAAGCAAAGAAGATGTTTGCTGATGCCATGAAAAAACATAAGTATGAAGGCAAATATTTTTATTGCTATTGTACCAAGAGCTCGCATTTTAGTTTTGTGGTGGAAGAAGCTTTAAAGCATGATGTTCATTTGGAAACATCGTTTGCATACGATATAGAGATCATCAACCGTTTGTACGAAAGAAGAAAAATAAATAAAGATATTTTTATTATCTGCAACGGTTATAAACAAAGATCATATACAACAAGGATCACTAAATTAATTAACAGCGGTTTTAAAAATGTGATCCCAATCCTTGATAATAAAGACGAACTGAAAGCATATAAAAGAAATGCGAAAGTGCCTTTTAAACTAGGTATCCGCGTAGCTGCAGAAGAAGAACCAACATTTCCTTTTTATACATCACGACTTGGTTTCAGGGCAAAAGATATTTTAGAATTTTATGTTGATGAGATTGAAGGTTATGAAGATAAGTTTCAATTAAAGATGCTGCATATCTTTTTGAATAAAGGGATTAAAGATGATATTTATTACTGGAGCGAATTAAATAAAGTACTCAATCTGTATTGCCAGTTAAAGAAGATATGTCCCGAATTAGATTCCATCAATATCGGCGGCGGATTTCCTATCAAGCATTCATTGGGATTTGAATATGACTATCAATTCATGATCAATGAAATTGTAAGCAATATTAAAAAGGCCTGCAAGAAAGCAAAAGTTCCCATGCCAAATATTTATACAGAGTTTGGAAGTTTTACTGTTGGCGAAAGCATGGCACATATTTACAGTGTTACCGGACAAAAAAATCAAAACGACCGTGAGTGCTGGTATATGATCGATTCATCGTTCATCACCACATTACCCGATACATGGGGTATTGGAGAAAAGTTTTTGATGCTGCCTGTTAATAAATGGGATAACGAATATCATCGTGTGGTGTTAGGCGGAATAACTTGTGACAGTCATGATTATTACGATAGCGAAGAACATATCAATGAAGTGTTTCTGCCCAAGATAGCAAATGCAAGTAATGGCAATGATCCTGTAAATAAAGAGCCATTGTATGTTGGATTTTTTCATACCGGTGCTTATCAGGATCAGATAAGCGGTTATGGCGGCATCAAACATTGTTTAATTCCTTCACCCAAACATATTATTGTTGAATACGATAAAAACGGCAAGCTGATCGATTGGGTATATGCCAAAGAACAAACTGCGCAAAGTATGCTGAAGATATTGGGTTATTTACGATAATTGTTTTTGTAAAAAGCTTTAAAGCTTGTATTCATTTGTTTGGATACAAGCTTTTTTATTTAGATTTTTTTATTCGGCTTTAAAAACCGATTAAAAGAAACTGAAACCTGCTTCGTTTGATTAAAATACGATTTAAAAAACAGTGGCTTTCTTTTTATAAACGATATTGTTGTTTAAATTTACTTATCACATATCCAATATTCTAAAAAAAATCTCATCCAAGTATTCTTAGCAAAAGCCCGTGATTATCCTATGCCTGAGCAATTCAATATCCGTTACAGCTGTGTACTTAGAATGGTAGCACAACTATTCGATGCTGAATATTCTTTTGAGAAGAAATTAGCTAATGCAGGCAATCCGTACTTTTTGTTATACAATAATGACCCGTCGTTTGTAATGTTTAAAAAGATTACAGAGGCGGGTCATTCACATATATACAAAGCAGATGCAAGTGTTCAATAAAATCTGCTTTGTTTAATTAATTATTTTCTTCCAATTCTTCAATCAACGATTTTAATTGATCTAAAAATCTTCCGTATAATTTTTTTAACCACCATTTGGTAAAATAGTAAATGCCAATTGTTATAGCTAAAACGTAAACGATAATTGCGGTATAAAAGATCCAGGCTCGGTCATTCAATTTATTTATCAGGTCATCAAACCGGTGTCCGCTTTGATTTTCGACATAAGCCAATACAAAAATAAATGCGATGCAAACCGGAATCAATATCATCGTTAATTGAAAGCATCTTGTTTTATATTCACTGACGATGGTATAAATACTTTCGAGATTTTGTTTAACAGGTAAAATAGTATTGTTGAGTGACTGAATTTTTTTGATTAAATAGATCAATACAAGTAAAGCAACAACCGATAAAACAATGAATGAAGAAAAATAAACCCGCAGTGCCCAACTTGCATTATACAAACCCTGCCAGATAAATATGAGTAAAACAAAAACATTTGCTGCCAGATCGAACCACAAACTTCTTTGCAGTTTACGAACAACCGAGAATGTCCGCTTCTTCAGTAATGCAGCAATAGCAGTTACAGATTTGTTTTCATCTGCAGCAAACTTTTTATTCAATTCATTTTTCAGTTCGTCTAATTCCATATTTTTTATTTTTAGAACTGATAATATTTTTTAGCAACTTCTTTCAATTTTGTTTTGATACGTATCATTTTAACGGCAACATTGTTAGGAGAGATGCCCATCATATCACCGATCTCCTGGTAATTATAATCTTCAATATATAACATCACCAAAGCCTTATCAATATTCGATAATTCGCCAATGGCTTTATACATGGCGGCCAGTTGTTCTTCATCCGTATTTTTTTGTTCGGTTAATTCAGGAAATATTTCAGTGTTAAAAATTACCGGTTGTTTCTTTTCTTTTCTGAAAAAAGTGATCGCAGTATTTAATGCTACGCGATATAACCATGTTGAAAATTGTGCTTCACCTCTGAATGTTGCAAACGATTTCCATGCCTGCAAAGTGATCTCCTGAAACAGATCTTCCCTGTCGGTTGGTGTATCCATATAAACGGTACAAACCTTATGAATGATCTTCTGGTATTGGTTGATCACCGATATGAATTCCTGCTCATCGGGCATGAAAAAATATGTTTAATTATTTGCCAGAATAATTTTGATACTGATTTAGTTTCTGATTAATTCTTCATTCATTAGTATTATGATTACACAAATTATTACATCATTTTAAAACTATTGGTATAAATAAAAAATAAACCCCGCATAAAAATGCGGGGCACTAACCAAAACCAACGCTGTTTTAAAACAGAACTTATTTAACTGTAATTTCTTTTGGAGAAATTTTTACTTCTTCTTTTTTAGGTAAGAATAATTTTAAAACGCCATTTTCATATTTTGCTTCAATAGCTTCGGTATTGATGTTTTCATCAACCGAAAAACTGCGTTTAAAATTTGTATAACTGAATTCTCTGCGGATAGTTTTCAATTCTTTACCTGTAGCTTCTTCTTTCTTTTCAAAACTTACGGTCAGCAATCCTTTCTCGATGTTAATTTTAAAATCTTCTTTATTGCGGCCGGGTGCATTTAACTCTACCTGAAAACCATTTTCAGATTCATAAATATTTACCGGTACAACTGCCCATGTGGCTTCTGTATCTCTTCCCCAGGTAGAAGGGAAGTTGTTGAAGAATTCGTTGAATAAATAGTGATAGACTGCCGGAGTGTTTTTAATGATAGTCATACTTGTTATTTTTTTGTTTTTAAATAATAATTTTCAGAAAGATTTTTCCAAACCCCGTACCATCAGCTTTTTTAGAGCCATAATTACTTATTTTCTAATTATTTAACGACAGAATGACATTTTCGATTGACGAAAAAAGACATCATGGCTTATCATTAAACCAAATTCGTTCCAAGATTTGCTTTATTTTTGCCTCCTCAATTCAAATAAATTAAACAATTATAAAAATGTATCCAGCAGAAATAGTTTTACCGATGAAAGCCGAATTAACCGATAGTGGTTTTGAAGAAATGTTATCGGCAGCAGAGGTTGATGCCACTTTACAAAAAGAAGGAACAACGTTGGTAGTCATCAATTCGGTTTGCGGTTGCGCAGCAGGAACTTGTCGCCCCGGAGTTTTAATGGCCGTACACAATGCACAAAAACGTCCCGACAGGTTATCGACCAGTTTTGCCGGATTTGATTCGGAAGCAGTTCAAAAAATAAGAGAGCATTTATTACCGTATCCGCCATCTTCACCGTCAATCGCTTTATTTAAAGATGGTGCGTTGGTAAGCATGGTAGAACGTCATCAGATTGAAGGCAGGCCTGCTCAGGTCATCGCACAGCATTTGATAAATGAGTTCAATAAATATTGCAATTAAATATACCTTTGTTTTTAGATGTGTTAGTAAGTATCAGCCTCGCTATTAAGCGAGGCTTTTTTTATAAAAAATATTGATTATAAAGTTTTGCTTTTTATTATTTTAATCTGCTGATTTCTGATTAACATTGCATGCTTTTAAAACTTAAAATTTCGGATATGTATCCTAATTTATATTATGCCTTTAAAGATATTTTTCATGTTGACTGGTCGTTTTTAAGATTGATAAATTCGTTTGGTTTTTTTGTCGCCATTTCATTTATTCTTGCTGCATGGGTGCTTACATTAGAATTGCGCCGTAAACAATCGCTTGGTTTGCTGGTGTTCACCGAACAAACCATCATTGTTGGTGGCACTGCAAGCATCACCGATCTGATCATAAATTTTGCTTTAGGATTTGTTATGGGTTTCAAGATCATTGGCGCATTTATAACACCCAATGCCTTGAACGATCCTCAATCATATATTCTTTCCATGCAGGGAAGCATTCCGTTCGGATTGTTGCTGGGACTGGCTTTCGCAGGATTGAAATGGTGGGAAAAATATAAACAAAAATTAGATAAACCCGAAAGCAGGACCATCAGGATATGGCCACAGGACAGGGTAGGCGACATGGTAATTTTTGCTGCACTCTTTGGATTTGCAGGCGCAAAGTTTTTTAATAACCTGGAGAATTGGGACGAATTTGTAAAACATCCACTTGAAGGATTGGCATCATTCAGCGGATTAACTTTTTATGGCGGATTAATTTGTGCAACGATCGCTTTATATTTTTATGCAAAAAAATACCAAATACCATTCATTCATTTATGCGATGCGGCTGCACCGGGTTTAATGCTGGCTTATGCAATAGGAAGAATTGGTTGCCAGGTTGCCGGCGATGGCGATTGGGGAATACTGAACAGTGCTTTTATAAGCGATACTCAGGGAAAATTAATTACTGCAACACCCGAACAATACAATGCTGTGTTACAGAGCAACCATCATTTTTATGCAGAGCAATTCGCCACATCGAGTGTGCATGCATTGCATGTGCAACCATTTTGGGGATTGCCTAACTGGCTGTTTGGTTATAACTATCCGCATAATGTGATCAGTGAAGGAATAAATTTTGCAGGCTGTCAGGGAAACTATTGCAGTTATTTACCCATTTCGGTTTTTCCTACACCGTTTTACGAAACGGTGATGTGCCTGATCATATTTGCAGCGATCTGGTTTTTCAGAAAGAAATTTAAAGTGTCCGGAAGATTGTTTGCTGTTTATTTAATTGCCAATGGAATTGAAAGATTTTTTATTGAGAAGATCCGCGTTAACTTAAAATATAACGGCTTACCATTTCATCCTACACAAGCCGAGTTGATCTCGCTGGGATTATTTCTGGCAGGAATTATTTTATACTGGCTGGCACCCCAAATAAAATTAAGCAAAGCGAAAGCTATTTAGATCGATACAACAACAAACCCGCACGTCTCGTTACAAACGAGACAAATAAAACAGACTATTAAATATCTTATAATTAATATTATGTTAAATGGCGCACATTGATTCTCAATGTTTTATATTTTCTCCCTCCCGCGTGCGAGTATTAAGAGCAAGTATTAAACGTAGAGCGTGGATTTGAATTTATTTGCTTTTACGATAATTAATTTGACAGATATAATTATATCAAATAAACTTGGCTTCAGTCCTTATACTGGTGATTTTGTTCCTGTTGATGTTCCGTCTGATTTAATTGGTTCTGAAATATTAGAAATTGGCTCACCTAAACTGCAAGAAAGAGAAACTGGCACAGCATCGGAAAGAGCCATAGAAATAAGTTATCAGCAAATTGCTATAAGATATAAACTCAAAACAGGAGAAATCAAAACTGTCGTTTTTGAATTTAATGATGGAGGAATATTCTTGTCAGAATAATGCTGCATATTTCTGATGTATTAATTCCTCTACTTCAAATATCACAGCCCTTATACAACTAACTGCATTATTCAATTTATAAATAGGCAGTTCAACTCCTTTTTCGAAATAATATCTAAATATCTCAAAAGGAGTATCTATTTCTTTTAAAATTTCAACAAAATCATCTTCATTAGGATTAACTAAAAATACAGTTGCATGTTGTAATTTAAGGGATGATTCATTATATAAATGCTTTATTCTTTCCTGCGTAGAAGTGCTTAATACGGAATATAATTTAAAAAGAAGATGGTTTCTGTTTTTACCTTTAACCTCTCCTTTTTCTATACAAATTAGACATTTTAGATAAAGTTCTATGGCAAAAGAATGATTTACATTAAATACATTAATCATCCCTAATTCCTTTTCTTCACTGCCCTCTTTATTTAAATTATAATAAATGGTTTGACTTGCCCTGTAAAAATTTTCCGCTGCATCAAAGTATTTTTGCGCTTCAGCAGCTTTTGCAAGCCTATTCGCATCAATAGAATCGACACCCTTAACAAATTTTAAAAACCTAATATGGTCTTTGAGATAGTCATCCATAAGCGAGTATTAATTTCGCCTTTACAGGCGTTTAAAGGTTGCTCCGCATCACAGAAAATATAAAACATTGGAATCAGCCAGCAACGGGTGAATGTTAGTGCTGCGCAAAAACTTAACATTCACCCTTCACAAAACCTAACCATGTAACATAATATTGAGTTATAATCTATTGAAATAATCTTTTAGTTATTGCCTTTCAGGCAAGGGCGGTTTTGCTATATTGCGATTTTAAAAGCAATTCACAAGAACATCGCATTTTTAAAATCGCAATATAGCAAAACCGAAGGAAATTTCAATAGCTGATAACTAACTTTTATGTTAAATGGCGCACAGTAAACTTATTTCGATTAAAAGTCCCCACGCTTCTGCGTATCGAAGATTTTACTAAATTAAACTAAGTTCATTTGAGGTTGCAGAGTCGTGCTATAAATGCTTTTGTTTTGTCAAAGACTTAAATATCTCTATATACTTTTGGATAATAGCTTGTATTATCAGAAATTTTTCCTGATTATATAATACCGGCTTACCTGTGCCATCCCCATCTTTTTTATAAAATACAATGTAGCCTTGATTTATATATTCAATACTGTTCGGTGTTAAATCTAATACACCATGCGCAAGAACATTTCTTTCGAAAATTAAATCTTTTAAATCCCTCTCAATATCTGGGTAATTATGAATTGTTTTATTTCGCTTCATTATATTAATGATAATATCCTTTTTAGCAGAGAAACCAACTCGCAACCCAAGTAAAATAATAATATTAAACTCGTCAGATTTCTCTCTATTTATTCCAAAATAATCTGAAATATAAAAGTCGAAATACACTTCTAACAAACTTATTTCATTCAACACTACGCCTCTTGTCATATGCGCATTTTCTCTTATCTTTTTAAACTCATCATCCATAAAGTAAGTATTAGTTTTTCGCTTTCAGCTCAATAAAAAAGGTTGCTCCGCATCACAGAAAATATAAAACAGTGAAATCAGCAAGCAACGCTGATTTTTAAGGCTTCGCAAAACTCAAAAAATCAGCTTCACAAAGGTAATCATGTAGCATATATTAAAAAAGCCCCATTCTTTCAAATGAGGCTAAAACCAATTGGATCAAAAAATACATCCCCCCAGATGATGTTTAATTTACCAATTTAGACTGACCTGCAATCGTAATACTTTTATATTTCACCGGCCCTAAGTCACAACGATTTTATTCCACAATCAAATGCATTTAAAGTATCGTTAACAAAACCAAGGCCTATTCCATGGTAAAAATCATAAAATAAAAAGCCCTGATTCTTACGAAACAGGGCTTCATGGGGGCAAAAAATATAAGAAAACTAAAAGGCTCAAAACCAAAACAACTGTACAATAATCTAAGGACACAAAATACTTCCAAATCCCCTAAACGTTTCTAAAATAAAAAAAACCACCCGTTGCGGGTGGTTCTCTTTAATAGAATGTTTTATTATTTTTCGTTTTCTGCAGCGTCGTGCATGTTATCGTAGAATTTAAACTTTGCATCCAATGCATCAAAGGCTTTTGCATCTTTGCCCCTTGTTTTATCGCGTTTATACGCGTACAGGTTTGCAAGAAAATCGATTGATTTTACATAAGAACTTTTTTCGAATCTGTCTTTTGGATGTTTATCTTTCAATACAGTGAACGATTTTTCTAACCATTCAATGGCAGAATCAACAGAAGCAAGCATTGGCGTTTCAATAGCCGACATAGCTGCTTTCACAGGATCGGTCAGCAATTTAAATTTAGCTTCCTGGGCTGCTTTCTTCTTGGCATCTTTTTCAACAACCTTTTGAGAGTTTATGTCACGCAATGTTTTAATAAAAGTTCTGTTTCTGTCGTCGTAAGTATTAAAATCATTGTAATAGATCACACCCGCATTGAATGCTGCAATTGAATTTGTTTGATCCAATAAAAATGCTTTCTTGAATGCGTCGCGGCCTTTTGCCTGATATGCTGCGATCTTTGCACTGTCTAACCCTTCTTTTTCCTCTTTGGAAAGATTTACAAACATATCGCCAAAATGAAGGTATTTAGTAGCAGTTAAGGTACCTGCTGCGTCTTCCCTTTCGTACAATGCAGTCTTACCGGCTAAATCATAGTATTTTCTGATAAAATCTAATTCATACTCGTACCAATTTTCTTTAGGATAAGTTTTCTGAGAGATGGCGTAATATTTAAAAAAGTTAGCCGAATCTTTTTTGTCGCTGCTGGCAATCAGGATATAACGATAGATATCAAGATTTGTTTCTCCTGCAACATGGTTATCAACTAATCTTTCGTAGAATTTGGTTGCCTCATTTATTTTCATTGCATTTTGTGCAGAATATCCGGCGTACAAGATAGAAGTTGTATCGAAAGGCATAGTGAGAGAACTCCATTTATTTTTATAAATGATATCGTAATACTCAACAGAATATTTAAAAAAATACAACGAAGAATCCCATTTTTTTGAATTGAAAGCTTTGATGCCCTGATTGAAAGCAGTGGTATAAATATCGAATGCTGCATCGTATCCGTTATTTTCCTTCATGCTTTTCATGGTTGTATCCATCAATATACATTTTTGAAACGCCTCGCTGGCGGCAACTTCGGAAGACGGATATTTTGCCCTCAGTTTTTCATCTTTATAAACTGCTGCATAGATCTTGGCTCTCCACATCCAGTATTCGGGTTTAGCCAATGCCTTAGTATCAGATTCAAACTTATCGATCTCAGTTTTAGCCATTTCTACCTGACCTAAAAGTGATGCGGTTTGTACTTTTTTAAAATCTTGTGCTTTTACAAAAAAGGACAAAGAAGCAAAAGCGGAAAGCAATAAAAGCTTTTTCATAAATTAATTGTTTAATTATTGGTTATCAGTGTTTTCGGTTAAATCATCTGTATTTGTACTTTCATCGTTTTGAGAAGATCCGTTTTCATTGGTTTCGGTACTTGTTTCAGTTATTTCTTCAACTTCCTGTTCTTCTATTTTAGAAATAGCTGCAATATGGTCATTCTCATCCAAACGAATTAAAATTACGCCCTGTGTTGCACGTCCCGACTCTTTAATTGTTGCAATCGGTGTTCGTAAAGTTATACCCGATTCACAAGTGATGATCAGGTCTTCTTTCTCACTCACATCTAAAATACCAACCAAAGTTCCTGTTTTTTCTGTAACATTAATGGTTTTAACGCCTTTTCCTCCACGATTGGTGATCCGGTAAACATCTTCCCCATCTTCATCGATCAATGGCGTACGTTTTCCAAAACCATTTTCACTTACTACTAAAACAGTCTTCGATTTATCATCACGGTTAATACAGATCATCCCGATCACTTCATCTTTCGAATCATCTACTTCAATTCCCGAAACCCCAATGGCACCTCTTCCGGTTGGACGAACTTTTTCTTCAGGGAAACGAATGGCACGGCCACTTTTTACAGCCATCATGATTTCATTGTTCCCGTCGGTCATTTTTGCTTCAAGCAACTGATCGCCTTCATTGATGGTGATAGCATTTATACCATTTGCTCTGGGCCTGCTAAAATCTTCGAGGTAAGTTTTTTTGATGATACCTTTTTTGGTGCATAAAACAATATAATGGTTTTGTGCAAATTCTTTGTCTTCCAGATTCTTTACATCAATAATGGCTCTTACTTTATCGTCGGGAGGTATCTGAATTAAATTCTGGATAGCCCTGCCCTTTCCTTGTTTTTCGCCTTCGGGTATCTCATACACTTTCAACCAGAAACATCTTCCCTTTTCGGTAAAGAACAGCATGGTATGATGTGTGGAAGCAACAAATAAATGTTCAACATAATCTTCTTCTCTTGTTTTGCTTCCTACAGCACCTCTTCCACCGCGACGCTGCTGACGGTATTCAGTAGCTGATGTTCTTTTGATATAACCTAAATGCGAAATAGTGATAACAACATCTTCTTCTTCGATCAGATCTTCGATACGCATTTCATCGGCAAGATATTGGATCTCGGTTTTTCTGGCATCACCGAACTTATCTTTTACTTCCAACAACTCGGTCTTAATTAAATCATAACGCAGTTGTTCGCTTCCCAATAATTCTATCAAATGTGCGATAGTAATGACGATATCTTTAAACTCGTCAAGTATCTTATCACGCTCCATACCTGTAAGGCGTTGCAGGCGCAATTCAAGTATTGCTTTGGTTTGTGCATCTGATAATCCTTCTTCCTGGTTATATACACTAACATGGATATCGGCAAATAATTCCTCCCTCAAATACCATTTTTCGTCCTTGCTTCTTTTTTGTAATGCGATCTTAGCTTCATCAGGAGTTCTGCTGGCACGTATCAGACTGATCACTTCGTCAAGATGATCCAATGCTTTGAGATAGCCTTCTAAAATATGTGCTTTCTCCTGTGCTTTACGTAATTCGAATTTAGCACGGCGAATAACAACTTCCATCCTGAATTCAACAAACTCAACGATCAGTTCCCTGAGATTTAGAACTTTTGGACGGCCTTTGGTTAAAGCAACATTATTAATACCATAACTGGTTTGCAGTTCGGTAAACTTATAAATTTGATTGATGATAACCTGCGCAACAACATCTCTCTTCAGATCAATTACAATTCTGGTTCCTTCGCGGTTATTACTTTCGTTGTTTACGTGTGCAATGCCTTCGATGGTTTTTGCATTCACCAACTGACCAATTTTATCGGTTAGCATGTCCCTGTTCACCTGATAAGGAACTTCGGTAATTACAATTTGTTCGCGGCCGCTTGGTTTTGTATCAACATGAACTTTACCACGCAATACCAATCTTCCCCTGCCTGTAAGCAAAGCCTGCTTCACTCCTTCCATTCCATAAATAATACCGCCGGTAGGGAAATCAGGAGCTTTTACAATTTTTATTAATTCTTCAATGGTTATATCGTGGTTATCGATATATGCAATACAACCATCTACTACCTCACTTAAATTATGAGGCATCATATTGGTTGCCATACCAACGGCAATACCCGAAGAGCCATTGACCAATAATTGCGGGATCCTTGTTGGCAGCACACTTGGCTCCTGCAGCGAATCATCGAAGTTGAGCTGAAAGTCAACCGTTTCTTTTTCAATATCATCCAGCATTGCTTCGGCCAAACGTTGTAAACGAACTTCGGTATAACGCATGGCAGCGGGTGGATCACCATCCTGGTTACCAAAATTACCTTGTCCATCCACCAGCATATAACGCATGGTCCATTCCTGTGCCATACGAACAACTGTATCGTAAATAGAGGCATCGCCGTGGGGATGGTATTTACCCATTACTTCCCCAACAATACGGGCCGATTTTTTATATGCTTTGTTGCTGTTATTGCCCAATTCGTTCATCGCATATAAAACACGGCGGTGAACGGGTTTAAAGCCATCACGAACATCAGGTAATGCACGTCCTACAATAACCGACATCGAATAATCGATATAGGCAGTCTTCATTTGCTCTTCGATATTTACCTGTATAATGCGATCGTTATCGCTTGTTTTTTCCGGTAGCAGATTTTCTTCCATGTATCTTTTCTAAACTGAATTTTTTTAGTAATAGTGAGATGAATTCCGCCTCGTTTTAAGAGGCTTGCGAAGATAGCCTTTTACAGCCGTAAAAAGCATATAAAATGAGTGTTTTTTGAAGGGTTTTATCCACAGATGTGAGGTATGGAATAAGTTGATTTTTTTGAGACATCCGGATGGCTTTTCCTGCATCAACGATTATTCAATTCCAACTTTAAAACTAACATCGAACAAGTATATTTGATTCATGAAACATATTCTTCTTTTGGGTGCAGGAAAATCGGCCACAGTATTGATCGATTATTTAAAAATTATTGCCACTGAAAAAAAATGGAAAGTAACCGTTGCCGATAATGATCTTGCTGCTGCACAATTAAAAGTTGGAGAACATGATCTGGTAAAAGCGCTTCAACTTAATATTAATAATGAAGCAGAACGCAAACAATTAATTGCAGGAGCCGATATTGTTATTTCGATGATGCCGCCATCGCTGCATTATTTGGTGGCATTGGATTGCATTGAATTTAAAAAACATTTGCTCACTGCTTCTTATGTTGATGAGAGAATTAAACATGCAGCAGCAAAAATTAAAAACGATGGATTATTGTTTTTATGCGAGATGGGATTAGATCCCGGTATCGATCACATGAGTGCCATGCAAATTATTCATCGCATCAAAAATGATGGCGGTAAAATAATTTCTTTTAAATCGCATTGCGGCGGATTGGTGGCGCCTGAAAGCGATGATAATCCCTGGCATTATAAAATAAGCTGGAATCCACGCAATGTGGTGTTAGCCGGAAAAGCCGGTGCTGTTTATAAAGAACAAAATAAAATCGTCGAAAAAAAGTATCAATCTTTATTTCAACAATGTGATCAGGTTGAAATAAAAGGATTGGGAAATCTGGCTTTTTATCCCAACCGCGATTCGTTGAGTTATATCCCTTTGTATCAGTTAGAAGAAGCCGAAACCTTTATCCGCACTACATTTCGCTATGCTTCTTTTTGTGAAGGATGGAAATATATTGTTGATCTGCAATTGACCGATGAAGAAAAAAAATACCCAACCAACGGAATAAGTTTTCATCAATTCTTTAAACAATATTTTGCCGAACATCATGTGCAGCAAATTTTAATTGAGGCAATGAAAAACGACAATATCGTTGTTCAGTTAAAATACCTGGGATTGTTTGATGATGAATTAATTAATAAAAATGAATGCAGTGCTGCCGATGTGCTGCAAATTTTATTGGAGAAAAAATTAGTATTGCAAAAGGCCGACAAAGACATGATCGTGATGTTGCACGAATTTGCGTACGAAATTGCCGGCAAGAAAAAAATAATCAACAGCAGTTTGGTTGTAAAAGGCGATGATAGTTTGAGAACGGCGATGGCAAAAACGGTTGGACTGCCATTAGGTATTGCGGCAAAACTAATTTTAGAAGGAAAGATAAATGAAACAGGCTTGCATATTCCGATCATCCCAAATATCTACGAACCGGTATTGCATGAATTAAAAAACTTTGGAATTAAGTTTATAGAATCATAGAAAACAACTTATCCTTTATTCAAAGAGAGACCAACCTTCAAAATGTTTTTTGTCGAAGCTGTTATTTTAAAACGGTCATCGATGCGTAACCCTATTACCCAAACAATTTTTTTATTGCTTTCAATCACCCAGACTTTTTCTTTATCGGTTGCAGATAATTTTTGATCAATAAAAAAACGATTCAACTTCTTTTTCTTTTGCATGCCCAACGGATAAAAATAATCGCCTTGTTTGTATGGACGAAGCATAAACGGGAAATTAATTTTCTCAAAGTCAAGAGAAGCCGTGAGCTGTGAGCCATGAGCTGTGAGTGTGTCAGAAATAATTTCGAAATGCAATTCGCCATTTGCAAAAATCACTTTCTTCTCCCCTCTTTCAATTAAAATATGTTTTGCTTCATTGGTCTGCAATGGCGCAATGATGATCCATTTCCGGTTTTTAATAATTCGATGCGTGGATGATTGAATAGAACTTCCGTTATCGGCATCCAATAATTTAATTGCTTCATTGGTTTGTGCCGACGAAAAATTAAAGTCTTTGATGATCTCCCAAACAATGGCATGAAGCGGTTGCGCCTTTTTTAATTTTAAAACAGGAATATGAAATTCATTCCCGTTTTGTTCCATCAATTTTGCACGATGTGCCTGAATGGCTTGATCGTACAGCATTTCAGCTTCATTGAACCGTTCGATATTGTTTAAAATATTTTCTTCGGCATTACTAAAGATTTCTTTGACGGAAGGAATCAATTGATTGCGGAAATAATTTCTTGCGTATTTATCCGAACTGTTTGATGAATCTTCAACAAAGGATAAATTATTTTCTTTTGCGTAATTCAACAACTCTTCTTTCCTGAAATTTAATAACGGACGAATTAAATTTTGTTCTTTAATAAATGGTTGAATCCCTTTCAATCCCTGAATACCTGTGCCACGAAAAAAATTAATTAAAACAGTTTCGATATTATCATCGGCATGATGTGCTGTTGTTATGAGCTGACGGTTGACGGTTGACGATTGACGGTTGACTTCTTGAAACCATGCGTATCGTAATTCTCTTGCAGCAACCTGAATAGAAATTTTATTTTCGGTTGCGTACAAATTTGTATCGAATGTTTTTACCAAAACTTTTTTATTGTACTTCTCTCCTAACGAACGTACAAATAATTCATCGCGTTTGCTTTCGTCGCCTCGCAGTTGAAAATTGCAATGAAGAATAGTAAAATCAAATCCTGCTTTTGAAATGAGATCGGTTAATACAACGCTGTCAACACCACCGCTTACAGCCAAGAGAAGATGACAGTTAACGGATGACAGATGGCGGAAATTAATTTTCCAATGATGTAAAAACTTTTCCTGCAAATTCATTTCGATAAAGATAATTATTTAAAAGCGTTGCTGAATAGAATATCAAAGCGTACAAGAGTGCGACGCAACAGCAGTATCATTCTTGTTCTATTGCCGGCTACAAAAAGAAAAACTAAAATATAAAAACTGAAAAACTAAAACAGAAATTAATTGGCTTACCAATAAACTAATAAACCAATCAACTAATTTTTCTTTTGCTCTTTTGCCCATGCATCTTTTAAAGTAACAGTTCGATTAAAGATCATTTTATCGGAAGTGGAATCTTTGTCGAGACAAAAATATCCTTTGCGAATAAATTGATAGCGGTCGGTTAAATTAGATTCTTTCAAAGCAGGTTCGGCATAAGCTGTTTGAATAACCTGTAGCGAATCGGGATTAATATAATCTTTAAAATCACCTTCGGCAGCATCAACATTTTCAGCATTAAACAATCTGTCGTACAATCTCATTTCAACCGGAACAGCATGTTGCACACTTACCCAATGCAAAGTACCTTTTACTTTTAATCCGCTATGATCGCCGCCACTCCTGCTTTCTGGCATATATGAACAATTAAGTTGAGTGATATTTCCTGTTGCGTCTTTTATTACTTCATCGCAAGTGATGATGTATGCACTTTTTAAACGAACCATTTGACCGGGAGCCAAACGAAAATATTTCTTAGAAGGATTTTCCATAAAGTCTTCGCGTTCGATAAATAATTCGCGGCTAAACGGAACTTCTCTGAAACCACCATTTTCGTCTTCCGGATTATTTTCGCTTTGCAATAATTCTACTTTTCCTTCTTCGTAATTTGTAAGAACAATTTTTATTGGATCGAATACCACCATCCGGCGCAAAGCAATTTTGTTGAGGTCTTCACGCACACAAAATTCCAATAATCCAAAGTCAACCAGATTTTCTCTTTTTGCAACACCAATCTTATCGCAGTATTCACGGATACTTTTAGGCGTAAAGCCCCTGCGGCGCATGCCGCTGATGGTTGGCATACGCGGATCGTCCCAACCTGTTACAAATTGTTCATTCACCAGTTGCAATAATTTACGTTTACTCATTACGGTATACGTCATATTTCTTCTGGCAAATTCGTATTGATGCGAAGGATATATTTCTAATTTTTCGATGAACCAATCGTATAATTCCCTGTGCGGAACAAATTCCAAAGTGCAAATACTGTGCGTGATATTTTCGATCGAATCGCTTTGTCCGTGAGCAAAATCATACATAGGATAAATGCACCATGTATCGCCGGTGCGGTGATGATGTGCATGTTTGATACGATAAATGATCGGATCACGCATCAGCATGTTATTCGAAGCCATGTCCACTTTTGCACGCAACACTTTACTTCCATCTTCATATTTACCTGCACGCATTTCTTCGAATAAGGTTAGGTTTTCGTCAACAGATCTTTCGGCATATTTATTTCTTTTACCTGCTGTTGTTGGTGTTCCTTTTTGTTCGGCAATTTCATCACTGGTACTGTCGTCAACATAAGCCAACCCTTTTTTAATTAATGAAATGGCGAACTGGTATAGTGCTTCAAAATAATCGGAAGCATATAATTCATGTTTCCATTCAAAGCCCAACCATTTAATATCGGCTTTAATACTATCAACATATTCGGTTTCTTCGGTAACAGGATTGGTATCGTCGAAACGAAGATTGGTGTAGCCCTGATATTTTTGGGTAAGTCCAAAGTTCAAACAAATACTGGCTGCATGGCCCATGTGCAAATAGCCATTAGGTTCCGGCGGAAAGCGTGTTACAATTGACTTGTATTTTCCTTCGGCTAAATCTTTTTCTATGATCTCTTCAATAAAATTCAGGCTTTTTTCGTCGCTCATGTTTCTTTATTCTGGTTTGCAAATGTAAGCCATGAAAAGCTAAGATAAACTGATGGAATAAAGTTTAATTATTTTGAATTAATTCATGAAAAATTATTCCATGAAAGATGATTTGCATAATTTTCGATTTCTATAAATGTTAAATTTTTTATTGCTGTGCAGCAATAAAATAGATTTGTGATATCTATACGAATGAATTCTGTTTGATGAGAAGATTAGCACTGATAGTATTTATTTTTTTTCTGCAATACCAATCAAATGCGCAGGGCTGTACAACTTTAGGGCAAACACCTTATACAGCTTTTCCTGTATGCGGGGTTGATACTTTTGTTCAAAATACAGTACCATCCTGCTCAAACGGAAATATCCCGGTTCCGGGTTGTACCGGCATGCTTTACCCTGATGCCAATCCTTTTTGGTATAAATTCACATGTTACAGCGCAGGTACATTGAGTTTTTTAATTACTCCATTTAATTTGACGGATGATTATGATTGGCAGTTATTTGACATCACCGGGCATAATCCTTCTGAAGTTTACACCAATGCAGCTTTATTTGTTGTTGGTAACTGGTCGGGCACTTATGGTTTGACCGGATGTTCATCGGCAGGTACTGGTGTAGTCCAATGTGCATCAAATCCTGCAGATAATGTAAATACATTCAGTAATATGCCCACGCTGATAATGGGACATAATTATTTATTAATGGTAAGCCATTATACCACCAGTAACCAAAGCGGTTATAAATTATCTTTTGGCGGCGGCACGGCGAGTTTGGTTGATCCTAATATTCCGCAATATTTAAATGCATCAGGCGTTTGCGGCGCCGATAAAGTTTATATAAAACTCTCGAAACGTATCCAATGCAAAACCATTGATGCCGATGGCAGCGATTTTAAAATTACACCATCAACTGTTTCTATTACCGGTGCAATTGGCGACAGTTGTTCATCAAGTTTTGATACCGATTCTATCATCGTTCAATTAAGCAATCCTTTAGCTGCAAATAATTATACGATCTTTCAGCAAGTGGGTAATGATGGAAATACTTTGCTGGATAATTGTAATAATCCTGTGGCAGTGAATGATAATAAAGGTTTTGTAATTACCGATCAACAATTAATAAAAGCGGCATTTAATTTTCAGTTGAATTATGGTTGTAAGATCGATACGGCTTTATTGCATCTTACGGGGCAAAATATATCAACATGGACTTGGTATGTTGATGGTGTTGCAAAGAATGGCATTTTAGTCGACACTTCGATCTATTATATTTTTTATGGTGCACATAAAATACAATTAGTTGCACAGAACAGTGTTTGTATTGACAGTGCATCTGTTTCGTTTAATTTATCGAATGCACCGGTGAAAGCAATTTTTGCGGCACCCGATTTTGCTTGCCCATCAGATACCATTCAATTCATTAATAACAGTATTGGAAATATTCAATTCTGGGATTGGGATTTCAGTAACGGGCAAACAAGTAACCTGCAAAATCCACCTGCGCAAATATATCCGCCCGGTTCTAATTTAAAATATTATCCTGTGCGGTTAACCGTTACAGATTCCATTGGTTGTTCGGACACAACATATAAAGCCATTCAGGTTGCGCCCAACTGCTACATTGCAGTGCCAACAGCGTTTACGCCCAATGGTGATGGATTGAATGATTATCTCTATCCGTTAAATGCATACAAGGCAACTGATCTTTTATTTCGCGTCTTTAACCGTTATGGTCAGATGATTTTTGAAACAAGGGATTGGACCGTAAAATGGGATGGCACTTTTAAAAATATTTCTCAGCCAAGCGGAACTTATGTATGGACCTTAGATTTTACTGAACCTGTTACTGGGAAAAAAATTACACAAAAAGGAACAACGGTTTTAATTAGATAAGTAATAAAATGAATATATTTACGAATGCGATCCTGCATTCTCATATTATTTTTTATAACAACTTTATGCAATGTTGTTACAGCGCAAACCTGTAACCAAAAAGGCCAGTTACCAAATATCCCTTTTAAGATTTGCAGTAATATCATTTCTCAAACATTGCAGAATAGTTGCACGGGAACAATCATTCCGGATACTTGCAAAACACTCAGTCCCCGAACCGATGCAAATGCCACATGGTATTCATTCACAAGTTCGGCAGATGATTCACTGGGTTTTGTTATCGAGCCTTTTGATCTTGGTGACGATTTTAATTGGGTGTTGTTTGATATGACAGGAAGAACCGTTGCCGAGATCTACTCAAATAAAAAAGCCACCATTGCATCTGATTGGTCTAATATGTCAGGCATCACAGGAACTTCAAATGCAGGAACAGATTTACTGAATTGCCATACCGAAGACAATCCCTTCAGTGCAATTCCGCAAATATCAAAAGGTCATCAATATCTTTTACTAATATGTTATAACGGTATTGTGATACCTAATAAAACCGGATTCAAACTAACTATTACAAAGGGCATTAAAAGTGTGGTAGATACTGCTGCTCCTTACATTCAAAAAGTTTATGAGAATTCATTCAATTGTTCTGCATCAAAGGTTACTGTTATCATGAATAAAAAGATTGCATGCAATTCGTTATCGGTTGATGCAAGCAATTTTTCAATCACAGGTTTTACAGGTAATTTAATTAATGCAAATGTTTTGTGCGGCCCTGCAAATACAGGCGATACTATTAATATTTATACCGATACTAAATTAAGCACAGGCAATCATCAGCTTATTATTCATTCAGATAATCTTAATTCAAAGATTGCTGATGAATGTGGCAATACTGTTATTGACGGAGAAACATTTTCATTTTCAGTTGTTGCAACTAGTGAGTTAAAAATAGACAGTATTGAAAAAATTGGCTGTAAGGTAGATTCAATTATTATTTATTTTAATAAAGATATTAATCGCACATCTCTTGCAAGCGATGGTTCTGATTTTAATTTTACGGGACCATCCAATATTGCAATCAGAAAAGTTGTTTGGTATGGTGCTTATATAAAAATAGATTTTGCAAAAAAAGTCACGATTGGTGGAAATGATACTTTAGTGATTCAGAAAGGAACTGATGGGAATACTTTGATTGACGATTGCGGCACGCCTATTCCCGAAGGTTATTCGGCCATTCTGAATTTTCCTGATACGATTGCTACAAATTTTGCATACAAAGTTGGTTATGGTTGCCTGTATGATACCATTCATTTTTCGAATGATGGCAATAATGGTTTGGATGAATGGTATTGGATGTTTAATGGAAAAGTAAGTGGTTCACAATATCCGTCATTCACAAATATCGACAGCGGTGAAAATCATTTATACGTTTACTTTTCAAACAGACGATGCAGCGATTCATTATCTACATTAATTAGTCTGGTTCATAAAAATTTTGATGTTTCATTTACCATGCAGGATGGTGCCTGCGCCGGCGATACTGTGCCAATCATTAATACCAGTTTGGGGGCAATTGATAATTATGTATGGGAATTTGGCGATGGAACATATTCATCCTCTCCCTATCCGGGCTTTCATATTTATCCAACCGATAAATATCAAAAAACGTATATCGTTTCTTTAACAGCTTCCCGCGGAAATACCTGTTATAAATCTTTCAAAAACAGCATCACCGTTTTGCCCAATTGTTATATCGCAGTGCCATCCGCATTTACACCCAATGGGGATGGATTGAACGATTATCTCTATCCGTTAAATGCGTACAAAGCCGACCATCTAATTTTCAGGGTATTTAATCGTTTCGGACAAATTGTTTTTGAAACAAGAGACTGGACAGTTAAGTGGGATGGTACCTATAAAAGTTTGCAGCAACCATCGGGTACTTATGTTTGGACTTTGGATTATACCGACATGGACACAGGTAAAAAAGTTTCAAAAAAAGGGACAACTGTTTTACTCAGATAATAAAATTATTTTATCGAATAATTTTGAATGAATGCGATGGCTGCGATCATATCATCATGCAAAACCCTGTCCACTTCATTAAACGAAACAACTTTTCTGAAGTCGGTATATAATTTTTCGAGTATGGGAGAAGTTTTTGCCGGTCTTCTGAAATCCAATGCCTGTGCGGCCGACAGCAATTCGATGGCCAAAACTTTCTCCACATTATTTACAATACGCAATAATTTTGTTGCAGCATTAGCACCCATACTTACATGATCTTCCTGGTTATTGGAAGATGAGATACTATCAACACTTGCCGGTGTACACAATTGTTTATTCTCGCTGACAATACCTGCAGCAGTATATTGAGGGATCATAAATCCACTGTTCAATCCCGGTTCTTTCACAAGAAATAAAGGAAGATTTCTTTGTCCGCTGATGAGTTGGTATATTCTTCTTTCGCTGATATTCGCTAATTCACTCATCGCAATACTCAAAAAATCTAAAGTAAGGGCCAATGGTTGTCCGTGAAAATTACCACCACTAACAATTATATCTTCATCGGGAAAAATATTTGGATTATCTGTTACCGAATTAATTTCCTGTACAAAAACCTGCATCACATAATTAAAAGTATCTTTTGTGGCACCATGCACCTGAGGGACACAGCGGAATGAATATGGATCCTGAACCTGTTGTTTTTTTCGGGAAATGATTTCGCTTCCTTTTAAATAATTGCTGATCGTTGATGCTGTTTCAACTTGCCCTTTATGCGGGCGAACTTTATGAATCAATTCATTTAATGCTTCAGTTGTACAATCGAAAGCATCATACGATAATGCTGTGATCAGATCTGCCATTTGTAATAAATGCTCAGACCTTTTTAAACAATAAATTCCGTAAGCACTCATGAATTGAGTACCGTTGATCAATGCCAATCCTTCTTTACTTTGTAATTTAATCGGGTTCCACTTTAACTCCTGCAATGCCTGAGTGGCAGACATTTTCATTCCCTTAAAATAAACTTCACCCAAACCGATCAAGGGTAAACTTAAATGACTTAAAGGCGAAAGATCGCCCGATGCACCTAAAGAGCCTTGCGTATAAATTACCGGCAGCACATCATTATTAAACATATCCAATAAACGTTGTACCGTTTCAACCTGAACACCGCTGTTACCATAACTAAGCGATTTTATTTTCAGCAATAACATCAGCCTAACAATATCATGAGGCACTTCTTCCCCCAATCCGCAAGCATGCGATTGCAACAAATTATATTGCAATTGTTCGATCTGATCTTTATCAATCCTGACATTTTGTAAAAAACCAAATCCGGTATTGATCCCGTACATCAAAGCATCACTGCTTTCTAATTTTTTATTTAGGTATTGACGGCATTTATCAATTTGAGATATTGCAGTATCACTAATGGCTATTTTTTGATTTGAATTTAAGAGTTCCAGTATCTGCCGAAAATGCAGCCATTGATCATCAATCGTTAAAGTGTTCTTCATGAAAACAAATCGTTTAATGAAGCAAAGTAAAATGATTTAAGATGAAATTTTACAGTAAGATTTACCAATAAAATGAAAAGGATTTGAATCAGTCTTGTTTGACTGATGATTTTTCGTTTATTTTGCGCCTCTGATAATGGTTCGGTAGCTCAGTTGGATAGAGCATCCCGACTTTAATCGGGAAGGTCATTAGTTCAATTGATAAAATATAAAATGGTTCGGTAGCTCAGTTGGATAGAGCATCCCGACTTTAATCGGGAAGGTCATTGGTTCAATTGATAAAAATAAAATGGTTCGGTAGCTCAGTTGGATAGAGCATCCCGACTTTAATCGGGAAGGTCATTAGTTCAATTGATAAAATATAAAATGGTTCG
>MLJW01000092.1_pt1 | contig 104408 bp, 98 predicted proteins | sample 888231 | NCBI WGS metagenome assembly MLJW01 (sample SAMN05788063, study PRJNA343431) | mine drainage metagenome | isolation source: sample collected from the inflow into an acid mine drainage treatment plant... | place: Germany: Lusatia, lignite mining district | reverse complement strand
CCTCTAACATACATGAACTGATAAATCTTCGCCAGCTAAACAGGTGGTCAGTTTGCTTCGGACTAAGGTGGTCAATTTAATCGGTACACGCAAGTTCCTCCTCCGAAATGGATAGTAAATACAGCATTCAAATTTTCGGAATCACCTTCTACATTCTCTGACCACCACTTCGAAACATTGTTGATACTTTTGAATGCTTCGGCTGCCGATTGGCTTACCATGATGGTAGCATTGTAATGTTGTTTTTCCATGTTGTTAGGTTTTTATTTTGATTTATTATTTAAGATCATTTCTAATTTCTTCAGTTTGGTTGCCCAGAATTTGTCAAAGAAATGTATCCATTCCTGCAACTCGTTGAAGCCATCTTGTTTCAGCATACAATGCCTTTCTCTGCCTATGTCAGTAATGGAGATGAATCCGGCATTGTACAGGATCTTTATATGCTTTGAAACTGCAGGGCGGCTCATGTCGAAGTTTTCTCCCAACTGGTTAATGGTCAGACTGTTTTTTGAAAGCATCTTCAACATTTGTCGCCTGCTTGGATCGGCAATTACCTGAAATACATCAAGGGTTTGTGGTGTCATTATTTTGTATCTTTTATAAGTTCTTCAAAGCGTTGTAAACAACTGTTCCAACCACTGGTGTGATTAAGAATGTCCTCCAGAATGGTAAATCCATTGTGTTGTAACTGTAATTCTGTTCCATTGTCTTTTGGGATAAGGGTCCAAATAACTATTGAATTGAAAGACCTGCTGTCGTCTTTCATATTTCCATCCCATGAGTACGAAAGTTTGCTATAAGGGTTCACTTCCAATACTTCGCAATTAACTGTTCCGGAATACTTGCTATTGTTCTTTGGAACATGAGTAAACCGAAATTTATGTCCCACGATTGGCTTAAAATCATTCTTCATCAACCATTGCTCCAGCAATTCTGATTTGGTGAGATGATCCCAAACTTTTTCGGGACTGTGGTTAAAGAACCAACTGTGTTTAATTTCTTTTTGCATGATAGGTAACTTTTAGGTTACTCAAATATATAGGTAACTTTTAAGTTACGCAAGTTTTTACGAAAATATTTTTCTCATTGCCCGTAGGAAAGAGATACACTGTTAGTAGAAATAAAAACAATGATATTATTTTTGAGAACCAAGTAGATTAATGTTGTTAACTTATGAAACGCTATGTCACCCTGAGGTACTCGAAGCCTGCCCGACTTTGTCATTCAGGCGGGGGTGAATTCACTAAGACAAACATTTCGTCCCTCATGCTTCACTTCGACAAGCTCAGTACAAGCTTGGCCTCAGCATGACAAAAACATCTTACTGCAATACACGACATTATATAAAACACTATGTTTTTTTAAGGTGTGCTTCACTTTAAGAAACGCGTTGTCACCCTGAGGCACTCGAAGGGTGAATTCACTAAGACAAACATTTCGTTCCTCATGCTTCACTTCGACAAGCTCAGTACAAGCTTGGCCTCAGCATGACAAAAACATCTTACTACAATACACGACATTATATAAAACACTATGTTTTTTTAAGGTGTGCTTCACTTTAAGAAACGTGCTGTCACCCTGAGGCGCTCGAAGGGTGAATTCAATAAAACCAAATTTCGTCCTTCATGCTTCGAGTACCTCAGCATGACAAATCATCTTACTGCAATACACGACATTATATAAAACGCTATGTTTTTAAACGTGTACTTCACCTTAAGAAACGCATTGTCACCCTGAGGCACTCGAAGGGTGATTTCATAATATTTAAAATTATTCATATCTTACATTTATGAAATTAAACCATAACTACTTTGTATATATTGTTGAATGTTCTGACGGTTCTTATTATACCGGAGTAACCAATGATGTTGAAAGAAGAACACTAGAACATAATAATGGAATTGATCCCGGTTGTTTTACTTTTAAAAGAAGACCTGTTACTTTACGTTATACTCTAAGGTTTCAATTCATAGATCAGGCAATTGCATTTGAAAAACAAGTAAAAGGTTGGAATAGAAAAAAGAAAGAAGCATTGTTTAAAGAAGATTGGAATGAAATAAAAAAACTGGCAGCAGTTAGGCAGGGTAAAAAAAGAGAATAAGCTTTTGTTTCTCGATATTTTGGTTGAAAATATAGATTTGCATAGGGTAATGTCATCAAGTTAAGGGACGTGATGTCATGTTGAGGTTCTCGAAACATGATTTTATAACGAGAATTTCGTTCATCACTCTTCGAGAGCCTCAGAGTGACAATCCTTAACGTAATGACATTGCCCTACGGGGTTTTGAATTTTGTTTTGTTATTACATTTCTACCAAAATTTCGCTACGCCGGAGCTAAAAGCTAAGCAGTAAATTAATTCTGCCAACATGTTCTCACATTATTTCCTCGGCTAACCATTGTTAGTTTTTGCAAAACATTACATTTGCAACAAACACCATAGCATGGATATTAAGAACAACATTTTAGAAACAATTGGTAACACGCCGTTAATCAAATTAAATAAGATCACAAAAGATCTGCCCTGCACCGTTTTGGCAAAGGTTGATTATTTCAATCCGGGCAATTCTATTAAAGACCGCATGGCATTGAAGATGGTGGAAGTGGCCGAAAAAGAAGGTAAATTAAAACCCGGTGGTACCATCATAGAATGTACCAGTGGCAATACCGGTATGGGCTTGGCATTGGCTGCCTGTGTAAAAGGGTACAAATGTATTTTTGTTACTACCGATAAACAAAGCAAAGAAAAGGCCGATATTCTAAAAGCAGTTGGTGCCGAAGTAATTGTGTGCCCCACAAATGTTTTACCCGAAGATCCGATGAGTTATTATAGCGTTGCAAAACGTTTGGCACAGGAAGTACCTAATAGTTATCACATGAACCAGTACGATAATCTGGCCAATCGTTTGGCACATTACGAAAGTACCGGTCCCGAAATATGGAAACAAACAGATGGAAAAATAACGCACTTTGTTTGCACGGCAGGAACAGGCGGAACCGTTACCGGCACTGCGCAATATTTAAAAGAAAAAAATCCCAATATCCAGGTATGGGCTATTGATGTGTATGGAAGTTTGCTCACTAAATATTTCAGAACAGGAGAGGTGGATATGAACGAAGTGCATCCTTACATCAGCGAAGGTTTTGGTGAAGATTTTGTTCCGCAGAATTATGATATGAGTGTGATAGATTATTTTGAACAGGTGACAGATAAAGATGGTGCCATCATGGCAAGACGCATTGCTAAAGAAGAAGGATTGTTTTGCGGATACAGTGCCGGCAGTTGTTTGCAGGGATTGATGCAACTGAAAAGCAAATTAAAAAAAGACGATGTGGTGGTTTGTGTGTTTCACGATCATGGCAGCCGTTATGTTGGAAAGATCTATAACGATCAATGGATGATGGAACGTGGTTTCCTGGATGTAAAAACATTCAAGGATATTGTGAATGGAAGGAACGGAAAAAAATTAGTGACCGTAAAGCCAACACAAACTGTTGCTGAAGCTGTTGCATTAATGAAGAAATATGATATTGAACAAATACCTGTGGTGAATGAAAATACTTTTGTTGGTTCGTTGAGCGAAAATGGTTTGTTTCAAAAAGTGTTCAGCAATCCGGAAATAAAAAATGCAACTGTTGAAAGTGTATTGGAACATGCTTATCCTGTTGTTGATTTTGAAACACCTGTTGAGCGGTTGGGAAGTTTAATTACGAAAGAAAACGGCGCAGTGTTGGCGAAGGATGAAACAGGAGCATATCATATTGTTACCAAGTACGACGTGATACAAAGTCTGGCTAAATAATATCATTCTTATTTTATAATGATTTATACAGATCAAACAGGAAGGACTATTACTTTATCATCTTTCCCAACGAAGATCGTTTCGCTTGTTCCTTCGCAAACAGAATTATTATTTTATTTGGGATTGAATGATGAAGTGGTTGGCATCACTAAATTTTGTGTGCATCCGCAAAACTGGTTCAACACAAAAACAAGGATCGGTGGTACCAAGAATTTGAATATCGAAAAGATAAGATCACTTTCTCCCGATCTTATCATCGCCAACAAAGAAGAAAATGTAAAAGAACAAATTGAAGCATTAGAAAATATTGCACCTGTTTGGGTAAGTGATGTCAATGATTTTGATGATGCTTTGCGGATGATCAAAATGATCGGCACCATAACAAATAAAACAGTGGCGGCACAAAACATCGCATCGCAGATAAAAAACAAATTCGCTCAGCTTAGTATTAACAGCCCCTTGCAAAGAGCTTGTTATTTAATTTGGAAAGATCCTTACATGAGTGTTGGTGGCGATACTTTTATTTCTTCGATCATGCAACAATGCGGACTGCAAAATGTTTTTGAACAAGAAACCCGTTATCCCGGGATACAATTAAAACAATTGGCAGCATTGAATTGCGAATTGATCCTTCTTTCATCCGAGCCTTATCCTTTCCAACAAAAACATATCAGCGAGATACAAGAGCAAATGCCCGGTGCCGGAATTATTTTAGTGAACGGAGAAATGTTCAGTTGGTATGGCAGCAGGATGTTACTTGCGGCAGATTATTTTCAGCAACTGATGAATAAAATAAACAGTAACGGTTAGCCATTTTTCGTAGTAATAAAAAGCTAACAAACGTTCTTATTAACAATTCTTATCTTTGCGCCCGATTTAGACTAGCTTATTATTTATTCACTTAAAACAAATTTTTTATCATGGCAAAATACAGAGCCGGGGTATTGTTCGGAAAAGAATTAGAAGCATTGTACAACGATGCAAAAGACAATCAGTTTGCAATTCCTGCAGTTAATACAATTGGTACAAATACGATCAATGCAGTTTTAGAAACAGCAGCAAAAGTTAATTCACCTGTTATCATACAATTCTCGAATGGTGGTGCACAATTCATTGCGGGCAAAGGAATGCCGAATGATAATTTACAGGGAAATATTTTAGGCGGTATCTCAGGTGCTTTACATATTCACAACGTTGCAAAAGCTTATGGTGTGCCCGTTGTATTGCATACCGATCATGCTGCAAAAAAATGGTTACCATGGGTAAGCGGATTAATTGATGCAGGCGAACAATTCTATAAAGAAAAAGGTCAGCCTTTATTCAGTTCACACATGTTAGATCTGTCTGAAGAACCAATTGAAGAAAACATTCATACATCAGTTGAATTCTTTAAACGTATGGCTCCATTGGGAATGAGCATCGAAATTGAATTGGGTGTTACCGGTGGTGAAGAAGATGGTGTTGATAACAGTGGTGTCGAAAACGATAAATTATATACACAACCGCAACATGTTGCTTACTCTTATACCGAATTAGGTAAAGTAGGTAACCTGTTTACCATTGCCGCTGCATTTGGTAATGTGCATGGTGTGTACAAACCCGGTAATGTAGAATTGAAACCTGAAATATTACACAACAGTCAGGTGTTCATCGAAAAAGAATTAGGCACCAAGCCAAAACCTGTTTACTTTGTATTCCACGGTGGCAGCGGTTCTCTGCAGAATCAAATTCGTGAAGCCATCAGTTATGGTGCCATCAAAATGAATATCGATACCGATATGCAATGGGCATTCTGGGAAGGCATTCAGCAGTTCTACAAAAAGAACGAAGGCTATCTGCAGGCACAATTAGGAAATCCTGAAGGAGCCGATAAACCAAATAAAAAATATTACGATCCGCGTGTTTGGTTGCGCAAAGGCGAAGAAAGTTTCATCAAACGTTTGGAAGTTGCTTTCGATGATCTGAATTGCATTAACCGTAACGCATAAATCTTATCGTATAAAAAATAAAAGAGCCGGGATATTTTTTCCCGGCTCTTTTTTATGCAACAGGCTGCAACCAACATTCATAATACATAATATTTTTGTATTTCCTGCTGATTATTATCATTTGTTTTATTTATACAGCATAATAGCTTGGATAAAAATTCTGCTGTATGAGATACAAACGCCTGTTACTGACAATCGTATTATTGGGATTCATTACTTCTATAATTAAAGCGCAGGAATGCAATAAAGAAATTTTAAATACATTATCTTCTTCAAACTTCAGTTACAGACCTAATCAATGGGATGGCTTAATGCCAATGACGATGTTTCCATGGGTAAAGAAACAATTGGATGGAAAAGAGTTTAATTATTTTCTGCAAACAAATGTTACACCCATTCAGGGAAGGATTTTAATTGTGCAGGCTGCTGCCGGTGATGCGATCATGGAAGGAAAAAAGCAAAATAATTTTTCTCCCGATAAAGTGATCGATTATGTAAGCATGAAAAAGTTTGCACCAAAAGGTAAAAATAATTTTGGTGCACCTGAACCCTGCGGCAGACCTGAATTTCCATTGTTGTATCATGTGAAAGGCAGGCAGGGCGAAATGCAGTCGGAAGGTTATGCCGGTTATGCAAAAGGGTATGCAGTTTATTTCATTGCCTCGTACGGCAACAAAGAATTTCCGGTAACAAGCGAATGGGTGCAAAAAGCTTTTTTTGATTGGCTTACTCCGCTTCCCAATTTAGAAATTGCGCAGGTGCAATTTGGGAGTAATGATACCAAAATAACTATGTTGCCTGCATTCCCTAAAAACATTGCAACAAATATTTGTCTGATACCGGCCTCGGAATTATTACCTGCAAAAATCGAATACAAAGGGTTGCCCGAAAAAACAGTTGAAGTTATTTTACCTGATGATGCTTTGGGTGAATTAAGATATAAAGATCAAAAAGGGAAAATACTTACCATAAAACCTGATAATAACGGCAGCTTTACCTGCTATTTTTATTTTACCGGAAAAGCAGAAGTTAAAAAACGCATTACTTATGAAATAAGATTCAGGCAGGATGGCAAAACTGAAAAAGGATATATTAATGTTGGCCTTGGTTTGGAAGTAACACGAATTAAACAAGTGCAGGGAAGTTTTGATCAATACGCTATTAATACACCTTATCCTTTCGTTATTCAATTAAAGAGCACATTTTATCCCGATCTTGAATTGGGCCTGTATCTCTCAAATGCTGAAAAAGAAGATTGCTGGAATGGGAATACATTAGGTTTATTTGCCGATTGTGAATGGTTGAATAGATCTGCAGGCGTTACTGTCAATGATGAGATTTATCGCGGTACCTGTAATATAAAAACCTATGGCAGTTTTACCGATAATGTTGCTTCAGCAAACGATTCCCCTTATTATCATGCAGGCGGAACTGTTTATCCCAGCATTGTTTTAAAAAGCGCAGGGCAACATATTTATGGAATAAAATTACGGCCTGTAATTATCAGAGTTGCCGATCATTTTCAAAAAGGGAAACCATACATTGAATGCAACAATGAACCTTTGTTAAAAGCGAGTACCATTGTTGGATTATCGGCTGTTGAACCTGATACATGGTTTAATGTATTTCAGGATATGGCTTGTTCTTTTGAAGCTACTTCGTGGAAACAAAGTGTAACTATAAGTTTGATAAAAGCTATTCCTGTTTATGGCAAGTATGCCGAACGTTTTTTAACCGGGGCAAGCATCTTATGCAAATTTACCAAAGGCAATTACGGTGATGCTTTTCTTGAACTGGTGGATGCCATGGGAAAAGAATATTTAGATCATTTAACGAGTGATGAAGTTTTACCATTACTAAATCCGCGTGAACAACAGCTGGCAAAACTTGCCAAAGATGTAAAAGATGTGCTCGAAGCAAGTGTTGAGACAAAGAAACTAACAGAAGATATGCTCTCGGCCAGAAAAGATCTTAAAGAAAAAATTGATAAACTTTATTTAGAATCGAATTACGAGTTTCAGTAAAAATGAGTTTTCATCAGTCAGCATTTTTAAAATGCTGACTAATGATAGATACTCCAACATCAGATGAGTTCTGTACAAAGCGTACAAGAGTGCGACGCAACAGTTGATGCCACTAGCATTACAGCTCATTACAAAAAATAAAAAGTCTTCTCTAAACGAGAAGACTTTTTAATGACGTTGCAACTCCCCTTCAGGGGTTGGGGGTTACTTCGCCACATCGATCTTTACTTTCTTATTCTTTATCTTTTCGTTTTTGATGAGTTGTAAAACGCCGCCTACTTTTATTTTTTTAATTGCAACAAAAGAGAAAAAATCTTTCACTTCAATTAAACCAATATCTTCTTTTTTTAATTGTCCTTTGTTCGATAGAAATCCAACAATATCAATTTTGTTTACTTTATCCTTTTTGCCCGCTGCGATGAAGAGTGTTGTCCATATTGGTTTTGCAGGCAATACCAACTCATCGGGCAATTGCAGTTGTTCAACCGCTCCGGTGATATAACCGGGTAATTTTTCTTCATCCGATAAAATTAAAATCACGGTGCCGCTTGCTTCCACTCTTGCTGTTCTGCCGTTGCGGTGTGTAAAAATTTCTTCGGTATGCGGTAAATGATAATGAATGATGTAACGGATATTCGGAATGTCCAAACCACGTGAAGCCAGATCGGTTGTTACCAAAACATTGGTAGTGCCGTTTCTGAATTTGCACAATGCACTATCCCTTTCCTGCTGTTCCATGGCACCATGATAGAATTCGTTGTAAATTCCTTTATCAGATAATAATTTGCTTACACGTTCAACCGATTCTCGGTGATTGCAAAACACGATCATCGAACGGCCTCCCAGCATGCAGATCAAACGGAACAAAGTTTCTATCTTATCTTTTTCATCCGAGAAAACTGTTTTGATTGCTAATTTTTCTTCGCTTAATTCTTCATCCGATAAAAAATTGATTTTTGCAGGATCATTCAAACCAATGAAGGATGGTATTTCAACAGATTCAGTTGCTGAGATTAAAATCCTTTTTTTGATCGAAGGCAACGAGCCAACAATAAAAGATATTTCTTCTGTGAAACCCAGTTCAAGCGATTTATCAAATTCATCCAGCACCAAAGTCTCAATAGAATTTAAAGTAATATTTCCACGGCGGATATGGTCGGCAATTCTTCCGGGTGTACCAACCAATAGTGCAGGAGCTTGTACTAAATTATTTTCTTCGGTCTCTCTTTTATGCCCGCCGTAACAACAGGTAATTTTAAAACCTGTTTGCATCGATTTAAAAACAGTTTCGATTTGTTGTGCCAGTTCGCGTGAAGGCACGATGATGATTGCCTGTGTTTGTTTATTTGCTGCATGTAATAATTGCAGTACCGGAAGTAAAAAGGCCAGTGTTTTTCCCGAGCCTGTTGCCGATAATAAAATAACATCAGCATGCTTTTTATTGGCTTCAACAGAAGCCAGCTGCATTGCGTTTAATGCTTTGATCTTTAAATTAGAAAGGATCTGTTCTGTGGAATATTTTGTGTGTTGCATTGCGGCGAATCTACGAAAGATTAAATGAGTGGGTTTTTAGTTACCTAAACTTCGCAACATATTCTTCATTCTATAAAACCATTCGTTAATTCTTTTAACACTTCTTTTTTTATTTTGACTCTATTTTTGCGAGCTAAACCCCTTTAATGAAAAATTTTACACTTGCTTTGAATATTGTTCTTGCACTTGCAGTTGCAGTATTATTTTATTTTCATTTTTCGCCCAAAAAGCCTGTGCCTGCTGTATCAAATAATGTTGCTGTTGCAGGTGGTTTTAAGATCGCTTATTTTGAAATGGATTCGGTTCAAAACCAATTCAACTATTTTAAAGAAGTAAGAAATGCGCTTAATTCAAAAGATCAGGAATTAGGAAAAGAATTGGCGCAGATGGAAAATAATTTCAGAAATAAATACCAGGACTTACAAAAGACCGGCAATACATTGTCGCAGGCACAACTTGCCAGCAAACAACAGGAATTGGTAGAACTCGATAAAGACCTGAAGAACAGAAAGCAGGTGATGGACCAGGAAATGCAAGATGAAACCGTAAAAAAATTGCAGGATGTTAAAAAGAAAATCGAAGATTATTTGAAGGAGTATAACAAAGACAAAGGTTACTCGTATATATTTGCAAGTTCGCCCGATTTGATCTATTATAAAGATACTGTATATAATATCACCAACGATCTGCTGAAAGGATTGAACGAAATATACAAGAAGAAAAAATAATCTTAAATCATTTTTACTATCTTCATCCCGCTCACTAAAGAGCGGGATTTTTTATGAGTAATTCTACATCATTTAAACCAACACTTAGTTTATTGGATGCTACGATGATCGTTGCCGGCGGCATGATCGGTTCAGGGATATTCATTGTTAGTGCCGACATCAGCCGAAACGTTGGCAGCGCCGGATGGTTGATAGCCGTATGGTTGATAACAGGTTTTATGACCATTACTGCGGCGGTGAGTTATGGTGAGCTGAGTGCGATGTATCCCAAAGCTGGCGGCCAGTATGTTTATTTAAAAGAAGCATACAATCCTTTGATCGGATTTTTATTTGGATGGAGTTTTTTCTCGGTCATTCAAACTGCAACAATAGCTGCAGTGGCTGTGGCTTTCAGCCGGTTTACAGCTTATCTTATCCCTTCGGTTGGTGAAACCAATATCATTGCTGATCTTGGTTTTATAAAAATATCGGCAGCGCAAATCCTTGCCATCGCATTAATTCTTTTTCTTACTTACACCAATACAAAAGGAGTGAAGGGAGGCAAGATCATTCAAAACACTTTTACTTTCACAAAACTGTTTTCATTGTTTGGTTTGATATTGTTTGGTTTTATTTTGGCAAAACATAGTTATTGGTTCGAGAACTGGAAAACGGGTTTTCATGCCATGCAGGATATGGGTGCAAAAGACAGCAATGGTGTGTTGCAACCAACAAGCTGGCAACCCATCTCAGGTGCAGTATTAATTGGTGCCATTTCTGCAGCAATGGTAGGCTCTATTTTCAGCAGCGATTCGTGGAATAATGTAACATTCATTGCAGGCGAAATAAAAAATCCGCAACGCAATATCGGGTTAAGTCTTTTCCTTGGAACATTAATTGTTACCATTATTTATGTAACAACTAATTTAATGTACCTGCATGTGCTGCCATTAAATTCGATGGCGTTTGCAGAAAACGACCGTGTTGCTGTAACTGCAGCCAATGCTATATTTGGCAATGCAGGAACGATAGTGATCGCAGTGATGATCATGATCTCTACATTCGGTTGTAACAACGGATTAATATTAGCCGGAGCAAGGGTTTATTATTCGATGGCAAAGGATGGATTATTTTTTAAGAAGACCGGAGAGTTAAATAAAAATGCTGTTCCCGAATATGCTTTGTGGTTACAGGCTTTAGTTGCAAGTGCTTTATGTTTAAGCGGAAGGTATGGCGACCTGTTAACGATGGTTTCTTTTGTGGTGGTGATATTTTATATTTTAACCATCATCGGTATTTTTATTTTAAGAAAAAAATTACCTGATGCAGAACGACCTTACCGTGCATTTGGTTATCCTGTAATGCCCGCCATGTATATTATTTTGGCCGTTTCATTTTGTGTGGGATTGGTTTGGGCATCGCCAACTTATTCTTTATGGGGATTGGCCATTGCATTAATTGGTGTGCCTTTATATTATCTTGCAGGTGGAAATAAATTAAAATAAAAAAATGAATTTCGATCAGTTATTTAAAAGCTTTGCAAATCTTAAAGTAGTTGTTTTTGGCGATGTGATGTTGGATACTTATTGGTGGGGACATGTAGAACGTATTTCTCCTGAAGCACCTGTTCCTGTTGTTGCTCTGAAAAATAAGGAATTAAGAATTGGTGGTGCAGGTAATGTTGCTTTAAATACAGTGGCATTGGGTGCACAAACTTTTGTGGTATCTGCAATTGGAATTGATGATGACGGCAAACAGCTCCGGCACTTATTTGAGCAAAATAATATTAATACAGATTTCTTAATTGAGTCATCAAAAAGAATTACAACAAATAAAGTCCGCATCATCAGCCGCAATCAGCATATGATGCGTTTGGATGCAGAGATCACCAAAGATGTTGATGCCGATATTGAAAACAAATTATTGAACAGTTTAAAAAGTTGTTTTGAGAATACAAAACCTGATGTGCTTATTTTCGAAGATTATAATAAAGGGGTGTTAACCGGAAACTTAATTGAAAAAGTAATTGAGTTATGTAAAGCACATCAAGTAGTAACAACTGTTGATCCGAAAAGAAAAAATTTCTTTGCATACAAAGGTGTTGATATTTTCAAGCCTAATTTAAAAGAAGTAAAAGAAGGGTTGAATTTATTATTGGAAGATGTGAATCAATCTTCATTAAACGAGATTCATTCTTTATTGCAGCAACAATTGCAACATCAAATTTCTTTTATCACTTTATCAGAGAAAGGTGTTTTCTTTCAATCGCCCGATCATTCAAAGATCATTCCTACGCATATCCGCAATATTGCAGATGTGAGCGGTGCCGGCGATACTGTTATTGCAGTTGCATCGTTGGTTTATGCCGCAACAAAAAATATGTTGTTGGCCGCAGAGATGGCAAATATTGCCGGCGGATTGGTTTGCGAAGAAGTTGGTACCGCTGCAATAGATAAGAAAAAATTGCTGGATGAGTGTAAATTATTACTCTCCTGATGTTTTGAATTATATCTAATATTGCCTTGTTTGTCTGAGCTTGAATTGATAATATTTAAGTTATCGATCTGTTTGTTTGACAATATTTATCTTCCTGAAAAAAGAATTCAAAAATTTGCCTGATCTATTTGGCTAATTTCGATTGGAATAAAAGCCATTTTTATGTCCGATTTTTCAATCGTAATACACGGTGGTGCAGGAACTATTTTAAAAGAAGATATGTCGCCTGAACTGGAGTCAGCATATTTGAATGCGCTGCAGACCTCGCTGGATGCAGGATACGCTGTATTGGAAAAAGGGGGCACTGCAGTAAATGCCATCAAGGCTGCTATTGTGATTTTAGAAGACAATGTTTTATTTAATGCAGGTCGTGGTGCGGTGTTCACAAAAAAAGGTGTGCAGGAAATGGATGCAGCCATCATGGATGGAAGTGATCTGAGTGCCGGTGCTGTTGCCGCCGTTCGTAATGTTCGTAACCCGATCATGCTGGCAACCGAAGTGATGCGAAACAGTAATCATGTTTTTTTAAGCGGTAAGGGTGCCAATGATTTTGCCATCAAACAAGGAGTGAAGCTGGAACCTGATGAATATTTTTACTCGGCTTTTCGTTATGATCAATGGAAAGCGATTCGTGATTCGGATAATTATTCGCTCGATCATACCAATCATCATCTCGAAGAATTATTACGCGATAAAAAATTTGGAACTGTTGGTGCAGTTGCATGCGATGCCAGCGGAAATATTGCAGCAGCAACAAGTACAGGCGGTATGACCAATAAAAAATACGGACGCATTGGCGATAGCCCGGTGATCGGTTGCGGCACTTATGCCAATAATAAAACTTGCGCCATCAGTTGTACCGGTCACGGTGAAATGTTTATCCGTGCCGTTGCTGCTTACGATGTTAGTTGTTTGATGGAATACAAAGGATACACTTTACAACAGGCCATGGATGAGGTGGTAAATCATAAATTAAAAAATATTGGCGGCGAAGGTGGTATGATCGGTGTGGATGCAAAAGCCAATCATGCCATGGTGTTGAACAGTGCAGGCATGTATCGCGCAGTTAAGAACAGCAAGGGTTTCAGCGAAGTGAGTATTTATAAATAATTTTGATAGGAACACAGATGACACGGATGAAACTGATTAAAACAGATTTTTTTAGCGGGCTTTTGTATTTCTCCAAAGGAGCCCTTCGGACAATTTAACTTCGGTTGCGTCGCACACTTGTACTACAGGAACACAGATATAACAGATTTTTTATTTCAATTAATCCTTTTGTCGGATAATAAGATAATATAAAAGTTAATTATCTCTTTCGTGATTATATCTTTCCTTAAATTTAATCAGCGATTCAAAACGACCTGTTTTAATTTCTTATGCTTTGCAATTTATAATTTCGGAAATAAGTTGTTGAAGCAAAGAATAGAAATCGGCTTTGAATATTTATCATGAAAGTTGCATTCATTATTACAATATCCTTATTCATTTCATTCAGCGGAATTTCGCAGGATTCTTCTGCCATACATCGTAAGATACCCATTGATGGAAACAGGTGGTATCAGCTAACCAATGCTGAATACGGGTTACAGGCTTTGACTGATGGCGATACCATTAATAATGTATTTACAGGTTGGGGTAAAATAATTAACTACTACGATTCGTATTATCCCGTGATCGATGGCGAATCTATTACGATTGATAGCATCAGGATGTTTGACAGAACAGGGCCGATCGCTGTGCCTACCACTTTATTTGCTATCGACAGTAACTGGAACAGAATTAAAATTGCAACATATAGCGGTGGTTTTTATAATCAATGGATTGGACCGTACCCTAACAGATCAACCACATTTAAATTAGATACAGCAGTTAAAAACATCAGATATTTAATGCTTACCAACGGAGATGATTATCCTGTTGAATTGGAGCTCTATGGTTATTATAAATCACCCAATCCAATTCCATCATTAAATAAAAAATCGGTAAAGCTTGGAAATGTATTTGGCGTAAACGGATACGAATGGAATTTTGAAAATCCATTGACCGATCCAACTATTATCGACTCAACACTTTTAAAACCCATCAAAACATTTACAGGGTTCAGGCATTATATGGATTGGCAGAAATTGGAGGCTACACAAAACAGTTATACATATAATCCAACAAGATCCGGCGGATGGAATTATGATACCATCTATGCGGTCTGTAAATCAAATGACATAACGGTTTTAGCCGATTTGAAAACACAACCCATCTGGATGCAAAACACATGGCCATCTAATTTAATTAATGAAGAAAATGTGCCGGTGGTTTATGGTAAAAATTTTGCTGATCCCAATTCATATCTCGAACAGGCTAAAGTGGCATTTCAATACGTAGCAAGATATGGAAGCAATGCACTTGTAGATCGATCACTCTTAAGCGTTAATAGTACACCCCGATGGACGGGCGATAAAATTAATACCATCCGCGTTGGATTAAATACCATAAAATATATTGAATGCGATAATGAAAGAGATAAATGGTGGAAGGGACGTAATGCTTATCAAACAGGCAGGGAATATGCAGCTAACTTATCGGCTTTTTATGATGGTAATAAAAATACAATGGGTGCAGGAGTGGGAGTGAAGAATGCAGATACTGCAATGAAAGTAGTGATGTGCGGAGTAGCCGATCCAAGCACCGATTATTTCAGGGGCATTATTGATTGGTGTAAAGAATTCAGGGGATATAAAACGGATGGTAAAATAAATATATGTTTTGATATCGTTAACTATCATTATTATTCGAAAGATATAAACAATACAACAGGTACTGCTCCCGAATTATCGAAGACCGATTCTATTGCGAAAGCATTCATCAACATGGTCCATCAATATGCGTATGATATGCCGGTTTGGGTGACAGAGAGCGGATACGATCTTAATCAAAACAGTACATTACGTGCCATACCGATTGGTAATAAATCTCCGCAAATAACACAAGCCGATTGGTTATTGCGAACTTCACTATTATATGCTCGTTGCGGTGTGGAAAGATTATTCTTTTATCAGTTGTACGATAACGATACCAGCAGCAATAATTATTCTACCTGCGGATTATTAAATAATAATTCTTCTCGTCGCCCTGCTGCCGATTTTATTTATCAGGTAAATAAAATGTTTGGAAATTATTTTTATCAGCAAACATTAAATGCCGATCCTGTTGTTGACAAATATTCCGATTCAACAAATGCCATGTATGTTATTTATGTGCCCGATCAAATTGGAAGAACAACAAATTATACATTGCAATTAAGCAGTGGCGATTCTGCATTTGTTTATACGCCCACTCCGGGAGCCGATACCATGAGTGTGATAAAGTATAAGATCATTAATGGCACTATCACTGTTGCTGCAAGCGAAACACCTGTATTTGTTACAACAAAAAATGCAGCACCTGTTACCAATTCAAATAATCGGTATAAACTTTACCCCAATCCCGGCAATCATTTTGTAATGATCGATTCATTGTACAATAATTCTTCGATCAGCTTAATTAATTCTTCCGGGCAACTTATTAAAACCGAAAAAAATTCAAACACAGCATATAAAATGAACCTGCCCAATATTGTTGCAGGCATGTATTATATCAAAATCGAAGATGCTTACGGTACTCATTGTTTGCCGTTTATAAAAACAAATCAGTAATTTTTTTTGTAACCAACTTTTGTATTTCAATGAAATTCCTGTTGCGTCGCACTCTTGTACAATTGGAACACAGATGATGCAGATGAATTCTGAAAATAAAAAGGTCGCCAACTTTTGTTGGCAACCTTAAAATAAATCAGCGAAAATCTGTTTCATCAGCGTTCCATTCTAATTGCACATCGCATGTTTTTCAAAAGAAACTTATCTTTGTTTTAAATAACCGATAATTCAGTGTTTAATTATTTTTTATGAAACAAGTTACTTTACAAATACCCGATAAAAAATATCAATTCTTTCTTGAGTTGACTGAAAGTCTTGGCTTCGTAAAGAAAATTGAAGAGGAACCTTCCAAAGAACAAATTTTGAAGGAATTGAAAGAAGCAATCACCGAACTAAAATTAATTGAAAAGGGTAAACTGAAAGCTCGTCCTGCTAAAGCTTTATTAGATGAGTTATAAGATTTCTTCAATACCACTTTTCGATAAGCAAGCGAAACGCCTGTCTAAAAAATATCCTTCCTTAAAAAATGATTTGGCTGAACTTTTTAAAAGCCTTGCAGATGAACCTGAGCAAGGAACGGCTTTAGGAAATAATTTTTATAAAATACGTTTATCTATTGCATCCAAAGGAAAAGGTAAATCAGGTGGTGCAAGAATTATTACTTATGTAAAAATTATTGCTACAACTGTTTTTCTTACCTCTATTTACGACAAGTCGGATAAAAGCAATATAACAGATAAAGAACTTGAACAAATTTTTAAATCGATTCCATAAAAAAGGTTGCCAACTTTTTTAATTAGCAACCTTAAAAATAAATCAGTTCAAATCTGTTTCATCTGTGTTATCCGTGTTCCATTAAATCGGTTTAAACCTTGCCTGAAAGAATCTTAAATATTTTGGTTCATAGATCATTTCTAATCCTTTTATTTTTTTTCTGTTGCTGTACACATGTTCAATCGATTCGGTGATCACATCCATGTGTGCCTGTGTGTAAACACGACGAGGAATAGTTAATCGAACCAATTCTAATTTTGGAAAATAATTTTCACCATTGGCTTTTCTTCCTGCCGATACAATGCCGCGTTCCATTGTGCGCACACCACTGTCAACATAAATGGCAGCAGCCAATGCCTGCGCAGGAAATTGAATTTGTTTAACATGCGGCAAAAATTTCTTTGCATCAATAAACACACCATGCCCGCCAATGGGCTGAACGATGGGCACTCCTGCGTCAATTAATTTTTCGCCGAGATAAATAACCTGACCAACCCTTGCTTTCATGTGATCATCGCTAACCGATTCTGCAATCCCAATGGCCATCGCTTCCATATCACGTCCGGCAAGGCCTCCGTAAGTATGCAAGCCTTCATAGATCACCACCATATTTCTTGCTTCTTCAAAAACTTTTTTATCATTCACTGCTAAGAATCCGCCGATGTTTACCAATGCATCTTTCTTTGCACTCATGGTTGCTCCATCAGTCAATGAACATATTTCTTTTACAATGGCAGCAATAGATTTATTGGCATAACCTTTTTCGCGTTGCTGAATGAAATAGGCATTCTCTGCAACGCGTGTCATGTCGAGAATAATTTTGATGCCGTGTTTTTCTGTAAGTTTTCTTAGTGCTTTTAAATTTTCTAAAGCAATGGGCTGACCACCCGCCATGTTTACTGTTGTGGCCACACAGATGTATGGAATCTTTGCAGCACCATGTTGTTTAATGAGTGCTTCCACTTTATTAAGATCAACATTTCCTTTGAAAGGATGCAGATTAAACGAATCGTGTGCTTCATCAATAATTACATCCTGAAAAATTCCACCGGCTAATTCCTGATGCAAGCGAGTAGTGGTAAAATACATGTTGCCGGGAATAATATCGCCCGGTTTGATCATACATTTCGATAAAATATTTTCGGCACCGCGGCCCTGATGTGTGGGCACTAGATATTTATATCCATAAAATTTTTTAACAGCAGCTTCGAGATGATAAAAGTTTCGGCTGCCTGCATAGGCTTCATCGCCGAGCATTAATCCGGCCCATTGCCGGTCGCTCATGGCGTTTGTGCCGCTGTCGGTCAGCAGATCGATATACACATCTTCCGATTTTAAAAGAAAAGTGTTGTAACCCGCTGCAGCAATGGATTTGAGGCGTTGTTCGGGTGTTGTCATCTTAAGAAGCTCCACCATTTTTATTTTAAATGGTTCGGCCCATGAACGTTTGGTTGTTGTTGTTTTTGTCATGATATGTTGTTTATTGTGTTGTAAATTTTTTTGTCACACTGAGCTTGTCGAAGTGCGATGAAACGATAATTAAATTGGCTTCGACAAGCTCAGCCTGACAATTTTTTTGTTGAATAAAGAACAGAACGTACAAGAGTGCGACGCAACGAAGCATCATGCTTGTTATGCTGTTGGTAACAAAAAAATAAATGAAAAAATTAGTAAGCCGGCGAATCGATGGCAAGCGTAACAACCAACAAAATATAGTTGCTGCGTTTGTCGGAGAAAATTTTATTTGGATAATCGGGTTGCAATGTTGCCATCTTTAATTGTAAGTAAAAGTAATGGTTTTAAATTACAAGTCTTTATTTTTACAGAATGAAAAAGTTTGCCGTAATTGTTGCCGGAGGCATGGGCCAGAGAATGGGCGTTGAAACGCCAAAGCAATTTTTAATGTTGAGAGGAAAACCTGTATTGTGGTACAGCATCAACACTTTTTTATCGGCGTATGACGATATGCAAATTATTTTGGTCTTGCCATTGGCACATTTGGAAAGTGGGGTAGAATTAAGAAATTCGTTTGAGAATAAAGATCGTATTCAAATAATCAGTGGCGGCGTATCAAGATTTCATTCGGTTCAAAACGGATTGAAAGCCATCAAAGATAAATCGGTTGTATTTGTACATGATGGTGTGAGGTGCCTGCTGACAAAGGATTTGATACGAAACTGTTACCAACAGGCCATTGAAAAAGGAAGTGCTGTGCCGGCTGTTTCCCCATCGGATAGTATCAGAATTGTAGATGGAGAAAAAACGGTGGTCGCCGACAGAAGTAATGTTCGTATGATCCAAACACCGCAAACTTTCAAAAGCGAAATTATTTTACCTGCATTTGAACAGGAATTCAATCATTCCTTTACCGATGAAGCAACAGTTGTGGAAGCAACAGGCAAAGAAATATTTTTAATTGAAGGCGAATACAATAATATAAAGATCACAAGACCGATCGATCTGGTTATTGCAGAAAAAATATTGGAAGAAAGATCAGTGTTTGAATAATTTTAATGGCCAGGGCAGATTATTGTAATGCCAATGAAAGTAAGGCTGGTTAATGCTTCCAAACATTTTGTAAAAATTTTTTACCCCGGTGATATTAGAACCTTCGAAATCGAATAATAAATTTTGCCCTGCAAATTCCTGAATGATATTATCTATTAAAAAATGATTGGCATTGATATTTTTACCTTCTTCGGTTGTTGCGTTGATGATGTTGTAGATGCGGCGATTATCTTTTAATGACAGGGCTGCTGATAAAATTTCGCCGTTTTTATTTTTTACCTGACGAACAATGCACTGATCTTTTTCTTTCAACAAGATGCAAAGATTTTTGAAACGATGATAATCATGAGCGGTAACATGCGAAATGTTTTTTGATTGTAATTGCCGATGAAGATGTAATGTTTGCTGAATGTCTTCAGAAATATAATATTCTAAATTTTCGGATTGAACTTTCTTTAAATTTCTTTGAAGGTTGGTTGAATAATTTTTATAGAGGGTTTCGTAACCAACAGAAAGATCAAAAATAAAATTATTGCAACTTTTTACTGAATCAGGTGATTGAATGAAACTATTTTCAAAGTTGAACAAATAATCGCCATAGCTTGCAAATGTTTGTACAGCTTTAATTACAGCGTTTGCATCAATTTCTTCTTCGCCAATTAATCCTAATTGCTGCATGAATGGCGGCGTGTATAAATAATTGATGCCAAACTTTTTTCGGCAAGGTAAAGGCATGATCGCTGTATAATCATCAATGATCAATCCATACCAATTATCGGTCATTGCATTTAAGTACGCCGAAGTTGCGTAGATAGATCCATTGTAGGTTTTTAAAATACAATCATCCCATTTTATGAGATCAATTTGTTTTGATGGAATGATATTTATTTGACAGGATAGCAAATAAGTTAGTGGTTTGATTACACGAATTAAAGCGAATTACACGAATTGGCGAGTATTAAATTAAAAAACTAAAATCTGAAAAAAGAAAAACTAAAATATAAAAAATAAAAACTAAATCGATGATGATTTGTGAATCAAATTTTATTTATTGGCAGCTTGAATTAGAAAAACTAATTCGTGTAATTCGCAAAAATTCGTGTAATAAAAAATCATTTGCCTTTACCCGAAATAACCAGACTAAAAGTGTGCATGATAATTCTGATATCGAGTAATAAAGATGCGTCTTCAATATACATCAGATCGTATTCCATGCGTTGCATCATTTCTTCTACGGATGATGCATAACCAAACTTTACCATTCCCCAGGAAGTCAATCCCGGCTTTACTTTCAGCAGATTAGAATATTGCGGTGATTGTTGTATCAACTGATCGATATAAAATTTTCTTTCAGGTCTTGGCCCAACCAAACTCATGTCGCCTATGGCGATATTCCATAATTGAGGTAATTCGTCAAGTCGCCATGTACGCATAAATTTTCCCCAGGTTGTGATGCGTTCATCATGATCGCTTGATAATGCAGGCCCGTTTTTTTCGGCATCTGCATACATGCTTCTGAATTTATAAATGGTAAATGGTTTTTCGTTATGACCAATTCGTTCCTGTTTATACAATACCGAACCTTTGGATGTAAGTTTTGTAATGATTGCAATGATCAATAATACCGGCGATAATACTATTAATGCTGTTACCGATACGATCAGATCGAATAATCTTTTTAAAACAGTTTCCATTACTTACACGATATTATAGTTGCACTCAAATATTTTAAACAAGGATACTTGTGTTGCCCATTTTTTCTAAAATTTGATGTGCTACTTCCATGGCCAATAAACCATCTATTTCGCTGACAACCGTTGCAGTATTGTTATTGATGGCATTTACAAAACTTTCGAGTTCTAATTTAATAGCATTGGCTTGCGGTATTTCGGGGTTGGCAACAGCAATTGTTTTTTTACCGTTCGGCGTTTCGATATCAAACGAAAAAACATTTTTATCATCGGGTTGTTTTAATTTGATGATCTCTGTTTTCTTTTGCAGAAAATCAATTCCCAGATAAGCATCTTTTTGAAACAAACGCATCTTGCGCATTTTTTTCATGCTGATGCGGCTGCTGGTTAAATTGGCCACACAACCATTATTGAATTCAATGCGAACGTTGGCAATATCAGGAGTGTCGGTCATTACAGCCACACCGCTTGCTAAAATATTTTTTACATCGCTTTTAATTAAACTTAAGATGATATCGATATCGTGTATCATCAAATCCAGTATCACACTCACTTCGGTACCACGCGGATTAAATTGTGCTAAGCGATGCACTTCAATGAACATCGGATTCAAATTCATATCCTTGATGGCTAAATAAGCAGGATTAAATCTTTCAACATGTCCCACCTGAAATTTTACATTAGCTTCTTTGATCATTTCCACCAACTGTTTGGCTTCATCAATGGTATGCGTCAGAGGCTTTTCAACAAAAACATGTTTACCTTTTCTTACAGCAGCCATGCACACTTCGAAGTGGCGGTCGGTGGGAACCACCACATCAATCACATCGCACATATCCATCAGCTTATCCTCGTCCATAAAGCGTTTCAGGCCATACTCGGCAGTAACCTGTTTTGCATTTTCGTTGTTGGGATCAAAAAATCCAACCAATTTAACGCCTTCAATTTCTTTCAAGTTATTCAAATGAAATTTGCCCAAATGACCAACACCAAAAACACCTACTTTCAGCATAAACGATCTTTTTTATTCGGGTAAAGGTAATGATTAGGTAAAGCGAAAAAGGGAATGATGTGAAGATGTGGAAATAAAACTATCTTAAAATTATAAAGCGAATTTATGCAGGAAACTAAAAGCCGGGTGTAAATGCTGATATCAGTTGGCTGAAATATGTTATTTATGTTATCCGGAATCATAAGATAAATATGAAAATTCTTTTGAGTGAATTAATACAGCAGCTTAGTTATTGCAAGAAAATAAAATACAAAAGCCTGTTAGCAAAATAAATGTATCGCTTCATTTTTAGTTCCATAGCAGGGAGATTTTGCCGGAAATACTTATTCAGTCTATGCAGATAAACCCGCAATACTGCCTCTTAAAACTATTGTCCCTGTTATATTTAGCCTTTGCTGATAACCCGTTTAATTATGATTGATGGCTATTAAACTTGATCTGACCATCTATCTGTATTAGTGCTGCAATATGGCTTGTACGTATCTGCGATATACCGGATATAGAATAAACTCATATTACTACCACAATAAATCCACATTTAGCCACAAGATTGTGGGTTGTTGTGGGAATGTTGTGGGAGTTATGTGGGTTTAATAGGAAGAAATCATTAATCAAACTGCCATGGATGATACTTGATAACGAGCTTAGATACCCTTATTTATATCGAAAAAACCGGGAAACCAGATAGGCTTGAGCCTCTTGTTGAGCGGCAAAAGATGGACTGTTTTATGGAATAGCTGAAATTTCTGCTAAGACGGCGATAAATCCCTGAATTAGCGACATTTTTGAATAAAAAAAATTTTTTGTCTTGTAGTTGTTTTAATTACAATTTAATGTATCTTTAATGCGGATTTAATCGAAAGATGACTACATAATTTTAGAATATTATACTACAAATCCTAATATCCATTCATCTACAGCATGTATGAATTGCTGTAATCATGTTTAGTAAAAACCTGTTTTAAAATTGATTTATTTTATTTAACAGGAGCCGATGACTAAATTATACACTACAACATTTAAGGGAAACAATAAAACAGCAATTGATATTTTGCATTTGTTTTATTTTCCGAATTCTTCAACAGGAATAGAGTCAACATTTGCTCAAATACCTTCTGACACTGCATTTCAACAATTTTGTTTTTAAATATAAGTTCAATTAAAAAAATATTTAATTATTGATTTTTTAAAACTATTATATGAAAAAGAAAACTTTACTTAACCTGTTTATTTCTGCGGTATTGGTGCTGATGGGAACTGTATCGTATGGGCAATCTACGGATCTCTCAGCTCTTAGTATTAGTCCGGGATCATTAAACGAAACATTTGCCGCAAGTACAATAAGTTATACTGCAAACTTTTTGTATGCAACTTCTTCCATTACTGTTACTGGGTCCCGTTCCGCAGCTGCTGTAACTGCAGGATCAACAATGTCATTAAGTCTAAATGGCGGTGCACCCGAAGTCCTTACTGATGCTACTGCTTCTACTTCTCAAGCAATTACCGTTGCGGGTCCGAACGTTATCACAATTACAGTCACCGACCCTAATGGTGGTGGGCCAGGGGTTCCAACAACAAAAGATTATACAATTACAGTTACAAGGGCGGCAGCTTCTTCTGTTAAAACGCTTTCTGCACTTACAACAAGTTCGGGAGATTTAACTCCTACTTTTTCTCCCAGTTCATTAACAGGTTATTCAGCACCTGCTATAACTTACGCAGCAGCTTTTACAGTTACACCTACTGTTACTGCTACCGTAATATCAACTGTTGAAATAGATGTAAATGGTAATGGTTATACACCTACTGGAGATGCAACTCCTTCTAGTCCATTGACTTTGGCTGTAGGTTCTAATACTGTCTCTTTGAAAGTTATTGCAGAGGATGGATCGTCTCAAATTTATGTTTTTACAGTAATAAGGCAATCAAATGATGCAACTTTATCTGCACTTTCTATAAGTGCAGGAACTTTATCGCCAAGTTTTCCGTCAGGGACTGATTATACAGCAACAGTTACTAATGCAACTACTTCAATTAAAGTAACACCTACACATAATGAGTCTCATGCAACTATTCAGGTTCGTATAAATGCAGGTACTTATGCTTCTGTTACAAGTGGCAGTGCTTCATCTGCACTTTCTTTAAATGTTGGAGATAATACCATTGACATTTTGGTTACTGCTCAGGACGGCACTACTAATACCTATCATATTGTAGTAAGGAGACAATCTTCTGATGCGACACTTTCAAATTTAGTTGCAACAACTGCTACATTTAGTTCGCCTTTTGTATCCAGTACTATAGATTATCAAACAATCGTACCTTATACAACAAGCTCTATTACTGTAACTCCAACTATAACAACACCTGTATCACCAGGGTCTGCAACACCGCACGCAACGGTTCAGGTAAGAATAAACGATGGAGTTACACAATTTCCATATGCAACAGTTGTTACTGCTTCCGGTGCTACATCAGGAACTTCTGCTGCTTTAAATTTAAGAGTAGGCGATAATATGATTGATGTGAATGTGACTGCCGAAGATGGAGTTACATCAATTGACTACAGAATTAAAGTAACAAGAACTGCACCATCTTCTAATGCGAATCTTTCCGGATTTTCTTTAGAAACTCCTTCAGGTACGCCTGTTACAACAACTCCTGTATTCGATGCAGCTACTACATCTTATACTATTCCAAATGTCAGTGCTTCTACTGCCGATATTAAAGTAACGGCTACTGCTGCAGATGCAACTGCAACAGTTACAACTCAGCTTAATGGTGCCGGAAGTTTTGTGACTGGTACTCAAACATATACTTTAGCAACAGGATTGAATACACTTATTATAAGAGTAACTGCACAAGATGGAATAACCATAAAAAATTATACTACAACATTTACAAAAGTTAATACAGATGCAGATCTTGCATCACTTACAATCAATCACGGTACATTAACACCGGTATTTGATCTGGCTACACTTTCATATACTGTTACAGTTGACAATAGCGTTGCGACTGTTGCTGTAACACCAACAGTTGCTCTTGGAGGTAGTACAATTGCAGTTGATCTCAATGGAGGTGCATCAGCCGCTGTTACAACCGGTACGGCTTCAGCCGATCAGGCAGTAACTGTTGCCGGACCAAATGTAATTCACGTAGTAGTTACAAATGGTGCAACAATAACAGTATATTCGATTACTGTAACCAGATTACCATCTTCTGATGCAAGACTTTCCGGTCTTGAAATAGATGGAGGAGGCACACTTGCTCCTGTATTTGATATCAATACAATTGATTATAGTGCAACAGTAGATAATTCAGTTAGTGTTATTCATGTTAAACCACATTATCATCAGGCAAATCAAACTGTAAAAACAAGCATTAATTATGGTACAGAACAAACTGTTGCCGACAATACTTGGTGTACTGATTTGAGCTTAAACGAAGGCGACAATATGATTCATAATGTTGTTACGGCAGAAGATGGAACAACTCAGATCAATTACAGAATTAAAATAACACGTACACCATCATGGGGTGGTGGCGGCGGTGGTATCGGCGGCGGCGGCGGCGGCGGCCTGGAAAGTAAGAGCCTTGGTGATGCTATTGTGAAGAGAGTTCTTGCCAAAGCACAAAACAATTTGAATGGTGCTGTTGATTACAACAAATTATCTGTTGTAAAACCAAGAACAGCTATTAGATCAACAACAGGTGCAACTACCTTTGGTTTAGGTGGTTCTATCTCATCCGTTCAGTTGGCCGATATTATGCCTGATATTAGTTCTGTTGGTTTTGTAGCATATAACACAACACCTACAGATATTACATCCATCACCAATGCAAAACAGGTATTGGCTACCGACTTTACATTGAATAAAGAACCACAAGCTGTTGCTTTTGCAACAATGACTTTAGGTGAATTATACGATCATACCAAACCGATCTGCGACAGATTAAAAGGTGCTGCATTAATGGATGTTAAGAACATGAATGTTGGCGGTTATAATTTTGTTCAATATACTTTATTGAATGAACAGGGTGGTGTTGAATATGCTACCAGTTTCACAGTTGGAACAAAGTCAGGAAGAAATAGTTTCAGTGTTCAGTCTAGCTGGTTAGTTACAGATTATGTGAATGAAGACGTGATGTATAATTTCCAATTATGGGCTGCACAACCTGAATTGGTGAATGCAATGGTAACAGACATTTTGAATAAATTAAAATCAGTAGCTCCTGTCAGCAGTATCATTCCAACAAATATTCCTGCAGCATATATTGCTTCCGGAACAAGAGATGGTGCTAATTTGAATTTGACCATTACCAACAGAACAGCTAATACCAGCGGTTACTTTATGGTACAGGATCAATCCAATGAAGTGTCAACAGGTACTGCTTCCCGTCAGATTCCATTTACATTGAATGCAAACGGAAAAACAACCGTTACTATTCCGATGAATGATTTGTATCAGAGTACGATCAGTATGTATGTGAATGGTGCTGAAAAGGATGTGGTATATATGAGTGATGGTACATGGTCTTACAGTGCAGGTCCTTTGACTTCTGTTAATAGCTTCAAGGTTACCAATGACGCTAACAGAGTTCTTGCAAATGATGAATTACCTGTTTTCAGGAATGTTCAGGTGACAGGAAGTTCAGCCGATTATGTTTCTGTAGTTAAATTACTGAAAGGTGGTGGTACTGCAGCCGATCTGTCAGCATATAAAACATTGAAATTTACTGCAAGCGGAGGATATACATTAAGAGTAACATTGGTTAAGAATTCTGTTACTAATTGGGCAGATCAATACTATACAGAAATAAAATTAGATCAGAATCAGAAAGATTATTATGTATCGATGAATAGCTTTATTTCAGCTGCATCAACAGCTAAGATCAATCCAAATGATGTTACTACCATCATATTTGCAGTAGAAGTTGGAACAGGTACAAACAGTCCGATCAATACAACTTTAAGTAATATTAGTTTTGCTAAACAGGATTATGTTTACTTAAACAGTTTAAAGAGCAAGGACATACAATTGTATCCAAACCCTTCAACCTCTAAGAACTTTACATGCAATTTCTATAGTGATAAAGATGTGCAATTAACATTGCGTATAACCGACCTTTCCGGTAGAACTATTGCTTCACAACAAGTAAATGCTATAACCGGATTAAACGTTGTACCTGTTACATTAACATCAAATGTAAATGGCATTCATGTTGTTTCATTAGAGGGCGCCGATGTTAAGTATAATAGTAAGAAAGTAGTGATAGTAAACTAAAAAGGGATCATAAAATAAAAAAGAGGCCAGCAAAATTTGCTGGCCTCTTTTTTTTATACTTCTTGTTTTATTTATAAATTGATTGCAGTGTTTATTGAAATGATATAACTTTAATTCTATTTTTTTTATTTTATACCAACGATATGCTTAAACAAATTCTGACAATCATTATTGTTGCTGCTTCACTAAATCTATCGGCACAACAAAATCAACAATGGGAAAGTTTATTCAATGGCAAAAATTTAGATGGATGGAAAATCATCAACGGTAGTGCAAAATATGAAGTAAAAGACGGAATGATCGTTGGCACTACTGTTGCCGGTTCGCCCAATTCTTTTTTGGCAACAGAAAAAACTTTCGGCGATTTTATTTTGGAATTTGAATTCAAATTAAGCGATGCAGATATGAACTCGGGTGTGCAGTTCAGAAGCGAAAGTTCGGCCGATTATATGAACGGGAGAGTACATGGTTATCAATATGAGATCGATCCATCGAAACGTGCATGGACCGCAGGAATTTATGATGAGGCAAGAAGGGATTGGTTGTATCCGATGGAATATAATGCACCTGCAAAATCATTATTCAAATTAAATCAATGGAACAAAGGAAGAATTGAATGTATTGGTAATTCGATGCGTACATTCTTGAATGGTAAGCCTGCGGCCAATCTCGTGGATGATATGACAGCAAAGGGTTTCATCGCTTTGCAGGTTCACCAGATAAATAAACCCGAGGATGCAGGAAAGAAAATTTATTTTAAAAATATCCGTATCCAAACAAAGAATTTAAAACCATCTGCTTTGGATAATATTTTTGTGGTTAATTTTTTACCTAATAATATTTCGCAGCAGGAAAAAAATAACGGTGTACAATTATTATGGGATGGAAAAACAACAAAAGGTTGGCGCGGTGCTTACAAAGATCATTTCCCCGACAAAGGTTGGGAAATCAAAGATGGCGTGTTAAGTGTGTTGGGTGCCGAAGGCCATGAAGCTGCCAATGGTGGCGATATTGTTACCGATAAAGAATACAGTGCTTTTATTTTGCAATTCGATTTTAAATTAACACCGGGCGCAAACAGCGGCGTAAAATATTTTGTTACCGAAAGTGAACACAATACAGGTTCTGCAATAGGTTTGGAATATCAGATATTGGATGATGCCTTGCATCCTGATGCAAAATTGGGAAGCATTGGTAACAGAACATTGGGTTCGTTGTATGATTTAATTCCGCCAATAAAAGAACCAAGAGCGAGAAAAAAAATTGGCGAATGGAACAAAGGAATGTTGATCGTTCGTCCGGATGGGACAGTGGAGCATTGGTTGAATGGTTGGAAGATGCTGGATTATAAAAGAGGCTCACAATATTTTTATGCGTTGGTCGCAAAAAGCAAATACGAACACTGGCCAAATTTTGGCATGGCAGAAAAAGGTCATATTTTATTGCAGGACCACGGCAATTTTGTTTCTTTCAGAAGTATAAAAATTATTGAGTTGAAATAAATTATCGGAACGTAGATTTGGGTGAATTAAAATGATTGTTGGGATGAACAAATAGTTCTTTGGGCATCGCCTGTTGTGTCACTCACTTGTACGCTTTGTTCAATATTGAGCTGAACGTTGAAGAGTGCGACGCAACAGGAGTTTCATTGAAAAACAAAAGCTGACTAAACAAAAATAATTATGCATTCATTTATTATTAATGCTTCTATTCAAGTTGTTCCGATCGTTCAGGATAAGCATCCGTACGATTGGGTGGATGATGCGATTGAAGTTATTGAGCAATCGGGAATTAAATATGAAGTAGGTGCTTTTTCAACCGTGATCGAAGGCAAGTATGATGCGGTGATGCAGGTGATCAATGATGTGAATGAACATTTGTACGCGAAAGGTTGTAAAGAATGGATCTCGAATGTGCAGATACAAATCCGCAGTCATGAAGATATTACGGCCGATGAAAAAACAGAGAAGTTTAAAAAAGTGGCTGAAGAATTTTAATTACTTATTTTTTTTAATTCTTTAAAACTGATATTTAATATTTCGAATTGTTCGGCATGCGGCCAACTGTAATGCCACCATTCGGTTTCGAGCGGAATGAATCCAAATTGCTGCATGGTTTGTTTTAATAGTTTTCGGTTATCTAAAACTTGTTGAGGAAAATTTATAAAACTTTGATGGGCAGAATCGGAGAAATTATCGAAGCCTGTTCCCATATTTAATTCCTGTTTTGTTTGCAGATCGATGATGGTAAGATCCACAGCAATTCCGCGATTATGTCCGCTTCCCTTTGCAGGGTTTGCAACATAGCGTTCATCATGGACTAATTCCCAAAACTTTTTTGTTACATCGTAAGGCCGGTATGCATCAAATATTTTTAATCCCAAACCCTTTTGTTTTAATTTTTCCTGAACCAGATGTAAAGCATTCGCAACAGGAAGCCGTAAAAAACTAAAATTGGTTTTTGATGGATACATTTTGCGATGCATAAAATTGTTCACAGAAGCATAACGCAGGTCGATCTGAATATCTTTTATTCTTGCACATAGATCAATCATTCTTTTGTTAGAATCCAATGCCGATAAGGATTTGAAGGTGTTTATATTATTTATTTCATTTGCTGTATGTTTATCATTCAGTGATATATTTTGTTGAGAAATGCATTCATTGGTAATAACAAAAACAGAAAATATTAGGCTTATCCAAACTCTTTGTTTATTTTTCATTATGGTTTTGATTGATTGCTGGTTCAAATTACAAATTCGTTTGGTATGAAGCAGATAATTAGTGTTGTTTTGATAATGGCGTTCAGTATCTGTGCCAATGCACAAAAGGATACAGGTACTTTATACAAACCCAAAACGGTTATAGGTATTGCAAGCTTTTACAGTACAAATCTTGACGGGACTAAAACATCTACAGGTGAAACTTACAGAAACAGCAAATTTTCGGGTGCAAGTAATCATTTTGCTTTGAATACCTGGGTAAGGGTAACCAATTTGAGAAATAATAAATCAATAAAAGTTAGAATCAATGATCACATGCATGTTCGGATGGCGAAAAGGGGCAGAGTGATAGATCTGAGCAGGTCGGCGGCAAAAGAATTGGGCTTCCTGAGCAGGGGATTGACGCGGGTAAAAGTGGAAGAAATTCCTAATTCTCAAAATGATTAAAAAATGTGAATTATTAAAGAAATCTTAATTTTCATAAAATCAAAATCAGCCTGTATTTTTGTTGAACTCAAAAAAACTACTTATGAAGAAAGTTCTATTATTTTTAATAGTTGCAGTAATAACTGTAACTTCTTTTAGTCAGGTGTCTTCCGGGAGCCTAAAAAAAAGACCAACACTTGGAATTAATTTTTTCTTAAAGGATTTTACTGCAGCAGATTTACTTGGTCATAATTCTTTGGGATTAGTTATCAGAGATAAATGGCCAACACTTAATACAATGAAGCCGGGATTGGGTTTGCAGTACTATCAGGGGCTTACAGATTATATTGATTTTACTGCCAGCTTAAATTCATCATTCTTAACATATCCTTTTTATAACGGCACAACATCCAGCGGCGATAAATTTTTATTAGAAACTACAGCCGGTTTAAATTTAAAATTATTACCCGATAATTATATTATTGATCCGTATGTAAGTACCGGTGTAGGACTCTCCATGTTAGGTGGTACTTATTTTGGTGCATTTGTTCCGGTAGGTGGTGGATTCCAATTTGCATTAGGCGAAGGCACATTCATTCATTTAGAATGTTTATACAACCTTCGTGTTACTGAAATGACCAATTATCATTTTCAATATAAATTAGGTTTCTCATCTCCTTTAACTGATAAGAAAGAAGTAAAACTTGCTCCTTTACCACCGCCTCCGCCACCGGTTGAAAAAGATACTGATGGTGATGGAATTGTAGATAGTAAAGATAAATGCCCTACAGTTCCGGGTGTTGCTAAGTATGATGGTTGCCCAATTCCTGATACAGATGGAGATGGAATTAATGATGAAAATGATAAATGCCCTACAGAAAAAGGAACAGCAAAATATCAAGGCTGCCCAATTCCTGATACTGATAAAGACGGAATTAATGATGAAGAAGATAAATGCCCTACAGTTCCCGGTGTAGCACGTTATCAGGGTTGTCCGGTACCTGATACTGATGGAGATGGAATTAATGATGAAGAAGATAAATGCCCTACAGAGAAAGGACCTGCTTCAAATCACGGATGCCCTGAAATGAAAGATTTTAATTTTAAAGCAGAAAATGTTCAATTCTTATCAGGAAGTTCTGTTTTAACTAAAGTAGCTAGTGCTGAATTAGATAAAGGCGCTAAGATATTATCTGAACATCCATCATTAAATATTTTAGTTGATGGTTATACAGATAACACCGGTAATGCTGATAAAAACAAAATACTGTCTCAAAAAAGAGCAGATGCAGTTAAAGCATATTTGGTAAAGAAAGGTGTTGATGCCGGAAGATTAACTGCAACAGGTTATGGCGACGCTAATCCTATTGGCGACAATAAAACTGCTAAAGGAAAAGCTGCAAACAGAAGAGTAGAATTTAAAGTAAAACAATAATATCTTCTGATAGATTATATTCAATAAAAAATCCTGCACACAATGCAGGATTTTTTATTTGATTTAAAATTAATTTATTCTGATGCAGGTTCTTTTTTAGAAATCTACTTTTCTTCCGGTTAATACTTTTGTTTTGGTTTCGCTTTTATCCATATCGCTTTGCTTAACCATCAGTTTAACTTCCGAAACACTCGAGCAGGTTCCGCAACTTACGCGGTACACCTGACGGTCGTAATAAACTTCAGCAGTACCATCTTTCCAGTTACTTCCGGAGAAAATAAAAAAGTCGGGAGAATATTTATTATTGATGAATTTAAAAACATTATAACTTCCTTTTTCAAAACTTACCCTAAAGCCATCCGCATCAATCGAATCAATAACACAGGGAGTCAATGCAGGAATAACAATTTCGTTGGTATATCTTCCGTTCACAAATTTCACAACACCGGATTTTAGTTCAGCTTTATTCACATCAATGTATCTGTTCAAAATCATTTGCTGATCAACAAAAAATTGGACTTTTTTCACATCGATATTATAAGCTTTCAGTCTGTTAAATAGATCTTTTGTAAAAGGAACATAAGTATTGGTGTCGGGTGTTTCAACAGGTTTTACAACCTCCACAGGTTTGATAGGCATCTGTATCTTTTTATGATGCCTGCATGCTACAGTAAACACCGACACAACAATTAAAAAACTTACAAACAAACGGTTCATATTATCAGAATTTCGGACTAAAATTAAACAAGTTTCAGTTTTTTGCCTGATATACTTGGTTTTTGGGCTTAAATTCTAATTAAAACGTTTGTTTATGCTTCTTATTGTTTCATTACGGGTAATTCTATATGTGTGGGATATTGTTGGGTAAAGTAGATCGTATGTACCGCTTTAATAAAATCAGATTCTTTTGCTTCGAAAATATTCGGTACAAATTTTTGCGGGTTTCTGTCAATCACAGGAAACCATGTACTCTGAATTTGTATCATTAATCGATGCCCTTTTTTAAAAGTGTGATTGATTTGATGCAGGTCGATCACAATTTCTTCAACCTTACCCGGAACAAACGGTTCGGGTTTTGTAAAACTCTTTCTGAACCTTCCTCTGAAAACTTCCATTGCAACAGGCAACTGATAATTGCTCATCGATAAACTTTTATCAAACCCCGGATATTCATCAATCAGCTTTACAATAAAATCTGCATCTGTTCCGGTAGTGCTTGCAAAAACATGTGCAGTAATTTTTCCGGTAACAGTTAAATCTTCTTTCAATGAATCAGCCGTAAAACTAATTACATCGGGTCGTGAATACACAAAACGTTGGTCTTCTACATGCCACTGTCTCCATCGGCTGCCTGTTCCGTAAGTAGCTTCAATGGGCAGTGTTCTGTAAGGAACAGGATTTTTTGGATCGCTGATATAACTTACCGAACCCTTATCAGTATTAGGTTTGATGAATGATGCTGAATTATTTTTTCCTGCATATAAATTTTCAATGGTTACTTCTTTCGGAGGCCAGGTATTGTATTTCTTCCAGGTATTGGTTCCAGTTTGAAAACAATTTGCTTCGCTGAATTTTCCATCACCAATTCCTTTCAGCCAATAATCGAACCATGATTTTTGTAAATCCTGGAACCATGCAGCAGTGTTACTTTCAAATGAGATCCTTCCTAAACTATCGGCATTGGGTCTTGCCCATTGCCCATGATTCCACGGACCCAGTACAATAAAATTTCTGTTGAAAGTATCTTTTTTTTCCATGGCTGCATACATTAGTTGCGGGCCATTCAAATCTTCCTGATCGAAATAACCGCCTACATGCAGCATCGGGATTTCGGGATGAGTTACATAACTTAATGTTGAATTCTTCTGCCAGAAAGAATCGTAGTTAGGATGTTGTACAAAATTATTCCATGTAGGGATTTTATAATGCAAATATTTTTCATTTACATTTTTAAGCGAACCTAATTTTACATACCAGTCAAACAAATCATATTGCGGAAAAGGAAAATCGCTATCGGTAGTTTTATCGTTTTCAACTTCATAACTGTATTCCATCCCATAACTTAAACGGAATGCGCCGTTGTGATGAAAGTCATCACCTAAAAACAGATCTCCCATACAAGCCTGTTCCGACGAGGCTTTCAGCGCAGGATGCGGATCAACAGCAGCAACCAATGCTAACCAGCCCGGATAAGAAATTCCGTAAATACCTGCCTTGCCATTGTTGTTGGATATATTTTTTACAAGCCAATCAACTGTATCATAAGTATCAGTGCTTTCATCAACTTTTCCTTTTTCTTTTAAATGAATGATGGGTTGATGTATTTGCATAACACCTTCACTTTTGTATTTGCCACGGATATCCTGCAAAACAAAAATGTAACCACCTTTACCCAATACAGCAAACCTTGAATAATTTATATTAAAACTGTTTCCGTCCTTTACAGGAATATCGGCACCATACGGTGTTCGTTGAATTAATATCGGTAATGCTAGTGAATAATTTACCGGTGAAAGAATAACCGTAAAAAGTTTTGTGCCGTCACGCATCGGAATCATTACACTTGTTTTTTTGTAAACGGAGAATGTATCTGTTTGCGCATAATTTGAAAACCAAAAACAAACAAGTAAAACAAGAATTAAACATTTTTTCATATCCGGTTATTTTAAGCTTTAAATATACTCAAGTAATTAGAAATCTATTTTATGATTGATGAAAATCGGGAGTAATTATTTTTTTATGTAAAATCCAAGTTTGTATATTTAAAAAAACTTTTTGCTATGGAAGAAATAGAAATACCTACCGAACATTTGCACGAAACAATTCAGGAAAAAGTAGAAGAAGAAGTTAAGAAAGAAGAAAAAAAAGAAGCAGGTTGGCTGATGTATGTTGCCATTTCAACCGCACTGATGGCAGTATTTGCAGCCATTTCGGGATTGATGGCGGGGCATCATTCAAATGAAGCATTGATCTCGCAAATCAAAGCCTCCGACCAGTGGGCATTTTATCAGGCAAAAGGAATTAAGGCTGAAATAAAATCTTTGGAAATTGGTCTTTCAAAAGCAGTTCCTGCCGATGTAGAAAGATATAAAAAAGAACAGGAAGAAATTAAAAAGCAAGCCGAAGAAGCCCAGACCGATTCCACTTTTCATTTAGAAAAACATATTATTTTATCGAGAGCAGTTACCTTATTTCAGATATCCATTGCTATTTCGGCAATTGCTATTTTAACCAGACGAAAACAATTGTGGTGGTTAAGTATGCTGATCGCCGCAGGCGGATTGGGATTTTTCCTTTTTTCTTTTTTATAGAAAATAATGCACTTAAATAATTACAGCATCAAACACAATTTCGAAATTGTGTTTTAATTTTTCTTTTACTTCATTCATATCAACATCAGTCCCTAATTCGTTTTTAAGCGATGTGACTTTTTTATTTTGAATGCCGCACGGAATAATATTATTAAAATAACTAAGGTCGGTATTCACGTTCAAAGCAAAGCCGTGCATGGTTATCCAGCGACTGCATTTAATGCCCATTGCACAAATTTTTCTTTCGCTGCCTTTAATTTCCGTATCCATCCAAACACCGGTTTCGCCTTTACTTCTTTCGCCTTTTAAACCAAAATCGGCCATCGTTAAAATAATAACTTCTTCCAAACTTCTTAGATACCAGCCAAGATCGGTTTTGAATTTATCGAGATCTAAAATAGGATAACCAACTAATTGTTGTGGTCCGTGAAAAGTAATATCGCCACCACGGTTGATGTGAAAAAATTCTATTTCGTTTTGTTGCAGTTCTTCATCGCTCATCAAAACATTTTCTTTGTGTCCGCTTTTCCCCAAAGTATAAACCGGTGGATGTTCTACAAATAAAAGATGATTGATGGTGGTCTGTCGTCCTTCGTCTCTCGATTTCTTCTCCACATTTTGTTTCAATAAAACTTCCTGCAAGTCCCACACCTCTTTGTACGAACGAAAACCAAGGTCTTTGAAAAAAATTTCCTGTTTCATTTAACGAAAGTAAATTATTTTATTTTTTATGGACCGATCTTTTGAAACACTGATGAGGCTTAGGTTGCGTCGCACTCTTCAACTGAGGAAATCTATGAGCTATTAGCCATGAGCTGTGAGCATTTGCTCGAAGCTCATGGCTCGCTCCTCATAGCTCTGAACGTTGAAGAGTGCGACGCAACCACAGCTTCATTTATATTCTGTCGCCGGCTACAAAAAATTAATTACTATGCATCTAATAATCTTCTGTGATAATTAATTTGCCCCAGATGATAGCTTAAATGCACTGCCAGATGTACCAGAAAAAATTCGTTACTCATTTTTTCTGCAAAAACTATCACCGGATAATCTTGCTGTAATTGACTTTCGGTTAATTTGCCAAGCGACATATCAACCGCATTAATTGTTTCATTAATTTTTTCAATCAATATTTTTCTCGGAACATTTTTATCCGAAAATTCAAGCGGCCTGTCTCTCACATAACCAGTTTTGCCAAACTCTGCACCTATAAAATGATTGAGGTTCCCGATCAGGTGCAAACACAAATTACCCGCAGAATTAGAAATTGATTTTTCAACATGCCATAACTTTTTTTCATCGTGGTATGATTCAATTTCAACTTTTAATTTTTCGAGATCGCGTTTAAATAATTGTTGTAATGTTTTTGTAAGCATAGGTTTATTTTAATAAACATTTTGTCCTAAACAAAAAATCGGCTTTCTTGTTCGCCATTTCCCGTTTGTAAAATCAGGAATGTTCTGTAACGAACCTCCTTCGGCAATTGATTTCTCTGACAATGGTGTGATGGAATACAATGTTGCCAGATCATACACATCGAGCGGAAAATCGGCATTGCGTTTTATACTTTCAATAAAAGCATTATCAACAAACCAATCCATACCGCCGTGGCCTGCACCTTCGGCATTCTTTTCGTATCTCTTCCACAATGGATGATCGAATTGTTTCATGTAAGCTTCTGTATTTTCCCAGGTGTGCGGTTTACTTTTTCCTTCAAAATAAATTAATCCTTCATTAAAACCTCCTGCATGGTTATCTTGCCAGATACCATCGGTACCTTGCACACGAAATCCTAAATTATAAGGTCGGGGCGAAGATGTATCATGCGTTAACACTATCGTTTCGCCGTTTGCAGTTTGGATTTGCGTGGTAACAATATCGCCTAATTTAAAATTGATTTTTGCGTTGGGATGATTAGGGCCGCCTTTAGGATGATCCAAAATATATTTATGCAATCCTCTCGATTTTGTTGCAACAGATGAAAGTTTGGTTAAGCGGTTTCCTTTGTTGATATTGATCATCGTTGCAACCGGGCCTAAGCCATGCGTTGGATATAATTCGCCATTTCTGTCAATTGAATGTTGTGTTCTCCATTTTGCTTCACTAAAACCTTTTGCACCAAACTCAACGCCGGAATTATAAGGCGTGATTCCATCATTAAATTTTACGCCGCGCAGATCATGTTCGTAACCGCCCTGCAAATGCAATAACTCGCCAAACATTCCCTGCCGAACCATGTTTAAAACAGCCATCACATCTCTGCGATAGCAAACATTTTCTAAGATCATGGCAGGAACTTTTGTTCTTTCACTCGTATGTACAATATCCCAGCAATCCTGTAAATGAATGGCGCCGCATACTTCAACGCCTGGAATTTTTCCTGCATTCATAGCATCAATGGCCTGAATGATATGCCATTCCCATGGTGTTGCAATAATTACAGCATCAATATCATTGTGGTTCAATAAATTTTTATAGTCGTGATTTCCATTCCCAAACTCAATAGGAGCTTTCTTACCAGCTTTAAAAATAATTTTTTGTGCATCGGCCATCATTCGTTTATCGGGATCAGCCATTGCAATGATTCCCACATCATTTCTTTCGGCCATTAAACGTACATGTTCTTGTCCACGCAAACCCACGCCAATCAGGCCTATGCGGACTTTCTCTTTTTGAATGGGTAAGAACGATCGAATGTTCTTGATGGATAATCCTACAGATAATCCTGCTAAACTTGAATTTCTGATAAATTCTCTTCGGTGAATGTTTTGGCTCATGGCAATTGTTTTTATAAATGTGAATGTAATAAACTCGTTACATATTTATCTTTGTAAAAATTTTTTTATGCCATCATTTGATATTGCCAGCAAAGTTGATCTGCAAACATTGGATAATGCGATCAATACTGTAAAAAAAGAAATTCAAAATCGTTTCGATTTTAAAGATTCGCTTGTAAACATCGAACTCAACAAAAAAGATTACACCGTTATGGTAGAAGTGGAGAGCGATATGAAAATGAAACAGGTGTTGGATGTAATTATCAGCCGTTCCATGAAACAAGGTATCGATGCAGCTGCATTCGATTTCAGTAAAGATGCATACCCCAGCGGTAAAGTGGTTAAGAAAGAAATTTCTGTAAAAAACGGGTTGAAGCAGGAGGATGCAAAAAAAATCGTAAAGGCTATTAAAGATGCCGGTTTAAAAGTTCAACCTGCTATCATGGATAATATTATTCGTGTTACCGGCAAAAAGATCGACGATCTGCAGGAAGTAATTGCACTTTGCAAATCGGGCAATTTTGGACTTCCATTGCAGTTCGAGAACATGAAAAGCTAAATCCAGACAGCATTTCAGAGTAAAATCAATTTCATTTGGCTAAAAACCTGTCAACCATTACCTTTGCCATCCAAAAATTATTAATAATCGTACGGCAAAATCCGTACAACCTAAAATCAAAAATATGAAACAAGGTATCCACCCTACAAATTACCGTTTCGTTGTTTTCAAAGACATGAGTAACGGTTATTCATTTTTAAGCCGCTCAACTGCAGCTACCAAAGAAACCGTTCAATGGGAAGATGGTAACGAATATCCATTGATCAAATTGGAAATTTCTAACACATCGCATCCTTTTTATACCGGTAAAAACATGCTGGTTGATACTGCAGGCCGTATCGATAAATTCAACAAACGTTACGCTAAAAAAGATAAAGCTTAATTTGTTTTTTATCATATTTCGAAACCCAACCAATATGGTTGGGTTTTGTTTTTGAAGTAATATTGTATTTTATTTTTTTGTTGACGATCGACATAACTTTTTTCAACACCTGTTGCGTCGCACACTTGTACGGCAGTAATTTCAATCAACAAAAAAAATATTTTTATTTCTTATAAATAATTAAATATGAAATTAGATATTTTAGCATTTGGTGTTCATCCCGATGATGTAGAATTAGGCTGCTCCGGTTCTATTCTTGTTTCCATAGCCGAAGGAAAAAAAGTTGGCATTGTTGATTTAACGAGAGGCGAATTAGGAACCCGCGGCAGTGCCGAAACACGAGATATTGAAGCAGCCAACGCAGCAAAACTGCTGGGTGTTTCTGTAAGAGAAAACCTTGGAATGGCCGATGGCTTTTTTCAAAACGATGAAACCAATAAAAGAAAAATAATCCAGGCAATAAGAAAATATCAACCCGAATTTATTTTTTGCAATGCGCCTGATGATCGCCATCCCGATCATGGTCGCAGCGCCAAACTCGTTGCTGATGCGGCTTTCCTTTCAGGATTAAGAAAAATAATTACAGAGGATGGCGGTAAATATCAGGATGCATGGCGGCCTTCGTATGTTTTTCATTATATACAGGATCGCTTTATTCAGCCATCATTTGTGATTGATATTTCAGCTCATATCGAAAAAAAGATGGAAGCAATTCTTTGTTATACGACTCAATTCCATAATCCAGATTTGAACGAACCTCAAACATATATTTCATCCGCCCAATTTTTAGAAACAGTAAAAGCAAGGGCCATGATGCTCGGAAAAAGAATTGGTGTTGAATATGCCGAAGGATTTGTTTCCGAAAAATTAATTGGACTACAATCTTTCGATGCAATCATTAAAAATGTTACTTAATTAAATAACAGTTGCTTGCCGCGGAATAATAAATCCGATCAATTCATCTAAATTAATTTCAGCACGGTTGCAGGCATCTTGAATATCTTCACGCGAAACATTCGCAGCAAAAGATTTTTCTTTCAATCTTTTTTTAACACCTTTTAATTCCATGCCAACATAACCTTCGGGGCGCATTAAAGAATACGCATGGATCAATCCGGATAATTCATCAAACGCGTACAACATCTTATCCATCTTGGTTTCAGGTTCAACACCAAAGTGAAGCGGGCCGTGCGATGCAATGGCATGCAAAACTTCCGGATCGATATTTCTGTTCTCTAATTCTTCAATTATTTTTTTGCAGTGCAGATCGGGCCACTGATCCCAATCGGCATCGTGTAAAAGCCCCGCCAATTCCCATTTCCATTGGGCTTGTGCATCTAAACCCTCTTTCTCATCGGCCCAACATTTCATCAAATGTGCAACCTGTTTCATGTGCAGTTGAAGTTTAGGATTTAATACCCAATCATGAAACAATTGCAATGCATCATCTTTCGATAAAAGGTTTCCGGTATTAGAAATGTTTCCAAATATATTTCTGCCGAGATGTAATGACATAGTTTTCTTTCAAAGATAGTTTTCTTCATAAAAAAGATGACAAGGATTTTTTTTAATGATGCGCAACAAAACGTATTTTTAATGATAGGCATAAATCAATCATTAAAACTCAAAAGCAATGAGTGGTATTAAAACAGTAATTACAGGTATCGGAAGTTATATTCCTGATGAAATGAAAAGCAACAGGGATTTTGCTTCGCATGAATTTTATGGAGAAGATAATAAACGAATTGAATTGCCTTCGGAAGTGATTGCAGATAAGTTTAAACAAATAACCGGTATCGAAGAACGGCGGTATGCTGCGAAAGAATTAAATGCGTCGGACCTTGCTGTGATTGCATCTCAGCGTGCTATTGAAGATGCCGGTATTGATGCTGAAACAATTGATCAAATAATTTTCGCACACAATTTCGGAAATGTAAAAAATGAAACCATTCAAACAGATGCCATGCCGGCATTGGCATCGAGAGTGAAAAAAGCATTGGGAATAAAAAACCCGAATTGTATTGCTTATGATATTTTATTTGGTTGCCCGGGTTGGTTGCAGGGATTGATTCAGGCTGATGCATATATTAAATCGGGTATGGCAAAAAAGTGTTTGGTGATTGGTGCCGAAACTTTATCGAGAGTAATTGATATTTATGACAGGGACAGTATGATCTTTTCTGATGGGGCAGGAGCCTGCATTGCAGAAGCAAAAGAAAATACCGAAAGTGGAATATTATCGGCAAGTGTGCAATCGCATTGTGGTGTTGAAGTAGATTATTTATTTATGGGGAAATCTAATTTACCTGATGCTGATCCAAAAGTTCGTTATATAAAAATGCGTGGAAGAAAGGTGTACGAATATGCCATTAAATACGTTCCCGCAGCAATGAAAGACTGTTTGGATAAAAGTGGTGTTGATATTCATCAGCTGAAAAAAGTTTTTTTGCATCAAGCCAACGAAAAAATGGATGAAGGGATTATTAAAAAAATGTATCAACTCTATGGCATCAACGAATTGCCAGAATATATCATGCCCATGAGCATTCATCATCTTGGGAACAGTTCGGTGGCAACTATTCCAACATTATTTGATCTGGTAAAAAAGGGAAAATTAGAACATCATTCTTTACAAAAAGGCGATGTGGTAATGTTTGCATCAGTGGGTGCCGGCATGAATATTAATGCAGTTTGCTATCGTATATGAAATGATATCAATTAATTAATTTCAGAAAATATGCTAAAAACATATTTTTATTCAGAAATTATTTATATTTTACACAGCAATATCCTAATGTTTAAAACCAATTATCATTGTATGCCCCTAACATTGATAAATGACATCTCAATTGCAGATGTAGTCTACGATTATATGCTTGTTCAAGTAATTAACCCTGCGTTACATGAACTAACGCTTCAGTATGCCATCAAACAAGAGGGAAATAACACGGTCATTCGAAAAGGAAGTTTTAAAGGACAAGCTGTGCAACTTCGTGTAGCGCATATGCCTGAAGGTTCTTACGATTTTTGTATTGCGACCGAAGGATGCGAACCCTGTAATTTTTCTTTTGAAAAGAGATCGGATAATATGGAACAGTTTTTTGTTCACCGATAAAAAATTACTTGCATAAGTCAGAACCGGTTGTTCATCAAAGAATGATCACCTGATTTATTTTTCGTGACGCAATGTTTTGTACGCTGAAACAGTACTTATTACTGTAAGCATTGCGCCGAATAACATTGCAGCCCCCGGAAAATGAACAGGTGCTTTTTCTGAAGTAAAATATGAGAATAAATTAGTCATCAGCAATGGGCCAACAATAGATGTGGCACTCATTAAACTGGTAAGTGCTCCTTGTAATTCGCCCTGCTCGTTTGGTGGTACATGTTTTGAAATTATGGCCTGAAGAGAAGGCCCGGCAATTCCACCTAAAGAGTAGGGGATCATGAACACAAACATCATCCATGTTTGCGAGGCAAATGCAAATAAAGTAAAACCAATTGCATATAAACCTAATCCAATATAAACACTTTTGTGGTTACCTAATTTTGGAATGATGATTCTGATTAATCCGCCTTGCACAATGCCAACTGTTAATCCAACAAATCCTAAAGAGTAACCAACCAATCTTTCATCCCAACCAAATTTACTCATGGTATAATAAGTCCATGTACTTTGTACCGCATGTGCAGCGATATATAAAAAAGTGATGGAGGCCACTAATCCCGAAACAACCGGATATTTTTTTAAATGAAGTAACGAGCCTAAAGGATTTGCTCTTTTCCAATCAAATTCTCTCCGATGTTCTTTCGAAAGAGATTCGGGCAAAACAAAATAACCGTATAGCCAATTTAATAATGCAAGTGCGGCAGCGGCAAAAAATGGGACGCGAAAACCATAATGTCCTAACAATCCGCCAAGTACCGGACCAATAATAAATCCAATACCAAAAGCGGCACCAATCATTCCAAAATTTTGTGCTCTTTTTTCCGGTGTGCTCACATCGGCAATATAAGCAGCGGCAGTGGTAAAGCTGCCGCCGGTAATACCGGCAATGATTCTTCCAATAAATAACCATCCAATGTTTGGCGCAAAACCTTGCAAAATATAATCTAATCCAAAACCGAATAACGAAAATAATAAAACAGGCCGACGCCCGTATTTATCGCTGAGGTTGCCTAAAACAGGTGCGCAAATAAATTGCATGATAGCATAAGCAAACATCAGCCAGCCGCCATATCGTGAAGCATCACTGAGATTTCCATTGATTAATTCGGAAATTAATTTTGGCAAAACGGGAATGATAATGCCAAAACCGGTCACATCAATCAATAAAGTAATAAATATAAACCCTAACGCGGCTTGTTTTCCTGTTTTCATTATCTAAGATTAGCCGACAAAATAATAAATTTTCTCAGCCCTTACATTGCCGTTCATATATTAAAAACGACTTAAATTTTAAAGTACTACAATAAAAACCGTAAAAAAACTACAACGGGTTAAAATAAAAAACCATTATTTTATAGTGAAATCCATTATTCCCATTCTATGCAAAATTTATTATCATTTTTTGAAGATGCACCAGAATCGTTCTGGATCATTGATCAAAACCACAGATTGGTATATGGAAATAAATCTTTCTTTATTTCTTATGAACAGATTTATGGAAGTTCTATAAATTATGGGGATGCTATTTTGCATCTGATACCCGAAACCAGTGATCATTATTTATTTTGGAAGAACAGTTACGAGAAAGCATTTCAATTCAAACAATATTCAGTAGAGCTTGCCAAAGGCGATCCGTTTTATAAAGTACGAACAAAGTTCGATTTCAGATTAATTGAATCGTTAAGCAAATATGTTTGTGTTCGTGCCATTTCTTACGACATATCTGCCGGTGAATTCAATTACAGCTCTGCATCAGCCGATAACTCCGAGTTCACATTAAATATTGATGAAGACGGAAACATTCTGAGGATATCACCTGCAGTGAAAAATATTCTTGGATACATTGGCGATTGGATGGAAGGAAAAACAGTAATCGAATTATTGCATCCGGAAGAAAAGGACCTGCTCCGCAATTTTTTCAGAAGCAATGAAAGTATGGAAGCTACCTGGTGCAGGATAAGAGATTATACAGGAAAATATTTTTGGTGTAATATACAAATGGCAGCATTTGGGAAAATGCAGGTTGACAGAAAATATGTGATCACAATTAATGAGATCAGGATCCAAAAAACACCTGCCGATACTTTTGTTCCGGATGCCAATATTTTACAAATAATTTCGGAAGCACAATCGCAGTACATCAATACAAGCAAAGTAAAAACTGCTTTCGATATTTGCCTTTCGTATTTTCAAAATGAAGGAATTGCACCTTTTTCATTTATTGCAAGATTGGATTGGGAAGGAACTCATCCTATATTGAAAAAAATATCGTCGAGTGGAAATTGGGTCTTTGAGAAAGAAGATTCCATGAAAAATTTACTGGATATTTTGGCTGAAAGATGTTACGAAATACAAAAGGGTATTAATAATAATGTTCAGCAGGAAACTAGTAATGTTTTCATCATCCAGTTCGAAGGAATTAATTTCATGATGTACCTGCTTTTGCAAAAAGATGAAATAATTGGCGTGCTGGTAACATCGAATATGATCCTCGCCTCAAAAGCAATCCCACAGGGCAATCCAAAGATCACTTATTTCAGGCCATTATTTGTTTCGATCTTACAAAGCGGCAGGTTTATCATGAGTGCCAATATCGCTTTGCGCAAACTGGCCGTGAGTAAAGATGAACTTCAATCTTTAGTTGCATCGCTTGATGATATTATTTTGGAAGTAAATACCAATTTAACGATTGTAAATGTTTGGTGCAATAACGATTCAATCTTATCAACACCAAAAGAATTAATGATCGGTAAAAGAATTACCGATATAAAAGGTGAGGAGTTGGGCAAGAAATTTGAAGTTGCCATCCAGATTGTTTTAGAGATCGAATCATCACATTCAATCGAATACATGGATTCGTATGGAGGAAAAATAGAATGGTTCTCTGCAAAGATGAATTTGGTAAGAATGTTCAATGGCGAAAAACGCGTATCTATTTTAATTCAGGATATCACACAACGCAAAGAAGCCGAGATCATCATCGAAGAAACTTTGAAGAAAGAAAAAGATCTGAATGAAATGAAATCGAAGATGATCACAAGTGTGTCTCATGAATTCCGTACACCGTTGGCTACCATTGTCAGCAGCACCGAGTTGCTAGAGATGCACATCAAAAAAGATTATGGCGAAATAAGTTCGCGCGCCGGAGAATTATTCGAAAATATTTATGAGGAATCTGAAAGGATCTCTGATATGCTCCGTAATTTTTTGGTGATGGGAAGATTCGAAGAAAACCAGATGCCTTTCAAACCGAAAGAAACAGATGTTGTTGCCCTGGTTCAAAGAATAATTAAAACAAGATTCAATTCAAAATACGGCGAGGATAAAGTAAAACTGAAAATAAAAAATGAACCTAAAGATGTTTATGTAGATCCAAGTTTAATGTGGCATATTTTCAGCAACCTCGTTTCAAATGCAATTAAATATTCACCAGAGAAATCGCGCGTTACTGTTGAACTGGAATTTTTGGAAGATGAATTTGTTTTATGTGTGAAAGACAGAGGTATCGGAATTCCTCCGGAAGACTTAAAAAATATTTTCCAAACATTTTATCGTGCAGGCAATTCGGACGAGCATAGTGGTTATGGTTTGGGACTTTCAATCGTTGATCGTTTTGTAAAAATGCACAACGGCCGGATTGAAGTAACAAGCAAAGTAGGTAAAGGAAGTACATTTAAAATCCATTTTGATTCTAATATCCTTAATAAAATCCAGTTTTATGAAAAAGACCAAGCTATTGTTGATTGATGATGAAAAACCATTATTGCAAAATCTGAAACAAATTTTAGAGTTCGAAGATTTTGAAGTGGTAACTGCCGGTAATGGCATTGAAGGGCTTACACAGTACGAAAAAGAAAGTCCCGACCTGGTGATCTGCGACATAATGATGCCCGAAATGGATGGGTATGGATTTATCAGAAACCTTCGTACCAAAGGATATACAAGCACTCCTTTTATTTTCTTAACTGCAAAATCTGATTATGATGATCTGCGCGAAGGAATGAATTTCGGTGCCGATGATTATTTGGTAAAACCCGTAAAATCATCTCAATTATTGGAAGCCATCAATACAAGGCTGCAACGCAAAAGAGAGATCAACAAAAAATTGGAGATACAGTTGTCTCAGATTGAAAATGGATTCAGATTAATTACCGATAAGGAATTTTTTGCAACTGTTTATGATATAATCGGCTACCTGCATTTATTAAAATCCAAACATCATTTGTTAGACGAAGAATCGTTACAGGAATATTTTGGTTATATGGAAAAAAGCAGTAACAGATTACTTAGTTTATTGCGGAAAGTAAAAAATTGGCATGAGCAGGAAAAGAATCTTGTACTGGATAGTGATGATAAATCAAATAGCACATCGGTAAAAGAAGTATTGGAAAGGATCGCAAACGGTACTGCAAAAAATTATAACAGGGAAAAAGATTTAGTAAGCAATATTGATGCGGATATAAACCTGCATGTAAACGCCGGATTTATAGAAACATTATTTAATGAACTTTTGGATAATGCTTTTAAATTTTCTCAGAAAGGTAATCCTGTTTCGATTGGGACAAGTATAAAGGATTCAACTTATTCAATTGTTATTGCCGACTGTGGCAAATCAAATAATTACGATTCTTTGATAAACTTTAAACCATTAAATAAAAACGCAAAGATTCCGCAAAACGACCCGGGATTAGGTTTGGGATTAGCCATTGTTGATCTGCTTGTGAAAAGTATTAATGGGGAATTAAAATTTGAAAAAAATTCACCCTACGGAATTATTGTTACAGTAAATATCCCTGTTCCATTTGATGACGAACCACCAATGAAAAATAATGCTGCATAGTTGATTTGTTAACTGCCATATTTTTTTTGATTGATTTTTTGTATCTGAATTATAGAATCAAATGTTAAATAGCCTGTGTGAACAACAGGCTATTTAACTTAATTGATTTTATCAATACCTTTAAACTCTAAACAAAGAAACATTTGCTTTAGTCAGATGCAATTTCTGATTTACCTTAAACAACCTGAAATTTTTTACGCATGAAAAAGATTGTTCTCTTTTTTCTTTTTATTATTTTGTTTACTTCGACGCATGCACAAACCGACAGTTTATTGAACAGCTTGCAAACATCAACTCCAACCCAGACTCAGGAAATATTACCTAAGAAAATGTTGTTCACGCAACGTTTGGCCTGGGGCGAACATGGTTTTATGCGGGGCAATAAAACTATTACACCCGATATGAGAGAGAATGATATGAAGATCAGGAGAAAGATGCTTGTTGCTCATCAAATAGCCGGTATTGCTACATTAGGTGGGTTTATCGGTCAAGCCATTGTTGGCCCTAAATTATATAATACGCCACGCACCGATCCTAATTACAATAATTTAAAAGATACCCACGAGTTGCTGGCACTTACAGTAAATACAACTTATTCTTTTACCGCATTGATGGCTTTATTTGCACCGCCGCCAATGGTTAACAGAGATAAAGGTTTATCGGCTATCCGTTTACATAAATGGCTTGCAGTGGTGCATTTAGCAGGTATGCTTGCTACAAATATTTTGGCTGCTCAAATTGATGGTGATCCTAATTCGAAATTGCTGCCATACCATCGGGCAGCAGCATATACAACATTTGCATCTTTTGCTGCAGCGATGATCGTTATTAAACTGAAATAAAATCATAGATGAAAAAAATTGTATCGGTATTATTGTTATTTATTTTTTTGATAAGCGCTTTTGCATTCATCAAATTTGATGTGAAAGCAGCAAGGACAGATAAAACAAAATCGTTTATCACCTATCACATGGTTCATCCCATGCACAGTTGGGATGGAACAAGTAAGGATATTGATGGTGTGATTCAATACGATGATAAAACCAATCAGATCATTAAAGTTGCCATTCTTGCTAAAGTATCTTCGTTCGACAGTAAAAGTTCTAACCGCGATTCGCACATGATGGAAGTTACTGAAGCGATCAAATACCCGACAGTAAGTTTTGTAAGCTCATCCATTAAAGATGACGGCAGTACCGTTGATGTTACCGGTACCATTACGTTTCATGGGGTGAGCAAACAAATTCATTTTACTGCAAAAGACCAATTGGTTGGTAAAAGAAAAATTGTAAGTGGCGAATTTGTTTTATTGCTGGAAGATTTTAAGATAGAACGGCCATCCATGATGATGATGAAAACCGAGAATGAAATGAAGATGAATTTTTCTGTTGAGTTTGTATTGAATTAAGGATCACTCTAATTTTTTCTCGGCAATCCAAGCAGCTAATTCTTGTTTTAATGCTTCACCGATTTTTTTTCTTCCTTCGTCACTGGTTAATAATTCGCGGCTAACAGTATTGTCGCCAATTTCAAGCAACACACGGTATGGAGCAGTATTAATATTTTCATCCAAACTGTAAAAACTTAATTTATTTGTTGATTGGCAACGATAGTCATTCCTTCCTGTTGTGCTGTCTACCAAAACACCGCGATTCTCTAAATTAGTTACAGAAGAAATTGCTTTGATCAATCTTGCTGCCAATATCCTGTTTTCAGATTCATAACTATCGCCGTAATGGATATAGCCCCAAACCGCATTACGCTTGGTTCCGCCGTTATTATGTACAGCAATAAAAACCTGCGGATGTTTTTTATTTGCTTCTTGTAACTCGTAAGCATAGCCCGATATTTTACCATCTATAATTGCAGAAGTATGTTCAATTTTTGTATTGCTGCCAACATTGGAGTGATGAACATTTTCATTCCCTATGCTCCACACTTTATATTCTTTGAAATGAGGTTTCATTTTCATTGCTGCTTCAACAATTGCATTGCATGTTTCAGCTTCGCTGAAATCTTTTCCTGTGTCTGTTTGATGTGATGGTTGCCAAACAATAATTACTTTTTTCTTTTTATCAATACCATCATCACCAAATGATTGATGAATAAATAAACAAAGAATTGTAATGAATGCAATTATTTGTTTCATTGTTTATTTTTTAATTGATGAAAAAAATGCAAAAATGAAATCCTATTTTTTTGATTGGATATCTTTTATCAAGAGATCAATTCTTTCCTTCGAAATGCCCGGCATGCAGATCAGATGCGTGTTTCCGTTATCTGAAGCCAATTGCCATTTTAAACGAAGCTCTTTATTTATTTCAGAAAAAATAACAGTGATGGCATTATCGTTCCGCCATGCGTGCAATCCAATTTTATTTAATTCTTCAACCGCATATGCAGCAACCTGCAAACATCTTTCTGTTCTTAATTTTAAACCTTCGATACCGTACCTTTTAATTGTGTACCACATGAATAATGGCGTAATGCCATTGCGCGAACCGGTTATAGTTGTATCGGCAGTACCAATGTATGCCACAGAATTTGCGATACGGTCTCGATGCGTTTTTTTAACCAATACAATTCCGCATGGAATAGGAGAGCCCATAAATTTATGTCCGCTCACCGCAATGCTATCTACACCATCAGCAAAATCAAATGCAGGACGCGGATCTACAAACGGACTGTAAGCGCCCGACAGTGCGGCATCCGCATGAATATAACAATGATGAATGGCAAGGTCTTTAAAAATATCTTTGATCTTTTTTACATCATCTCTTGCTTCAGTCATCGTTGTGCCAATGTTGGCAAACACAACAACAGGCATGTTTCTGTTCATTCTGATAGTGTCGTGCAAATCTGCATAATCAATCTCGCCGTTTTCCTGTGTTCTGATGGCAATATTAGGCATATCCAATAAATGCAAATTTTTCTGAACACTGTAATGTGTACTTTCCGAATAATAAACCATTGCTTTAGGAAATATTTCACGGGCAAGATATAATCCATACATATTTCCTTCCGATCCGCCGTTGGTAATATAACCCCACCATTCGTTTTCTTCGGCCCTGAACAATTCGGCAAAAAAATCCAATACTTCGCGTTCCATTTCCCTCGTTCCAATGCCGTAAGTAGATTCAATAAACGGATCGCCAATATTATTGATCGGAAATTTTAAAAAACGATACAGTTCGCTGTAATCAAAATCCATTGCAACCGGATAACCCAATACTGTTGCAGTTTTCGACTGAATTTTTTCATATAGCTTTTCCAATTCAAGCGTATCTTCTGCCGTTAGAGGCTTGGCATATTGCATAAAATTTTTTTACAGCGTAAATAATTTGTGATAATTTTTTTGTAACCGGCAGCAGTGTTTCATGGCATCTTCGTTGCGTCGCACACTTCAACTGCATTACATAAATCATCATTTATTCTTCCAGTAAAAAAGGATATTTATAATCGGTTGGCGGATTAAATGTTTCTTTAATTGTTCTTGCACTTAACCAGCGATATAAATTTAAAATGCTTCCTGCTTTATCGTTGGTACCGCTGGAACGTGCGCCACCAAAGGGTTGCTGGCCAACCACTGCGCCGGTAGGTTTATCGTTGATATAAAAATTACCCGCAGCATTTCTTAATTTATTTGTTGCCAACTCTATTGCATCTCTGTCACGCGCAATTACCGCACCTGTTAAAGCGTAAGGCGAAGTATGATCAACTAATTCCAATGCTTTTTCAAAACCATTGGCAGGATAAACATAAATGGTTAATACCGGTCCGAATATTTCTTCGCACATGGTTACGTAATTCGAACTCTTCGCCTCAATGACGGTTGGTGAAATAAAATAACCCTCTCTTTTATCGCATTTTCCACCTACTAAAATCTCTGCTTTCGGATCTTTCCTTGCATTGTCGATATATGATTTTATGTTATTGAAACTTTTTTCATCGATCACTGCATTTATAAAATTCGAAAAATCTTCAACTGATCCGATTTTAAAACTTTTTACACCGGCAATTAATTTCTTTTTCACTTCTTCTGCAATGTTTGAAGGAATATAAGCTCTTGATGCAGCCGAACATTTTTGTCCCTGGTATTCAAAAGCACCGCGCAATAATGCAGTAACAACCACATCAACATCGGCCGATTTATGTGCGATCACAAAATCTTTTCCGCCTGTTTCGCCAACAATTCTCGGATACGATGTGTACATGCCCATATTTTTTCCGATGGTTTCCCACATGTTGTTGAATACCCCTGTAGATCCTGTGAAATGCACGCCTGCAAAGGCTTTGTGATTAAAACAAACTCTGCCGATGGTTGGCCCGTCAACATAAATTAAATTAATTACACCATCGGGCAATCCAGCTTCTTTTAAAATACGCATGAACATTTGTGCCGAATAGATTTGTGTGTTGGCACATTTCCAGATCACCACATTACCGCACATCGCAGCCGATGTTGGCAAATTGCCGCCAATCGCTGTAAAGTTGAATGGAGTTACGGCTAACACAAAACCTTCGAGCGGACGATATTCCATTCTGTTATGCATTCCTGCACCACTAATAGGTTGTTGTTTATAGATATCACTTAAAAAGTGAACATTGAATCTTAAAAAATCTATCAATTCGCAAGCAGCATCGATCTCTGCCTGAAAAACATTTTTACTTTGCCCCAGCATGGTTGTTCCATTCATGTAACTGCGATATTTTGTCGACATCAGATCGGCAGCTTTTAAAAATATAGCGGCACGGGTTTCCCAACTCATATTGCTCCAGGATTCTTTGGCAGCAAGGGCTGCGTCAATTGCCTGATGTACATGTTTTTCTTCACCGGCATGAAAATAACCAAGCGTATGTTTTATTTCGTGGGGCGGATGAATGGCTACTTTTTTATTGGTTCTAACTTCTTTATTCCCGATATACATTGGGATATCAGCTTCCACACTTTTTAATTCAGCTAATGTTTTTTTTAATGTTGCTCTTTCTGCGCTTCCGGGTGCATAAGATAAAACCGGTTCGTTGGCAGGCATTGGGTAAGAAAAATTTCCGATACTCATGGTGTTTTATTTAGGGATGCAAGGTAAGAAAAGAAGTATAAAAATAATTGGTATGAATTTCGGCTAAACTTTCGCCTTTAGTCATTCTTTCTATATCTTGCTTTGCTCTATGTTGTATTTATTCAAATTTTCGTTTGTTATTATCCGCTTTGGGCTAAGTTTGGTTTTAGTAAGAAAAAAAGCTAAACAAGATGCTATTGATTATTTGCACCGGATGGAAGAATCACTGGATGGAAAGTTTGATGATGCAACCTTTAAAAAAGTAATAAAAAGTCATAGTGTCTTTCTGCCGATCGTAAATAACGCTTTTACTTTACTGCATGGCAGAACAACCAATGCAGTGGAGAGGGAGCGAAGCATTAATTACTTTATCTGTAGTTCAATATTTGATAATTTTTTTGATGATAAGTTGTTGCCGGTTGATCAGATCGAATCCCTCACTTTTCAGCCAAAACAATTTATTCCTTCCACATTTGATGAAAGAGTTTTTCTGCAGGCACATCTTTTTTTACTGAACGGGATGAAAGACACAAAAGATTATTTCGTGGTCTTAAGAAAGGAATTTGACGCGCAGGCAGCTTCTATGCAACAGTTTGATGAAAAGATTTCTAATGAACAGATCAAACATATAACTTTTGAAAAAGGTGGCAATGCTGTTTTAATGTGTCGTTATTATTTAGATACAGAACCAACAAAACAAGAAGAAGAATGCTGGTATCAGCTAGGAACGATGATTCAATTGTCTAATGACTTGTTTGATATTTATAAAGACCTTCAACAGAACATTCAAACTCTTGCTGTTCGTTGCACTGATGCGTATTCGATGGAAAAATTTTTCTTGGAGCAAGTTAATGATATCAAAAAAAATATTGCAACATTCCCTTATTCGTCAAATCGAAAACTAACATTCAGCATATCAATGGCGGCAACATATGTATTAGGATTAACAGCTATTGACCAATTAAAAAGGTTGCAGGGAAAATCAGCAACATTGCCTATGTTCAAAACCCTGCCACGAAAGGCTTTGATAGTTGATATGGAAAAACCTGCAAATATTTTGCGATGGATAAAATTTGTTTATCAACATGGTAAGTTATTACCAACATCAATACAAGTTTCGTAAATTTGCAAACTCAATTATGGCAATCGTACTTTTTGATAATCATCTCCGCGAACAATTATTTCCGCTTACTTTAACCAAAGCTGTTGCTGATCTGCGTTGCGGCATTCTTACTTTTAAAGAACGCTGGGAAATAAAATCAAAACAAGAGGTTTTTATTTCTTCGGCTGATTATTTGCAACCTTTGTACAAAACAATTGCCGATACTGATAATATTTGGATCGATTCTTCTGTGATTGCCGGGCAAGAATTAACCGATACAATCCTTTCCTTGCAAAAAGATGAAGCATTGGTTGATGATAAAGGATTGATTGCAGGAAGAATAAATGTTTTTTCAAATACAGATACGTTATCTCAGTTCAAAAAAATCATCGAAGTTAAAGATGTGAAACGTTTGGAATTTACGTTTCAGATTTTTCAGTGGAATGATTTGTTGTTAAGAGAAGATTTTAAATTACTGACCGAAGGAAGAACATCTCAACCTATTTCACATACCAATCAAATCGTTCACCAGGATGATATTTTTATTGAGGAAGGTGCTTCGGTAGAATTTGCCATATTAAATTCGACAAGTGGCCCGATCTATATCGGTAAAGATGCGCAGGTTTGGGAAGGCGCTGCAATCCGCGGCCCGTTTGCATTAGGCGAGAATGCTTTATTGAAAATGGGCACAAAAATTTATGGTGCAACAAGTATTGGCCCTAATTGTGCCGTTGGCGGCGAAGTAAAAAATGTTGTGATGATCGGTCACAGCAACAAAGCGCATGATGGTTATTTGGGCGATAGTGTAATTGGCGAATGGTGCAACTTAGGCGCAGGAACAAGTAACAGCAATGTAAAAAATACCGGCGGTGATGTAAAGTTGTGGGATCATTATTCAAAAGAATTTATAAGCGCCGGGAATAAATGTGGTGTGATCATGGGTGATTATTCGAGAGTGGCCATTAATTCATGCATTAATACAGGATCGGTGATTGGCGTATGTTCGAATGTTTATGGTGCGGGTTTGTTGCATAAAGTGATCCGAAATTTTACATGGGGACCCGATCAAAAATATGATTTTGATAAAGCGATGGATGATATTAATAACTGGAAAAAGATGAAGCACAAAGAAATTACCGAAGCCGAAAAATTAGTGTTGAAATATATTTTTGATAACGAATAAAAATGCTGAAGCTGTTGTTGCAGTTGAAGTGTGCGACGCAACAGGTGCTAAATAGAAATTCAAAAGTTAGATCAATAAAAAATAAAAATCAATGAGAAAACAAATTGCTGCGGCAAACTGGAAGATGAATTTAACCTTGCAAAAAGGTGAAGCGTTATTAAATGAAATTATTGCGTTACCGCATTCGTTAAACGAAAACCAACAAGCGATTTTTGCAGTGCCGTTCCCATACTTAGCCATGGCGCAACAAAAAATGGGTGCTTATAAAAATGTTTTTATTGCTGCACAAAATTGTTACAGCAAAAAAAATGGTGCTTACACCGGCGAAACAAGTGTTGAAATGTTGCAGTCGCTGAATATTAAATATGTTGTTTTAGGACATAGCGAACGCCGCGAATATTTTAATGAAAGCAATCAGTTCTTAGCAGACAAAGTGAACATTTGTTTGGAAAATAATATTACTCCAATTTTTTGTTGTGGCGAGGCGTTGAGTGTGAGAGAAGCAAATACCCAAAACGAATTTGTTGCAAAACAATTGGAAGAATCTTTGTTTCATTTGAGTGCCGAACAAATTCAGAAAGTGGTAATTGCTTACGAGCCTATTTGGGCAATCGGTACCGGCAAAACCGCTACAAGTCAGCAGGCACAAGAGATCCATGCGTTCATCAGAAGCCAGTTTGCAGCAAAATATGGTGTTACTGTTGCAGAAAATATTTCTATTTTATATGGTGGAAGTGTGAAAGCAAATAATGCAAAAGAATTATTTTCTCAGCCCGATGTTGATGGTGGATTAGTGGGTGGAGCATCTTTAGTGGCTGCCGAATTTGTTGCAATTATTAATGCGTTGAAATAATGCAACCAGTTAAAAGAAGTATAGAATTACAACCGTTATCGAGACAACATCATAACGGTTTGTTTTTTTGTTTGCTATTGGAAAAAGGCGTGAAGAAACAAGCCGATAAAATATTGATGCGTGATTTTTGCCAATACTTTTGGGAGAATGACCTGCGGCATCATTTTGAAATTGAAGAAATAAATCTTGCAAAATTTACTTCGTATGATTTGTTGCGTGATGGAATAAACAGGATGCTGGACGAACATTTGTACATCAGAAAATTTTTTGAGAATCCTGATGTTTTAGTTGAATATTCCATCTTCGATCAGTTACAATTGTTGATTGATAAACATATCAGGTTTGAGGAAAGAGAATTGTTCCCGTTAATCCAATCAACCATAAGTGCTGATGAAATGCATGAATTAGGTGTTGCTTTTGAAGATGAAATAAATAATAATTGTGCACAGTACCCGATTAAATTTTGGGAATAATTAAAATTGAACAGGTAATTCAACTTCGGTGTATTCATCTAATTTATCTAAGTGCAAAATAGTTGCTGTGTTTTCGGTATTCGGATGAAACATCGGAACAAATTTAGCACCATAGACAAAGTCTTCGAAAAAATAGGAAGTCCTTGATATGACTGTGTTTGAGAAGCTTTCGTCAAAACCATTAACAAATATTAATAGTTCGGTTTGTGCATTTTTAATATCTTCTTTACTCAATCCAAACAAAGGGCTTTCTTCGTTAATGATGTGCACCAATGTCCAGTTCGAAACCATGGTTGTTGCTTTCGAAATATCTAAGGGAATATTGAAGAATTTTGTTTTTAAAACATCATCGTCTATAACCCTCATGGCAACAGATACTTTCACTTCAACATTCACTAAAAAATTTTTTGTGTAAGGAACCATCCTGAACATTAATGCAACACCATCACGGAATGGAGCAAATAAAGCATTCTTGCTGTAACGGATATATGCTCTTGGTCGTGCAAATCTTCCATACATCAATCCTGTAGCCAATGCAAAACTCAATAAGCCGCATAATGCTTCCAAGGCAGCTACAAAGCTTGCTGCAAAACCAATCGGGCTGATTCTTCCATAGCCAACCGTAGTAAATGTTTGTGCGCTGAAGAAAAAAGCTTCGCCAAATTTTTGCGCAGAGTTTACTGCGATCATTCCATTCAAATGATCGATGCCTATCAATAAATAAATTAATGCAAAAAATAAATTAATTCCGATAAAAAATAAAACAATGACGAGTAGAAATTTCCATCTCGACATAGAAAGTAATGCATGATAGATATTTAATCGTTCAAAAAAATGCATCCCTCTTACTTCCATATTCGGGTTGCCGTTTTTATTGAAGAAACGGCCACCGCTTAAAGCACTGTTTGTACTTAAGCCCGATTCGTTATCGACTTTTGCTTTGCGATTAAATTTCTTAAGTATTGCCATTATTAAATGTTAGTTTCAAAAATACACTAATTACATTATCGTACTTTAGCAAATAATAAATTTTAATTTTGTTCGATAAATTATTACAGCAAAGCCTTATCTGGCGTGGATTTTATTTCGCAACATCGTTATTGCTGAATATTATATTGTCGCGTTTTTTATTGGCCGAAGGGGTTGGGTTTGTTTATTATCTCACCAACTTTTTTTCTCTGATCCTGTTGATAGCAAGTGTAAGTATGGAGAGCGGGTTTACTTATTTTGCAGCAGGCAATCTTATCAATCCCAATAAACTGGCAGGTTTTGGGGTGATATGGATTTTGATCATTTCTGTTGTACTGATATTTTTCTTTCACTTTTGGTTTTTAAACTTCGAAAATGATTTGTCAATTGATGTATTCAAATATGTTTGGTATGCAGTTGTTTTTATAGCGGGAGTGCTGCTGAATAATTTTTATACGGCATTATTTCAGGCACAGAGAAATTTTTTTCTGCCCAATTTTTTATCAGGGTTGATGAATATTGTTTTTGTCATTATTCTTTTCGCCGAAAAAATAAATAGTTATTCTTTGTCTGTGATCAGAGATTCATTCTTCATTTTTATTCTAATCAGCGGGGTAGTGATTGCCATCACTTATTTTATCAAGAATAAGATTTCTGTTTTATTCAGTTTCATGAATAGCCATGAACTGAAAATTTTATTTCGATATTCTCTAATCGCATTATTTGCTAATGTAATTTTTTTCCTGGTGTACCGCATCGATTATTGGTTTGTAAAATATAATTGTTCTGCTGTCGATCTGGGTAATTATATTCAAGCCTCCAAGATCGGGCAATTAATTTTTGTGATCCCGCAAGTTATTGCTGCTGCTATGTTTCCTCAAACAGCCAGTGGTAAATTGCATGTGGATGTAAGCAATACAATCATAAAACTATTCAGGATATTCTTTCAGGTATTTATTGTGTTAATTGTCTTTGTTTTACTTACAGGAAATTGGATTTTTATTTTAGTATTTGGGCAAAGTTTCGATAAGATGCATTTGCCTTTATTGATATTGCTTCCGGGAATTTTATGTTTATCGGTATTAAGTTTATTGTCGGCTTATTTTGCAGGCAAAGGAAACGTAAAACTAAATTTAAAAGGAGCAGTGTATGCTTTGATTATTGTTGTTTTGGGGAATCTTCTTTTATTAAAATTTTATAGTATTGAAATTGCGGCAATGGTCAGCACTGTTGGTTATGCGGTTAATTTTATTTATTCGTTTTATCATTTTGTAAAAACAAATAAAATAGAATTTATACAATTCTTTCAATGGAGAATGAGCGATTGGTCATGGCTGAAACAAATGTTATTTAATAAATGAGTAAGTGATGAAGATACTTTGGCTGGCAAGTTGGTACCCGGATTTTTATGAACCCACAAACGGCGATTTTATTCAACGCCATGCGATAGCTGTATCTAAAATTATTCCGGTTGATCTGATCCATGTTGTGCAGGTTGGAAAAAATATCAGCACTAAAGAAGATTATGTTTATTCAAAAAAGGGCAACCTGCAAGAATTTATTTACAGTTTTGCGTTTCGAAAATGGGGATGGAGTTGGTTAGATAAAATTCGGTATAATATTTATTTTATTTCGTATTACCGAACTGTATTAAACAAATACAGCAGGCAATACGGCAAGCCCGATCTTATTCATGTTCATGTTCCAATGAAAGCGGGAATGTTAGCAATAGAATTTTCTCATCGCTGGAAAATACCTTTTATCGTTTCCGAACACTCATCGATGTACGATAGAGTTGCGGCAGATAATTTTTTAAAAAGAAGTTATTTTTTCAGAACGAACACAAAGAAGATTTTTAAAAATGCTGCTGCAGTTACCAATGTTTCTGCGGCCATCGGAAAAAAAGTGCAAGATATTTTTGGTTTAAAGCAAACTGAAGTCGTTCATAATGTTGTTGCTACCACTCGTTTTTATTATCAACCTAACAATGAAAGAAATGTTTTCAGGTGGTTGCATGTTTCATCTTTGTATCAATTAAAAAATGTTGAAGGAATCATTGAAGCTTTCAAATCATTAAATCAAGTCAGACAGGATTGGGAATTAATTATTGTTGGAAATGCTTCTCAAAAATTAATTGATCAAGTTTTCGAAACAGGCCTATCAAACAAAATAAAATTTGTTGGCGAATTGCAGCACCGCGATGTTGCAAAACAAATGATGGATGCTTCGGCGCTGGTTTTATTCAGCAGGCACGAAAATTTTCCCTGCGTAATTATTGAAGCCTTGTGTTGCGGAGTACCTGTTGTTTCATCAAATGTGGGCGGTGTATCGGAAGCAGTCAATGATTCAAATGGTTTGCTTGTTGAAAGCGAAAATATCGAAGCCTTAAAAAATGCCTTCATTTTTATGATCGATAATTACCATCTATACGATCTACAACAAATTTCAATGGACGCATCAAAAAAATATTCTGAAGAGGTTATTGGGGGGCAATTCGTAAGTCTTTACAGGCAAGTAATTGCCAATTTTTCTTCAAACAATAAATGATACAGATTTATGCCTTAGACTTATATCTTTGCAGCCGTTATGAAGAATATCAGGAACTTTTGTATCATCGCTCATATTGACCACGGCAAGAGCACGTTGGCAGATCGTTTATTGGAACATACGCATACCATTGGGGTTCGCGATATGATGAATCAGGTGCTGGATGATATGGATCTGGAACGCGAAAAAGGCATCACCATTAAAAGCCATGCCATTCAAATTAATTTTCCCTACAAAGGCGAAGAATATATTTTGAATTTGATCGATACGCCCGGTCACGTCGATTTTAGTTACGAAGTAAGCCGTGCACTGGCTGCCTGCGAAGGCGCCCTGTTATTGGTTGATGCTTCGCAGGGCATTCAGGCACAAACCATCAGCAATTTATATTTGGCGATCGATAATGATCTGGAAATTATTCCTGTCATTAATAAGATCGATATGGACGGTGCGCAAATTCCCGAAGTAACTGATCAAATTGTTGATTTAATTGGTTGCAAACCCGAAGATATTTTATTGGCAAGCGGGAAAAGCGGCATTGGTATTGACGAAATTCTCCAAGCTATTGTAGAACGTATTCCTGCACCGGAAGGCAGCTATGATGCGCCTTTGCAGGCTTTGATATTTGATAGTGTGTTCAATAGTTTTCGAGGCATCATTGTTTATTACCGCATATTAAATGGTATTTTACGCAAAGGCGATAAGATCCGTTTTGTTTCTTCGGGCATGGATTATATTGCTGATGAAGTGGGTGTTTTAAAATTAACCATGACTCCAAAAGATGAAATGAAGGCGGGGGATGTGGGTTATATCATCACCGGAATTAAAGTTGCCAAAGAAGTAAAAGTGGGAGATACAATTACTTTGGCAAACAATCCCGGCAAAATGATCCATGGTTTTGAAGAAGTAAAACCAATGGTGTTTGCAGGCATTTATCCTGTGAATACTGATGATTTTGAAGAGTTGCGCGATTGCATGGATAAATTACAATTAAATGATGCGTCGCTTACTTTCGAATTAGAAACTTCACAGGCATTGGGTTTTGGTTTCCGTTGCGGATTTCTTGGATTACTACACATGGAAATTATACAGGAACGTTTGGAACGTGAATTTAATCAAACAGTGATCACCACAGTTCCCAACGTTGGATTTTATGCATACACTTCGAAAGGAGATAAGCTGGCAGTTAACAATCCTTCCGAAATGCCCGATCCCACTCGTTTAGACAGGATCGAAGAACCTTTTATCCGTGCACAAATTATTTCGATGCCCGATTATATTGGCAACATCATGACTTTATGTTTGGGCAAACGCGGCATATTAATTAATCAAACTTATTTAACGCCAACGCGTGTTGAATTAACTTTTGAAATGCCATTGACCGAAATAGTTTTTGATTTCTACGATAAATTAAAAAGCCAGACACGCGGTTATGCTTCGTTCGATTATTCGCCAATCGGTTATCGTGAAGCCGATATTGTGAAGATGGATATTTTATTGAACAACGAAAAAGTGGATGCATTAAGTGCATTAATTCACCGCAGCCGTGCGCAGGAATTTGGACGTAAGCTTTGCGAAAAATTAAAAGAGCTTTTGACCAAACAACAGTTCCAGATCGCTATACAAGCCGCCATTGGTGCAAAAGTTATTGCACGCGAAAACATTTCGGCCATGCGAAAAGATGTTACTGCAAAATGTTATGGCGGCGATATCAGCCGTAAACGTAAATTACTCGAAAAACAAAAAGAAGGTAAGAAGCGCATGAAACAAATTGGTAATGTTGAAGTACCACAAGAAGCTTTCTTAGCTGTTTTAAAATTGGATTAATTTTTTTGTTACGGGCTTTTGTATTTCATGGCATCGCCTGTTGCGTCGGCATTAACAACTAATAAGGGACAAGACCTTTTAAACTTTGAAAATGAAAACTATTATTATTCAAAAGTAAGCGATAATGCAAAAGCAGTTATCCCCCAAATTGAAAATCTTTTAAATGGGTTAAGCGTTGAAGATTGTCGCTTTCTATTTAGAGCATTAGAAAGGAAGATTGCTGAAAATACTAAAGTAAAATTACCTATTTAAACTTCCGATAGCTGTTTCGAGAGATGATAAATCGGAAGAAATATCACTCAATCCCCATTTATCTTTCCCTGTTTCTTTAGCAGTTATCAATTTGACATTTTCATTTATTTCTTTTAATAATGTCATTAATTGTTCAAATTGTTCGTCATTCATTTTGTTTTATTTTAATTGTTTACTTAATACACAAAACTACTAATATATGTTCAAGAACTTACACGAATTAATAGCTACGATGCCAGATGAAAAAAGCTGCCGTGACTATCTTATTAAAGAACGTTGGAACGGTGTTCCTGTATGTCCTTATTGTGAATCAGAAAAGAGTTATTTGATTGAAGATGGTAAACGTTTTAAATGTGGCTCATGCTTAAAGAAATACAGTGTAACAGTAGGAACTATATTTCATGCAAGTAATATAAAATTGAATAAATGGTTAATGGCTGTTTACATTCTTTCATCACATAAGAAAGGGATAAGTTCTTATCAATTAGGTAAAGATATTGGTGTGGCTCAAAAGACAGCTTGGTTTATGATGCACCGTATCAGGAAGTCATTAAGTGAAACGAATCCCGAAATGTTAGATAATACAGTTGAAGTGGATGAAGTTTGGATAGGTGGCAAAATGAAAAATAAACACGTTGCAGTAAGAAAGAAAGCACATGAAGATAATATCAGTCATTCATCAAATAAAGTAGGTGTAATTGGTATGTTAGAAAGACAAGGGAATATTAAACTGCAAATAATTGATAGACCATTAAAGCAAATGGTTAAAGAGAACGTTTCACCTGATGCAGTTATAATAACAGATAGTTTAAATGCTTATAGTGGGCTTAATAAACAACATAAAGCACATGAAGTTGTTAGTCACATAAACGATGAATTTGTAAGGGGTGAATTTCATACAAATAGTATCGAGGGCTTTTGGTCAATTATGAAACGTGGTATCTATGGTATTTATCATCAAGTAAGCCCAGAACATTTACATAGATACTGTGATGAATTTAGTTACAGGTACAACACACGAAAAATGAAAGATGCAGACAGATTTGTTTTAACTTTACAAGGCATCGAAAAAAGATTAACTTATAAAGACCTTGTATCTCATGGCAAAAACAATCAAAAAAGAATCGAAGCCCAAAATAAAAGCAGCGAATAAATATGATACTTCACTAAAAGTAAAAGGTGACTTTAAACAAGTATTAGGGGCTTTACTTAACCCTAAAAAGAAAAGCAAGTGAGAGAAGAAATACTTGAATATTTATATGAGCGTAATACGGGTCAATACGATGAAATAAATGAATTATTACTTTCGTTACCCGATAGTAAAAATCTTAGAGCAACTGCGGAATTATTAGACAAATTAGAAAAATCACAGGCAATACATTTAAGTGGAGAATGGAGTAAAATAGGGTTGCAAGGATTTGATTTAAACAATATTAAAATATTGGCTAAAATTAGACCTGATGGTATTTCTGAAATAAAAAATTATTTGAAATCTAAGAAACAAGATGATATAATTGAAACACAAGCAGAATCTATAATTACTACTAATGATAATCTTAGAACAACTAATGATTCAACAAGAAAACTAAACGACCTTTTAACAACGACAAATAAATTAACTGTTGTAATAGCCGCAATAACAGCAATTTTTATAGGAATGCAATTTTTTAAAGATGACGCACCAAACCAGCAACGGCTAAACAAATTATTAGAACAGAACACGAAATTATTAGACAGCCTGTTGCAAACTCAAAAAAGGCTTGACTCTTCTCTTGAGATAATAGTGAAGAAATTTTCTGAACAAAAAAAGAAATAAAACGCAAAAATGGCTTAAATAGGGGAAACAAAATAAACGCAAACTACGTCTATTGTCCCTTATTGGTTGTTGATACCGTTGCGTCGCACTCTTCAACGCTTTGCTCATTATGCATCAAAAATAATTTTGAATAAAATTGTTTGCCATGAAAAAGCTTTTCATAATATTTTTTTTCATTCCTCTTTTTTCTTCAGCACAATTGCAATGGAAAAATGTTGATTCTTTGTATCAACCTCTACCAAAAAATACTCATGTATTTTTCAGCAACGATAGCTTAGACAGCAAACCCAATATTGCTTATTATTTTATTACCGATCTTAAAAATAAAGAGATCGATTTTGCAGCCGATGCAAAAAATGGAACAAGATTAACTCCAACGCAATATTTCGAAAAAGACGATCATCCTTTGCTGGTAGTTAATTGTACTTTTTTTGAATTTGTTCACAACAGCAATTTGAATCTGGCGGTGAATGATGGAAAAGTTTTGGCAAACAGCATTCAAACCATTGCCAACAAAGGGAAAGATACTTTGACCTACAAACATGTTTTTAAATCTGCCATCGGGATTGATGAGCACCGAAATGCTGATGTGGCATGGGTTTTAAGCGATACAACAAAGCGATTTGCTTATGTGTCGCAAACTGCCATTCCTTCTTTTAAGGATTCGGTGAATTATTATTCGTATAAAAAAATGAAATCAAAAAACATTGCAACATTTAATAAATGGAAAATAAAAACTGCGGTTGGTGGTGGACCGGTTTTAATTCAGGATGCAGAAATAAAAATTTCTAATAACGAAGAACAAATGTTTGCAGGTAAAGCCATCAACGATAAACATCCGCGAACTGCAATGGGTTACACAAACGATGGAAAATTAATTGTGATGGTGATTGAAGGAAGATTTCCCGGAATTGCAGAAGGTGCAACTTTAACGCAGGAAGCAAAAATGTTGAAAGATCTTAATTGCAAAGAAGCTTTGAATTTAGATGGCGGCGGCAGCAGTTGCATGCTCATCAATGGCAAACAAACTATCAAGCCAAGCGATAAAGAAGGTCCGCGACCTGTGCCTTCTGTTTTTATTGTGCGTAAAAAATGATGCCCAAAGTTTTGCAGTACAAGAGTGCGACGCAACAGTTGATGCCATGAAAATATGTTGCCCGTAACAAAAAAATAAAAAACAAATTATAATTAATGTCCCTGAATTAATTTGGCAATTCCAAATGCAGCAGCCGCAGCGGCAGCACCGATGAGCATAACTTTTAATCCGCCGGTGAAAGGATTGATGCCGGTGATCTTACTTTTAAAATATCCAAAAATGAATAAACAAACCAAAGTAATGACCACGGAAATTTTTAATGCATCCAAAGAATCTTTTATAAAAAAGTAAGGGCTTAACGGAACCAGGCCGCCTGCAATATAAGCTACGCCTATATTAAACGCACTTCGGCCGGCACGTTTAGGATCTGGTTTATCTAAACCCAATTCGTGTTTCATCATAAAATCAACCCAACGGTTTTTGTCTTTTATAATTTCCTGTGTAGCTTTTTCGGTAATGTCTTCGCTCAATCCCCATTCGCGAAAAACAATTCTTACTTCTTCTTTTTCAACTTCTGTTTTATTTTCGATCTCATCGTATTCTTTTCTTAATTCGCTGCTGTAATGATCCTGTTCGGTTTTTCCCGCCAAATAACCACCCAATCCCATGGCAATAGAACCTGCAGCCACTTCGGCAATACCGGCAATAATAATTACCGATGTAGAATCAACGGCACCGCTCAAACCCGCAGCCAGTGCGAATGGTACGGTTAGGCCATCGCTCATGCCAATGACGATATCAGTCAAAAGATCAGAACTTTTTAAATGTTCTTCGTTGTGGTGGAGATGGGTGTCTTTCATGATAATATTTTATGGCACTAATTTAAACGAATTGCACGAATTGAAAATTTAATTGATTGCTCAAATAGTTTTACAATTCGTGTAATTCGAAATAATTCCGGTAATTATTTTTTAAGAAAGAATTTTTAATGAACGATGAATGATGTCGACGCTTTCTAAAATTTGTTCTTTATTAATAATTAAAGGTGGAGCAAAACGAATTTTATCGCCATGTGTTGGTTTTGCAAGCAAACCATTTTCTTTTAATTCCAAACAAAGATCCCATGCTGCTTCAGGATTGGCGTGATCGATAACAATTGCATTCAATAAACCTTTGCCGCGAATGGTTTTTATGAAAGGTGAATTAAGTTTTGCCAATTCTTCTCTTAATAAAATTCCCATTGCTTCTGCATTCTCGCACATTTTTTCATCTTGCAAAACCTGCAATGAAGTTATGGCAACAGCACAAGCCAAAGGATTACCACCATAAGTACTGCCATGTTCGCCGGGTTTGATGGTGAGCATGATTTCATCATCGCATAAAACAGCGCTAACGGGTAAAGTACCGCCACTCAAGGCTTTGCCGAGAATTAAAACATCGGGACGAACATTTTCATGATCGCATGCCAGCATTTTTCCTGTTCTTGCCAAACCGGTTTGAATTTCATCGGCAATAAATAAAACATTGTATTCATCGCACAATGTCCTGATGCCTTTTAAATAACCTTCATCAGGAACAACAACACCGGCTTCGCCCTGAATTGGCTCGACTAAAATGGCTGCAACATTTTTATCCTGAAATGCTTTTTCGATGGCTGCTAAATTATTATAATCAACAATTTCAAATCCGGGTGTGTACGGACCAAATCCTTTAAATGAAGATGGATCGGTACTGAACGAAATAACAGTGCTGGTGCGGCCATGAAAATTATCGGCACAAACAATAATTTTTGCCTGATTATCTGCAATGCCTTTTACATTGTAAGCCCATTTGCGGGCAAGTTTCAATGCAGTTTCAACGGCTTCAACACCGGTGTTCATGGGTAATACTTTATCATATCCAAACATCGAAGTGATGTATCGGTCGTATTCGCCCAATAAATTATTATGAAAAGCTCTTGATGTTAAAGTAAGTTTTTGTGCTTGCAGGATCAGCGTTTGAATAATTTTTGGATGACAATGTCCCTGGTTAACGGCAGAATAACCACTTAAAAAATCGTAGTAACGCTTACCTTCTACATCGTAAACAAAAACACCTTCACCTTTTTCCAAAACAACCGGAATAGGATGGTAGTTGTGTGATCCAAATTGATCTTCTAACTGCAAATAATAAGCAGTTTTCTCAGACAGGGTATGAGTTAGCATAAAAAATAAATTAATAAATGAAAGAATTGAAAAGAAATAAACGCGATTGCCGGGAAGCAAAAAATAATTATCCCTTTGCGGGATGATCGAGAAAGTCCAAATTGTTTCGAAGAAATTTCATAAAAGGTTCAATTCGACGGCAAGATAAAAATTATTTTTCGTTTTTTAGGTTTTTAGTTTACCGGTAACCCAAAATAACTTAGATTGAAAAATAGTTTAATTTAGTTAAGGAAACAGAAATGGATATTGTTAATAATTGCGGGTTTCACTTCAGCCCAAATTAAAATTATCCTGATAATGTGGAGAATTTCTTCAAAAAACAGCTTTTTTCTATTGCTATTTAGTTACTGTTCCTTACCTTCGCCGTCCGAAAAAATCAGAGTTATGGCAAGAGTATGTCAGGTTACAGGTAAAAAGCCAATCGTTGGAAATAGTGTTTCTCACTCAAACATTAAAACCAAACGCCGTTTCTTACCTAATTTACAAACCAAACGCTTTTTCTTTGCAGAAGAAGACCGCTGGGTAACATTAAAGGTTTCAGCTGAAGCAATTCGTACCATTAATAAAAATGGCTTACATTCAGTTATCAAAAAATTAAGAGCCGAAGGTTCTAAAATCTAATTACAATGGCAAGAAAAGGAAACAGAGTACAGGTTATTTTGGAATGTACCGAACACAAAACAAGTGGCGTTGCAGGCACAAGCCGTTATATCACTGTAAAAAACAAAAAAAATACTCCTGAAAGAATGGAGTTGAAAAAGTATAACCCTATTTTGAAAAAAGTTACTGTTCATAAAGAAATTAAATAGTCATGGCAAAAGCAGCAAAAACAGCGATCAAGACCAAAGACCAAAAGGCCGCCGCTGAAGCAAAAAACTGGACAAAAGTTATTAAGGCTGTTCGCAGTCCTAAAACCGGTGCATATACTTTTAAAGAAGCCATTGTGCACAAGGATAAAGTAAAAGAATTCTTAGCAAAGTAATTTGCCGATGAAATAACTAAAAGCTGTTTCGACCCTGTGTTGAGACAGCTTTTTTGTTATTTGTATTATTTTGTTACAGGCAGCCGTAACTTTGTTCAACACCTGTTGCGTCGCACTCTTCAACTGCAACAATAACTTAAGCAATTAAAACTTCGTACTTCTAACTTCTTAAATCATATTTAACATGGGTTTCTTCGATAAATTATTCGGGAAAAAAGAAAAACAGAGTCTGGAAGAAGGGTTGCAAAAAACCAAAGAAGGATTCTTGTCAAAACTCAGCAAAGCCATTGCCGGTAAAAGTACAGTTGATGAAGATGTACTCGACAATTTAGAAGAAGCTTTGGTTGGCGCCGATGTTGGTATTGAAACAACAATCCAAATAATTGACAGGATTGAAAAACGAGTTAAATCAGACAAATATATCAGTACCAGTGAATTAAATAGTTTATTGCAGGAAGAAATTGAAAACGTTTTAATTGATGCCGATGATCAGTCCTATAAAAATTTCGAGATCCCCGAAGGGAAAAAACCATACGTTATTTTAATTGTGGGCGTGAATGGTGTAGGCAAAACAACAACCATTGGAAAACTGGCACACAATTATAAAAAAGCCGGGCATAGTGTAATTCTTGGTGCTGCCGATACTTTTCGGGCAGCCGCAGTTGATCAATTAACCATCTGGAGCGAAAGAGTGGGTGTGCCCATCGTAAAACAAAATATGGGCAGCGACCCAAGTGCTGTTGCTTTCGATACGGTTCAAAGTGCCATTGCCCGCGGATCGGAAATTGTAATTATTGATACAGCCGGACGTTTGCATAACAAAGCACATTTAATGGAAGAGCTTACAAAAATTAAACGTGTCATTGCCAAAATCTTACCCGATGCACCACACGAAGTGATGCTTGTGTTGGATGGTTCAACCGGACAAAATGCATTGGAACAAGCCAAACATTTTACAGCTGCAACCGATGTTAATTCTATTATTGTTACAAAATTAGATGGTACCGCAAAAGGTGGCGTTGTATTGGCAATTGCCAATCAATTTAAAATCCCTGTAAAATTTATTGGAATAGGCGAAAAGATCGACGATCTTTTAATTTTCGATAAACACGAATTTGTTGACAGCCTGTTTAAATTATAAAACAATTCATTCATTAGAAACAAAAAGCCTCTGAATTTATTTCAGAGGCTTTTTTTATTTTTAGAATGTATATCTGATTGCTAAGCCGCCCCAACCCGATTCGAAATTATTATAACCGATCAAATCGATAGATGGCTGCCAATCAAAACTAACATCGATGGGGGCGCCGGGTATTTTATAATCTAATCCTAAAACACCGTCAACACCAATATCTAAGCCACTTTGACGACTTGGATAATCGAGGTTCCATTTGGTATTATAAAAACCAAGGTGAGCACCGCCGCCGATATAATATTTCAATCCTTCCACACTATTAATATTACCATGTATTTCATATAATCCTGTTGTTCTAAACCCGTATTGCCAGATATAAGCCAAACCTTCAATGGCAACTTTGGGTTTAATGAAATGTTTGATATCCAAAGCCCCGGGATAAACTTTTATACCAACAGCTGTTTGATAAGAGGAACCTGTATTTATTTCCTGACCGAAACTGATGGCACTGATGCTGATAAATGCGATTGCGAAAATGATCTTCTTCATGAGGTAGTAATTTTAGCAACAAGATTAGATAAAATCGTGCCAAAAATTCCCCAGAGAACTCTTAAAAAATATTTATAGAAATTATTTTAAACTTTCTTTTAGTTTTCTATTTAGGTTTGCTGTATGCATACATTCAACCAATTAGTAAAAATTTTTGCAGAACGATTTGCGATCGATCATTTCCCTAAACATCCATCCACATTATACGAACCGGGCGATTATTTTTTATCGCTTGGTGGAAAAAGGATCCGCCCCGTTATTTGTTTAATGGGAAATGAATTGTTTGATGAAATTAATCCTGATGCATATCACGTTGCTACAGCCATTGAATTGTTTCACAATTTCACATTGATCCACGATGATATTATGGATGCTGCAAGTTTGCGCCGCGGCATGGAAACCGTGCATAAAAAATATGGATCGAACACCGCGTTGTTAAACGGAGATGTAATGCTGATAAGGAGTTACGATTATATCAATAAAATCAATGTTCAATACCTGCAACGCATTTTATCCTTGTTCAATAAAACTGCGAGAGAAGTTTGTGAGGGGCAACAATTGGATATGGATTTCGAAAAACAGGAACATGTTTTAATGGATGATTATATAAATATGATCAGTTTAAAAACTTCTGTTTTATTGGCAGCAAGTTTAGAAATGGGTGCGATACTGGGCGCTGCAAGCGAACATAATTGCAGGAACATCTATGAGTTTGGAAAAAATCTCGGCATCGCTTTTCAAATTCAGGATGATTATTTAGATGCATTTGGTGATCCCGAAAAATTTGGCAAAGAAGTAGGTGGCGATATCCGTCAGAATAAAAAGACTTTTTTGATGCTGCATACTTTGGCTTCAGCATCCGATCAGCAAAAAAAAGAATTAAAGGAATTAATTGAAACCAATCCTTCCGATAAAGTGGAAAAAGTTTTAGCAATTTATAAAGCATGCAATGTTGATGTTTGGGCAAATCAATTGAAAGAAAAATATTATCAGAAAGCATTGCATCATTTAGAAGAGATCGCCGTGCTTTCGGCCAGAAAAAAACCATTGATCGAACTGGCTTCATTTTTAATACAACGGGATTATTAATTTTAATAACACGAATTCAATCGAATTAGAAAATACAATTTACGAATTCGTGTAATCCGTCAAAATTCGTGTAATAAAATATTATTCCCATTACATTTGTTACTATCTTCCTCGTTCAATCAAAATAATTTTCATGTCGCTTTTCCGAAAGAAATCTATTCATAAAATAATTGCTGAATCAGAAGCCGGGTTAACCGACGGGCACGGAACTGCGCTTAAAAAAGTTTTAAGCGTTCGAGATCTAACTTTCATGGGTATTGCCGCAGTTATCGGGGCAGGAATTTTTTCTACCATCGGCACAGCGGCTTTCAACGGCGGGCCTGGAGTAATTTTTCTTTTTGTTATAACGGCTGTAACCTGCGGTTTTACTGCATTGTGTTATGCAGAGTTTGCATCGAGAGTACCGGTTGCCGGCAGCGCTTATACATACTCGTACGTAACTTTTGGCGAAGTGGTTGCATGGGTAATTGGCTGGGCATTGATATTGGAATATGCCATCGGAAATGTTGTGGTAAGTATTTCGTGGAGCGCTTATTTTAATAATTTATTGCATGCTGTAAATATAAATTTACCAGAATGGTTGACGATTGGATACCAAACAGCAAAAATGTCTTATACCGATGCAATTGCACAGGGCAAAGACGTTAGCGGATTGATTTATACCAATGCCCCCGAAATTTTCGGAATAAAATTTATTATTAATCTTCCTGCTTTTGTTATTGTAGGATTGATTACCATTCTGGCTTACATCGGTATCAACGAAAGTAAAAAGAGTGCCAATTTTATGGTTGGATTAAAAATTGTTGTATTGATTTTTATTGCCGTTATTGGTTTCTGGTTTATTTTTTCGAATGGAACAGTTGCTAACTGGAGCCCTTTTTTACCCAAAGGAATGACAGGTGTTTTAAAAGGTGTTTCTTCTGTGTTCTTTGCCTACATTGGATTTGATGCCATTTCAACAACAGCCGAAGAATGTGCCAATCCGCAAAGAGATTTACCACGTGCCATGATTTACTCCTTAATTATTTGTACGGTTATTTATGTTGTAACCGCATTGGTAATTACCGGCATGGTTAATTACAAAGAATTCGAAGGCGTGGCCGATCCACTGGCTTATGTGTTCGATAAAATTCAAATGCACAAAATTGGTTTTATAATTTCTGTCAGTGCTGTCATCGCTTCCACCAGTGTGTTGCTGGTTTTTCAAATCGGTCAGCCGAGAATATGGATGAGTATGAGTCGAGATGGTTTATTGCCCAAACCTTTTGGCAGAGTTAGTAAACGTTTTCAAACACCGGGTTTTGCGACCGTCATTACCGGATTATTGGTAGGCATCCCTGTTTTATTTGTAGATGATAAATTAATGACCGATTTAACCAGCATCGGAACTTTGTTTGCATTTGTACTGGTCTGCGGCGGCGTATTAATTTTACCAAAAATAGAACGCGGCGAAGGCAAATTTCGACTGCCTTATATCAATGGAAGGTTTATTGTTCCTGCAATAGTTGCCGTTTTTATATACGCGTTTAAAAGCAGGCTGGCAGGGGCATTCACTAATTTTTCAACCGAAGGGTACCAAGAAATATTATTCATTGTTTTTGTAGCAGTGGCAATTATTACAGCGGCATTAAGTTTTATAAAACAATTTTCATTAATCCCCGTATTGGGTGTTTTATGTTGCGCTTATTTAATGATTGAAATTCCTGCTAAAAGCTGGATGGTGTTTTTTACATGGATGCTGATCGGCTTATCTATTTACATGTTGTACGGAAGAAGAAAAAGCAAATTGGCAAATTAATTTTTAAATTTTGTTTGATAAATGAAATATCAAATTGGCGACGATATTATTGTGCTGCACAGTAATGAAGAAGGAAAAGTGGTGGAGATCATGAACGATAAAATGGTGATGATCGAAGTGCGTGGTGCAAAGTTTCCGGCATACATGGATCAGATAGATTTTCCTTATTTCAAACGATTCACCGAAAAGAAGATCGTTGAAAAGAAAAAAGAAAAAGTATTTGTCGATAATCTTCCCAAAGAAAAACCAACGCCCACCAAAGCAAAAGTTGCGGACGGTGTTTGGTTATCTTTTATTCCAAAATTTTCTCTGGATGAATTTAATGATGAAGTTGTTGATCTTTTGAAAATTCACCTCATCAACCGTACCGATAAAAATTATTTGTTTCAATACGCACAAAAATTTGCGAACGAAAACGCTTTCGAATTGCAAACAGAAATCCTTGCTTATCATGATTTTTATTTGCACGATATTTCTTTTGAAACGGTGAATGATAATGTTTCTTTTCATTTCGATTTTAGTTTGCTCAACCCCGAAAAAAAGAAGGCACCTCATTTCGAAACATCGCTGAAACTAAAGCCCAAACAAGTTTTCCAGCGAATCGAAGAAATGAAAAAAAATAATGAACCAACTATTTCGTATAAATTATTTGAGGTATATCCCGATAAAGTGCATGAAGATAAATTTGAATTGACCGGCTTGGCTGCCAAAGGTTATAAAGTGTACGAGGCAAATAAAATTCGTCAAAATTTAGAGCCTGCACGTTCGGTTGTTGATCTGCATATCGAAAAATTATCCGACAACTGGAAGCATCTCAGCAATTTCGAAATCTTATCGCAGCAGTTAGATGAATTCGAAAAGTGGTACCATCTTGCGGTGGCACATCATCAGGCAAGTTTAATTGTGATTCATGGTGTTGGTACCGGAAAATTACGCGATGAGATTCATGATATCTTAAAAACAAGAAAGGAAGTAAAAACTTTCATCAATCAATATGATCTCCGTTTTGGCTATGGTGCCACCGAAATATTTTTTCAATATTAATTTTTGTTGACGGGCTTTAGAACAAACATGTGGCTGTGGTTGCGTCGTTCCACAGGAATCGCTTTGGGACACACTTGTACTGCATAAATATATTCAGCAACAACCGATACCATTAAGCCTTCAACCGACTACATAATTATAATATCACAAATTATCAATCAATTAACTTTATTGTTATTAATTATTTTATGAAGCAAATAAAAATATTTTTTCTGACGATAGGTTTAATTGCAATTGTGTACAGTTGTTCAAAATCTCCGTATGCAACAACTAACCGTAAATACAAAAAGCAGGAAAAAAGTTATTCTAAATTATTAAAACAAATTCCTGATGTTTCGGTAAACGATACCATCAAGCAACCGGCTTATTTTGTCGGAACAACAAATTTTGGTTTGCGTAAACCTAATTTTGTGATCATTCACCACACGGCACAAAACAGTTGCAATCAAACGCTGAAAACCTTTACCACTGTGGCTTCTAAAGTAAGTGCACATTATGTGATCTGTAAGGACGGAACAGTGCATCACATGCTGAATGATTATTTCAGGGCATACCATGCAGGTGTAAGCAGGTGGGGAAATTTGATTGATGTTAATTCATCTTCCATTGGAATTGAAATTGATAATAACGGCTTCGAAGCTTTTACCGACGAACAAATAAATAGTTTATTGAGTGTATTGGCAACACTTAAAAAGAAATATGATATTCCTGCTGCAAACTTTATTGGTCATGGTGATATTGCCCCAAGAAGAAAGAATGATCCCAATGTTTATTTTCCTTGGAAAAAATTAGCGGAACATGGATTTGGGTTATGGTATGATGAAATGAGAGATACAGTTCCTGCAAACTTTAATCCCATTCAGGCATTGCGGATTGTTGGTTATGATGTGAAAGATACAACTGCCGCTATTCGTGCATTTAAACGTCATTTTATGCAGGACACAACAAGAAGACTGAATGATGCAGATAAAAATGTGTTGTTTAATTTACAGAAGAAATACTTTTAATTCAATCAATATTTTTTGTTCCGTATAGCGAAAGCGTTGAAGTGTGCGACGCAACAGGCGATGCCATAAAACACAAAAGTTCGTCCCATAAAAAAATAGTTTGCTATGCAACTAACAATTGTTAGGTTATTTGTGTTCAATCCTTATTTTTGCGTCAGAAAAAAAATAATGTATGCAATTCGAGTTATCAGAAGAACACTTAATGATCCGGAAAGCGGCTCGTGATTTTGCCGTAAATGAATGTTTGCCCGGCGTAATTGAAAGAGACGAACATCAAAAATTTCCAAAAGAACAAGTTTTAAAATTAGCCGAGTTGGGTTTTATGGGAATGATGGTTGATCCCAAATACGGCGGTAGTGGCATGGATGCCGTGAGTTATGTTTTGGCGATGGAAGAGATCAGCAAGATTGATGCAAGCACCAGCGTTTGCATGAGTGTAAATAATAGTTTGGTTTGTTATGGTCTGGAAGCTTTTGGTACCGAAGAACAAAAACAAAAATATTTAACGCCATTGGCACAGGGAAAAAAAGATGGTGAATTATATATTGGCGCATTTTTATTGAGTGAGCCGGAAGCGGGCAGCGACGCCACTTCGCAAAGAACAACTGCTGAAGATAAAGGCGATTATTATTTATTGAATGGAACAAAGAATTGGATCACCAACGGGTCATCGGCAAGTGTTTATTTGGTGATCGCACAAACTGATCCTGCAAAAGGAAGTAAAGGAATTAATGTGTTGATCGTTGAAAAAAATACACCCGGTGTTGTGGTTGGTGCCAAAGAAAATAAATTAGGCATTCGCGGAAGTGATACACATTCAATCTTATTCAACGATGTAAAAGTTCCGAAAGAAAACAGGATAGGGGCAGATGGTTTTGGTTTTACGTTTGCCATGAAGACATTGGCCGGAGGCCGCATTGGTATTGCATCTCAGGCATTGGGCATTGCAAGCGGTGCATATGAACTGGCATTAAAATATTCGAAACAACGCAAAGCATTTGGTAAAGAAATTTCACAACATCAGGCTATTCAATTTAAGTTGGCCGATATGGCTACACGCATTGAAGCAGCAAGATTATTATGTTTAAAAGCGGCATGGGAAAAAGATAATGGTTTGAGTTATGATCTAAGCAGTTCTATGGCAAAAGTGTATGCCAGCGAAACTGCGATGTGGGTGACTGTTGAAGCTGTTCAAATTCATGGCGGTTATGGTTTTGTAAAAGAATATCATGTTGAACGATTGATGCGTGATGCAAAAATTACACAGATCTATGAAGGTACCAGCGAAGTGCAACGCATTGTGATCAGCAGAAGTATTTTGAAATAAAAATTGATTGTGCATTGAGCTTATCGAAATGTGTGTAACGGTTTTTTAATTGACTTCGACAAGCTCAGTCTGACAGACGTTTTGTAAATCCTTCAACTTTAAAAATAACTTGATGTGCAAATAAGTAATTTTATTTGCACATTTTTTTTGGAGATAAAATTTTATAACACTATCCTGTTATGTTTGCATTGAAATGAAAGGGTTTAAAAAAATATTGTTGCGAATTATTTATGTGTTACTGTTAACGGTAACGGCAATGAACGCTAATGCTATGCAGGACACGGCTTTCGTTCATTCAATATTAAAAAGGGTAGAGCAGCAGCAAATTAAAGAACATCGGTTTTATATTAAAGGATTATTGCCGGCGTATGCAGATAAAGCATACAAGGGCTTTTCTACACGCATTAATGATAATAGTATTTTTTGTACTGCAATTTCTTTGTACACGCTTCGAAAAATAAAATCAAAACTCGATAAAGAATCGCAGGATATGATCGACAGTATTTGTGCAAGAGCAACACCTGCATTTGCATTATTTGCCAACATACAAGGGAAACATACATATAATTTTTGGCGACAAGATTCTTCTTTTAAATTTCCGTACAATTGGTGGGTGCCTGCAATAACAAACAGGAATTGGGAATTACCAGATGATTTTGATGATACGGTTATGAGTTTAATGGCATTGAATACAGATGATTCTATTGCTGCACAAGTGCATCGTTATATGCAAAATTATTCAGGTTATCCGGTTACAAAAATAAAAGGCGTTCCATCGGATTATAAAAAGATACAGGCTTATTCAACCTGGGCAGGAAAAAAGTTCCCTGTGTTTTATGATGTTTGTGTTGCTGCCAATATACTCACATTTGTACAACACTATCAACTGCCATGGACGAAAGCAGACTCTGCAACTTTACAATTTATTATAAAAGTAATTCAGCGAAAAGATTATCTGACAGCCAGATACATTGATATATCGCCTTATTACAAAAACAAAGCTGTCATTATATATCATATTGCCCGATTGATGGAGATGAAACAAATTCCGGAGCTGGAATTATACAAAAAACAATTGCTGACAGATGCATTATACCTCTTTTCAAAAAGTAATAATATTTTAGAACAGATTGTTTTAAGCACTGCGATGAACAGATTAGGATATGAAGCTCCGGTCATTGATTTATCAAATCGTTCAAAAATATTTGATTTGGTTGAACATAACGATATGCCTTTTTTTACCGCAGATATTTTGGGTTATTTTGAAGGAACAACAAAAAAAATGTTGAATATAACTGTTGGGAAATCTTTATGGTTTAATGAATATTGCCCGGCGTATAATGACGTTTTATTATTGGAGTATCTTGCACTAAATTCTAATTGAAATGGCTGTACATGTAGAAGCATATAAAAAGATAGCTGAGGAACTGAAAGTAAAAAAAGTTTTGTTGGTGGCTGTTAGCAAAACCAAGCCTATAGCCGATATTCAGGAGTTGTATGATTTAGGTCAACGCGATTTTGGTGAAAATTATGTGCAGGAATTAGTTGATAAAGAAACTGTTTTGCCAAAAGATATCCGCTGGCATTTTATTGGTCACCTGCAAAGCAATAAAGTAAAATATATTGCAGCGTTTGTGCATTTGATTCATGGTGTGGATAGTGTTAGTTTGTTAAAAGAGATCAATAAACAGGCTGCAAAAAATAATCGCGTGATCGATTGTTTATTGCAGGTTCATATTGCCGAAGAAGAAACAAAATTTGGTTTTTCATTGCATGAATTAGAAAACCAATTAGACGAATTAAATGAATTAAAAAACATAAACATCGTTGGTTTAATGGGTATGGCAAGTTTTACAAGTGATATGGATAAAGTACGAACTGAGTTCAAAAACCTAAAAATTATTTTTGATAAACTTAAAACTTATAACCTGCCACTTACAACTTTATCGATGGGCATGAGTGCTGATTATAAAATTGCTGTTGAAGAAGGAAGCAATATGGTTCGCATCGGCAGTTTATTATTTGGTGCAAGAGAGTATAAAAAATAAAAGGATATTCATTACGAACATCCTTTTATTTTTTATGTAACCGGCTTTTGAAATTCTATTAAAATGCAGTGGCGTCGCATTCTTCGACCACATCAACTTTAGTCAACTCATTTTTTCACCTTTGCATAGTCAAAAACCAATTGACAAAAAGCTTTCACCCCAACATCCAGCATGCTGTCATCAATATAAAAATCAGGTGTGTGATGCGGTGCGGCTTTTCTTGGATCCATTCCTTTGGGCATTCCGCCTAAAAAGAAAAAGAAGGCAGGAGCTTTATCACCATAAAAAGAAAAATCTTCAGCGCCTGTTGTCCATACACTTTCCGATACATTATCTTTTCCGGCAGCAGTTTCCAAAGAAGGCAACATTTCTTTTACCAACTCAGGATTGTTATAAGTTACTTCTGTTTTTGTATCAACCATAAATTCAGCAGTGGCTCCAGATGCTTCTGCAATTTTTTGTGCAGTTATTTTCATTCTCTGATGCACATCTTTTTGCATCGCTGCATCCAATGTTCTGATGGTTCCTTCCATATTTAATTCTTCGGGAATGATATTGGCACGAACACCACCTTGTATTTTTCCAACAGTAATTACAACAGGTGCCTTGGTAATATCTTCCTGACGGCTTACGATTGTTTGAAATGCTTCAATGATCTGTGCTGCAATCACGATCGGGTCAATGCCGCCCCAGGGTTGCGATCCATGAGTTTGTTTACCTTTTATTTTTACGGTAAACCAATCGCTCGAAGCCATGGCCGATCCTGACTTATATCTTATTTTACCAATCTCTGTTTGCGAATTGATATGTAATCCAAAAATGGCATCCACTTTAGGATTATCCATCACACCTTCTTTGATCATTAAAGGAGCACCTCCTTCTTCTGTACCGGGAGGACCTTCTTCGGCAGGTTGAAAAATAAATACAACTGTTCCGGGAACATCTTTTTTCATTCTTGATAAAGCCGTTGCTGTGCCTAATAAAATGGCAACATGACTATCATGTCCGCAGGCATGCATCACGCCAACTTTTTGTCCGCCATATTCGCTTGTTTCTTTTGATGCAAATGAAATATTATGATTATTCCTTTCATACACAGGCAATGCATCCACGTCGGCACGCAAAGCCACAACAGGACCTGGTTTGCCGCCTTTTAAAATAGCAACAACACCTGTTTTTGCAACACCAGTTTTAATTTCTAATCCTAACGATTGTAAACGTGAAGCAATGTATGCAGAAGTATTATATTCTCTGTTCGAGAGTTCAGGGAACTGATGTAAATGCCTGCGCCATGCAATTACAGAATCGTTAATTGCTTTTGCCTGTTGGTTGATTGTTGCAGTATAATTATTTTGTGCCGATGCAGCAAACGGCAATAAAATAATTAAGTAAAGTAATTTTTTTCTCATGATGTTTTGTTAGATTTTTTTTATTTGCTTAATGAATGGTTACTTAATAATGATGAATGTAAACTAAAAAATTATTTAGCAGGTAAATTTCTTAAAAAGAAATCACGCACATTGCCACCCATGATCTTTTCAATATCCTGCCGGCTGAAACCTTCTTTCTGCAAGGCTTTTACAACAACTTCAAATCCGGTGATGTCGTAACTGCATGTTGTTGCTCCATCAAAGTCCGAACCCATTGCTACTTTATCAACGCCAATTTTATCGGCCACATATTTAATGGCTTTTGCAGTGGCTTCGGCATCGGTGCCGCAAACAGCTTTTTCCCACATACCAATTCCAACCAAGCCATTTCTTCTGCCGATCTCTTCAATTTGTGCATCCGATAAGTTTCTGACATTATCACAAGTGCCTTTTGCTCCGCCATGCGATAAAATGATGGGGCCTTTTGAGTTGGCAAAAATATCATCAATCAGTTTTGGCGATGCATGTGCAATGTCGATGATGATATGTTTTTCTTCCATCATCTTCAGTAATGCTTTTCCTTTTTCGGTAATGCCACCTTTCACTTCGCCATGTGCCGAGCCGCCAAATTCATTATCGAAAAAATGAGTTAACCCAATATAACGCACACCTGCTTTATAAAAAGTATCAAGATTATTCAAATCATTTTCCAGACAATGTGCGCCTTCCAGACCAAGCATGCCCGAAGTGAGTTTTTTATTTTTACTTCTGTCTTCAATAAATTGTTTTAATTCCTGTTGATTGGTAATTACACGAAATATTCCGTTAGATCTTTCTGCAAACCTGTGTAATCTTTCGCATTGATGCAATGCCCTTGCTTTAATGCTGAACCAATCGGATGGGGCCTGCAATTGCGCAAAACTTAATAATGCGATCTGATCTGTTTTATCCGAATTCTTTTCATAATTAATACCTCTCGGCACTTTGCTTACGATCGAAAATACCTGGAATGCTTCATTGGCTTCCTGCATTCTGGGAATATCAACATGACCATGATCGGCGCGTTTTAAAATATTCCTGTCCCATAATAATACATCGCAATGCAGATCGGCAATGAATGGGATTGAATCGTACCACGATACTTTATCTGCTGCTGTTTTTTGATGAATGACCTTATTCTTCGACCTGTCGATATAGCCCGGTGCAATATAAAAGAACAATGTAACGGCAATAACCAATGCAATTAAAACAAAGCGTAGCATTTTTTTGATCATGGCAAATAGTTGGTTGAGGAATGAATGTAAAATTTATTTCTGAATGGGAAACTATTTAGTGCAGACGTTTTTTAATTAGGGTAAGATTTAATTGCAACACAATTTTAATATAAATGTGTACGTTTTTACAGTATCAGAATATAATTGGTATGATATTGGCAAAGGAGAAGAACAATTAAATCCAATTTGTATGATCGGAAAACTATTTCAAAAGATCGTTGACTTCTTTTTCAAAAACTTAGAGCATTGTATATAATTGGTCCGGGTTTTTGATAAAAGATCATAGCGTCTTCAATAAGCAGTATTATGGAGATGAAATAAATATTTTATTTCCTTCTTGGGTTATTTATACTCTCCAAATACTTTTCTCAAAGTGTCTGCTATCTCACCCAAAGTGCAATAATTTTCAACAGCTATAATTACTAATAGCATTAAGTTAGAACCATCTTTTGCAGCAACAGTAATGCTTTCAAGGCATTCCTTCACTTTGCTGTTATCTCTTTGCGATTTTAATTTATTCAGTTTTTCAACTTGTAACTGACGGATACTGTCATCGATCTTAAATCCGGGAATAGGCTCTTCAGTATCAACATTAAACTTATTTACGCCAACAATTATTTTATCTCCACTTTCAATATTGCGCTGATATTCGTAAGCACTGCGTGCAATCTCATCCTGCATAAAACCTTGTTCAATGGCATTCACACTTCCGCCCATGGCATCGATCTTATTTACCAATTCCCAGGCCTTTTGTTCTACCTCATCGGTCAAACTCTCCATAAAATAACTTCCTGCCAACGGATCAACAGTATCGGGAGCACCACTTTCGAAAGCAACAATTTGTTGTGTTCGTAAAGCAATACGTGCGGCTTGTTCGGTTGGTAAACTCAATGCTTCATCATAACCATTGGTATGCAGACTTTGTGTACCACCCAGCACTGCTGCCAAAGTTTGAATGGTAACCCTGCAAATATTATTTAATGGTTGTTGTGCAGTTAAAGTAGCGCCGCCTGTTTGTGTATGAAATCGAAGCATCATTGCTTTTTCATCTGTTGCACCCATATCTTTCATCATCTTTGCCCACATTCTTCTGGCTGCACGAAACTTGGCAACTTCTTCAAACAAATTATTGTGTGCATTGAAGAAGAAGGAGAGGCGTTTACCAAAAACATTGATGTCCAAACCCTTATCCAATGCGGCTTTTACATAAGCTTTGCCATTGCTTAACGTAAATGCTATTTCCTGCACAGCAGTACTTCCTGCTTCACGGATATGATAACCTGAAATGGAAATCGTATTCCATTTAGGTAACTCTTTTGCACACCATTCAAAAATATCGGTGATGATGCGCATAGAAGGTTTGGGTGGAAAAATGTAAGTGCCTCTTGCAGCATATTCTTTTAAAATATCGTTCTGAATGGTTCCCGAAATTTTTTTCAAATCAGCACCTTGCTTTTTTGCAAGCGCAACATAAAAAGCGAGTAAAATAAATCCTGTAGAATTGATGGTCATCGACGTAGAAACATCTTCCAATTTAATTCCGTTGAATAAGCGTTCCATATCTTCAATGCTGTCGATGGCAACACCAACTTTCCCAACTTCACCTTCGGCTAATTCATGATCGCTGTCGTAACCGATTTGTGTAGGCAGATCAAATGCAACACTCAGCCCACTTACGCCCTGCGATAATAAATAATGATAACGCTTATTGCTTTCCTCGGCAGTTGAAAAACCTGCGTACTGGCGCATGGTCCACATTTTACCGCGATACATATCGGGTTGCACACCACGGGTGTAAGGAAAAGTTCCGGGCAATTCGGTTGACGATTGACGGTGGACGGTGGACGAACTATAAACCTCTTTTATCTCAATTCCTGAATCGGTAAATATTTTTTTGTCGGACATACAGCAATTTTTCTTTTTGAAATAAGTGCAGCTTCAAAATTAAATATAAATAAGTATCGGTTATAAAGCTATTGGAACACTAATGACACTGGATATGCGGATGATAACGGATTTAATGCTGCATTGCAGCAGTATCTGTAATTATTGTTATTGATTATGTTTAAAAATTGTATCGGTGTGTATCTTTTGCATCGGTGTTATCAGTGTTTCTATCCTTCGCACATATAATTACAAAAGCTTTCTGGCTTCATAACTTATAGCTTCACTAACCAATTCGTGAAGATTGCCTTTTGTATCGTTCATTAAATATTCCAATAATAATTTATTCAGATCGGCACTTGTTGCATCCTGTGGCAAAGTACTTGCAAATTGATTGATGACCAGCATGGTTTGATCTTTTAAATTCTTCACGGCATTCCATGCAGCAGCACTCACATAGATTTGTTGAGTGATGTTATAATCGAATTCCTGTTTGATGGTTTGAATTAACAATAACTGCATTTCTTTTGCAGTCAGACCGCTTTTATTTAACCGCGAAATTAAATTGGGTAAAGCAATCCGGTCAACCAATAGAGTCAATCGTTCGTAAGCCTGCAATTGCATTTGATGAGAAAGAGAAGAATTATTTTCAGTTGATGGTTTTTTATCGGCCTTTTTATTTCTTCCCCATAAAACAAAGAACGAGCCGATGATAAATACTACCATACTAATAATAAACAATATCGTTAAAGCATCCATTGAACTTAGTTTTTACAAAAATAACTGAAACGGGGTTGTTAAGCTTAGAATATCATGAAGAATTTGATTACACGAATTAAGGCGAATTACACGAATTAGTTTCTGTGTAATCAGGATGTTTTAGAAAAAAAGGCGATCCGATATAATCAACGATTTAGTTTTTCTTTTTTTAGTTTTTAGTTTTTCCTTTTTATAATTCGTAAAAATTCGTGTAATGAAACTTTCCCTTTCCCGAAAATAAAATCTATTTATCAACCTTAAATCGGTTGTATTTTTGCAGTCTATTAAATAATTATGGAAACAGCAATTAAAGCACCGGTATCGTTTACAGTTTCGGCGATAAACGAAATAAAAAGATTAATGAATGAACCCGATTTTGATACCGCCAAGAAATTACGTGTGGGAGTGAAGGGTGGTGGTTGTACCGGCATGACCTATGTGTTGGATTTCGAAATACCTGAAGCCGATGATGCCATCTATGAGTTTGAAGGCATTTCTTTTATTATGAACAGGAGTCATGAATTGTATTTATACGGAATGGAAATTGATTGGCAGGGTGGATTAAACAGCCGTGGTTTTACTTTCAGTAATCCCAACGCCAGCAAGACTTGCGGTTGCGGTAGTTCGTTTGCGGTGTAAGCTTTTAAAAAAAAACCTCGGAGTTTTAAATCAACTAACTTCCTTCACACGTATTTTCTTTGTAAAATTTTTTATGTTGCCGGCTTTCGAATAAGCATGGAGCTGGTGTTGCGTCGCACTCTTGTACGTCTGGTACAATGTATTGCAAGAAAAAACTTCCAAGGGTTAAATCACGGTAGAAGAGGAGGATCATAAATTATTTCCTTCAGCTATTTCATTGGAGTATTCTTGGTTACGGCTTAACGTATAGCTCCGGGGCAGCTTTGACAATGGGTATAAACGGATCCGCTATCAATTTTAATTTTGGAGCAATAACTTCAAGTTTCCAGATCTCAATCAACTCTGATTCGGAATTCTTTTTCAAAGTAAATATTATTGCTATTTTGATTTTAGTTACTCTTTTCGATATCTTAAAAGAAATGAAATCACCTCTCCCGATAGCTACAAATCAAATATCTGAAATAGCGGAGGACTGATGCACTGAAGCCAATAGTGTATTTACATAAAGTTGACTATTTCTTCTTCAAAGGGACTCAGCGAGGAAAAATTTCTAATTAGTCGATTTGACCCTCTTTTCATAAGCTTTCCTAAGGTGTTTATAAATTTTAAATAATAATCACAGTTAGCCTGATTCTGATATTTATCCAAGAGCGCTTCGCTAACACGTTGGAAAGCAGGTTATGCTTAAACTTTGTATTTTTCAGCAACGAGGTTTCATCCCGCCATTGGCAGGACACGCCATGCAAACGCGGAAACTTTAATAACAATTTAAAACGGCATACTTGAAGTAAATATGGAAAATATTAATGTAATAGGTGTAACTATTAGTGACATAGATGAATTGCAGAAAATTGGCAGACAGACTTTTTCCGAAACATTTTCGGCAGTAAATACAGAAGAAAATATGAGAAAATATTTAGACGAGGGCTTTTCTATAGAAAAACTGGCTACCGAGCTTAACGATAAAAATTCTGAGTTTTATTTTGCAACGCTCGATAATAATGTGATTGGGTATTTAAAACTGAACTTTGGACAATCGCAAACAGAACTAAAGGATGACAGCTCACTCGAAATTGAAAGGATCTATGTGTTAAAAGAATTTCATGGAAAAAAAATCGGACAGATACTTTACGAAAAGGCCATGCAGGTTGCCAAAGAAACAAAGGTCAACTATGTTTGGTTGGGTGTTTGGGAAGAAAATAACAGGGCACTAAACTTTTATAAAAAGAATGGGTTCGTTGCGTTTGACAAACACCTTTTTAAATTGGGAAATGACGTGCAGACCGATATTATGATGAAACTGGAATTAAAGAACAATTGAGAAAAGAGAAAAGACTGTTACTGGCTCCGCTACCCATAGCTTTCCGTAGGGTGTGTATGGATTTTAAATAAGAATCAGACTTAATCTGATTCTTATTATTTATCCAAGAAGAACGCTTTGCTAACTCGTTGGATAGCAAGGCTAAAAATATTATCAGTTGCATTTAATAGCATATATCTTTGTTTTGGTGGTAATACTATTTGGACTCATGCTCAAACTCAAAACTTTCATCATTGTTATTTGTACAACAATACTTTTAAATAGCTGCTTTGGCTTGTTTGACAGTAGCTCCGACACTATTGTTGGAAGATATAATGTTGGATGGATAGATGTTATTTCAAGTCGTTCAATTAATATGGCTGAAAAAGACGGAGAGTATGGAGGTGCTGAAATAATTCCTGCCTATGTTTATGCAGTAGGACACAATAAGAAATTTATAATTGCTAAGCAACATCCAGTTACAAATGAACAAGACGAAAAAGTCGACACTAAAAAAACGAACTACTTTATAATAGATATGACAAAAGACAATTATTATAAGAAAGAAGGTATATATGGACCGCTGACAGAGAATGTATTTGACAGTTTATGCAAAAAACTTAATGTTGAATCAATAGAGTTCGACATAAGTTATCCTGACAAACCTTGACTAGTTCAGTCTTACGCACTTCTTTACATGTTTCGAACACTTATGGTTGGAAGTCAAGTAAATAAAAAGACCTCGGAGGTTTCTAAAATCTCCGAGGTCTTGTATTATTATTCCCCAATTAATTTAATTCGGCTTCTTCCAATTCTGCATTGCTGTAATCTTTAATTACATTGTACAAAGTATCGCGTTCAACGGGTTGCCTGTTTACCTGTTTGATTAAAGCAACTAATTCATCGGTGGTCATCGAAGGGTTTTGTTCTTCACTTCCTGCCATCGAATAAATCTTAGTGGTATCATCTATGGTTCCGTCCAGATCATCCACACCAAAATTCAAAGTAAGCTGTGCATTCTTTCTTCCCAGCATTGGCCAGTAAGCTTTGATGTGCGGAAAATTATCCATGTACAATCTTGCCACGGCATACATCTTCAAATCTTCAATAATAGAAACTTCTTTCACATTACTCATGTCGTTATCCTGGTTGCGGAATTTTAGCGGAATGAAAGTATTGAAGCCACCTGTTTCATCCTGCAATTGACGCAAACGTTCCATGTGATCGATGCGGTGAGTATATGATTCAATATGTCCGTATAAAATAGTGGCATTGCTGTGCATGCCTAATTTATGTGCAGCTTTATGAATGGCCAGCCATCCTTCGGCATTTACTTTATCGGCACATATCTTTTCTCTTATTTCGGGATGAAAGATCTCGGCACCACCACCGGGTAGTGAATCGTGACCGGCTTCGTGCAAGATTTTCATTCCTTCTTCGATACTAACATTTGCTTTGCGGAAGATATAATCCAATTCAACAGGAGTGAAGGCTTTGATATGCAGATCGGGGCGATGTGCTTTAATGGCTTTAAATAGATCAACAAAGAACTGCAAGTTCATTTTTGGATGAACGCCGCCAACAATATGTACTTCGGTTACAGGCTGATCATCGTATTTCTTTACAATATTCAGCATATCATCAATGCTTAATTCCCAACCTTCTTCTTTATGCGCATATAAACGGCTGTACGAACAAAACTTGCAACTGAACACACAAACATTAGTAGGTTCTATATGAAAGTTGCGGTTGAAATAAGTTTTATTGCCATGCTTTTGTTCGCGAACCCAATTGGCCAAAGCACCCAAATAACTTAAAGAGCCGTGCTCGAATAAAAGAACACCATCATCGAAGCTGATACGTTCTTTATTCAAAATTTTTTGCCCTATTTTTTTCAGGTCAAGATTTGTTGTTGATTCTACTAATTCGGAAACGTTGTTAATAACAGAATGCATGTTCACAAAATTTAATGGCGCAAAATTACGTTCAAGATTTTATAACAACTAATGATGTTGGAAATATGGATATGATTTTTATCATTGGACATTAATGATGAATTGTTTCTAATTGTTTAGGATCGTGTTTGTGTTTAAACATGATGGCGAATAAAACAGCAATTACCAATGCATAAGTTGCAAAGGATAGCCAGATTGAATGCCAATCACGGGCACCATCATGGGTAAAGAATTTGTCGATAACAATCCCACTGATCATTCCCCCGAAGAAAGAACCAAACCCGTTCGACATCATCATAAATAATCCCTGCGCACTCGAACGGATAGAAGCATCCGTAGTTGTTTCAACAAACAGCGAACCTGAGATATTGAAAAAATCGAAAGCCATCCCGTAAACGATACAGGATAAAATGATCATCCATAAACCTTCGGCCGGGTTTCCGTACGAGAATAACCCGAAACGTAAAACCCATGCCAGCATTGAAATAAGCATCACATTCTTGATACCAAATCTTCTCAGGAAAAAAGGTATGGCTAAAATGAAAAGGGTTTCGCTTATTTGCGAGATGGACATGATAAGTGTTGAATATTTTATCATGAATGAGTTGGTGTACAATGGATTTTTAGCAAACTCCGAAAGGAAAACATCGCCGTACATATTGGTCAGTTGTAATGCTGCGCCAAGAAACATGGAAAAAACAAAGAACAATGCCATTTTATACGTACCAAAAAGTTTAAAAGCTTTTAATCCGAATTTTTCTGCAAAACTTGCATTGTCGGCAATTAATTTTTGCGGCGGACATTTAGGAAGTGTAAAAGAATAAATGCCTAATATGATTGCCGAACAGGCTGCTATATAAAACATATTGCCGGATGCTTTATTGCCCGATAAATTGGTGGTCCACATGGCAACAATAAAACCAATGGTTCCCCAAACACGAATAGGCGGGAATACTTTTACTACATCGTAATTATTATTTTTTAAAATGGTGTAGGCAACCGAATTTGATAAAGCAATGGTTGGCATATAACATAGCATGGCAGCAAAAATGATCCAGTAAAAAGTAATGCTGTTGTTTACCTGCGGAAGATAGAACAATGCTAACCCGCTGAGTATATGCAATGCCCCGTATAATTTTTCTGCATTGATGAATTTATCGGCAATGATCCCTGTAATGGCCGGCATGATGATAGAAGAAAGACCGAGTGTTGAAAAAATGGCGCCAAATTCGGCACCGCTCCATTGTTTTGTTCCAAACCAATAATTCCCGATGGTGATGAGCCATGCACCCCAAATAAAAAATTGAAGGAAACTCATGAACGTAAGACGAAGCTTAATACTCATACAGCGTTTATTTTAGTGACAGGTGATGAAGATAAAGAATTTTGATTCGCATTGCAGTTATTATCGTTTATTTTTATCAACCTTTGCAGCATTCAAAAAATAAAATAATTAATTATGATAATTGACAATACAATTATCAAGAAAAAAAATACGAATAACCCATCATTCAAATTTTCTATTTTAATTCCAACATGGAATAATCTGGATTATCTGAAGAATTGTATCAAGAGTATCAGGAAAAATTCTGCTTATCAGCATCAGATCATCGTGCATATCAACGAAGGAAAAGATGATACATTGAATTGGGTGCAATCGCAGACTGATATTGATTATGTATTCAGTCCGACAAACATCGGCATTTGTTATGCATTGAATTTATGCAGAGAATTAGTTACAACATCTTACATTGTTTTTTTGAATGATGATATGTATGTGTGCAGTAATTGGGACAAATATTTGATGGACGAAATTGTTGCCATCGGTCATCCATATTTCTTTTTATCAGCCACTTTAATTGAACCAACAGACACAGGAAATCCTTGTGTGATCGTGAAAGATTATGGAAGGGATATTGAATTGTTTGATGAAGAAAAATTATTGCAGGAAGCAGATCAATTGATCAAAGATGATTGGCAGGGCGCAACTTGGCCGCCCAATATTGTGCATGTTTCTGTTTGGGATCTGGTTGGCGGTTACAGTGTTGAATTTACGCCGGGCTTTTATTCCGATCCCGATTTTTCGATGAAGCTCTGGCAGGCTGGCATTCGTTTATTTAAAGGTGTTGGTAAAAGTAAAGCTTATCATTTCGGATCGAGATCTACCAAGCGTTTTGCTAAGCCTAAAGGCTATTATATTTTCATTAATAAGTGGGGGATGAGTTCCAGTACATTCACAAAACATTATTTGAGAAGAGGAAATAAATTTACAGGGTTAACAGCTGAAGTAAAATTATCAGCAACGCAAAGAATTAAAAATTTTATTAAGAGATTGTCTGCAATCATAAAATAAAAAATCCCGCTGTTGGGCGGGATTTAATTATTTTTTGAGGCGAATTATAAATGCGCCTGGATTTTTTTTTCCAACACACTTTTAGGAACAGCACCAATTTGTTTGTCAACAACTTTGCCGCCTTTGATAAATAAAATGGCAGGGATGGAAGTAATACCATAATTAACACTCACGTTTGGATTATGGTCCACGTTTAATTTTCCCACATTCATTTTTCCTGCATACTCTTTCGATAATTCTTCAACAACAGGTCCAATAGCACGGCAAGGTCCGCACCATTCGGCCCAAAAATCGATCATTGTAAGTTTATCACTTTCCAATACATCTTTCTGAAAATTCGCATCTGTAAATTCTAAAGCCATGATTTTAAATTTTAATTATTAAGGTTATTAATTTCAATTTTGTAAGGATGTCAAATATAAATCCAAAGCTTTGTTTATGCTGTTTTGACTTATCCACTCTTGTGATTAATGACGAAGGAGTGACTGAAACCTGACAGTGGGGCGGAAATTTTTGGGGAAGCTGACAAAAATAAAAAGCATCAAACCTGTTTTCATTAAACTTGCGCTTAATTATTCAGATCCGATGCTCTTCTGTTAAATTACCTCCTTCTTATTCAGAATTCGGCGCATTTAATCATGCATCGTGTTTTTCGGCAAATCCCTTTCGGTTTTCACCTCTTACTAACCCGATGCTTTAATTGAAGGGCAGCTCTTCTTTTCAGAATTTCTGCGAATCAATTCACCAAGTTGTGTTACTTCGACCGAGATCTCAGCATACAGTGCTTGATGTTGGCCTGAGAATGATTCCTGTTACAGAATTTTTTCTTTCAGCCTCTCTGCTGATTTACTCGTCATTCCGGCGTTAACCTTCCTGATTTTCGTTCAGCCGAGTTCGGAACTAACTTGATTTCCTGTTACAGATATCTGTTCTGATTCCTCATTCATTAAATTTCAATTCCACTTTCGCTTCATTTACTTTTTAATAAATGGCTTTTTACTTTGTCAGCCTCCTTTTTAAAGGGATTCTATCGTTTCAATCGCAGAATAAAAGTAGTTTTTAATACCAGTACTTTCCAAATATTTTGCCTCTTTGTTACGCACTTGTTTTGAACCGCAAACGCAGGTTAATGCACATATTTATGGATTGAAAAAAGCAGGGTTATGAACAGTTTTAGTTAAAAAACTAAAATCTAAAAAGGGAGAAACTAAAAACTAAAAAAAGAAAAACTAAATCGTTCAATTATTTGATTGCCTTTTTTGTAAAACATCTTAATTACACAACAATTAATTCGTATAATTCGCAATAATTCGTGTAATAAAAATATTAATTCGTCAACCCAACATTCACTTCCACATCAGGATTATTCCATAAAAACTCAGCCATCTCTTCATTCATCAAAAACCCTTTTTCATAACTGTATAAACTTATTTTTAAATTTTCTACAGGTTCAATAATATTAAATCTCAGCGAAGCCTTACCGGGATTGTGTTTCACATTCTTCTCAATAAAACTTACAAATTCTTTTGTGACCGAAACAGGATGTACACTCAATTCCAAATTCTTCGTCATGGTTTGTTTGATCGTTTCCAGCAACATCATATTTGTTACTTTAAATTCAAACACATTGGGCTGATTATAACGCTGACGGAAGAAACCGTTGATCATCACATTCTGGCCTTTTTCCAGATAATGCTGATACTTCACATAATCCTCACTCCACAAAACAAAATCTGTTTTACCACTGAAATCCTCAATAACAAATGAACCGAAATTTTTTCCTGTTTTTGTAACACGGTGTTGCACATCAATTACTAATCCCGCAACCTTGAAAGCCTTGCCGGTATTGGATGCTGAGAGTGTTACTGAATCTTTGAATTCATTAAAATCACTCAACTGCATGATGCCGTAATACTTTAATTCGAATTTAAAATGATCCAGCGGATGACCGCTCATGAACATTCCCGTAACATCTTTTTCATGCTCCAGTAATTCTGTTAATGTCCACGGTTCGCAATTAGAAATTTTTGGTGGCGGTACATCCATCACTTGTGGCAGATCGCCAAATAAAGTATTGGTATTTCCGGTAGTTAATGAATTCTGCACCTGCCCGTATCCAACAATTTTTTCTAAACCGGATTGGCGTTCGCCATCGGGGATATTAAAATATTGTGCACGATGCAATTGCGGGAAACAATCAAATGCACCACCGTAAGCCAGACTTTCGAGTGATTTTTTATTGACTGATTTTTGATTTACCCTTTTAATAAAATCAAAAATATCTTTATACAATCCGCTTTTATTTCTTTCGGCAATAATATTTTCGATGGCATTATCGCCCACACCTTTTAATCCGCCTAAGCCAAAACGGATCTCAGCTTTTTTGTTTACGGCAAAGCCTTTCAGCGATTCATTGATATCGGGTCCCAATACTTTTAATCCCATGCGTTTGCACTCTTCCATGAAGAATGTTATTTTATCGATATCGCCTGCATGATTTAAAACAGCCGCCATGAATTCGCTTGGATAATGCGCTTTTAAATATCCTGTTTGATAAGCCACCAACGCATAACAGGTGCTGTGCGATTTATTGAAAGCATATTGCGCAAAAGCTTCCCAATCGGTCCATATCTTTTCTAATTTATCGGATGGATGGCCTTTTGCAATGGCGCCATCAATAAATTTACTTTTCATTTTATCCAATGTCTTGCGGTCTTTTTTACCCATCGCTTTACGCAACACATCGGCATCGCCCTTGCTGAAACCACCAATACTTTGAGAGAGTAACATTACCTGTTCCTGGTAAACCGTAATGCCATACGTATCTTTTAAATATTCTTCCAACTCAGGGATATCGTATTCAACTTTTTCTTTACCCAATTTTCGGGCAATATAACTTGGAATGTAGGCGATAGGGCCTGGGCGATACAATGCATTCATCGCGATCAGATCATCAAACTTATCGGGTTTTAATTCGCGCAGATATTTTTGCATGCCCACACTTTCAAACTGAAACGTTGCATTTGTTTCGCCACGCTGATAGAGATAAAAAGTTTTTTCATCATCCAAAGGAATATTATCAATATCAATTTCAACACCATGATTTTCTTTGATGAGCTCTAATGCTGTTTTTAAAATGGATAAAGTTTTTAATCCCAAAAAGTCCATTTTAATTACGCCGGCTTCTTCAATGGTATTGCCTTCGATCTGTGTCATCCACAAGGCAGATTCTTTTGATGTAGCCACAGGAATCAGCTCTGTCAAGTCTTTCGGCGCAATGATAATTCCTGCTGCATGAATACCTGTGTTGCGAACCGAACCTTCCAATCGTTCGGCTTCTTTTAAAACCTGTGCACGGATATCGGTACCATTATAAATTTCGCGAAGGCGTTTTATATTTTCAATATCATCCTGCTGATAACCTTCTTTTTCTTCTAATGATTTTTCTCCTTCTTTAATGGTAAGCGGTGCTTTTAAAACACGCCTTAATTCTGTACCCGGTTTATTGGGAACCATCTTTGCCAATGCATTGGCTTCGGGCAAAGGAAGATCCATCACACGGGCAACATCTTTAATACTGCTCTTTGCAGCCATAGTGCCGTAAGTAATGATTTGTGCAACCTGGTTCTTACCATATTTTTCAACAACATAATCAATTACTTTCTGGCGTCCTTCATCATCAAAATCTGTATCAATATCGGGCATTGATTTACGATCGGGATTCAAGAATCTTTCGAACAGTAAATTATATTTTATGGGATCGATATTGGTGATGCCGATACAAAATGCAACCACCGAACCTGCTGCAGAACCACGGCCCGGACCAACAAACACATTCATTTCTCTTCCTGCTTTGATGAAATCGCTCACAATTAAAAAGTATCCTGCAAAGCCCATTGTTTTAATGGTGAAGAGTTCAAAGTCAAGCCGCTCCTGTATTTCAGGTGTAAGATCATTATACCTTTTTTTTGCGCCTTCCTGTGTAAGATGTTTTAAATATTCCCACTGATTCAAATTATCATCGGCATGGATTTTAAATTCTTTCGGTATCGGGAATGCAGGTAATAAAATATCTTTTTTAAGATTCAATATTTCAACCTTATCAACAATAGCATTGGTATTGTCGATCGATTCGGGAATATCGCTGAAGAGTTGGTTCATCTCTTCAGTTGTTTTAAAATAAAACTGATCGTTTGGAAATTTAAACCTGCGGTTCTTTACATGCAGTTCATCATTCACAAAATCATCAAAACCGGGTGTGGCTTGTTTTTCGCCGGTATTGATGCACAATAAAATATCGTGTGCATTAAAATCGTCGCGTTCGGTATAATGGCTGTCGTTTGTTGCAATGGTGGGCACATTATATTTCTTCGAGAACTTTAAAAGTGTTTCGTTTACTTTTTCCTGTTCTTTAAGATGATGGCGCTGCATTTCTATATAATAATCTTCACCAAACAGATCTAACCACCATTTAAATTCCTGTTCGGCTTTTGCTTCGCCTTCGTGCAAAATTGTTTGCGGAACATAAGCACCCAAACAACAGGTTGTTGCAATTAATCCTTCGTGATATTTTTCTATCAACTCTTTATCAATTCGCGGATACTTGCTGTACATGCCTTCAATATATCCGAGCGATGTAAGTTTTATTAAATTTTGATAACCGATTTTATTTTTTGCCAGCAGCACCTGATGAAACCTTTCATCTTTCATGTCTTTGGTAAAAACCTTTGCATGCCTGTCTTTCACTACATAAAACTCGCAACCAACAATAGGTTTGATAGTAGGTTCTAAAATATCGTTTCCATTTTCATCCTTGCCAACAACTTTGGTGTTTTTCCATGCTTGTTTAACAAATTCAAATGCACCAAACATATTGCCATGATCGGTTATGGCAATGGCAGGCATATTACTGCGTGCAGCTTTTTTAAATAAACTGTCAATTCCCGCAGCACCATCAAGCAGCGAATATTGTGTGTGAACGTGTAAATGAGAAAATACAGGCATACTAATTTTTGGTCTTTAACACATTTATTTTTTATTGTCCAAAGTTTTGCACTGCTTTCAGCACCTGTGGCGTCGCATCATGCCGACTATTGTCGGCATCCCGATACAATCGGGACTTGTACAGCAGAATCAAAACCGAACAACTTAAATAAAATTATTTCTATCAACTCCAAATATCCAAACAAGTTTGCTTGTTTGATAATTTCACTTATCCACACAGGTGTTTCTCTACCTAATTTGTGAAAAAGTTGTAAAGAGATTTTGCAAAAACGGGTAATGACAATTACATTGCAACACTTATTATGAAGCTTACATCGTTTTTAATTGCAATACTATCTCTTGTTTATTTTACAAGCTGCCGGTCTGTACGAAAGATCACAGCAAAAGATAATTCCACAACTCAACCAACAAAAAAAGCTCATCGTAAAGAAGTAAAATTCATCGATGGGATTGAAGTAACACCAGGGAATACGGTAGTATCGAAACATAAAACCACGTCTTCGCTTAAAAGAAATGATGATCATTCGGTTGCCGATGCAAATTCGAAAAACAATATTGAAAAAGCAGATTGGTTGCAACTGAAATATGCAGTGATGCTTGATGCAACAGTTGAAAAACTTTCCAATATAACCTTACTGCAAAAAATTGAAGATTGGTGGGGAACAAAATATTGTATGGGTGGCAATACAAAAAACTGTATCGATTGTTCCGCATTTTCGGCCAGCATCCTGAATGATGTTTATAATGTAAAATTGCCGCGTACTGCACAAGAACAATATAATATGAGCGAAAGAATTGCACCCGAAGATTTGAAAGAAGGCGATCTTGTTTTTTTTCATACCGGCGGACGAAAGAGCCGTACTATTTCGCACGTAGGTGTGTATATCATGAATAATAAATTCGCAAATGCTTCAACAAGCGGAGGTGTAACCATCAGCGATTTGAATGATCCTTACTGGAAAAAACGTTTCAGAGCGGCGGGCAGAGTGATTAAATAGTCGGGAGTCTTTAGTCGGGAGTCAGGAGTCATTAGTCGGGAGAAAGAACGATTTTAATTTACAGATATTTCTTTTTAAAATTATCAAGTAACTGATGTGCATCGGGTGTTAACTGCAAATAAAATGTGCCGAGAATTAAAATGGCTGAGAATACAATTGTTCGTACAATAATCCCGGTCCAGCCGCCCATTGCATTCAATAAAAAATAGCAGATCAAATAAGCAGCAACCGTCAGTAAAATCGAATACAATGTTTTTAAATTGAAAGGCTGCATATTGAATTTTCGTCTCAGAAATTCAAACCGTACAAAATTATAAACAGCATAAGCCGATAATTCGGCAAAGGCGGACCCAATGATGCCGTAGTTCTTAACGAGATACCAGGTAAGCGGTAAACGAAATGCCAATAAAATAACGCCGCTGTAAAAATCAAAACGCCATGAAGTTGAAGTGCCGATCACCAAACCATTTACGCCGGTACCGGCATCAATGATCCGTGCAAAACCAATGATCAAAATCACATTCAACCCGCTTAAATATTCTTTTTGTAAATGCAATACTTCCATGCCCTGTTTAACATTCAGCCAAAGATTTCCAAAAATAAAAAGCGACATCAATAATAAATTGATGGAAGATCGGTGATAGATTCGATTGATCTCTTTCATATCCTTATCCTTCCATGCCTGCGATAAAACGCCGATAGAAATAGATTGAATGCTTCGTTGAGGAACCTGAATGATATTGGCTGCATATTGTGAAATGGTAAATACACCAACGGCGCTCAAACTTTGAAACCCTGCAATCACAATACTGTCGATGGTTGCAGCTAATGATTGAATTAATGTTCCGCCAAAAAGCATGCTTTGCATCGTGAACATTTTCTTCTTAAATCTTTTTGTTACCCTGCTTACCGTAAAAGTGAAATGGAGTTGTTTGCTTTTGGTGAGGACAATGATCAAAATAACAAAAATAAAAAAGTATAGAAGCGTGAAAAGATGAATGAATGTATTAAAGTTGATCATCTTAAAATAAAACAATAAAATAAAAACCGTTGTAATCAAGCGCATCATCGTTTCTTTCAGAAAATTAGAAAGCACTGCTTTTTTTATTGCCCAACTATATGCTTCAATAACCGAAAACAACAACATCCCTAACGCAAAAGGAAATATCAGGTAATAATAATTTACAAGCAATGGAGAACGTGCAGAATATTTACGAACGATCAATGGTTCTAAATACCATCCGCCTATTACAACAATGCAGAAACCTATTAGCGATGCTACTAATGCCCACGATACCAAATCGTTTTTTCTGTCTTCGAGATTATCTTTGTAATAAGGATAAAACTTATAGATAACGGGTATCACACCTAAGCTGGCAAACACGTACATGTTCTGACCAAGGTCTAAAAATATTTTTGTCAATCCAACCTGCTCAGGTGTAAACGAACCATTTTTTGCATACATGTATGTATTGAATGCACCCACTAAAAAGCCTATATACACTAAAAGACTTGATATGATTGTTTGTTTGCGGATGCTGCCCATGATAGAATAAATATATGCCCAATTAAGGTTTGGCAGTTAATTGTTTTGTTTTGATATAATACAAACGTTCGATGTTTTTGCTGTTCCACCAATTTATTTCATCTGCATTTAATTTGGTTGTTTGCCATTCTGTTGTTGCAAATATTTTTTTTGATGAAGGAACAATGGCAATCGGTAAATTAAAATCATTGATGCAATTTGTATAACGATAGGTGATGGTTGATGCAGCACTATCTGTATAAAATTCTAAAACAGGAATTGTAATATTTCTTAAATACTGATCGAATACTTTTTGGAAATTAAATCCTGCTTCTTTGCTGATGAAACCTTCAACCTGTTGCGTGGTAACAGTTTGATGATAAAATGTTTTATTTAATCCGCGTAAAATTTGTCGGAATAATTCATCATTATTTATGGAGTGACGAATAGTATGCATCATGTTTGCACCTTTGGGATACATATCGCCGCTGCCTTCTTTATTCACACCATAAAAACCAATGATCGGAGTTCTGTTTCCGATACCTCTGCGCTGGCCATAATTATAATCGTTTCCTGCTTCTTTGCCGTAATAATATTCGGTGAACAATGTTTCGCCATAATCGGTAATACCTTCATGTATCCACATATCGGCAATATCTTTCGAAGTAATATTATTGGCAAACCATTCGTGGCCGCTTTCATGCACAATAATATAATCCCATTTCAATCCCCAGCCGCTGCCGCTCAGATCTCTTCCCAAATAACCATTAGCAAATTTATTACCGTAAGCAGTTGCACTTTGATGTTCCATACCGAGATGCGGCGATTCAACTAACTTATAACTATCCTCATAAAAAGGATAGGGGCCAAACCAATATTCAAATGCGCGCAACATTAATTTGGCTTGTTTAAATTGTTCTTTTGCTTTGGCCAGATTATAATCCAATACCCAATAACTTAGATCTAATTTTCCTTTTTCGCCCATCAATGTATCAGTGAAGTTTACATATTTTCCGATAGAAGGAATGATGAGATAATTGTTGATCGGATTTTTAACTTCCCATGTATAGGATGCTAATTTTGAATTTGTGATTTGAGATCTATCGATCAATCTGCCGTTTCCTACAGCAACCAAAGTGTCGGGAACAATAACAGTTAATGTAGCTCCATCATCAGGTTCGTCGCTTTGATGATCTTTGCAGGGATACCAGACACTGGCACCTAAACCCTGACAGGCAACACTCATCCACGGCCTGCCTTCTGCATCTTTTTTCCAGATCCAACCACCATCCCATGGCGGACGAATGGCTTCTCTTGGTTTGCCATGATAATAAATGATGATGGAATCTTTTGTGTCCTGTTCTTTTAATCGGTATTCCCATTCCAACTGAACAATGGCAACATTATCTGTTCTTTCGAATTTTAATTTCTTAGAGATGAATTTATCGTGCACATAGGATTTTGTTTTTGCATTGAACTTTGTAACCTCAACATCTTTTTTAATGCTGTCGATGATCAAAGGTTGTTGCAGATCGATCTGCATCCTGAATAAGTCTACTGCTTTATCGTGCGGCAGGTCAACAACATTATAAACTGTTTTGAATTCTATAACAGTTTTTCCCTCGATGGTCTTAGAATTAAAATCGGGCTTAACGGTCAGATCGTAACGCAACACATCCCACCAGGTACGGTAAGGGTTTAAGCTGCCGCGTAAAGTATCGGCGTGTGTAAACACAACTTTCTTTTCGCCTAATTGCGCTAAAGAAAATTGACCAATGAGCAAAGCTGCTACTGCTAAAAACAAGAATTTCTTATTCATGTTTTAAAAGTAGCATATTCATTTTAATGTTGATAAAAAGAAATGGTAAAAGATGATAAATGGTTTGCAGTACAAGTCACGATGCTATCAGGACTTGTACTGCAGCTGGTAACAAAAAATATTTATTTAATTATCTGTTTGTTTTTTCAATTTATTTTTAAAGACATGTTCGAATTTCTCGAGCTTGGGACGGATCACAAAACGGCAGTAAGCCTGATTTTGATTATCGTTATAATAGTTCTGATGATAGTTTTCGGCAGGATAGAAATTTTTAAAAGGCTCGATGGCTGTAACAATTGGCTTATCCCATGCGCCGCTTTTTTCTAAGGCAGCTTTATATTTCTCGGCCTTTTCTTTTTGTTCCTGATTATGATAAAAAATAACACTGCGGTATTGCGGACCAACATCATTTCCCTGCTGGTTCATGGTGGTAGGGTCGTGTGTTTTCCAGAAAACTTCTAACAATTCGTCGTAAGAAATTTTTGAAGGATCGTAAACTATTTGTGCCAGTTCAACATGTCCGGTTGTTTTATCACAAACCTGTTCGTAAGTAGGGTTTTCTACAAAGCCGCCGCCATAGCCGCTTTTTACCTGTAAAACACCTTCCAGTCTTTGAAAAAACGATTCGGTACACCAGAAACAACCTTCGCCAAAAGTGGCGGTATCGGTCTTTATACCCGCAGGGATCGCAGCATTACTCATATTCTTGGTTTTAATTTGATGTTGGGCACAGGAAACTAAATTAGTTATTGCAAATAAACTAACAATTAAAATTCGTTGCATTTTTAATAAAGATTTAATGGTTACTGCTTAAATGGTTTATAGAACGAATTATCACACGGAAACTAAACAAATTAGATTAGTTTTTGTTGATAAAATTTTTTAGACGCCGATTTATTGAATAACTTACATAGTGTTTTTTAAATAAATCTTAAAAAACAGGATGCTGAATAAAATATTTTTGCGGATCGAGAATTATCTCATCATTGCTACAGCATTGGTAGGATATTCGTTTGCAATTTTTTTCCCTGATAATTATTGTAATGTTCTTTTATTTGGCGGGCATTTTCTGATATCGCACATGGAAGCCACAATATCGTGGACAATCGTTTTATTTATTCCGTTTATCATGCACTATGCGCTAAGGAAAAGGAAAAAAGGCGACAGCACTATTTTAGCATCGCATGTTATCATAACACTGCTTATTATTTTCGCTTTTCCATTCTTATTCAATACCGCACCTTTGATCTTAGACGAATGGCACCATTTAACTGTTCCGCCGCCAATGTTTGACCAATGGCAGGATATTAATTATTATGCCACATTAATGATGATCGCTCTTATATTGATCCAGGTTTTATTTTTTTTGTACGGATTCATTGCACTCTTCACAAACGACAATAAACCATCTTCTTCCGGGCCAATCGAATAAATCAATCATCTGCTCATTATCTTTGTTTCAAATACAACAGTAGAAAATTTTATGCGTTTATATCCCGAATCGGCAGCAGTGCAATTAGAATTTGATAAAGTAAAGTCGCTGTTGAAAGAACATTGCAAGACCGAGTACGCCAAAGAAAAATCTGCACAGCTTCGTATCCATACAAAAAAAGAATACATCGAATTAGAACTCCATCAATCGCACGAATTCAAATTATTGCTGCAGCAATCCCAATATTTTCCCAACGATTTTATTTTAAATATTTCGAAGGAAATAAAACTGATCGGTATTTCGGGAGCCACATTATCGGGTGAACAATTTTTACAGATCAGAAAACTGGCCGATAATATCAATAATATTTTCAGATGGTTCGATCATGAAAGAAGGATGGCTTATCCCGCACTGGCCAAAGTGATCGAAAATTCGTATTACGAGAAAACGATCATCGAATTGATCGATGAAATATTAGACGAGCAAGGTGTTGTGAAAGATAATGCCAGCGAGGCTTTGCAGCGGATAAGATTAAACCTGTACAAAAGAAGGAATGAATTACGGAGGGTTTTTGATAAGGTTTTATCGCGTTTGGCAAAAGCCGGTTACTCGGCCGATATTGATGAAAGCTTCAGCAGCGGCAGGAGAGTGGTTGCCGTTTTTACCGAACATAAACGGCAGGTGAAAGGGATCTTACATGGCGAAAGCGATACCCGTAAAACAGCATTCATCGAACCCGAAGAAACCATTGAATTAAACAACGAAATCTTTTCTCTGGAGAATGATGAACGAAGGGAAGTGCAACGAATATTGAAAGAACTAACTTCTAAATTAAGTGTATATGCTTCTTTACTGAAAACATACCTGGAGATCGTTGGCGAATTTGATTTCATCAACGGCAAAGCAAAATTAGCGGTTGATGTAAACGGGCAATTGCCTAATGTTTCAGATAAGGCAACTGTTCAATTGATCGATGCATATCATCCTTTATTATTTCTTTACAACAAAACAAACGGTAAAAAAACAATTCCTGTTACATTAACATTGGATGACAGGAACAGGATATTAATTATAAGTGGTCCCAATGCAGGTGGTAAGACCGTTACCATGAAAACGATCGGGTTAAATCAGATCATGTTGCAGAGTGGTTTATTGGTGCCGGTGCATCCCAATTCGCAAATGGGGATCTTCAAACAATTATTCATTCATATCGGCGATACACAAAGTATAGAATTTGAATTAAGCACTTATTCATCGCACCTGCTGCACATGAAATATTTTATTGAAACAGCAAACGGTAAAACATTATTTTTTATTGATGAATTAGGAAGTGGGAGTGATCCAAATCTGGGTGGTGCTTTTGCCGAAGTTATTCTGGAAGAACTTTGCCGCCGTCATTCCATTGGCATTGTTACAACACATTATCTGAATTTAAAAGTGATGGCTAGTCATACGCCCGGTATTATTAATGGTGCAATGGCTTTTGATGAAAAACATTTGCAACCCATGTATAAATTAATGGTGGGCAAACCCGGAAGTTCTTATACCTTCTCCATCGCAGAACGGATAGGATTGCCGCAGCCATTAATTAACCGTGCACGGAAATTAGTGGATGAAGAACATTTTAAATTAGATAAGCTTTTAAATAATACCGAACAAAACCTGCAGCAGATAGATAAAGAAAAAAAGGAATTGCAGCGACTGATGAAAGAAAATGAGCGGCTAAAAAAAGAGATGGAAACGGTACTTAACAGGGAACGCCACCGCCAACAGGTAGAGATACTAAAACAACAAAATCAAATATCAGAAGACCGGATTGCTTACCTGAAAGATATGGAACGCAAATTAAAGCAGGTTGTTCTGGATTGGCGCAAAGGCGATAATAAAACCGAAGTGATCAAACATCTGCAAGACCTGTTATTTAAAAAGAAAGAAGATAATGTTGTAAATAAATTAGCCAAAAAAGTCAACAGCAAATACAAGGAACTGAATCAAACCATTGCCGTTGGCAGTTTGGTAAAACTGAAAAAGAATTACCAGGTAGGCGAAGTAAAAGAAATACGCGGCAAAAGAGCCATTGTTCAAATAGGAATGCTACCCATGAATGTTGAGATAACTGATCTGATTGCTGTAGAAAAAATACCTGAGATAAATAAGCAGGATTAATTTTACATTTCCTCTGCATGCTTCAAAAACATTGTTGTTTTCATTTTAACTAAAAATTAATAACAATAGAGAATAAGGCGAATAAGCCATTCCCGCCTTTTTTACCATTTCTTTTGCTTTCTTTCATTTAATATTTGCCGCTTAATTAAGTCCGTATTGTATGAATTTTTCAAAAACGCAGAGAATATTACTGTTTGCATCGGGATTATGGTTTTTTGGCGAAGGATTGTTGGGACCTCTTTTTGCAGTGTTTACAGAAAAAATTGGCGGTAATATTTTAGATATCACATGGGCATGGTCCTTATATTTAATTGCTTCGGGATTATTATATTTTTTATTCGGCAGAATATTAAACAAATCAAAGTATAAAGAAGAAGCCATGGTGTTTGGCTATTTCCTCAATACCTTATTTACGTTCTGTTATATTTTTATTCACAACAGTAAACAGTTATTTCTTTTACAACTTGGTTTTGCAGTTGCCGAAGCCATCAGCACACCTATCTGGGATTCTTTATTTGCAAAAAATCTGGAAAACCCCGAAGATTCTTTTGGCTGGGGCGTTGCAGGCGGACAATCGCATTTAATTTCGGGCATTGCCATTGCGTTGGGTGGTTTAATTACTTATTATATTTCATTCAACACCTTATTCATTACCATGGGTATCATTCAGGCAATTGCTACAATTATTCAAGCCCGTCTTTTACTGATAAAAAAATAAAAACAAATCAGGTGTCTGTTTGATATTTTTTGTTACCGGCTTTTGAATTTCTCCAAAGGAGTCTTTTGGACAATTAAACCTTACCGGCGTCGCATCATGTACACTTTGTTCTTTATTTAACTGCTTATTTCGTTGGTTAAAAAATTATGCAACATTTATTAATTATAATTTGCTATTGCTGCCAGTCCATTTTGCAAAGAAAAAATTGTTAATGCCTGGCGGTTTCTTATGCTTAATTTTTTTGAGATCCGGTCGAAATAGGTTTGTATGGTTTTACTCTCGACAAACATTGTTGCAGCAATTTGTTCGTACGAAAGGGCTGTGGCATTTAGTATAATAAAAGTTCTTTCACGTTCGGTAAGCCCAAAATCATTTTCTATTCTTTCTTTTCGCTTGTTTAAAATAAAATATAATTGTTGTTCATCCGGTTCCATCCGTTTATCAATAAACATTTTGTTGTTGAGTACGGTTGTAATGGCTTCGTATAAAACATTTTCGGCCAATGCTTTCATTACAAATCCATCGGCTCCGCTTAATAATATGCTTTTTAAACTGTCCTCATCACTGAGATTAGAAAGCCCGATTAGTTTTACAGAAGGATAATGAATTTTTAAATAATAAGTTACCGCAACACCATCTATTACAGGCATATTAATATCAATTAAAACTATATCTGGTAATTGTTGCAGGGCGTTTATTTTAAGTATGAGGTCGTGGCCGTTTACAGCTTCAGCCACAACTTCAAATCCTTCCATATATTTAAAATAATCGGCAAACCTTTTTAGTGTAGGTTGGTGATCTTCCGCCAAAGCAATAGTAATCATGAGCAGGGTTTTATCTAAGATTCGAGACTATATTTAATTGGGGGGACTTGCAATATATAAAATATTTTAATACTTAGAAAGGAGAAAAATCCCGTAAGGTTTTAAACCCAAAATTGTAGTGGTATCACCACTTGTTACGCGTAAAATCTGCAATTAGTTTTACAAAAAAATATTATGTCTTATTTTCAAATAAAATTGCAAACAGCAAGTGATGGAAGTCCACCATTAGCATTTTCCAATTTTAAACCCATACAAATCATTTATATGAAAAAAACAATCTTATTAATTATTACTGCCAGTTTTATTTTCTGTAATGCCAATAGCCAAATAACTGAAGGCACCTGGATGGTTGGAGGTACCGGTCAAATATATTCATATAACCAAGATTTTTCAACCTCAACTTATTCGGTTCAATATAAGTATGTGAATATTGATATTTCTTCTTCAGTAGGTTTTTTTGTAGCTGACAAATTAGCTTTAGGGTTACGCCCCAATCTTACTTGGCTTAAAGGACATAGTGTAAGTTCTACTGGTGGTGTTGGAGGTCTAAGTACAGATACAAAAAGATATAGTATTGGACCTTTTGTAAGGTATTATCTTCTACAAGAAGAAAAGCCGTATAATATTTTAGTTGATGCGAGTTATTTATTTGGTAGCGCTGATTTCTTTCAACAGAGTAATGGCAAAATAAATACATTTTCAATTGCAGTTGGCCCGGAAATTTATTTTAATTCTTCAGTTGGCTTAGAATTTTTATTGGGCTATACTGCTAAGACAGAAGAAATACCAAATAATTATAAAGATGTTCGTAATGGGTTTCAGGTAAGTATTGGATTTCAATTTCATTTAGAAAAATAAAAAAAGATGAAAAAAATAGTATTTTACATTCTGTTAATATTTATTATTAACACAGCAAAATCTCAAAGTATTTCTCCACTCGAAAGTGCTCAATAT
>MLJW01000091.1_pt1 | contig 104448 bp, 101 predicted proteins | sample 888231 | NCBI WGS metagenome assembly MLJW01 (sample SAMN05788063, study PRJNA343431) | mine drainage metagenome | isolation source: sample collected from the inflow into an acid mine drainage treatment plant... | place: Germany: Lusatia, lignite mining district | reverse complement strand
CTTACCGAAAATCGACGGTGACCACCCGATTTTACGGGCGTGCCCGGTCATGACCCCTCCGGCCGCTACGCGGCCTTCAGCGTCATGACCGGGCTGTTGCTGTTACACCACTCGGTGGGACACGACCCGCGCGGTGTCGATCATCAGGCCGAAGCCGTTCTTCGCTTCGCGCGCCGACATGGTTTTCATGGCCGATTCCCGTGGCGATCCATTGCGCCATTTAGGGCAGTATGGCTCTTTTTCGCAACGGCAATCGGCGGTCATTTCGGAGGGGCCGGGCGTAGGGAGACGGATGGCAAGATAAAGGGCCGCGAGGTGCGGCCGGTTTCGGTTGTTTCGTTTCAATGCGTTACGAGGCAATTTCGCGAGGTGCGAAAAATCACCTAACATTGCCAAGACGGTGTTTATTGTTTTAAGTCAATCGCTTACCGCGATGTGCAATCCGCTATGCTGCGCTATGTTGCGCTATGTTGCGCACGCAAAAAATCGGGTGAATATGGGTGGACAACCGGATTGATGGCAGGATATATATTGGGCGTAAATGGGTGAGTTAACAGCATGGCGCTCAATACCTCCTCGCTACGGATCACGCCGGAAATCCTGTCGCTGATCGCCGAGATCGACGAGTTCAAGGGGGCCTGGCGGGCGATCGGTCGGATCGCGCCGGAGCGCCTATCCAGCCTGCGCCGCGTCGCCACCATCGAGAGCATCGGCTCCTCGACCCGCATCGAGGGCGCAAGGCTCAGCGACCGCGAGGTCGAGGCGCTGCTGGCCAACATCCGCATCGGCGCGTTCGCGACGCGCGACGAGCAGGAGGTCGCCGGCTACGCCGGTGCGATGGAGACGATCTTTCGCGCCTTTGACGCGATCCCGCTGACGGAAAATCATATTCGCCAGCTTCACCGCGACCTGCTGGTCCATTCGACTAAGGACGAGCGGCATCGCGGCGCCTACAAGACGCTTGCCAACCATGTCGAAGCCTTCGACGAGAACGGCAAGAGCCTTGGCGTGGTGTTCGAGACCGCCACGCCGTTCGACACGCCGCGCCGGATGGCCGAACTGGTCGAATGGACGGCCGGGAAGGAGAAGGACCGGAGCCTTCACCCGCTGCTGGTCATCGGGGTTTTTGTCGTGGTGTTCCTGGAGATTCACCCCTTCCAGGACGGCAATGGCCGGCTGTCGCGCATCCTGACGACGCTGATGCTGTTGCGGGCCGGCTACGCCTATGTTCCGTTCAGCTCGCTGGAAAGCGTGATCGAGCAAAACAAGGAGAGCTACTACCTGTCGCTCAGGCGAACCCAGGGCACGATCCGAACCGATGAGCCGGACTGGAATCCTTGGCTGGAATTCTTCCTGCGCGCCTTGCAGAGCCAGAAACAACGCCTGGAACGGAAGATGGAGCGCGAGCGGATCATGCTGGCCGCCATGCCGGAACTGTCGGTGCTGATCCTGGAACTGGCGCGCGAGCACGGCCGGGTTACGATGGCCGAGACCGTGAGGGTCAGCGGCGCCAGTCGCAACACGATCAAGGAACATTTGCGGACGCTTGTGGCGCAGGGTCACCTGACCTTGCACGGCGCCGGCCGGGGGGCGTGGTATGGTCTCGCCTGACCAGTTCACTCCAACCCGCGACGCCTCACTTTTCCGCGTTTGCGGCGCAGCGCGTTTTGGCAAGTTTTATCGCGCCAAAGCGCGCAGCGCGTTCTGGCGTAAAAATCGGCCATTCTTTTCAGCGCGCCATTCGGCGATTCTGCCACAATGGCCAGACCTCGCAAGGAACGCCCGCCGACCGCATCCGAGCAGCTTGAATCGTTGCTCGGCTATCCTTGGCCGTTTCCGGGCCGGCCGCCGAAGCACGACCTTTCGAGCTGGACCGTCAGCGACGACTGGCCCGAGCATATACCGGTCACGGACGCCGAGTTGGACGTATTCGAGGCGTGGTTTGGCGATCTTTTCGACGAAATGTTCGGGCCGTGCCGATGAAATGAGAAGGAGTCAGACGCCATGACCGTGCCCCAAGTTTCGAACGGGGTGCGCGCCGCCCTCTATCTGCGCGTCTCGACGGCGCGGCAGGCCGAGCATGACGTCTCCATCCCCGACCAGAAGCGCCAGGGCGAAGCCTGGTGCGCCTCGCGCGGCTACGAGCTGGTAGAAACCTTCATCGAAGCGGGCGCTTCCGCCACCAACGACCGCCGGCCGGAGTTCCAGCGCATGATCGAGGCGGGCACATCGAAGCCGGCGCCCTTCGATATTGTCGTGGTTCACAGCTTCTCGCGCTTCTTCCGCGACCACTTCGAGCTGGAGTTCTACGTCAGGAAGCTTGCCAAGAACGGCGTCAAGCTCGTCTCGATCACGCAGGAGATGGGCGACGACCCCATGCACGTCATGATGCGGCAGATCATGGCCCTGTTCGACGAATACCAGTCGAAGGAGAACGCCAAGCACGTGCTGCGGGCGATGAACGAGAACGCCCGCCAGGGCTTCTGGAACGGGGCGCTTCCGCCGATCGGCTATCGCATCGTCGCCGCCGAGCAGCGCGGGTCGAAGACCAAGAAGAAGCTGGAGATCGACCCGCTGCACGCCGACACCGTGCGGCTGATCTATCGGCTATTCCTCGAAGGCGATGGCGTGAAGGGACCGATGGGCGTCAAGGCCATCACCTGCCATCTCAACGAACGGCGCATCTTCACCCGCGATGGCGGGCGCTGGGGCCTCGCGCAAATCCACGCCATCCTGACCCGCACGACCTATATCGGCGAGCACCGTTTCAACACCCGTTCGCACAAGGACCGGGAGAAGAAGCCCGAGAACGAGGTGGCGATCATGGTCTGCCCGCCGCTCATCGACCGGGAAACCTTCGATGCCGTGCAGGCCCGGCTCAAGGCCCGCGATCCACGCATGACGCCGGCGCGCGTCACCAGCGGCCCGACCCTCCTTACCGGCATCTGCTTCTGCGCCAAATGCGGGGGCGCGATGACGCTCAGAACCGGCAAGGGCCACAGCGGCGGCATCTATCGCTATTACACCTGTTCGACCAAGGCCCGGCAGGGCAAGACGGGCTGCGAAGGCCGCTCGATCCCGATGGACCGGCTCGACCAACTGGTCGCGAACCACCTGGAAGACCGCCTGCTTCGACCAGAGCGGCTGGAAACCATCCTCGCCAGCGTCCTCGACCGCCGCCAGGAACGCACAGAGCGCCGTCGTGAGCATCTTGCCGAACTGCACAAGCGCATCGCCGAGACCGACCAGCGCCTCAATCGGCTATTCGACGCCATCGAGTCTGGCGTCGCCGATCTCGACGCCCCCGGCCTGAAAGAGCGCATAGCCGGCCTCAAGGCGATTCGGGAACAGGCCAGCATCGACGCCGAGCGCGCCCAGGCCGCGCTCGACCATGCCGGCAATCAGGCCGTCAGCCCCGATATGGTGAGAACCTTCGCCCGCACGGCCCGTCAGCGCATGAGGCTGCAAAGCGGCGGCTATCGCCGTGACCACCTTCGCGCCCTCGCCCAGCGCGTCGAGGTCGCGGATAAAGAGGTCCGCATCATGGGATCAAAATCCGAACTGCTACGCACTCTGGTCGCCGCCTCAGGCGGAAAATCCGGCGTAGCCGGAGTTCAGAGTTCTGTACTGAAATGGCGCACCCGACAGGATTCGAACCTGTGACCTCTGCCTTCGGAGGGCAGCGCTCTATCCAGCTGAGCTACGGGTGCAGCGCATGTCGATATGGTTCATATCGATGGAGAGCCACCGTATAGCGCAATCCGTTCGGGAAGGCAAAGGGTTAAGGCGCCGGCGTGCCGGTGGCCCCGCCCTCCCAGCAGCGCAGCAGCTCGGCCAGGGCCTGGCGGCCGATGGGTTTGGCGATGTAATCATCCATGCCGGCGGCCAGGCAGTCGGCGCGGTCGCCCGGCAGGGCGTTGGCGGTCATGGCGATGATGGGCAGGCGGCCCTTGGGCGGCGGCAGGGCGCGGATCTGGCGGGTGGCCTCCAGGCCGTCCACCTCGGGCATCTGCATGTCCATCAGCACCAGATCGTAATGGCCGGCCTGGACCATGCGCACCGCCTCGCGGCCGTCGCCCGCCACATCGGCCCGGTGGCCCAGCCGTTCCAGCAGGCCCACCGCCACCTCCTGATTGATGGCGTTGTCCTCGGCCACCAGAATGAAAAGGCCGTGGCGGGGCGGCGGCGGGGCGGCGGGGCGGGTCTCGGCGGCAGGCGCGGCGGCGGCGGGAGCCGGGCGGGCGCGGCAGCCGCGCAGGCACTCCAGCAAAGCGCGCTCGTGCACCGGTTTCAAAAGGGTAAGATTGCGGCAGCCCTCCGCCGCGGCCGGCAGCGCAGCGCCGCCGGTATCGGAGGTGGCCAGCACGAAGGCGATGCTGTTGGCGCGGGCATCGGCCCGCAGCAGCATGGCCAGATCCAGCCCCGACATGCGCGGCATGTGATGATCGCACAGCACCGCGTGAAGCGGATCATGGCCATCCAGGCCCTGACGCACCACTTCGATGGCCGACCAGGCATCGGGGGCTTCCGTCACCCGCGCCCCCCAGGCGGTCAGGCGGTGGCGGAACACCTCGCGGTTGATGGCGTTGTCATCCACCACCAGAACCGACATCCCCGCGAGGGCGCGGGACAGATCCTCGATCTCGCCCGCCGCCTCCAGGCAGCGCAGCGGCACGCTGAAATAAAAGGAACTGCCGCGGCCCTCTGTGCTTTCGAAGCCGATGGTGCCGTCCATCTGTTCCACCAGCCGCTTGCAGATGGCCAAACCCAGGCCGCTGCCGCCGAACTTGCGCGCCGTGCTGGCATCGGCCTGGGTGAACATGGTGAAAAGGCGGGGTTTGGCTTCGTCGGGAATCCCCACGCCGCTGTCCTTCACCGAGAAGAACAGGCGCTTGCGCCCATCCCCCTCGGGGCGGGCCGAGACCCGCAGCCGCACCTCGCCCCGTTCGGTGAATTTTATGGCGTTTCCGGCCAGGTTCAGCAGAATTTGCCGCAACCGCCCGCCATCGCCCAGATAATGACCGCGGGCCTCGGCTTCCACCTCGTAGGTCAGCGCCAGATCCTTCTCGGCGGCACGCGGCGCCAGGATGTCCACCACCCCCTCCACCAGGGTCAGGGCATCGAACGGGGTTTCCTCCATATCGAGGCGGCCTGCCTCCAGCTTGGAGATGTCGAGGATATCGTTGATCACCGTCAGCAGCGATTCCGCCGAAACCCGGATGGTGGTGGCGAAACGCCGCTGTTCATCGGAAAGCGGCGTATCCAGCAGCAGCCCCACCATGCCGGTAATGCCGTTCATCGGCGTGCGGATTTCGTGGCTCATGGTGGCCAGGAACTGCGATTTGGTGCGATGCGCCTTTTCCGCCGCCAGCTTTTCCGCCAGCAAGCCGCGCTGAACCACGTTCTGGCGCAGATAGGCCACCAGAACCATGGCCAGCAGGGCCCCCAGAAACGGCACCAGCCACACCTCGCCCGACAGCGTGATCGGGGTGGCGCGGTAGGCCACCACATCCCAGGGCCGTCCCGCCACCATCAGGGTTTTCGCCACCCGCAGGGTGGGCGGCAGGTCGGCCAGACTGTCGAACGGAGCGCCCTTGGGATAAAGCAGACGCGCCCCCGCCGCAGCGCCGTGATCGAAGATGGCCAGCCGCAATTGCCGATCGGGCTTCAGCCGGGCCTGACGCCCCACCTTCTCGACAATATCCCCCAGGCGGAACACCCCCAGGGTAAAGCCGCGCAAAGCCTGGCGGCGCGCCGCCGCCGTGGCCAGAGCGGCCCCGTTCTGGTAGACCGGACGGAACACCAGGAAGCCATACTGATCGCCGGTTTCCTGCACCAGGGTCACCCGGGCGGTGGCCAGCAGCTGGCCGCTGGCGGCCGCCCCTTCCAGGGCGGCGCGGCGGGTGGGATTGCTGGCCAGATCGAAGCCCAGGGCCTTTTCGTTGCCCTTGTAGGGTTCGACGTAATAAACGGGATAATATACCGGGCGCGCTCCGGTGATCGCCATGCCGGCGGGGCCGTGCTCGGTGAAGGCGAACGCCGCGAAGCCATCGCGCCGCGCCGCCGCTTCCACCGCCGGCCGCTGCGCCAGGGAAACCCGGGGAATCCATTCCAGGGCCTGAATGGCCGGGTTGCGGGCCAGGATCGGATCCACCAGACGGGCGAACTCGCCGCGCTGCAGCGTGCGCGAGGCATCGAAAAAGGCGCTGACGGCAACCAGATTATCGATGGTCAGGGTAATGTTGGTTTCAACGGTATCCAGCCGCTCTTCCGCCGCCCGCTCGAAAATGGCCTGTTCCTTCTGCACGGCCATATCGCGCATGAAGAAAAACAAAGCGGTAAAGACCAGGCCGCCCAAAAGGGCAAGCCCCACCAGAAGAACGCCTTGCCGCCATCCGCGCAGTGCTGCCATTCCTTGTACCCACGGCTTGATCCCCGCTTCGCCCGGCCCCATTCTTGGCGAGAAGCGCCGCCATGGAAAGCGGAAGTTTGCGCGGATGTGGCAATCTTTAAAATTACATTGAGTCCGGCCGGATCAGACCAGCCGCACCCCCGCCACCACCAGCGCCGCCGCCAGGGTCAGGCGCAGCACCAGTTCGGGCACGCGGGCGGCCAGAACGCTGCCGATGATCACGCCGGGAATGGAGCCCATCAGCAACGACAGCAGCAGATGCCAATCCACCCCGCCCAGCAGCCAATGCCCCATGCCGGCCGCCAGGGTTAACGGCACGGCGTGGGCGATGTCGGTACCGATGATGCGGGGCGGCGGCAGATCGGGATAGAGCAGCATCAGAATGGTCACGCCCAGGGCGCCGGCCCCCACCGAGGTCAGGGTGACCAGACTGCCCAGCACCAAACCGGTCAGCACCGTCAGCAGCAGGCGCAGCCGGGACGGCACCGGGCGGGCATGCGCGCGGGCAAACCGCAAAAGATAGGGCCGCCCCACCATGGAAACGGCGGTCAGCACCAGAATCACCCCCAGGATCATCGAGACCAGCCCCTGGCCGTGATGGCGTTCCAGCCCCAGGCTTTTCATCGCCCACAGCGTGGCCATGGTGGCCGGCACGCTGCCCGAGGCCAGCAGCCCCACCACCGGCCAGGCCACCCGCTTGCCGCTGGAATGCACGGCGGTGCCGCACAGCTTGGTGGCCGAACCGTAGAGCAGATCGGTGCCCACCGCCGTAACCGGCGGTATGCCGAACAACAGAATCAGCAGCGGCGTCATCAGCGAGCCGCCGCCAACGCCGGTCATGCCCACCAGCAGCCCCACGAAGGCTCCGGCCAGGCTATGAAGCAGACTGCTCTGGGAGAATATATCCAAGGAACCGCGTCCTCCCGGTTTGCGCCATCGGTCGTGCAAGACTGTAGCGGCATTCCGCCGGATCGGCCAACCTCAATCTTCCCAATTTTATTTCGTTATAAAAACAAAGCCCGGAAAAGGCGGCGTTATTTGAGATGCGAGATCGCCACCCCGGTGCCCACCACGGCCAGCGCCCCGGCGGCGATCTTGCCGGGGGGATATTTGTCCGACACCATATCCCCCACGGGGGCATTGCGCAGCGCCGCCATGCTGTCTTGGCGGTTGTAGCAATACATGATCCGCGCGGCATAGGCGGTGATCCAGTCGTCCACACGCCCGCTCTGGTCGCCCCCGCTCAGGTCGTCCTTGGATTTTTGCGGTTTGGCGTTGGCCGGGCGAGCCTTGCTCTCGGCGGCGGCATCCAGCAGATTTTGCATGCCCAGCACCCCGGCGCGCGGCGGCTGGCTGCTCAGGAAGGTGATCTTGTCGTGAAAAAATTCGGCATGACGGGTGCACACCGGATCTTTCAGCCCCTGGCAATCGGCCAGCAGTTCGCCCCAGGCCTGGGGTAAAATCGGCCAGTAATAAACCGAAGCCAAGGCGAAGGAGCGGGCACGGGCCAGATCACCGCCGGCGCGGGCCGCCTTGGCCGCGGCCAGATCGCGCCGGCCCCGCGCCGCGTCGAACGCCATGGACGGATTGGGGGCCGGAATGATCTCCACCGTGGGATTCGGCGGCACCGGCTTCGAGGAACAGCCCCCCAGCAACACCGCGCATCCCATTCCCGCCGCAAGCACCCGCAACCGCCGCATGGCCTCTTCCTTCTCAGCCTTGACCGGCTGATGCTATCATGCGCGCCCCGCCGGGAGACAGCCGCCAGATGACACCGTCTCAGATCGATCAGTTTTATGCCCGCCTTGCCGCCCTGAATCCAGAGCCGAAAAGCGAACTGGCCTACCATAATGCCTTCACCCTGCTGGTGGCGGTGGTCCTTTCGGCCCAGGCCACCGACAAAGGCGTCAACAAGGCCACCCTGGCCCTGTTCCGGCTGGCCGACACCCCGCAGGCGATGCTGGCCCTGGGCGAAGACGGCCTGAAGGCGCATATCAAAACCATCGGCCTGTTCAACACCAAGGCCAGGAATATCATTTCACTTTGCCAACAATTGCTCGAACGGCATGGCGGCCAGGTGCCCGCCACCCGGGAGGCCCTGGAAGCCCTGCCCGGCGTGGGGCGGAAAACCGCCAATGTGGTGCTGAATATCGCCTTCGGCCAGCCCACCATCGCCGTCGATACGCATATCTTCCGGGTTGCCAACCGCACCGGGCTGGCGCCGGGCAAAACCCCGCTGGCCGTAGAGGAAACGCTGGAGCGGATCACCCCCGGGCGCTGGAAACCGCATGCCCATCACTGGCTGATCCTGCATGGCCGTTACCGCTGCAAGGCCCGCCTGCCCGCCTGCCCCGGCTGTCCGGTGGCCGATCTATGCGCCTTTGCCGATAAAACCGCCTGATCAATAGGCTTCGAAGGTACGGATATCCACGGCGCCATCCCAGGGATGGCCCAAAGCCCGCGCGGTGGCGATGTGAATGGCCCGCTTGGCCGCCTCGCTGCCGCCATAGGGCTCCTTCAGGCGCGCATAGCCGGTGGCCGGCAGGGTTTCCTGCACGGCATGGCGGACAATGCTGCTTTTCATGCCGTCCAGTTCCTTGCCGAGAACGGGATCGCCGACCGTCAGATAGGCATCGATGCGGATATGCCGCCAGCCGCCATTGCCGTCGTTGCGGGGCAGCGCCAGTTCCATGGTGGGCAGCGTGACGATCAACGGATTTTTCTGTTCCTCGACATGGCTGGTGCCGCCCAGGCGGATTTCCCGTGCCGCCGCCCGGTCCGCCGGCACCAGTCCCGCCAGCGCCAGCATCGCCGCGCACAGCCACACACCCCAACGCGCAGAACGGCAATAAAGACGCGGCATAGTCTTAAGCTCTTGTCTTACAACGAAAATAGGACTTTATCCTGTTTTTTTGGGGCTGACAACAGCCGCTCCTTGGATTAGCCTTGCAGTGGGATGAAAGACTATTGAATCAGGGACTTAATTGATCAAATTCTTATCGCGGGGACCATTATGATTGCTCGAAAAACTCTGCTGATCGGCCTGGGCCTGTCGCTTCTGGCCACATCACCGGTTCTGGCCGGGGAGAAACGCGGCCGCAGCAACGGGCCCAGCAACGAAATCAGCGCCACGGTGCCCGCCAACTATATTCAATTACCGCGCATGCGCCTGACCGTGGCCGAGGACAGCACCCAGCAATACCGCGAACTGGAGCTGCAGGCCTGGATCACCGCCAAAACGCCGGAAGAAACCGCCCTGCTGTCGAGCAACAAGAAAAAGATCGCCGCCGCCGTGAAGGAGGACTTCCTGGCCTACCGCTGGGAGGCCTTCAGCCAGCCCGATACCGGCATGGAGATCGCCAAGCAGGTGGTGAGCCATGCCGTGCAGCGGGCCGTGGGCGTAACCCCCAGCGAAGTGATCATGCGGGAATTGATCTTACACTAAGACCGGCCAACCCTTGAAGTGACGGGTTGGCCGGTATCCAGCGAGCCTTGAGCGAGCGGCCAAGGCGGCGGATGCCGCCGCCCGGCGAGGGACGATACAACCGGGCAATGCATTGGCCGGTTGGTAGGACAGGATGCGGCAAAGCCCCGGTGATCCGCTGTCAGTGGCGGATCACCGCCACCGGCTCGTTCTGGTGATAGATGGGCCAGTTTCCGGCGGAAATGGCATCGAGCGAAGGGGCATCCTGGCCCAGGCGGTTGCGGTAGGTCCAGAAATTGGTCATCACCCGCTGCACGAAGGTGCGGGTTTCGCGCACCGGAATGCTTTCCATGAACAGCAGGGCATCATTATCGTTGTGCATGGCCTGCAGCCAGCGCGCCACATTGCCCGGCCCGCTGTTGTAGGCGGCGGCCATCAGCAGCAGATTGCCCTTGACCATATTATCCTGCAGCAGCCGCAGCACATAACGCTGCCCCACATCCAGATTGACCGCCGGATTGGTCAAACGGCCATGATGCCCCATGGCGCGGGCGGTGCGCGGCATCAACTGCATCAGGCCGATGGCCCCCGAGGGGCTGCGGGCGGACGGGTTGAGCGAGGATTCCTGGCGGGCGATGGCCAGAACCAGGGCCCGGTCCACTGCCCAGCCGCTAAGCGGCTGCCAGTTGGGCACCGGATAGGAGCTGCTGTCGTGCAGACGGCCATCGGCGGCGGCCACCACGCCGCTGAGGTTGACGGTAAGGTCGGGCATATCGGCGGTCACGGCCAGCGACAGCAGGCTTTGCGCCAGGGCCGGGCTGGCATTGGCCGACAGCAGCCGCAGTTCGTCCTCGGCATCGTCCTTGCGGCCCACCTGCAGCAGCGCCAGGGCGCGGCGGGTGGAGGGCGTGTGCGACAGGGTATTGGCGTCGAGATCGGTGAAGGGCCGGGTTTCCCACGAGGACTCGACCGTCTGCCCCAGGGCGCGGCGGCTGAGCAGGCCATAGAAGGTGTGCGGCTCGGCGGCGGCCTGCAGTAGCCAGTGATTGACCACTTCGGGATGATGGGCGGCCAGATTGGCGCGCGAAGCCCAGAAAGCCCCGGCGGCGCGTAGATCGGCGGTCACATGCTCGGAATTGGCCACCGCCTCGAAATGGCGGACCGATTCGGCATGATGGCCGCTGCGCCACAGGGCCAGACCGGCCACCCAGTGGGCCTCGGGCAGCAGGTCGCCGGAACGGTCGGCGGCATCCTCGGCCCAGCGCAGGGCCTCCTGATCGCGGCCATCGGCGAACAGGGCCTGGGCCAGCGCGGTTTTCATCTCGTCGTAGTCGATCTTGTCGAAGATCCGCACCAGACGCTCACCGTTCAGGGCGGCCACCGCGCCGTCGATATCGTCGTTGCGCAGATAATCGCGGAAACGTTCCTTGGCGGCATCCAGCCGCCGCCGGTCGGCGGACGCCAGGGAGCGCACCGATTCATAGGCGAAATCGCCGGCCACGGCATCGGAATCGGCACTGCTCACCTGCGCCACGTCCTCGCTGCGGAACGGCGCCGGAATCTGCCGCGCCTCGTCGGCGAAGCGGTGCCGGGCCAGACGGTAGACGGCCGGAGCCGCCGCCTCGTCGCCAAAACGGCTCATCCAGTCCTGCAATTGCGCGAAGGTGGGCTTGTAGCCGGAAGACAGATACCGCTGGGCCAGCAGCGGCCCCATCAGCGCGCCGTCGCGCAGGCGGGCGATCAGGGCATCGGCGTAACCCCAGCGGCCCTTGTCCTGGGCCTGGAAGGCGGCGCGGTAGAGCTGTTCGTCGCCTTCCGACAACACGGCGGGAATATTGGCCTGGCGCCCCAGCTTGCCGGCATCGCCGGTGATGGCGGCCAGCATGCTGTCGGCTTCCGCCTCGGCGGGCGACTTCTGACCGGCCTGTGCGGGCAGCACGGCGGCGGTCATCGTCAGCGCCAGTAACGCCGAGAACAGCGTAGCCTTCAGCATGAACTCCCCTCTGCCGTGATCGCATTCACCGATTGATCATTCGACTTTATAAATGCGAGAGCCGTCCCTGGCAAGCAAAACAGACCATATCCATGAAATTTTTGTGGGAATAAATCGCCTGGCGCGGCCTATCCCACGGACTCCAAACGTTTTCTTACCGCCCGGAAATCCTGCCAGCTTTCCCGCTTATGGATCGGCGTGCGCAGAAGATAGGCCGGATGGAAAGTGGCCATGGCCGGAATCGGCCGGGGCAGGCCACCGGCGTGATAGTCCATCCAGTGCCCGCGCAGGCGGGTGATCCCCTCCACCCGCGCCAGCAGGGCATTGGCCGGAGCGCCGCCCAGAAACACCAGCAGCGCCGGATCCACCAGGGCGATATGGCGCTGGATGAAAGGCAGGCAGAGAGCGATCTCGGCCGGTTCCGGCTTGCGGTTGCCGGGGGGGCGCCACGGCACCACGTTGGTGATGTAGACATCGTTGCGGTCGAGCCCGATGGAGGCCAGCATGCGGTCCAGCAATTGGCCGCTGACCCCGACGAACGGCAGGCCCTGGCGGTCTTCATCGGCGCCGGGGGCCTCGCCGATCAGCATCAGACGGGCCTCGGGATTACCGTCGGCGAACACGGTGCGCTGGCAGGTTTTTTTCAGGGCGCAGCCGTCGAACGCCTCCATGGCGGCACGCAAGGCCGCCAGGGTGGTGGCGGCGGCGGCCAGCTGGCTGGCTCCCTGGCGGACCTCCGGCATGGCGGCGGGCGGCGACGCGGCCGAAGGCGCGCTGGACGACGCGGCCGAAGGCGCGCTGGACGGCGCGGCGGCGGGCGGCCTGTCGGGGCGCAGCGGCGCCGCAGCCGGCAGCCGCGACTGGGCATAACGGTCCACCGGCGCCTCGCCGATGGTTTCGTCCACCCCGGCCTCGAGGTACCAGCGCAACAAATGCTGGGGCGACATATCGAAGGTCATGCCGATGCTGCTTCCATCCTGTACGGGCCGCCTGCGCCTCCCGCCCCGGACAGTAGAAGATCGCACCGCCCTTGTCATCCGTCTCCCTGTTTGTGCCGGACGGGCGGGCGGCTTTGGGCCAGCGCCTTGGGGTGCGGTGCACCAGGGTCATCGGATGAACGCGCGGATGTTGTTTTTACATCATACCGTCTTCGCCGCGATGGCGCGGCGTTCGCGCGCAAGCCAAGCTGGCGGTACGCCAGCGCCCGGCGATTGAGGGACGCCCATCAAACAGGGCGATCGGCTTCACCCGATTGCCCTGTGCGGTGCACAGATGGCCGTCGATACCCGGCGCGAGACATGGTATAGAGAACGGCTCAATTGGTCGTCAGAACCAAGGCTGCAGGGGGCAAAACCAGAGTCTCAGGGTTCGGAAGAGGGTCCAAATGGAACGGGAATCGATGGAATTTGATGTGGTCGTCGTGGGCGGCGGGCCGGCGGGCCTGGCGGCGGCGATCAGGCTGCGGCAGCTGGCCCTGGCCAGCGAACGCGATCTTTCGGTGTGCGTGATCGAAAAAGGATCGGAACTGGGGGCGCACACCCTGTCGGGCGCGGTGATTGAAACCCGCGCCCTCGACGAGCTGATCCCCGACTGGAAGGCCAAGGGCGCGCCCCTGCATACCCCGGCCACCAGCGATCATTTCGTCTATCTGACCGAAAGCAAGGCCATCCGCCTGCCGGCGCCGCCGCAGATGAACAACCACGGCAATTATATCGTCAGCCTGGGCAATGTGGTGCGCTGGCTGGGCCAGCAGGCCGAGGAACTGGGCGTGGAGGTTTATCCCGGCTTTGCCGCCGCCGAGGTGCTGTACGACGAGCAGGGCGCGGTGCGCGGCGTGGCCACCGGCGATATGGGCGTGGGCCGCGACGGCCAGCCCACCGGCAATTACACCCCCGGCATGGAGCTTCTGGCCCGCCAGACCCTTTTTGCCGAAGGCTGCCGCGGCTCGCTGACCAAAACCCTGTTCGAGCGTTTCGACCTGCGCCAGGGCGCCGATCCGCAGACCTACGGCATCGGCATCAAGGAGCTGTGGGAAATCGATCCGGCCAAGCATAAGCCCGGCACCATCATGCACACCATCGGCTGGCCGCTGGACAGCAAAACCTACGGCGGCTCGTTCCTTTACCACCTGGAAAACAATCAGGTGGCGGTGGGCTTCGTGGTGGGGCTGGATTATCAGAACCCGCATCTGTCGCCGTTCGAGGAATTCCAGCGCTTCAAAACCCATCCGGCCATCCGCCCCACCTTCGAGGGCGGCCGGCGCATCGCCTACGGCGCCCGCGCCCTGTCGGAAGGCGGCCTGCAGTCGCTGCCCAGGCTCACCTTCCCCGGCGGCCTGCTGATCGGCGATACCGCCGGCTTCCTGAATGTGCCCAAGATCAAGGGCACCCATACCGCCATGAAATCGGGCATGATGGCCGCCGAGGCGGTGTACGAGGTGCTGACGGTGGAAGAGGGCGGCCCCTTCGAGGTGGGCTCGTACCAGGACAAGGTGAAGGAATCGTGGGTGTGGAGCGAGCTTTACAAGGCCCGCAACATCCGCCCGTCGTTCCACAAGGGCCTGTGGGCCGGCATCGCCTACTCCGCCATCGACACCTACCTGTTCCGCGGCCACGCCCCCTGGACCTTCCACCACCACCCGGACCACAGCGCGCTGGGCAAGGCGGCGGATTTCCCCAAGATCGCCTACCCCAAGCCCGACGGCAAAATCAGCTTCGACCGGCTGTCCTCGGTGTTCATCTCCAACACCAATCACGAGGAAAACCAGCCCATTCATCTGCAGCTGAAGGACACCGACGTGCCCTTGTCGGTCAATCTGGCTTTGTACGATGCCCCCGAACAGCGCTATTGTCCGGCGGGCGTTTACGAAATCATGACCGACGACGCCGGAACGCCGCGTTTGCAGATCAATGCCCAGAACTGTCTGCATTGCAAAACCTGCGACATCAAGGACCCCACGCAAAACATCAATTGGGTGGTGCCCGAGGGTAGCGGCGGACCGAATTATCCCAATATGTAATCGGGTCATCCCCGGTTTTTTGGGGGTCGTTCCTAGTCTCGTGGAGTGTGGTGGATATGCAAGGATTGGCGGCTGGCGGAACAACCCTGCGGCAGCGCCTGTGCGCCCTGGCCCTGGCGGCGGCACTGCCCGTTGCCCTGGCCTCTTGTAGCAGCGGGCTGAACGGCATGAGTTACCGGCTGGGCCAACCCCTTGCCAACCAGGGCGATTCTCCGGCCGGGGCTTTCCTGGCCGGACGCTTCGCCCAAAGCCAGAACGACCCCACGGTGGCGGCGCATTATCTGCTGGAAGCGCTGGCCGCCGATCCGGAAAACGTGGAACTGCTGCAGCGTAGCCTGCAGGCCCTGGCCGACGACGGCAAACTGGCCGAGGCCGAAACCGTGGCCCGGCAGTTGCTGCGCTTCGATCCCGATGCCGCCCTGGCCGCCCTGCTGGTGGCCGAACAGGACGCCCGCGACGGCCATTGGAGCGAAGCCCGCGATCAGGTGGCCAAGCTGCCGCGCCGCGGCCTGAACGCGGTGATGGTGCCCTTGATCACCGCCTGGTCCTATATGGGCGAGGACCGGGTGGACGAGGCCCTGGCCGCCCTGGAGCCCTTGCGCCGCTCGGCCGCCTATGAGCCCCTGCGCCTGTTCCATTCGGCCCTGATCAACGATCTGGCCGACCGCCGCGCCGCCGCCAGCCGCGATTATCAGGCGCTGTCGGGCAATACCATGCGTCTGGCCCTGCGCAGCGTCGAGGCCGCCACCGCCTTCTACCGCCGCACCGGACAGGCCGACAAGGCCCAGGATCTTTTGCGCCGCTACGCCCTGGATCATCCGGAAACCGCGGCCATTCTTTCGGATACGCAACGCGGTCGCGTGGTGAACAGCGCCAAGGCCGGCCTGGCCGAGGCCTATTTCAGCGGCGCCGTCACCCTGCGCCAGAGCGAGGCCAATGATCTGGCCCTGATCTTCGGCCATATGGCCCTGGCCCTGCAGCCCGATCTGCCCAGCTGCCAGGCCATGGTGGCCGATCTTTTGCAGGATATGGGCCGCCTGGGCGAGGCCAATGCCATCTTCGCCAAGATCCAGCCCACGGCCGCCGCCTATCCCACGGCGCGGCTGCGCATCGCCCTCAATCTCGACAGCATGGGCGATACCGATGGCGCCGTGGCCGAACTGAAGCGGCTGGCGCAAATCCCCGCCGTGAAGCTGGATGCCCTCTCCACCCTGGGCGACATCCTGCGCAGCCACCACCGCTGGATCGAGGCGGCCTCGGCCTACAGCCAGGCCATCGCCCTGTTCCCCGCGCCGGAACGCAACCAGTGGAGCTTTTATTATTCGCGCGGCATCGCCTATGAGCGGGCCGGCCAATGGCCCCTGGCCGAGGCCGACCTTCTGAAGGCCCTCGATCTGATGCCCGACGAGCCGCATGTGCTGAACTATCTGGGCTACAGCTGGATCGACAAGGGCATGCATCTGGAACGGGCCCAGCGCATGATCGAAAAGGCGGTGGAACAGCTGCCCAACGACGGCGATATCGTCGACAGCCTGGGCTGGGCCTACTACCGCACCGGCCATTACGCCAAGGCGGTGGCCACCCTGCAAAAGGCGGTGGAACTGCATCCCGAGGAAGCCACCATCAACCACCATCTGGGCGATGCCCTGTGGGCCACCGGCCGCCACGAGGAAGCCCGCTACCAGTGGCAGCGGGCCCTGGTCTTCAAGCCCGACGCCGACGAAAAGGCGGTGCTGGAGCAGGAACTGGCCCACGGCGGCACCCTTCCGGCCCCGCTCAAGGCCGGCAAGACGGATGACTGAAACGGTTTGGCCGGCCCGGGCCAAGGTCAATCTTTACCTGCATGTGGTGGGCCGGCGGGCCGACGGCTATCACCTGCTGGACAGTCTGGCGGTGTTTCCCGATATCGGCGACAGCCTGACCGTCCGCCCGGCCGCTGACCTGACCCTGGCCCTGGCCGGCCCCGCCGCCGCCGCCCTGGCCGCCGAACCCGACAATCTGGTGCTGCGGGCGGCCCGCGCCCTGGCCGCCACCGCCGGCATCGCCCCCGGCGCCGCCCTGTCCCTGTGCAAACGCCTGCCGGTGGCATCGGGCATCGGCGGCGGCTCGGCCGATGCCGCCGCCGCCCTCAACGCCCTCACCGCGCTATGGGGCCTCGCCCGCTCCGAGGCCGACCTCGCCGCCCTCGGCCTCGGCCTGGGCGCCGATGTGCCGGTGTGCCTGCGCAGCCGTCCCACGCAGATGGCCGGTATCGGCGAGATCCTGACCCCCGCCCCGGCCCTGCCGCCGGGCTGGATGCTGCTGGTCAACCCCGGCATCGCCGTGGCCACGCCGCCGGTCTTCAAGGCCCGCAGCGGCCCGTTCTCGCCCGCCGCCCCCCTGACCGCCGCTCCCGCCGATGCCCCGGCCCTGGCCGCCGCCTTGCGCGCCCGCCGCAACGATCTGGCCGAGGCCGCCATCAGCCTGGCCCCGCCCATCGCCACCGTGCTGGCCGCCCTCGACGCCCAGCCCGGCTGCCTGCTGGCGCGCATGTCGGGCAGCGGCGCCACCTGCTTCGGCCTGTTCGCCCGCGAAGCCGAGGCCCGGGCCGCCTGCCGGGCCCTGCGCCGCGCCGAGCCCGGCTGGTGGACCAAGGCCGGCGCCTTCTAGGGAGGTTGTCTATGGAGCCGGCGCAGCCGGTGACTAGCCCGCCCTCGGTCGCCGGAGCGTTGCCGGAGCGACAGCGGAGGCATAAGTGAGGACAGCCAAGGAGCCGGCACGGCGACGCCCGGCGCCTGAGGGAGGTTGTCTATGGAGCCGGCGCAGCCGGTGACTAGCCCGCTGAGGGCGCCGGAGCGTTGCCGGAGCGACAGCGCAGGCATAAGTGAGGACAGCCAAGGAGCCGGCACGGCGACGCCCGGCGCCTGAGGGACATATAAAAAGCCGGGGGAGCGCACATGCGATCCCCCGGCGGCGCCTTCTGAGGCGCCTTGCATCCGGCCCCGTCCTGCTTTATGGTGCGCATCCTTCCCCGTTGGGGCGTAGCCAAGCGGTAAGGCAGCGGTTTTTGGTACCGCCATTCGCAGGTTCGATCCCTGCCGCCCCAGCCATCTCTCCTTATCCTATTTCAACGGCAGATAGATATCGGTCAGCAGATCCTGCTCCGGCGTATCGAATTTCAGGTTGAGATAGTGGAAATACAGCGGAAAATCGCGCAATTCCTCGCCGCTGGCGGGCAGCCAGTCGCGGAACAGCGGATAAATGCTGTGCGGCAGGCTTTCATGCGGGCCGCGATGCCGCAGCACGGCGCAACGGCCGCCGGGAATGGTTTTCGTGATCACCCCGTGCGCATTGGCCGGCACCGGCGCGGCGATGCTGCCGCAAAGATCGAAGCGGAACTGATCGGGCGGTACCGTTTCGGGATCGTCGTAGGCGATGCCGTAGGTGGCGCTGGCCGCCACCGGCGACAGGCCGCTGGCCTTGCGCCAGGCGATGAAGCGCAGGGCGCTGTCGTTCACCAGGGCCGGCGGGCCGCGATGCTCCAGAACCGCCACCAGAACCGGCGCGGTGGTTACAAGCGTGACATCCATGGGATCCATCCTTTTATGCGTCTGTACGGCGAAGTGGAAGCACGCCCCCCAGGCCATCCAATCGGGATGGCGGCGGAAGGCCGTCGGCGTTTGGCCGAAAGCCTGGCGGAAGGCGCGGGAGAAAACGGCGGGTCCATCGAATCCGGCTTCCAGCGCGATATCGATGATGCGGGCCCGCGGTTCGGCCAGAAGGCGGAACGAAGCGCGTTTCAGCCGCATCAACAGGATATAGCGCCCCACCGTCAGCCCCATATATTTGGAAAACTGCCGGTGAAAATGGAATTTCGAGAAATGCGCCACCGCGCTTAAGCCTTCAAGATCGAGAGGCTGGTCGAGGTGATGATCGATATAGGCCAGCACGCGGTGAAACCGCCGCGCATAGGCCTGGCCGGGATCCTTGTCCATATCCGTTCTCCTGGCCCGCAGTGTGGCGCAGGCCAGGCCCGCCGTCTTGACCAGGATTGCTCTGTTGGCGGCCTGATGCGTATCTTTACCCTAAGGGCACAGGGAAAACGCCATGGCCGAGATCATCCACCTGAAGGCGGTGCGCTATCGGCGGCGATGGCCGGCAGCCCCCAGGAGGAGGCCGCGTTCTACGACAGCACCTACGGCCTGCTGCTGCTGGCCGACAAAACGCCGCCAACCGGGCCGGAAAGCGGCCAGAAAAAAGATTAAGCGGCGCCACGGCCCAGACGGGCGAGATGCGCCAGAAGCCCGGCCATCGCCAGCCCCGCCGCCGCCAGGGCGGCCAGCGGCCAGCGGCCGGCGGCCACGGCCAGGGCGATCAGCAGCATGTTCACCGCCAGAATGCGCAGCACCACGCCGCTGTGCGACACCCCACCCCGCACCGCCCGCTGATAAAAATGCTGGCGGTGCGCCTGCCACAGTTTCTCGCCGCGCGCCGCCCGGCGCAGCAGGGTGAGGGTGGCATCGGCCAGATAATAAAGCGGCAGGATCAGCCCGGCGGCCAGATGGCCGTGCCCGGCCAGATCCAGCAGCAGCCAGCCCAGCAGATAGCCCAGGGGCACGCTGCCGGAATCGCCCAGGAACAGCTTGGCCGGATGCCAGTTCCACACCAGAAAACCCAGGGCGGCGGCCAGCAGCGCCAGGGACGGCAGCACCGCCTGCGGACGGCCATCCAGCCAGGCCAGCAGCGCCAGCCCGGCCGCCACCGAGGCCGCCTCGGCCCCGGTGATGCCGTCGATGCCATCCATGAAATTGGTCAGATTGACGAACCACACATAACCCAGCAGCGCCACCAGGCGATCAGCCCACCAGGGCAGCAGGCCCTGCAGGATCAGCGCCTGATGCGGCAGCGCCGCCAAGCCTAGGGCACAGGCCAGAAAATGCACGGCGAAGCGCGGCGCCGCCGGCAGGGAGAAGCGGTCGTCGGCCCAGGAAAGGCCCAGCAGCGCCGCCGCCCCCGCCACCACCCACGGGGTGCCGGGCAACGCCAGACCGACGGCGGCCAGCACCAGCCAGGCCACAAGGCAGACCGGCGTCACCGCCAGGCCGCCGCCACGCGGCGTCGGCAGGCTATGGCTGGAACGTTCGTTGGGCAGATCCAGGATCTGTTTGCGGCGCAGCCAGCCCAAAACCCAGCGCACCATGCCCACGCTCAGCAGGAAAACCGCCAGAACGGTGGCAAGCGCGGGCATCACAGCGGCAACGGCTCGACAACAATCCCGCCCTGCCAGGGCAGATTGCGGCGGGCGGCGAAGGTAATGGCGTTGGCGGCGCTGCATTCGCCCCACGCCGTCCACACCTTGCCGGGTTGCAGCACCGCCGGCACCTCGGCGCTGACCTTGAGGCGGAACGTGGGCGCGGTCAGAATGGCCGCCCCGTCTTCCACCGTCACATGCAGTTCGGTGATCAGACGGCGGGCCACCCGCACCCGGCCGGTGCCGTTCACCACATCGTGGATGCGCAGAACCGAACCCTCCACCCGCCAGCGCCGCTGCACCTCGTTATGGCCCAGGCAGTGGGAATAGCCTTCGAAAACGCACGAAACCCCATCATATTCGGCCTGTAACAGCGGCGGCTTGCCGCCGGCATCGCGGCGGAAGGCCTCGCTGTAAACGGCACGGTTGCGGGGATAGGGATCTATATCGTTCAGCGTCAGTCCGCCATGCGCCGCCGCCGAGCGATAGGCCCGGCCCTCGGCCCCCTCGGCGCCGTTGCCCGGATCGATAAAAACCGGTACGCTTTCGTAATGAAGTGTGCAGCTGCCCAGATCGGCATGGCCATAGCCCTTGACCGGCGACCAGCCGCTGGGAAAGGCGTGCCAAAGCCCGCTCCACGGCCCCACTGTCTGGCGCAGCCAGCCATCGGCCCGCAGCGCTTCCAGATCGTTCTGGCGGCACTGGCCGCGCAACGCCAGCACGGCGGCGCGGTCGGCCTCGGGCAGTTGCCCCAGCCAGCCCAGCGCGGCGGGGGCATCGGGCAGCAGCCCCAGCGAGAAGGCCGGCGGGAAATCGGCGGCCAGATCGCCCACCCAGGGCAGCTGGCCGTTGATGCACAAGGCGGAAACGGGCGCCAGCAGACGGCGGACCAGGCTTTCCAGTCCGGCGGCGGCGGCATGGCCCAGACGGCGGGCCTCCAGCCACACGCCGAGATAATCCTGCACCGCCAGCAGATGATGATGGGTGGCGCCCTGGCTGATGATGCCGGAGCTGCCGAACTGGCGCCGCGCCTCCTCGGCCAGCAGGGTGAAGCCGGCCTCGGCATGCTGGGGCAGATCGAACACCATGCCCAGGCGGGCCAGGGCGGCGCCTTCGACGATCAGACGGGTATCGTGGCTGCCGTCCTCGCGCCAGTCGAGGCCGTTGACGATGATGGCGGCATGGGCGGCCAGACGGGCCAGATTCTCGGCCTTGGGCAACGGCACGCCCACCCGTTCGGCATAATCCAGCATGTTAAGAGCGCGCCGCGCCGCCACCGCCGCCGTCCAGGCCGGAGAACCGGCATCCGGCAAGCCGTGATGCGCCGCCCAGCCCTGCCACAGGGCGGTGACCCAATCGGGATCGAGGCCGGGATCGAGCGCCAGCCAGGTGAAGGCCTGCAGCCCCCGCCCCACGGCATCCTGATCCAGCCCCCGCGCCACGAACAGGCTGCGGGTATCGGAGGCCTCCACCTCCAGCTTCTGCCCCGGCAGCGACAGCGAAACAAGGCCCTGAACCGGCGCCCCGCCCGGCAGGTCGCGCCAGCGGTCGGGCACGGTGGCGCTTTCCGTCCCCGGCAGGTCCGGCAGATAGGGCGGCCGCCCGGCCACAAAGCCTTCATCGGCCGGCCAGCGTTTGCGCAGCCGCTCCAGAGTCCAGCGCCGCAGGATGGGATCGGCCAGGAACAGGCCGGAGAAGAAACTGCTCATGGGTCCTCTAGCGATGACGGAGATGCGAGTATTTGCCCGCCCGCAGCTGGGCGTCGAAATAGGCGATGGTCTGGCCCAGGCCGTCGTCGATCTCCACCCTGGGCTCCCAGCCCAAAAGGCTGCGGGCCTTGGTGATATCCGGCTTGCGCTGCAGGGGATCGTCCTGCGGCAGCGGCTGGAACACCAGCTTGGATTTGGCCCCGGTCATGGCGATGATCTTTTCGGCCAGGGCGCGGATGGTCATTTCGTGGGGATTGCCGATATTGATGGGGCCGATCACCTCGTCGCCCTGGTTCATCAGACGGAGGAAGGCATCGATGGTATCGGAGCAAAAGCAGAAGGAGCGGGTTTGCAGGCCTTCGCCGTAAATGGTGATGTTCCTGCCCTGCAGGGCCTGCACGATGAAGTTGGAAACCACGCGGCCGTCGTCGGGATGCATGCGCGGGCCGTAGGTATTGAAGATGCGCCCCACGCGGATGCGGGCGCCGTGCTGGCGGTGATAGTCGAAGAACAGGGTTTCGGCGCAGCGCTTGCCCTCGTCGTAGCAGGCGCGCGGCCCGATGGGATTGACGTTGCCGCGATAGTCCTCGGGCTGCGGATGCACGGTGGGATCGCCGTAAACCTCCGAGGTGGAGGCCTGAAAGATCTTGGCCTTGGTGCGCTTGGCCAGCCCCAGCATGTTGATGGCGCCGTGCACGCTGGTCTTGGTGGTTTGCACCGGATCGAACTGGTAGTGAATGGGCGAGGCCGGACAGGCCAGATTGTAGATCTCGTCCACCTCGATATAGAGGGGAAAGGTGACGTCGTGCCGGATCAGCTCGAAATAGGGATTGCCCATCAGAGCCAGCAGATTGTCCTTGGTGCCGGTATAAAAATTATCGACGCAGATAACCTCGTTGCCCTCGGCCATCAGCCGCTCGCAGAGATGCGAGCCCAGAAAGCCGGCGCCCCCCGTGACCAGAACCCGTTTCATACCTGCACCCCATTGATGTGTTCCGGTCCAAAGTGGCCCCTGCCGCGCCGCGCCGCAAGCCCTTAAATTCAGCCTGCCCGCCCATCCCCCGCCAGCCGCCAGCGCACCAGCGCGGACAGGGCGACGCACCCGGCCACCATGGCGGCCATGGGCAGGGCGGTGCCGTTATCGAGGCGGCCCACCAGCCCGCCCATCAGCGAGGCCACCGACATCTGGATAAAGCCCAGCAGGGCCGAGGCGCTGCCGGCGATACGGGCATGCGGCGCAATGGCCAGGGCGGTGCAGTTGGGCAGCACGATGCCCGCCGCCAGGAAGATGCCGGCCATGGGCAGCACCACCGACACCACCGACACCCGGCCGGCCAGCACCAGCCCCAGCAGGGCCAGCCCCGCCGCCAGACCGATCAGAGCGCCCGCCGCCACCATGCCCTCCAGGCCCAGACGATGGCCCAGGCGGGCGGCGATGATGCTGCCGGCCATGAAGCCCGCCACCACGCCCAGAAAACAATAGCCGAAATGCTCGGGCGCCACCCGCAGCAGCCCGATAATGACGAACGACGCCCCCGAGATGAAGGCGAACATGGCGGAAAAGGTGAAGCTGATGGTCAGGCAATAGCCCATGAAGCTGCGATTGCCCAGCAGGCTGAGGTAGTTGCGCACCAGGGTGGACAGATGCAGGGCGTGCGGATTGGGATGCAGATTGGTTTCGCGCAGGGCCAGGCCGATCAGCAGCAGCATCACCAGGCTGAAGCCGATCAGCAGGGCGAAATTGGCCCGCCAGCCGAACAGCACCAGCAGATGCCCGCCCACCATGGGCGCCACCGCCGGCGCCAGGGCCATCACCGAGGCCATGGAGGCCATGACCCGCGCCGCCTGATCGCGGGCGAAACTGTCGCGCACGATGGCCCGCGCCAGCACCGGCCCGGCGCAGGCCCCCAAAGCCTGCAGAAAACGGGCCAGGATCAGCATTTGCACCGAGACGGCGCAAAAACACAGGGCGCTGGCCAGGCCATAGATGACGATCCCGGCCAGCAGCAGCGGACGGCGGCCATAACGGTCGGACAGCGGCCCATACACCAGCTGGGCCAGGGCGAACCCCGCCAGATACACCGACAGGGTTAATTGCACATGCGAAACATCCGTGCCGAACACCTGCATCATGCGCGGCAGCGAAGGCAGATAAAGATCGATGGACATGGGGCCGAAGGCCGCCAGGGCGATCAGCAGCCCCAGCGGCGGCGGCGGCGCGCGGGGCGGATCCAGCGCCTCAGCCATAGCGGTGCAGCTCGGCGCCGTGCCGCTTCAGCCAGGCGCGCAAGGCCGGCGCCTCGGGGGACAGCTTGCGCACCAGCCGCCAGAAGCGGGGCGAGTGGTTCATCTCGGCCAGATGCGCCACCTCGTGCGCCACCACGTACTGCAGCACCTCGGGCGGGGCCAGCACCAGGCGCCAGGAAAAGGCCAGATCGCCACGGCTGCTGCAACTGCCCCAGCGCGTTTGCGTATCCTTGATGGCGATGCCGCGCAGCGGCCGGGCTCCGGCACTGTGCGCCAGGGCGGCGGCCATGGGCTCGGCCAGGCGGGTGATTTCGTTCCGGGCCTGACGTTTCAGCCAGTCGGTGACGCGGCGGGCGAAAAAATCGGCCTGGCCGGAAACATGGATCACCCCGGCCTCGGCCCACACGCCGCCCCGGGCCTCGGGGCGGTGCTCCAGGCGATGCTCCACCCCCAAAAGCGGCAGCCGCTGGCCGGGCGCGAACAGATGGCGCGGCGGCAGGGCGGCCAGACGGGCGCGCAGCCAATCGGCCTTGGAACAGACGAAGGCCAGCCCCTGCGCCGGGGTGGCCCCCTTGGGCAGGGTGAGCAGCACGGCGCCATCCCTGGGATCGAGCCGCATGGACAGCTGGCGGGCGGCGGCGCTGGGCCGCAGCCGCACCTCGACGGCGCGTCCGTCGAGATCGACCATATGCGGCGGCTCCACCGCCTGGCGGGTGGCCAGGCATTGCGCCGACAACGCCTGCATCAGGGACCGGAAACCGGACAAGGCCTTATCCTTCAGGTTTCAAGGGGGGACGGCGAAGCCGGATCAGGCGTGCCCGGCTTCGGCCGAAAGCAGCAGCGGATCGGCGCCGAGTTTGGCCAGGGCCCGCTCCCACTTGAATTCCAGCGAGGCCCCGAACAGCAGATCATCGTCGGCGGGAATGCTGAGCCAGGCATTGTCGAGAATTTCCTCGTCCAACTGGCCGGCGCTCCAGCCGGCATAGCCCAGGGCCAGCAGGCTCTGACGGGGACCGCGCCCTTCGGCGATGGCCCGCAGCACGTCCACCGTGGCGGTCAGCCCCACATGCTCGTCCACCATCAGGGTGCTGTCCTGGCAGTAATCGCCGCTATGCAGCACGAAGCCGCGCCCCGATTCCACCGGCCCGCCGAAATGAATGCGGATGGGTTCGCAATCGGTGCTGGGCACGATATCGAGCTGCTTCAGCAGATCGGGAAAACTCAAGGCATCGAACAGACGGTTGATCACCAACCCCATGGCGCCTTCGGCGGAATGGGCGCAGACGTAAACCACCGTCCGCGCGAAACGCGGATCCTGCATCTGCGGCATGGCGATCAGCATTTGTCCCGCCAGATAGCCGTTGGATTGAAGAGTCTTGCTCATGACCTTCAAATATGACGAGCCGACCGGCAAAGCAAGGCTTGAGAACGCGGGATCATTGACAGAGGGGGGGCACGGCGGGCAATCCTGGCCCGGGCGACAGGACAAAGCGAGACGGACATGAAGGCGATCAGGACCATGGCGGCGGCGGCATTGGCGGTTTTATGCGCCCTGACGCCCCCGGCCCGGGCCGAAAGCGCCGCCGCCTGGACCAGCAACGACCAGGGTTCGGTGGGGCTTCTAAGCGCCGCCACCGCCACCGGCGGCCGGCAAACGGTGCAGCTGGGCCTGGATTTCCGCCTGAAGCCGGGCTGGAAGATCTATTGGCGCTCGCCGGGCGATGCCGGTTTCCCCCCCTCGGTGGCCTGGACCGGCTCGGACAATCTGGCCGGCGCCGCCCTCTCCTGGCCCGGACCGCACCGCTTCAGCATTTCCGGCCTGGAAACCATGGGCTACAAGGGCGAGGTGGTGCTGCCCCTGGCCGTCCGCCTCAAGGATCCGGCGCGGCCGCTGGTCTTGAAGGCGGCGGTGGAGTATCTGGTCTGCGCCGTGGTCTGCATTCCCCAGCATGCCAGCCTGGCCCTGACCCTGCCCGCCGGCCCGGCCCAGCCCGGCCCCGAGGCCCATCTGATCAGCCGCTTCCTGGCCCGTGTGCCCGGCCCGCCCGCCACGCGCGGCATGCGCCTTGACGCCGTAGAAGCCACGCCCGAGGGCGGCCTGCGGGTGGTGGTGGAGGCCGATCCCCCCCTGCTGCATCCCGATCTGTTCCTGGAACGGGCCGATCAGATGCAGTTCACCCCTCCGGTCATCCGCCTGGAAGACGGCGGCCGCCGCATGGTGGCCACCACCGCCCCGGTATCCAAAACCGGGTCCGGCGGCCTGTCCGCCCAGCCTTTGACCCTGACCATCGTCGATGGCGACCGCGGCGCCGAAGCGGTGGCCACCGTGGCCCCGGCCCGGCCCGGCGCCGATGCGCGGGCCCTGCTGGCCATGCTGGGCGTGGCCCTGCTGGGCGGCCTGCTGCTCAATCTGATGCCCTGCGTGCTGCCGGTGCTGTCCATCAAGGTGCTGGGGGTGATCAGCCACGGCGGCGCCGAACGCCGGGCCATCCGCGCCAGCTTCCTGGCCTCGGCGGCGGGCATCGTCGCCTCGTTCCTGTTGCTGGCCCTGGCCGCCGCGGCCCTGAAACTGGCCGGGCGGGCGGTGGGCTGGGGCGTGCAGTTCCAGCAGCCGCTGTTCCTGATCGCCCTGGTGGCGGTGGTCACCCTGTTCGCCGCCAATCTGCTGTCGCTGTTCGAGATTCCCTTGCCGGCCTGGGCCGCCCGGCTGGGAGAGCGCCATGGCCACGGCGGCGGCCCCGTGGGCCATTTCGTAACCGGAATGTTCGCCACCCTGCTGGCCACCCCCTGCTCGGCGCCGTTTCTCGGCACGGCGGTGGGCTTTGCCCTTGGCCGTGGCGTGGCCGATATTCTGGCCATTTTCCTGGCCCTGGGCCTGGGCATGGCCCTGCCCTATCTGCTGGTGGCGGCCTGGCCGCGCCTGGCGCAAAGCCTGCCCCGCCCCGGCCGCTGGATGCTGATCCTGCGCCGCCTGCTGGGAGTGGCGCTGCTGCTGACCGGCCTTTGGATGCTCTCCGTGCTGGAGGTGGAAACCGGGGCGCGCGCCGCCCTGGCGGTGGGCCTGCTGATGCTGGCGCTGCTGGCGCTGCTGGCCGCAACCCGCCGTCTGGCCGCGCCGCGCCGCCTGCCGCTGGCCGCCCTGCCCGTTCTGGCGGCCCTGGCCGTGCCGGCCACCGGGCTGACCACCGCCGCCCCGGCGCGGGATGCCGCCGCCGCCGCCCGCCATTTGTGGCATCCCTTCGACCGCGCCGCCATCGCCCGCCAGGTGGCCGCCGGCCGGCTGGTCTTCGTGGATGTGACCGCCGAATGGTGCATCACCTGCCAGGTCAACAAGGCCACGGTGGTCTATCGCGGCCGGGTGGCCCAGCGCCTGGACCAGGGCGACATCATGGCCATGCAGGCCGATTGGACCCGCCCCGATGCCGGCATCGCCGCCTATCTGGCCGGATTCGGCCGCTATGCCATTCCCTTCGACGCGGTTTACGGCCCCGGCGCCCCCGCCGGCATCGCCCTGCCCGAGCTTTTGAGCGAGGACGCGGTGATGGATGCCATCGCCAGGGCCGAAAAAGCCGCCCCGCCCGCCCGGAGCCCGTGATGGACACCCCCACCTTCGCCATTCCCCCCAGTTTTCTCGGCAGCCGCGCCACGCCGGACCAGGCGGCGGTGCTGGTGGCCGGCATTCCCCTGGATATCGGCGTCACCAACCGCCCCGGCGCCCGGTTCGGCCCCGCCGCCATCCGCCGCGCCAGCGCCATGCTGACCGATGGCCAGAACCCCTCGGGCTGGGGCGACCCCGCCGCCCTGCCGCTGGCCGATCTGGGGGATTTCGCCGTGGCCCTGGGCGATATTCCGCAAAGCCTGGCCCTGATCGAGCGCCAGGCCGCCGCCCTGACCAAACCGCTGCTGACCCTGGGCGGGGAACATACCGTCACCCTGCCGCTGCTGCGCGCCCTGGTCCGCCGCACCGGACCGCTGGGGCTGATCCATTTCGATGCCCATATCGATACCTGGCCCGATAATTTCGGTCAGATTTACGGCCATGGCTCGGTGTTCTACCACGCCCTGCGCGAAGGGCTGGTGGATCCGCGCCGCATGGTGCAGATCGGCATCCGCTCCCCCATGCCGCGCCCGGTGTGGGAGTGGACGGTGGAGCAGGGCGTGCACATCATCAGCGCCGAGGAGGCGCATAACAGCGGCCCCGCCGCCGTGGCCGAGCGCATCCGCGCCGTGGTGGGCGGGCAGCCCCTTTACCTGTCGTTCGATATCGACGCCCTCGACGCCGCCCAGGCCCCCGGCACCGGCACCCCGGAGGTGGGCGGCCTTTTCACCTGGCAGGCCATGGCCATTCTGAAACGCCTGAAAGGCCTGGCCCTGGCCGGCATGGACGTGGTGGAGGTGGCCCCGGCCTACGATGTGGCCGAGATCACCGCCCTGGCCGCCGCCAGCCTGGCCTGGCAGATGCTCAGCCTGTTCTGTCCCTGAAGCCGTTGGTCGCCGCCACCAGGGCGGTGGCGATGCCGGGCTCCAGCGCCGAATGGCCCGCATCCGCAACGATCTCGTAATCGGCCTGCGGCCAGGCCCGCGCCAGCTCGTCGGCGCTGGCGATGGGGCAGACCATATCGTAGCGGCCCTGCACGATCACGCCGGGCACCCCGCTCAGGCGACCTGCGCGGCGCAGCAGCTGGTTGGGGGCCAGAAAACCATCGTTGATCATGTAATGGGCCTCGATGCGGGCCATGGACAGATTGATGCCGGTTTCCGCCGCCGGCGGATCGGGCAGCAGGCGGGAGCAGGCGGTTTCATAGTCGCACCAGGCCTTGGCCGCCGGGCCGTGCACGCCGGCATCGGCGTGGGTCAGGCGGCGGTAATAAGCGGGCAGCGGATCGGCCTGCTCGGCACGCGGCAGATGGCCGAGAAAAGCCCGCGCCGCCTCGGGGAAAAACCGCCCCATGCCGTGCAGGAACCACTCCACCTCGACGGGACGGCACAGAAAGATGCCGCGCAAAATCAGCCCCAGGCAGCGCTCGGGGTGGCTTTCCCCATAGGCCAGGGCCAGGGTGCTGCCCCATGAGCCGCCGAACAGCAGCCAGCGCTCCACCGCCAGATGACGGCGCAGAGCCTCCATATCGGCCACCAGATGCGCCGTGGTGTTGGCCTCCAGCCCGCCATAGGGCAGCGAACGCCCGGCGCCGCGCTGGTCGAAGAGAATGATGCGGTAGAACAGCGGATCGAAGAAGCAGCGGTGCATGGGGCCGCAGCCGGCCCCCGGACCGCCATGCACGAACACCACCGGCAGGCCCTTGGGATTGCCGGACTCCTCCCAATAAAGCTGATGGCCGTCGCTCACCGGCAGCCAGCCCTGGCGGTTGGGAGTGATGGCGGGATAAAGGGTCATGGCGACTCCTGCTGGCTTTCGGCGGCATGGCGGTGCCGTTTCATTCTGGCCGGCCAGGGGCCGTCCAGCAACTCCAGTTGCGCCGGATCGGCCAGATCCATCTCGGCCCGGCCGCCGCCCCGCACCGGGCCGCGCACCCGGATCATCCGGCCGCGCAGCAGCGCCGGATCGCCGGAAAAGCGCCGCCGCAGGCGCCGGTCGATCCGCACCATCAGCCCCTGGCCCTTGACATCGCCCAGCAGCAGCCCCACCGCGCCGCGCGGCAGGGAAATGCCCATCACCCGCCCCTCGATGATCTGATAGCGGCGCGGCCAGGCCACCGCCTGATCGGGCCCATGCGCGACCATGGCGGCCCCGGCCCACAGGCCGCGCCGGTCGGCGCGGGCCGCATCCTCGGCGGCGCGCAGCCGCTCCAGGCCCGGAACCGGCGCCGGATCGAGATGCGCCAGCCCCTGGCGCAGCCATTCGGCCTGCAGCCAGCGGCCTTGCGCATCGGCGGCATAAACCGGCTGGCGCTCCCAGCGGTCCGGCGGCCCGGCGGCATAAAGCCGCAGCCCGACCCCCTGCCAGGACGGCGGCGGCGGCAGCGGCCGCACGCCGGCCAGGGTAACGGCGGCGCCGGCATCGGTGCGCAGCCCTCCGGCGCCATCCTCCACCAGGCGCCCCCAGCCGAGGAACGCCAGCCCGGACGGCACCGGCTCGGCCCAGGCCACGCCGCCCCACAGCAGCAGCACGGCCAGGATCGTCCGGCGCATCAGCCCCCCATTCCTCCCTGAGCCACGCTATGCAGCAGGCGCTCCAGCACCCGTTCCATGCGCACCAGATCGGCGGCTTCGCTCAGGCGGTGGCCGCCGGCCTTCACCAGGGTCACCTCCACATCGTCGGAGGCCAGCTGTTCGGCCAGACGCAGGGCGGTCTGCCAGGGCACGCTGGCATCCCGCTGGCCATGGATCAGCCGCACCGGACAGGAAATATTGATACGGTCCTGCAATAAAAGCTGCTGGCGGCCGTCCTCGATCAGCAGGCGGCTTACCGGCAGCGGCGGCAGGCCCTCGTCCTCGTCGATCACCACCTGCCCCGCCACCAGCAGGGCCCGCTTCTGTTCGGGGGTAAAACGCTGATAGATCAGCTCCTCGGTGAAATCGGGGGCGGCGGCCAGGCCCAGCAGCCCGGCCACCCGGTGCGGCCGTTCCAGCGCCGCCAGCAGCATCAGCCAGCCGCCCATGGACGAGCCCACCAGAACCTGCGGCCCTTCGGTCAGGGCATCGAGGGCCGCCACCACATCGGCGGCCCACTGGCCGATGCAGCCTTCCTCGAAGCGGCCCGAGCTTTGGCCGTGGCCGCGCACATCGAGGCGCAGACAGGCGTGACCGTGCCGCCGGCACCAGGCCTCCACCGCCTGGGCCTTGCCGCCGGTCATATCGGAGCGCAGACCGTGCAGAAACACCACGCCGGGGTTTTTTCCGCTCCGCCGCTCGTAGGCGATTGTCGCGCCGTCCGCCCGTGTTAATATCCCGGCCGTCGCCGCGGCCGCCGTTCGCCCCGCCGGCATCGCACCGTCGCTTGTGGTTTTTGAGTTCATGTCCATCGAAACGTCCTCTTTTGTCCGCCCGCCCGTCGTCCTTCAGGTTCTGCCCTCTCTGGTCACGGGCGGCGTCGAGCGCGGCACCATCGACATGGCCGCCGCCCTGGCCGAAGCGGGCTGGACCGCGCTGGTCGCCTCGAACGGCGGCCATATGGTGCGCGAGCTGGACCGGGTGGGAGTGAACCATATCCAGCTGCCCCTGCACAGCAAGAACCCGCTGGTGATGCGCGCCAACATCGCCCGATTGGAGGCGGTGATCCGCGAGCACGGCGTCGATATCGTGCATGCCCGCTCGCGCGCGCCGGCCTGGAGCGCCTGGTCGGCGGCCACGCGTTGCGGCACCCATTTCGTCACCACCTTCCACGGCACCTATAATATGGGGTGGATGGGCCTGAAGCAGCGCTACAACGCCATCATGACGCGGGGCGAGCGGGTGATCGCCATCAGCCGCTTCATCGCCGATCACATCCAGGCCAACTACGGTATCGACCCCGATCGCATCCGCGTGGTGCATCGCGGCGTCGACATGGCGAAGTTCGATCCCCACCGCGTCAGCCAGGAGCGCATCATCCAGCTGGCCCAGCGCTGGCGCCTGCCCGACGGCTTTCCGGTGATCATGCTGCCCGGCCGCCTGACCCGCTGGAAGGGCCAGAGCGTGCTGATCGAGGCCCTGGCCCTGCTGAACCGCCGCGACGTGCGCTGCCTGCTGGTGGGCTCCGACCAGGGCCGCACCGACTATGCCGAGGAACTGAAAACCCTGGTGGAACGGCGCGGCCTGACCGACGTGGTGCATATCGTCGGCGACTGTTCCGATATGCCCGCCGCCTACATGCTGACCGACGTGGTGGTTTCGGCCTCCACCGATCCGGAAGCCTTCGGCCGCGTCATCGTCGAGGGCCAGGCCATGGGCCGCCCGGTGGTGGCCACCAATAACGGCGCCGGCCGCGAGAACGTGCTGGACGGCGAAACCGGCCTCCTGGTCCCCCCCGGCGACCCCGCCGCCCTGGCCCAGGCCCTGGAACAGGTTCTGGCCCTGACCGCCGATCAGCGCGCCGTCATGGCGGAACGCTCCGTCGATTTCGTGCGCCGGAACTTCACCCGCGAGCTGATGTGCGCCCGCACCCTGGATGTTTACCGCGAGGTGCTGGCCGCCCCGCCGGATGGGCAAGAGGCGGACCCGACGACGTGAGCGCCGAAAAGCAGCGCATTCTGGTCATCAAGCATTCGGCCCTGGGCGATTTCATCCAGGCCATGGGTCCGTTCGCCGCCATCCGCGCCCATCATCCCGCCGCCCGCATCACCCTGCTGACCACCAGGCCCTTCGTGGCCCTGGCCCAGGCCTGCCCCTATTTCGACGATGTCTGGACCGACAGCCGTCCCAAGGTGTGGGAAGTGGCCGGCCTGATGAAGCTGCGGCGCATGCTGCGCTCGGTGAAATTCGACATGGTCTACGATCTGCAGACCTCGGACCGCAGCTCGACCTATTTCCACCTGATGGGCGATCCGCCGTGGTCGGGCATCGCCCACGGCTGCGCCTACCCGCACGACAATCCCGACCGCGACCGCATGCACACCCTGGACCGCCAGGCCGAGCAGCTGGCCATGGCCGGCATCAGCCCGACGCCGCCGCCCGATCTGTCGTGGCTGGGCGCCGATCTTACCCGCTTCAATCTGCCGCTGCGCTACGCCCTGCTGGTGCCGGGCGGCGCCGCCCACCGCCCGGCCAAGCGCTGGCCCTCCGACCGTTTCGCCGCCCTGGGCGCGCAGCTTTCGGCGCAAGGGATCACCCCGGTGCTGCTGGGCACCCACATGGACGGCGACGCCATCCGCGTCATCACCGGCAACTGCCCGGCGGCGCTGTCGCTGGCCACCCGCACCGATTTCGCCGATATCACCGCACTGGCCCGCCACGCCCTGGGGGCGGTGGGCAACGATACCGGCCCCATGCATCTGATCGCCGCCGCCGGCTGCCCCTCGGTGGTGTTGTTCTCCGCCGATTCCGATCCGGCATTGTGCGCCCCGCGCGGACAGGTCACGGTGCTGCAAACCGACGATCTGGCCGAGATGCCGCTGGAGCGGGTGGCCGAGGCCCTGCGGCAGCGGATGGCCCCCCTGCACGGCTGACGGTTGACTTGGAAAGCGGATGCCGTAATGTCGAAAGTTCCGCAGTAATCTTGAAAAAGAGTGTGAAGTCCATGGTCGCCATTACCCTGCCCGACGGCAGCGTGCGCACGTTCGAAGGCCCGGTTAGCGGGGCGGACATCGCGCAGTCTATCGGTACCGGCCTTGCCAAATCGGCCTTGGCCATCCGCATCGACGGTGTGATGAAGGACCTCGGCACCACTCTTTCCACCGATGCCCGGGTGGCCATCGTCACCCGCAAGGACGCCGAGGCCCTGGAGCTTTTGCGCCACGACGCCGCCCACATCATGGCCGAGGCGGTGAAGGAGCTTTATCCCGATACCCAGGTCACCATCGGCCCGGCCATCGAGAACGGCTTTTACTACGATTTCGCCCGCGAGCATCCCTTCACCCCCGACGATCTCGAAACCATCGAACAGCGCATGCGCGAGATCGTGGCCCGCGACGAAGCCATCACCCGCGAGGAAATGCCCCGCGACGAAGCGGTGGCCTTCTTTCTCGGCATGGGGGAAAAGTATAAGGCCGAGCTGATCGCCGCCATCCCCGAGGGCCAGCCCATCAGCCTTTACCGCCAGGGTGGCTTCATCGATCTGTGCCGTGGCCCGCATCTGCCCTCCACCGGCAAGCTGGGCAAGGCCTTCAAGCTGATGAAGGTGGCCGGCGCCTATTGGCGCGGCGATTCCCGCAACGAGATGCTGCAGCGCATCTACGGCACCGCCTGGTTCGACGATAAAGAGCTGGCCGCCTATCTCACCATGCTGGAAGAGGCGGAAAAGCGCGATCACCGCCGCCTGGGCCGCGATATGGGCCTGTTCCATCAGCAGGAAGAGGCGGTGGGCGCCGTGTTCTGGCACCCCAAGGGCTGGCAGCTGTGGCGCACGGTGGAGGGCTATATGCGCCGCCGCCTGGAGCAGAACGGCTATCAGGAGGTGAAAACCCCGCAGCTGGTGGACTTCTCGCTGTGGGAAGCCTCGGGCCATGCCGACAAATTTTCCGAAAGCATGTTCACCATCAAGACGCAGGACGAGCGTCATCTGGCGGTGAAGCCGATGAACTGCCCCTGCCATGTGCAGATTTTCCGCACCGGCATCAAAAGCTACCGCGACCTGCCGCTGCGCATGGCCGAATTCGGCTCTTGCCACCGTTACGAGCCGTCGGGCGCCCTGCACGGCATCATGCGGGTGCGCGCCTTCACCCAGGATGACGCGCATATTTTCTGCACCGAGGATCAGATCACCTCGGAAACCATCGCCTTTTGCGAGCTTCTGAAATCGGTCTATGCCGATTTCGGCTTCACCGACATCCGCGTGAAGTTCTCCGACCGCCCGGCCAAGCGCGCCGGCTCCGACGAAGCGTGGGACAAGTCGGAAAACGCTCTGCGCAGCGCCGCCCTGGCCGCCGGCCTGGAGATGACCCTCAACCCCGGCGAAGGCGCCTTCTACGGCCCCAAACTGGAATTCGTGCTGCGCGACGCCATCGGCCGCGACTGGCAGTGCGGCACCTTGCAGGTGGATACCGTGCTGCCCGAACGGCTGGACGCCCACTATATCGCCGAGGACGGCGGCAAGACCCGCCCGGTGATGCTGCATCGCGCCATCCTGGGCTCGTTCGAGCGTTTCCTCGGCATCCTCATCGAGCATCACGCCGGACGTTTTCCGGTGTGGCTGGCCCCGGTGCAGGTGGTGGTGGCCACCATCACCAGCGACGCCGACGGCTATGCCCGCGAGGTGCTGGCCCGCCTGAAGGCCGCCGGCCTGCGGGCCGAGCTCGATATCCGCAACGAAAAAATCAACTACAAGGTGCGCGAGCATTCCCTGGCCAAAGTGCCGGTGATGCTGGTGGTGGGCAAGCGCGAGGCGGAAAATCAAGCGGTTGCCGTGCGCCGCCTGGGCGGAACCACACAAGAAATTCTTGCGCTGGATGACGTCATCGCTAAACTGACCGCCGAGGCGACCGTTCCCGGCGCCTGATCAATTACCGATGTTCGAAGACATGCGAACCGTTGGGGCGGTTCGCATTGGCGCTTCCAACCACTGCAACAGGAGACTTTACATAGTCAAGCCGCCCACCCCCGCGCCGAAGGACCGTGACGGTCCGCGCGTTAACAACGAAATTGAGTCCCGGACCATCCGGTTGGTCGATGCCGATGGGGAGATGGTCGGGGTCGTGTCCCTTCGCGAAGGGTTGGAGATGGCTGCCGAGGTCGGTTTGGACCTGGTGGAAGTCTCGCCCAATGCCGAGCCGCCCGTCTGCAAGATTCTGGACTACGGAAAATTCAAGTACGAAGCCCAGAAGAAGAAGGCCGAGGCCCGCAAGAAGCAGAAGGTCATCGAGGTCAAGGAGATCAAACTCCGACCCGGCATCGATGATAACGACTACGGCGTCAAACTGCGCGCCATGCGCAAGTTCCTGGAAGAGGGCGACAAGGTGAAGGTCACCCTGCGCTTCCGCGGCCGCGAGATGGCCCACCAGGATCTGGGCATGAAGGTCATGGACCGCGTGCGCGCCGAACTGGACGATCTGGCCAAGGTCGAGCAGTTTCCCAAGATGGAAGGCCGCCAGATGGTCATGGTGGTGGCGCCCCGTTAACCAGGCCGCCATGCCGCTGCGAAAAAGGCCGCCGCCCGCGTCAAGGGCGGCGGCCTTTTCGTTTTATGGACTAGAAAGAAACCAGGTCAGGCGGCTTACCAGCAGTTTCATACCCGGTGGGTCCGCTCCGTCGGTGGCAACTGATACAGGACTCTGCGCCACGGCCCCTCCCTTAAGCCGTCTAGAAAGAAACCAGGTCAGGCGGCTTACCACCAGTTTCATACCCGGTGGGTCCGCTCCGTCGGTGGCAACTTATACCGGCCAACCCTTGAAGTGACAGGTTGGCCGGTCTCCAGCGAGCCTTGAGCGAGCGGCCAAGGCGGCGGATGCCGCCGCCCGGCGAGGGACGATACAACCGGGCAATTCATTGGCCGGTTGGTATTACGGGCGCCGCCACTGCTGATGCAGGGCCATCATCTGCGCACGAGCCTGTTCGCGGCAGTTGCGCAGCGCCGGCGGATTGGCCGCGCCCTGCACGCAGGCCTGTTCCTGCTGCAGGATCGCCACCTCGCGGCCCAAACGCTCCAGCAGCCTCTGGCGCCGTTCGGGGAAGGGCATGCGGCCCATGCCCGGCCCCATCTGCCCGGACATGCCGGGCATGGAACCGTTGGGGCCATTGGGGCCGGACATGGTTTGGGCCAGGGCGGGAGCGGCAACGGCCAGCCCCACGCCGACGGCAAGAACGGAAAGAAGTTTCGGCATCACGGCAGCAGTCCTTCATCAGCACGGGAAAAACTTCGGGGCGGCCCGCGTGCAAGCGGCCCTCAGGGCAATCGGGTGAAGCCGATTGCCCTGTTTGATGGGCGTCCCGCAATCGCCGGGCGCTGGCGTACCGCCAGCTTGGCTTGCGCGCGAACGCTCGCGCGGGCGCTCAACGCGCCATCGCGGCGAAGACGGTATGGCGTAAAACAACATCCGCGCGTTCATCCGATCACCCTGAAGCGGCCCTTCAGATATCTTGCATTCTTCGGTCCCCGAGTCTATAACCTCCGCTTCCATCGGGTGACCAGGCTTGGAAGGGCATGCCTTGTCGCTCATGAATCGCTTAAACTCTTTTTCATAAGGAAGCGAAAATGCCCAAGATGAAGACCAAGAGCTCCGCCAAGAAGCGGTTCAAGCTCACCGGCACCGGCAAGGTGCGGGCCAACGTGGCGTTCAAGCGCCACTGCCTGAGCGCCAAGACCTCGAAGATGAAGCGTCAGGCCCGCGGCACGTTCATCGTGGCCGAAGTCGACGCTCCGAACGTCAAAAAGTTCTACCTGCCGTACGGAGTTTGATCCATGGCGCGCGTTAAGCGGGGCGTGACCACCCACGCCCGTCACCGTAAGATTCTGAAGCTGGCCAAGGGCTATCGCGGCCGTTCCAGCACCTGTTTCCGCACCGCGGTGCAGAAGGTCGAAAAGGCCCTGCGCTACGCCTACCGCGACCGCCGTGCCAAGAAGCGCAACTTCCGCAGCCTGTGGATCCAGCGCATCAATGCCGGCGCCCGCATCCACGGCCTGACCTACAGCCGTTTCATGAACGGTCTGAAGAAGGCCGGCATCGAGCTGGACCGCAAGGTTCTGTCCGACATCGCGATCACGCAGCCGGACGCCTTCAAGACGCTGGTCGCCCAGGCTGAACAGGCCCTCAAGGCTTAAGGCGTTTCGTCCGGCCGGCGTTTGGCGCCGGCAGGGCCGAAGAGCAAAAAGATCGGGGGGTCGTCCGTGGGCGGCCCCCCTTTTCTTTCCCGTGTGTCCCCGTTTCCCACGCTTTTGCAGGAAGGTCCGATGATCGATCTGGATCAGGTTCGCGCCGAGGCGCAGACCAGCATCGCCGCCGCCGCCAGCCTAGAGGCCCTGGAGGCCTTGCGCGTTTCGCTGCTGGGCAAGAAGGGCTCCATCAGCCTGTTGATGAAGTCGCTGGGCGACATGGGCCCGGAAGAGCGCAAGGCCGCCGGCCAGCAGCTTAATCTGGTGAAGGACGCGGTGGCCGCCGCCCTCGACGGCCGCAAGGCCGATCTGGAACGGGCGGCCCTGGAAGAGCGCCTGGCCCGCGAGCGTATCGATGTGACCCTGCCGGCCCGCCCCGAGGCCGAGGGGCGCATCCACCCCATCGCCCAGGTCATGGACGAGATGACCGCCATCTTCGCCCAGATGGGATTTTCGGTGGCGGAAGGCCCGGATATCGAGGACGATTTCCACAATTTCACCGCCCTCAACATTCCGCTCGAGCATCCGGCCCGCCAGATGCACGACACCTTCTATTTCGGCGCGCGCGACGATGGCTCGCGCCATCTGCTGCGCACCCATACCAGCCCGGTGCAGATCCGCACCATGCTGGCCAGCAAGCCCCCCATCCGCATCATCGCGCCGGGCCGCACCTACCGCTGCGACTCCGACATGACCCATACGCCGATGTTCCATCAGATCGAGGGGCTGGTCATCGACAAGGCCACCCATATGGGCCACCTCAAGGGCTGCCTGATGGAATTCGTCACCACCTTCTTCGAGGTGGAGGAGGTGCCGGTGCGCTTCCGCCCCAGCTTCTTCCCCTTCACCGAACCTTCGGCCGAGGTGGATATCGGCTGCTCGCGCCAGGGCGGCGAACTGAAGATCGGCAAGGGCTCGGGCTGGCTGGAAATCGGCGGCTCGGGCATGGTGCATCCCAATGTGCTGAAGGCCTGCGGCCTTGATCCCGACGAGTATCAGGGCTTCGCCTTCGGCATGGGGGTGGAGCGCATGGCCATGCTGAAATACGGCATTCCCGATCTGCGCACCTTTTTCGAGTCCGATTTGCGCTGGCTGAAGCATTACGGCTTCCTGCCCCTTGATGTGCCGACCCTGTCCGGAGGGCTGACCCGATGAAATTCACCCTGTCCTGGCTGAAGCAGCATCTGGAGACCGATGCCTCCCTGGAAGAGATTTCCGCCCGCCTGACCATGCTGGGCCTGGAAGTGGAAGGCATCGACAACCCCGCCGACCGCCTCAAGGGCTTCGTGGTGGGCCATGTGCTGGAGGCCGACAAGCACCCCAACGCCGACCGCCTGAAGCTGTGCAAGGTGGATGCCGGCGGCACCGTGCTGCAGGTGGTGTGCGGCGCCCCCAACGCCCGCGCCGGCCTCAAGGTGATTCTGGCCCAGCCCGGCGTGGTCATTCCCGTTACCGGCGAACCCTTGAAGAAGGGCAAGGTGCGCGACGTGGAATCCCAGGCCATGATGTGCTCGTGGCGCGAGCTGCTGATCGGCGAGGATCATGACGGCATCGTCGAGCTGCCCGCCGACGCTCCGGTGGGCGCGGCCCTGGCCGATGTGCTGGACCTCGACCCGGTGATCGAGATCGCCATCACCCCCAACCGCGCCGACTGCCTGGGTGTGCGCGGCGTGGCCCGCGATCTGGCCGCCTCGGGCCTCGGCCGCTTGAAGCCCCTGGACACCGCGCCGGTGCCGGGCCGCTTCCCGAGCCCCATCGCCGTCGCCCTCGATTTCCCGCCCGAGGCCGCCGCCGCCTGCCCGCTGTTCGTCGGCCGCGTCATCCGCGGCGTGAAGAACGGTGAAAGCCCGGCCTGGCTGAAGGACCGCCTGACCGCCATCGGCCTGCGGCCCATTTCCGCCCTGGTGGATATCACCAACTACGTCACCCACGATCTGGCCCGGCCGCTGCACGTGTTCGACACCGCATGCCTGCGGGGCGCCACCCTGACCGCGCGCCTGGCCCGGACCGGCGAGAGCCTGGCCGCCCTCAACGGCAAAACCTATGCCCTGACCGACGACATGACGGTGATCGCCGACGCCGCCGGCCCGGACGCCATCGCCGGCATCATGGGTGGCGAGGCCACCGGCTGCACCGAGGCCACCACCACGCTGTTCCTGGAAGCGGCCTGGTTCGATCCGGTGCGTACCGCCACCACCGGGCGCAAGCTCGATATCCTCTCCGATGCCCGCTTCCGCTTCGAACGCGGCGTTGATCCGGCCTTCGTGCGCGACGGCGCCGAGATCGCCACCCGGCTGATCCTGGAGATCTGCGGCGGCGAAGCCTCGGAGCTGGTGGTGGCCGGGGCCGAACCGGCCTGGAGGAAAAGCATCGCCTTCCGTCCGGCCCGCGTCGCCGCCCTGGGCGGCATCGCGGTGGCGCCCGAGCGCCAGGCCGACATCCTGCGCGGCCTTGGCTGCGCGGTGGAGGGCCATGGCGACAGCCTGACCGTTGCTCCGCCCGCCTGGCGCGCCGATCTCGGCGGCGAGCACGATCTGGTGGAAGAGATCATCCGCATCAACGGCTACGACCTTCTGCCCGCCACGCCGCTGCCCCGCCCCTCCATGCCCCGGCCGCTGCTCACCCCCGGCCAGCGCCGCGCCTCGTTCGTGCGCCGTCAGCTGGCGGCGCGCGGCATGGTGGAAACCGTCACCTGGTCGTTCCTGCCGGCCCGGCAGGCGGCGCTGTTCGTGCCGGAAACCCTGGCCGAGGCCGACAAGGCGGCCCTGCTGGCCGGCCTGACCCTGGCCAATCCCATCTCCGCCGATCTCGACTGCATGCGCCCCAGCCTGATCGCCAATCTGGCCGCCGCCGCCGGCCGCAATGCCGATCGCGGCCAGAAGGATCTGGCCCTGTTCGAAATCGGCCCGCAGTTCGACGGCCCCGAGCCCGGCCAGCAGCGCGCCGTGGCCGCCGGCTTGCGGGCTGGCCGCGCCGTGCCGCGCCATTGGGCGGAAAAGAGCCGCGCCGTCGATGCCTTCGACGCCAAGGCCGATCTGCTGGCGGCCATCGCCGCCGCCGGCGCCAACCCCGACTCCTTCCAGGTAACGGCGGGCGGACCGGCCTGGTACCATCCCGGCCGCTCCGGCAGCCTGAAGCTGGGCAACAAGGTGGCGGGCTTCTTCGGCGAGCTGCATCCCGCCGTGCTGGCCGCCCTCGACGTCAAGGGGCCGCTGGCCGCCTTCGAACTGTTCCTGGAGGCCCTGCCCGCCGCCAAGGCCAAGGCCACCAAGGCCCGCCCGCTGCTGAAAAGCTCGGCCCTGCAGGCGGTGGACCGCGATTTCGCCTTCGTGGTGGACCGCGATGTCTCCGCCGACACCCTGGTGCGCGCCGCCCGGAACGCCGACAAGCAGCTGGTGGCCGGGGTGACGGTGTTCGATCTTTACGAAGGCCCGCATGTGGGGGAAGGCCGCAAGAGCCTGGCCCTGCAGGTCAGCCTGCAGCCGCAGGACAAAACCTTCACCGATGCCGAGATCGAGGCCATCAGCGCCAGGATCGTCGCCGCCGTCGTCAAGTCCACCGGCGGCAGCCTGCGCGGATAATCCGGCGGCGCGGCACCGCCTTTGTGCTACTCTACCCGACCGGCCGCGTCCTTAACGCGGCCGGTCGGCCAAGACAAGACGGGTTTCCGGTCATGAAAGTGGATACGATGCGGGCCATCGACCGTTGGGTCGGCATTCCGCTGTGCTTCCTGCTGACGCTTTTGCAGCTGTTCACCTCGCGCCGGGGCGAAGGCGGCAAGCCGCGCCGGATCCTGTTTCTCGAACTGTCGGAGATGGGCAGCACCATTCTGGCCGATCCGGCCATGCGCAAGGCCCGCCAGGTGTTCGAGGCCGAACTGTTCTTCGTGATCTTCAAGCGCAACGCCGCCAGCCTGGATTTCCTGCGCACGGTGCCGGAAGAGAACGTTTACACCATCCGCGAGGACAGCCTCCTCACCCTGGCCGCCGACACCCTGGGCTTTCTGGCCTGGTGCCGCCGCCGCCGCATCGACACCGTGGTGGATCTGGAGCTGTTCTCCCGCTTCACCGCCCTGCTCACCGGCATGAGCGGCGCCGCCAACCGCGTCGGCTTCTACCGTTTCCACAACGAGGGGCTTTACCGCGGCGAGCTTTTGACCCACCGCGTGGCCTACAATCCCCATATTCACATCGCCAAGAATTTCGTGGCGCTGATCAACGCCCTGGCCTGTCCGGTGGTGGAAACCCCCTATTCCAAAACCTTCATCCCCGATGAGGAAATCACCATTCCCCGCATCATCGCCGGGGAACGCGACAGCGAGCGCATGCGCGCCACCGTGCGCGAGGCCTTTCCGGCCTATGATCCCGATCAGCACCGCATCGTGCTGTTCAATCCCAACGCCAGCGAACTGCTGCCGCAGCGCCGCTGGCCGCAAAGTCATTTCGTCGCCCTGGCCAATCAGGTGCTGACCCATTGGCAGGATGTGGTGATCCTGATCACCGGCGCCCCGGATGAGGATTTTCAGGCGGAAAAGCTGAAGGGCCGCACCGATCATCCGCGCATGGTGAACTTTGCCGGCAAGGTCCGCCTGTCGGAATTGCCCACCCTTTACGAGCTGGCCAGCCTGATGGTGACCAACGATTCCGGCCCCGGCCATTTCGCCTCGGTGACCGATATGCCCACCATCGTGCTGTTCGGCCCGGAAACCCCGGCGCTTTACGCGCCCCTGGGCAATACCGAGGCCATTACCGCCCATCTGGCCTGCAGCCCCTGCGTTTCCGCCTCCAACCACCGCAAGACCGCCTGCCGCGACCCCTTGTGCATGCAGGCCATCCCGCCCGAACGGGTGTTCGACTCCATCCGCGCCGTGCTGGACGACGGCCAGCTGCTCCAGCTGGGGTGATTATTCCCCGACCGGGCTGGCGATGCGGCCCGGCGGCAGGCGCAGGCTGGCCACGGTGCCGTGCTGGGGCTGGCTGGCCAGGGTCAGGCCGCCGCCATGCAGCTCCATCAGCTGCTTGGCCAGCGGCAGGCCCAGGCCGGCGCCGGGCTTGTTGCTGAGGCTGTCGTCGCCGCGTACGAACATCTGGGTCACCTTCTCCAGATCCTCCTCGCCGATACCGATGCCGGTATCGCTCACCTGCAGCAGCAGGCCGCCATCGGGCTCCATCTCGGCCATCACCGCCACCCGCCCGCCCTCGGGGGTGAATTTCACGGCGTTGGACAGCAGGTTCAGCAGCACCTGCTTGAAACGCAGCGGATCCAGCAGCACCGGCGGCAGATTGCCCGGCACATTGTTGAGCAGGCTGCAGCCGCCCTGCCCGGCCAAAGGCCGCACCATGGCCAGGGCATCCTCCACCAGGGCGGCGATATCGGCCTGCTGTTCGTGCAGAACCAGTTTTCCCGCCTCGATGCGGGCCAGATCCACCAGATCCTCGATCACCTCGCTGAGATGCGCCGCCGACAGGCCGATATCATCCACATAGCCTTTGTAGCGGTCGTTGCCGATGGGGCCGAAATACTCGTTCTTCATGACGTCGGCAAAACCGACGATGCTGTTCAAGGGCGTGCGCAGCTGATGGCTGATATGGGCCAGAAAAGCCGATTTGGCGCGGGTGGCCTCCTCGGCGCGCTCCTTGGCGGCGATCAGCTCGCGCTCGGCCTGCAATTGGGCGGTAATATCGCGGAAGGCCACCACGGCGCCATTGACCTCGCCATTTTCCAGGATGGCGGTCCACACATAATCCACCGGCAGCCAGCTGCCGTCCTTGCGGCGGAAGCGCACATTGTGGCGGGGGCCGCCGGCCTGGCCCGCGGCCTCGGAAAACCCATCGGCGGGATCGGGCGCCAGAATGATAGCGGCGAATTTTTCCGCAAGTTCGGCGCCGCTCCAGCCCAGCAGCTGCAAGGCGGCGGGATTGAGGAAGGTAAAGCGCCCCTCGCCGTCCAACCCGAACACCCCCTCACCCAGGCCGTTCAGGATCAGTTCATGTCGATGCCGTAACTGTTCCGCCGCCCGCTCGCGCAGATGCCGCTCGGTCACATCCTCGCCGGTGCCGCGATAGCCGGCGAAATGGCCGGCGGCGTCGAAGAGGGGACGGCCGCTCAGCAGGAACTGCCGCCGCTCGCCCTGATGCGCGAAGCGCACCGGCACATCCTGGAAAGGCTGCTGACGGTCCAGCAGCGTCCGCAGCGTGCCGCCCTCGGCCTCGCCGCCCAGGTCCAAAGCCTCGGGCCCGGCCTCCAGCAGAACGCCGCCGTCCAGACCCGTGGCATCGTCGAAGCGGCGCGAGACGGTGCGCAAACGCTGATCCGGGCCGCTTTCCCACAGCCATTGCGAGGCGGACTCCGCCAGATCGCGGAAACGCTGCTCCGACTGGCGCAGCATCGCCTCGGTGCGGGTGCGCTGTTCCAGCTCGGCCCGCAAGGCTTCGGTCTGCCGCACCAGACGCGCCTCCAGGCCCTCATTGACCCGGCGCAGGCGGTGATACCGCCGATTGATCAGATGCCGCAGCACCGCCACCGAGGCCACCACGAACACCAGTTCCAGCAGGGTGCGAAAGAGATGCCATTCCGGAACATCGGGAAAATACCCGTCGGCCACCAGCCCCAGGCCCAAAAAAAAGGCCAGACTGACGGCGCCATAGCTGGACAGAATGCGGGAAAAGCCCCGCCGAAAACGGAAAGACACCGGCGACACCCCCTCGATAACAGCCGTGTGACACAACAGTAGCATTGCCGGCCGCGCCTGGGGAATTCCTACATTGCATAACCGGACATGGCGGGCCGCACCGGGCGGCCCGCCACACCCCGTCAGCGCTTGGCCTTTTCCACGATCTCCTCCAGGCTGTCCACCAGGCAGCACCGCGCCGCCCCCACGAAGGCCGCCGCCTCGGGCCAGCCGCCGCGATGCAGGGTGATTTCCAGACTGGTGAGTTCAGGCAGCATGTTCAGCACCAGATTGTAACGCCGCTCCAGGCCCGGCAGAGCCTCCTGATCGGCAGACCCGCTGCGGCTTTCCGCTCCGGCGGCGGTTTTCGGCGGATGGCCGTTGAACGTGATTACCGTTCCCATGCTGTTATCCTCCGGATTTACGCCACCTTGCGCACTGTCAGATCGCGCATCTGCAAACGCACATTGAGCCCCACCGGCGGCGGCGCCAGCGTGACCCCGGCCACCGGACGCAACTGATCCACATGACCCGACAGCGGCTCGAGATCGAAGGCCGAGGTGATGGCGGCGGCAATGGCCACCAGTTCGGCCTTGGCCAGATGCGCGCCGATGCAGCTGCGCCCGCCCACCCCGAAGGGAATATAGGCGAAACGGCCGGACGTCGTTTCGGACATGAAACGCATCGGATCGAAGCGTTCGGGCTGGTCCCACAGATCGGGCTGGCGCTGCACCGCCCAGGGCGAGATGAACACCATGCTGCCCTTGGGCACGGCGACGCCGTCGATGACATCATCTTCCAGGGCGACGCGGGCGAACCACCAGATGGAGGGGTAAAGCCGCAGCACCTCATCGACCACGGCGCGGGTGCGGCGCAGACCGCGCAGACCGCCGGCCTCGAGATCGGCGCCGCCTTCCAGCAGAGGATCGACCTCGCCGCGGATCCACTCCACCAGATCGGGGCGGCAGGCCAGGGTATAGATCAGCCAGGAGGCGGCCATGGCCGAGGTTTCGAAACCGGCGATCAGCATGGTGATGGCCTCGTCGCGCAGGGCCTTGGGGCCGTAGCGCTCGGCCAGGGGCTGCAGCGCCAGCAGCAGGCCCTTGGGGTTGCGGCTCAGGCGCTCCACCACCCCTTCCAGGCTGGCGATCACCTTGCGGAAGGCGCGGTTGGTGCGGGTGGGCAGCAGGGCATCGGGATCGATGGGCCGCCACATGGTTTCACTCAGGCGCTTATGCGCGGCCAGACCGGCCTGGTAAACCAGCTCCGAGGTGTCCTCGTCCAGCGGTTCGTGGAACATGGCGGCGGTGGCCATGCGCAGGGTCAGCCGGCCCATGAGCGGCGGAATGGCCAGGCTGCGATCAAGCGCGCCGGCCAGGCGGCCCACCTCGGTCTGCAGCACCGACAGGGCATGGCCCAACCCCTGATCCAGGCCGCTGGCGCTGAAGCTGGGCCGGGCCGTGGTGCGCGACTGATGCCAGCGCTCGCCGCTGGCGGTCACCATGCCTTCACCCAGCAGCGGCTTCATGCGGTCCTGCATCTGGCTTTTGCCGTAGCGGTCGGCATGGGTGACCAGCACATGCTGGATGGCCGAGGGCTGGGCCAGGAACCGCACGGTCTTGAAACCGAAACGGGCGGCGACGGGCTGCGGCTGCCCCACCACCTTTTCCTGCACGAAGGCCAGGGGATCGGCGGTGAAGGCGGGAAGATCGCCCAGCAGGGCGGTTTTCAGGGATTGCATCATAGCGGTTCTCCCAAAATCAGGCGGCATGCAGCGACAGACCCACCGCTTCCAGGGTGGGGGCGTCGATGTTGCAAAGAATGACCACGGCTTCCACATCGCCCTCGTGACCCTTGCCCACCACCATGGGCCCGGCGATGCGCTCGATGCGCAGGCCGCACAGTTTCACGAAGCGTTCGAACACAGGGTCGGTGACGGCGATCAGTTCGCTGGCCTTTACGTCGCGGCCGAAGGCGGCGATTTCCCGCACCAGAAGCTTGCCGATCTCGCGGCTGCGCTTGGCGCCGGGCGCCACCGCGAAGCGGCTGATCTCCCAGACCGAGGCCGATTTCGGCACCTGGCCGCCCAGAAGATCGGGAAAGCTGGCCTCAAGGAGGTAGGTGTCGGTGGTGGGCAGCGAGCGCCAGTACCCCACCACCCGATTGTTTTCCAGCACCGCGCAATGAATGGCGTTGCGGTCAAAACCATCGAATTCCAGAAGATCGGCGGAATTGATCTCCCAGCCCAGCTGTTCCTTAAACACCCGGTACCGCAGACGCCACGCCTGCGCCAACACTTCCGGCGCGTCTCCGGACCGGAAACGGACAACCCTTAATGAGCTTGGCATATCGGCCTCTCCAAAAAAAAGTGTGGAGAAATCGTTAGCCGATCAAAAAAAGCTATAATAGCTGGGCAAATAACGGGTACAATACTCGTGGAACGTTTCTTCCACCGGAGAAGACTCGAATGGCGATAACAATGGAATGCGCGCTGAACGAGATTGCGAATGCAGAGTCTCTTGAAGAGTTGCAGCCTATCATTAATTGTATCGGCCTGGAATTGGGATTCAGCTGCTCAAGTTATGTTGATGCGCGCAAAATCCCCTTCTCCGGCGAGGCGGCCCCTTATCATGTGACCACCGTCGACGGCTCGTTCATACACGCCTACATTGAGGGTGATTTTCTCGGCCACGATCCGGTGGCCATCCGCGCCACCACCAGCAACGCCCCCTTCGCCTGGACCGATTGCCCGGAATATGCCGCCGCCCTGAGCAAACGGCGCGGCGTGAAAAACCGTCTGCTGCGCCTGGCCAACATGGTGCGCGATTTCGGCTACGAGCAGGGCTATGTCATTCCCTGCCATGCCGTGGACGGCTATGGCCGTCTGGCCTCCGCCTTCACCAGCTTTTACTGGGACGGTCACGGCGACGATCTGCTGAAACCGGGCGCCATTCCGCCCTGGCTGAAGCTGGCCGCCGCCTATTACCACGAACGCACCCTGGCCCTGCGCCAGGATGCCGCCACCCCCCAGGCCATTCCGGCGCTGACCGACCGCGAGCGCGAATGCCTGGTGTGGGCCTGCCGCGGCAAAACCCGCGGCGAAACCGCCGACATCCTGAATATCGGCGAGCGCACCGTGGAGTTCCATCTGGGCAATGCCATGAAAAAGCTCGGCGTTTACAACAAGTTCCATGCCATCGCCATGGCCATCCACATGGGTCTGGTCACACCCTGAGCGGCTTGGCCGCCGCCCCGAGCCAGGCCGCCGCCCGCTGCGGACAGGCGCCGGGAAAGCAGGCTTCGAGGCGCACCCAGGTGCGGTCGCGGCGTGGATTGAGGGTGACCTGATAGAGATGGGTCCAAAGACCGTGCCGGCGGTGCACCACGGCGTAATAATCGCCGCCCTCTCCGGCCTCTCCCAGAAAATGAGCTTCGTCGCCGGGCCCCAGAATCAGGTGCCAGATCGGATCATCGCGCATGAAAAAACCCTCCAAAATCCGCACGGAGGGCTGACGCAAAGGCTGGACGGTCCCGTTTGGTTGCCGGCTGGCCACATCCCTTCCCTCTGGAAGGCACCACCTTGCCCGGGAGGCAGGTTGGTGTTGGGCGTCAGCCCAACTCTTGATGTCGGCTTCAGAGATAACGCCAACCGCCGCCCCTGTGCAAGAGGAATGCGGGCAGTTATAGTCTTGCGGGAAAAACATTGGACAGCACATCTTGAACATCGCCCGCATTCAAACCGTGGCCTTTTCCGGGGTCGAGGTTCTTCCCATCGATGTGCAGGCCCAGGTGGCCGCCGGACTGCCCGCCTTCACCATCGTCGGCCTGCCCGACAAGGCAGTGGGGGAAAGCCGCGAACGGGTGCGCGCCGCCCTGAACGCCCTGGGTCTGGCCCTGCCGCCCAAGCGCATCACCCTCAATCTGGCCCCCGCCGATCTTTTGAAGGAAGGCAGCCACTTCGACCTGCCCATCGCCTGCGCCCTGCTGGTGGCCATGAATATTCTGCCCGCCGAGGATCTTGGCCGCTATTGCGTGCTGGGCGAACTGGGGCTGGATGGCCGCCTGGCCCCGGTGACCGGGGTGCTGCCCGCCGCCGTGGCCGCCGCCGGCCGCGATCTCGGCCTGATCTGCCCCGGCCCGCAAGGGGGCGAGGCCGCCTGGTCGGCCACCGAAATCCTGGCGCCGGCCGATCTTCTGGCCCTGATCAACCATTTCAAGGGCAGCCAGATCCTGACGCCGCCACTCCCGGCCCTGGGCGAGGACGGCGGCGGCTATCTGGACCTCAAGGACGTCAAGGGCCAGGAAACCGCCAAGCGCGCCCTGGAAATCGCCGCCGCCGGCGGCCATAACCTGCTGATGATGGGTCCGCCCGGCGCCGGCAAATCCATGCTGGCGGCCCGCCTGCCCGGCCTGCTGCCGCCGCTGTCGCCGGCCGAGGCGCTGGAGATCAGCATGATCCATTCGGTGGCCGGGCAGCTGAGCGAAGGCCGCCTGCTGCGCCGCCGCCCCTTCCGCGACCCACATCATTCCGCCTCCGTACCGGCCCTGGTGGGCGGCGGCACCCGTACCCGGCCCGGCGAAATTTCCCTGGCCCACCACGGCGTTTTGTTCCTGGACGAGCTGCCGGAGTTCCAGCGCGCCGCCCTGGAGGCCCTGCGCCAGCCGCTGGAAAGCGGCCGCACCACCATCGCCCGCGCCAACAGCCATGTCAGCTATCCGGCCCGCTTCCAGCTGGTGGCGGCGATGAACCCCTGCAAATGCGGCTATCTGTCCGATCCGGGCCTGGCCTGCAACAAGGCGCCGCGCTGCGGCGCCGACTATCAGGCCCGCATTTCCGGCCCTCTTTACGACCGCATCGATCTGCATATCGAGGTGCCCGCCGTTTCCCCGGCCGATCTGTCGCTGCCGCCGCCGGCGGAAGGCTCGGCCGAGGTGGCGGCCCGCGTCGCCGCCGCCCGCGCCCTGCAAAGCGAGCGCTATGCCGCCTTCAGCACGCCCGCGCGGCCCTTGCGCTGCAATGCCGATGCCGACGGCGAACTGCTGGAACGGATCGCCGCCCCCAGCCCCGAGGGCCGCGCCCTGCTCACCCAGGCGGCGGAGCGGCTGCGCCTGTCGGCGCGCGGCTATCACCGCGTGCTGAAGGTGGCCCGCACCCTGGCCGATCTGGCCGGCGGCGGCCCGGTGGGACGGCTGGAAATCGCCGAGGCCCTGAGCTACCGCCGTCACATGCCGGGCCGTACGCTCTGAGCGCTCTGCCACATCCTGGCGAGAAAATTCCACGGAATCGCCATAAATTTTCCCCGAAATCCCCAAAAACCAAGGGCAGGGTAAGGACAATCGCTTGCAACGCTTATGGGAGAAAGCCGCATGCCCGCCCTGCTTTCCGTTTCCGTCACCCCGCCCCGTCCGGCCGCCCGCAGCCGCCGCGCCGCCCAGCTGCGGCGGGAAACGCGCCTGACCGACCTGCTGGCCGATCCCATCATGGACCGCCTGATCTCCAGCGACGGCCTGCGCCCCGAGGCGGTGCGCCGTCTGGTCAGCGACATGCGCCGCCGCCTGGGCTACAGGCCGTGACGGCGTCCGGATCGATCAAAATTCCGTCAAACTGTCATCAGCCGCCCCTGGACAGGCCCGGCATCGATGACCACATGTACCATATGGCCCCGCTTACCGCCCCTATCCGCGCAAGGGAGGACGACATGACGCCCTCTTTCCGACGACAGAGGACATATCTGCTGGCAAACCCCATCGCGCCGCGCGATGCGGTGCGCTTCTGGAATCCCTACGGCAGCTACGGCACCCTGAAAAAGGAGCCCCGTCTGGCCGACCTGCTGGCCGACCCCATCATCGGCCATGTGATGCACAGCGACGGCATCCGTCCCGAGCATATGCGGGGCCTGATCGCCGACATGCGCCTGCGCCTGGGCTATCTGTAAAAATCGGCGGCGGAGCGGCCCATGGCCGCGCCGCCGCTGGAGCCTTCAGGCCTTGGCGATCATCCGCCCGAATTTTTGGCCGCCGAACAGGTGGATATGCAGATGCGGCACTTCCTGGCCGCCATCGGCGCCGATATTGGCCAGCATGCGGAAGCCCGGCTCCTCCAGCCCCAGCTGGCGGGCCACCGTGCCCACGGCGCGGATAAAGCCCACCACCATTTCCGCCGGGGCTTCGGCGCTGAAATCCAGCATGGAAACGTAGGGCGCCTTGGGAATCACCAGCACATGGATGGGAGCCTGGGGATTGATATCGTGGAAGGCCAGGGCGAACTCATCCTCGTAGACCGCCTTGCAGGGAATTTCCCCGCGCAGGATCTTAGCGAACACATTGTTGGGATCGTAAGCCATGGCCCAGCCTCCTACTTCTTGCGGGATTTCTTTTCGTCGATGCCCGACATGCCCTGGCGCTTGGCCAGTTCGGCCCAGACCTGGGCGGGGGTAACCCCCACCTCGGCCCACAGCACCAGCAGATGATAGAACAGATCGGCGCTTTCCGAGGCCACCTCGGCCGGGCTTTGCGCCAGGGCGGCGATCACCGTTTCCACCGCCTCCTCGCCCACCTTCTGGCTGATCTTGGGCAGCCCGCGGGTGAAAAGCTTGGCGGTATAGGATTTATCGGGATCGGCGCCCTTGCGGCCGACGATGGTCTGATACAACAGATCGAGAATCTTGCCGTTGTCCAAGCTCACTGCTCCCTCCCCTACGACAGCCGCACCGGAATGCCCGCCGCCGCCATATGCGCCTTGGCCTGGGCGATGGAATATTCCCCGAAATGAAAGATCGAGGCGGCCAGCACCGCCGTGGCATGGCCCTCGAGGATGCCTTCCACCAGATGGTCCAGCGTGCCCACCCCGCCCGAGGCGATGACCGGCACGCGCACGGCATCGGCCACGGCGCGGGTCAGCGGCAGATTGAAGCCCTGGCGGGTGCCGTCGCGGTCCATGGAGGTGAGCAGGATCTCGCCGGCGCCGTATTCGGTCATGCGCCGGGCCCAGGCCACGGCATCGATGCCGGTGGCGTTGCGGCCGCCATGGGTGAAGATCTCGAAACGGCCCGGCGCCACCTGTTTGGCGTCGATGGCCACCACGATGCACTGGCTGCCGAACTTTTCCGCCGCCTCGCGCACGAATTCGGGGCGATGCACGGCGGCGGTATTGATGGACACCTTGTCGGCCCCGGCCAGCAGAAGCTTGCGGATATCCTCGACCTGACGCACGCCGCCGCCCACGGTCAGCGGCATGAAACACTGTTCGGCGGTGCGCTGCACCACGTCGTACAAGGTGTCGCGGTTGTCCGAGGAGGCGGTGATGTCGAGAAAGGTCAGCTCGTCGGCGCCGGCCTGATCATAAATGCGGGCCTGGGCCACCGGATCGCCGGCATCCACCAGATCGACGAAATTGACCCCCTTGACCACGCGGCCATCCTTGACGTCGAGACAGGGGATGATGCGCATTTTCAGCATGGCGTCGGTCCTTATTCCGCCAGCACGGCCAGAGCCTGGCCCAGATCGATGCGGCCGTCGTAAAGGGCGCGGCCCGAGATCACCCCGGCGATGCCCGAGGCGGCGCGGGCCTTCAGGGCGCGCAGATCGTCGAGGCAGGACACCCCGCCCGAGGCGATGACCGGGGTGCTGATGGCTTCGGCCAGCGCGGCGGTGGCCTCCACATTGGGGCCGCCCAGGGCGCCGTCGCGGTCGATATCGGTATAAATGATGGCCGCCACCCCGGCATCCTCGAACTTCAGGGCCAGATCGCGGGCCGTCACCTCCGAGGTTTCCGCCCAGCCTTCCACCGCCACATAGCCGCCGCGGGCATCGATGCCCACCGCCACCTGGCCGGGGAACTGCTTGCAGGCCGCCTTCACCAGGGCCGGATCGCGCAGGGCCACCGTGCCCAGGATGACGCGGGACACGCCTTTTTCCAGCCACAGGCCGATGGTAGCCATATCGCGGATGCCGCCGCCCAGCTGCACCGGTTTGCCCGCCGCCGCCACGATGGAGGCCACCGCCCCGGCATTGACCGGCTTGCCGGCGAAGGCGCCGTTCAGATCCACCACATGGATCCAGCCGCAGCCGGCGGCGGCGAAACTTCTGGCCTGGGCGGCGGGATCGGTATTGAACACCGTCGCCGCGTCCATCTCGCCGCGCACCAGGCGCACGCAGGCGCCGTCCTTCAGATCAATGGCGGGATAGAGAATCATGGTGACTGCAGCCTTATCGACGGAGTGCGGGAGCCTCTCAGGGCTTCCAGCGCAGGAAATTGGTGATGACGGCCAAACCGGTGGCCTGGCTTTTTTCCGGGTGGAACTGGGTGCCCACCAGCGTATCGCGGCCCACCAGGGCGGTGACCGGCCCGCCATAATCGACGCTGGCCAGCACATGGGCCGGATCGGCGGCGCGAAACTGGAAACTGTGCACGAAATAGGCGTGCTGCCCCGGCGTCAGCCCGGCCAGCAGCGGATGGCCGCCCGGCGTGAAGGCCAGCTCGTTCCAGCCCATATGCGGCACCTTGAGGGCGGGATCGGCGGGGTCGATGGCCACCACCTCGCCGGCGATCCAGCCCAGGCCGCGATGGTCGCCGTGTTCGCGGCCCCAGGCCGCCATCAGCTGCATGCCGACGCAGATGCCCATGAAGGGGCGCCCGCCCCGGATCACCGCCTCGGTCAGGGCCTCGGTCATGCCCGGCAGGGCGTCGAGGCCGCGCTTGCAGTCGGCGAAGGCGCCGACGCCGGGCAGCACCACCCGGTCGGCCCGGCGCACCGCTTCGGGATCGTTGGTCACCAGCACGGTCTGCGACAGCCCGGCCTCGGCCACCGCCCGTTCGAAGGCCTTGGCGGCGGAGCGCAGATTGCCCGAACCGTAATCGATCAGCGCGATGCTCATTTACAGCGATCCACCCAGCACCCCCTTGGTCGACGGCACGGCGTCGGCCTTGCGGGGATCGATCTCGATGGCCTGGCGCAGGGCGCGGGCCAGAGCCTTGAAACAGGATTCCACGATATGGTGGTTGTTGTCGCCGTAAAGGGTTTCCACATGCAGCGTTACCCCGGCGGCCTGGGCGAAGGCCTGGAACCATTCCTTGAACAGTTCGGTATCCATATCGCCCAGCTTGGGGCGGGAGAAATCGACCCGCCAGATCAGATAGGGGCGGTTGGACAGATCGAGCGCCACCCGGGTCAGGGTTTCGTCCATGGGGATCAGGGCCGAGCCGTAGCGGGTGATGCCCTTGCGCTCGCCCAGGGCCCGGGTCACGGCCTGGCCGATGGCGATGCCCACATCCTCGGTGGTGTGGTGGGCATCGATATGCAGATCACCGCTGGCCTGCACCTCGAGATCGATCAGGCTGTGCCGCGACAGCTGTTCCAGCATGTGATCGAGAAAGCCGACCCCGGTGGAGACGGTATAAAGGCCGCTGCCGTCCAGATTCACGGCAACGCGGATCTGCGTTTCCTTGGTATTGCGCTCGAGCGTGGCGGTGCGCATGGCGTGAATTTCCCTTGCTGCTGGCCTGATGTGTTAGCAGGAACCGGCGGTCCGCGCCAGATATTAGGCACGGAAATCGCCGGCAGGGCGATTGTCTCTGGAACCGGCGCAGCCGGTGACTAGCGCACCCTCGCGCGCCGGAGCGTTGCCGGAGCGGCAGCGCAGGCATAAGTGAGGATAGCCAAGCTGGCGGCACGCCAGCGCCCGGCGCCTGAGGGGCAAGCGAAGAGGGGGAGGCGCTTGCGTCTCCCCTGAAAATCACCGGCAGGCCCATCGACGCCGGCCATTCCGCACTATATGTTTTGCACCATGCGGTTTTTTTAAAGTGAGGTCGTCCGGTGCAAGAGGGCAAGTCCGCCAATGAACTTTGGCATGGCACCACCATTCTGGCGGTGCGCAAGAACGGCCATGTGGTCATCGCCGGCGACGGCCAGGTGTCGCTGGGCTCCACCGTGATCAAGGGCAATGCCAGGAAGGTGCGCCGTTTGGGCGATGGTTCGGTGATCGGCGGCTTCGCCGGCGCCACCGCCGATGCCTTCACCCTGTTCGAGCGGCTGGAGGCCAAGCTGGAAAAGCATCCCGGCCAGCTGACCCGCGCCTGCGTGGAACTGGCCAAGGATTGGCGCACCGACCGTTATCTGCGCCGCCTGGAAGCCATGATGGCGGTGGCCGACCGCGATGTTTCGCTGGTGCTGACCGGCACCGGCGACGTGCTGGAGCCCGAAGACGGGCTGATCGGCATCGGCTCGGGCGGCAACTACGCCCTGTCGGCGGCCCGCGCCCTGATCGATATCGACGGCCTGGAGGCCGAGGCCATCGCCCGCAAGGCCCTGAAAATCGCCGCGCAGATCTGCGTTTACACCAACGAAAACGTCACCGTGGAAAGCCTATGATCGCCGCCTTCTCCCCCCGTGAAATCGTTTCCGAGCTCGACCGCTTCATCGTCGGCCAGCACGAGGCCAAGCGCGCCGTGGCCATCGCCCTGCGCAACCGCTGGCGCCGCCAGCAGCTTCCCGACGCCTTGCGCGAGGAGGTGCTGCCCAAAAACATCCTGATGATCGGCCCCACCGGCGTCGGCAAGACCGAAATCGCCCGCCGTCTGGCCAAACTGGCCCAGGCCCCTTTTCTGAAGGTGGAGGCCACCAAGTTCACCGAGGTGGGCTATGTGGGCCGCGATGTGGAACAGATCGTGCGCGATCTTCTGGAAACCGCCATCACCATGACGCGCGAGAAAATGCGCAAGCAGGTGACGGCCAAGGCCGAGCTGGCCGCCGAGGAGCGGGTGCTCGACGCCCTGGTGGGCGAGAACGCCAGCCCGGAAACCCGGCAGAAATTCCGCAAGATGCTGCGCGAGGGCGGCCTGAACGAGCGCGAGATCGAACTGCAGGTGGCCGATAACGGCGGCGGCCTGCCCACCTTCGAGATTCCCGGCATGCCCGGCACCCAGATGGGCATGCTCAATCTGAGCGACATGTTCGGCAAGGCCTTCGGCGCCCGCACCAAGCCGCGCAAGATGACGGTGGCCGAAAGCTACGAGCTGCTGATCACCGAGGAAAGCGACAAGCTTCTCGACCAGGAAAAGGTGGTGAAGGAAGCCATTGCCGCCGTGGAGAACAACGGCATCGTCTTCCTGGACGAGATCGACAAGGTTTGCGCCCGTTCCCGCGAGATCAAGGGCGGCGACGTCTCGCGTGAGGGGGTGCAGCGCGATCTGTTGCCGCTGATCGAGGGCACCACCGTCAGCACCAAGCACGGCGCCGTGAAGACCGACCACATCCTGTTCATCGCCTCGGGGGCCTTCCATCTGGCCAAGCCCTCGGATCTTTTGCCCGAACTGCAGGGCCGCCTGCCCATCCGGGTGGAATTGAAGGCCTTGAGCCGCGATGATTTCGTGCGCATCCTCACCGAGCCGGAAGCCAGCCTGATCAAGCAGTACAAGGCCCTGCTGTCCACCGAGGACGTGACCCTCGATTTCGAGGCCGCGGCCATCGAGGCCATCGCCGATTATGCCGCCGAGATCAACCGCGGCGTGGAAAATATCGGGGCGCGGCGCCTGCACACGGTGCTGGAACGGCTGCTGGAGGACATCAGCTTCACCGCCACCGACAAGGCCGGCAGCACCATCGTCATCACTCCGGATCTGGTGCGCGAAACGGTGGGATCACTGGCCAAGAACGCCGATCTGTCGAAGTTCATTCTGTAAAAGAAACGGGGCCGCCGCGAGGGGGGGACCGCAGAGGCGATCCCCCCTCGCCGGCCGTCAGTTGCTGCCGGTGCGGCGGGGATCGTTGCGCAGCACCACGTTGTTGACCACCCGCTGCACGCCGTCGATATCGCGGGCATGGGCGATCACCCGGTCCAGCTCGGCCTGGTCGCGGGCCACCCCCATCAGATAGACGGTGCCGTTCACCACATCGACGGTATAGTTGATGTTCTTGATCTGCTTGTCGAACATCAGGCGGGTGCGCAGATCGTTGGCGATCCACACATCGCTGGCATAATCGCTGATGCCCGACTGATCGGTGACCTGGATATCGTCGATCACCTGCTTGACCCCGGCGGCCTGCCAGGCCAGGCGCACCGCCTCGACCCGGGTTTCCGGCTTCTTCACGCTGCCGGTCAGTTCCACCCGGCCCTCGCTGATGGTGAGACTGACGTCGCGGTACAGTTCCACGCTCTGGCGGAACCACAGATCGTTGATTTCGATGCGGATCTTGGCGTCGTTGGCGGCGGCGTCGACACCGCCGTCGGAGGCGGCGGCGGTGCCCACCCCGGCCCCGGCGCCCACCGCCAGGGTGACGGGATCGCAGGCGGCCAGCAGGGCGGGTGCGGTCAGGGCCAGAACGGCGAGGCAAACACGCTTCACGGCGATATCATCCTTATTGCAAGACGGGGCGTTGCAAACCCTTATACCTGAGACCAGGCATCAGGGATATGGACCGGCCAGCGCCAGGGCGCAACCAGCATGGCGTCGAAACGCGGATCATGGCCGGCAAAATCGGCATGCAGGGCCAGGAAGCGTTCCGCCGCCCGCACCAGCCGCCGCTGCTGGCCGGCCGAGAGGGCCGCCGCCGCCTGATCGAGGCCGGGGCGGGCCTTGACCTCGATAAAGGCCAGCACGCGGCCGCGCCGGGCGATGATATCCACCTCGCCCACCCCGCTGCCACGCCGCCCCTTGACGCCGCGCCCGACGATGCGCCAGCCCTTAAGCACCAGCGCCAGCACGCACAGGGTTTCGGCCCAGCGGCCGCGGCGGGCGGCGCGCCACCCCCGTTCGGCGCGTCTCATGCCTCTCCTTCGGCGGCCAGGGCCAGGGCGCGGGCGTAAACCTGGCGTTTGGGCAGGCCGGTGGCCACGGCCACGGCGGCGGCGGCATCGCGCGCCGACATGCCGGCCAGGGCCCGGCGCAGCTGCTGGTCCAGATCCTCGGCCGAGGGCGCCTCGGCCACCGGCGGCCCCACCACCACCACGATTTCGCCCTTGGGCTCGCCCGCCGCCTGATAATGCGCCGCCAGATCGGCCAGACTGCCGCGCCGCACCTCTTCGTAAAGTTTGGTCAGCTCGCGGGCCACCGCGCCCTCGCGCCCCGGCAGCATCTCGGCCAGAACCGCCAGGCTGCCGGCCAGGCGGTGCGGGCTTTCGTAGAAGATCAGGGTGGCGGGCACCGCCGCCAGCTCGCGCAGGGTGGCGCGGCGCGGGCCATCCTTGCTGGGCAGAAAACCGGCGAACAGAAAACGGTCGGACGGCAGGCCCGACAGCTGCAGCGCCGTCAGCGCCGCCGAGGCGCCGGGGGCGCTGGTCACCGGAATGCCGGCGGCGATGCAGGCCCGCACCAGCCGGTAGCCGGGATCGGAGACCAGCGGCAGACCGGCATCGGACACCAGCACCACCGCCTGCCCCTCTTGCATTTTGGCCAGCAGGGCCGGGCGGGCCCGGTCGGCGTTATGCTCGTGATAGGGGGTGAGCGGGGCGGAAATTCCCAAAAGGCTCAAAAGCTTGCCGGTCACGCGGGTATCCTCGCAGGCCACCAGGTCGGCGCCTTTCAGCAGCGAGACGGCCCGCAGGGTGATATCGTCCAGATTGCCGATGGGCGTGGCCACCAGGGTCAGGCCCGGCAGGGCTCCTGGCCGCTGTGGCGGTTTACTTCCCGCATCCTTGTGGGTAGGCTGTCCCTCCGCCGATAACCTGGATCGGGAGACTGGCCTTGCGCTGTCCCGCATTTCTCACGCCTCGCTTGTTTGCCCGGCTGTTGCCCGCGCTGGCCTTAGGTCTTCTGGTCAGCGCCTGCTCACATGTACCACCGAGCCCGGCCGGAACCAAGCCGCAGGCGGCCGCGCCCGCTCCCGTCGCCGCCCTACCCCCGCCCCCCGCTCCCGTCGCCGCCCCGGCGCCGGTGGCGGCTCCGGTGGCGCCGCTGCCCGTCCGTTCCGGCACCGCCGCCCTGCTGCTGCCGCTTTCGGGCCCCTCGGCCCCGGTGGGCGCCGCCCTGCTGAACGCCGCCCAGCTGGCCCTGTTTGAAATCGGCGACACCACCTTCACCCTGCTGCCCATCGACACCAAGGGCACGCCCGAAGGCGCCCAGGCGGCGCTGCAAAGCGCCGTGGCCCAGCATGCCGAGATCATTCTGGGGCCGCTGTTCGGCAGCGAAACCCGCGCCATTGCCGCCCAGGCCCGCCAGCTGCATCTGCCGGTGCTGTCCTTCACCTCCGACCGCACCGCCGTGGGCGACGGGGTGTACAGCCTGGGTTTCCTGCCCGGACCGCAGGCCGAGCAGGTGGCGCTTTACGCCCGCGCCCAGGGCAAACCCCGGCTGGCGGTGCTGGCGCCCTCCACCGACGACGGCCAGCGCATCGCCCAGTTCCTGCAAAACGATGCCGCCCTCGCCGGCGATATCGTGGCGCTGCAGTATTACGATCCCGCCGCCACCGATCTGACCGCGCCGCTGCATCAGCTGGTGCATGCCGATGCGCAGCATCCCGGCGATGTCGGCTTCGACGCCCTGCTGCTGCCCGACAGCGGCCCCCGCCTGCGCAATCTGGCCTCCATGCTGTCGCTGCAGGGGGTGGATCCGGCCAAGGTCAAGCTGCTGGGCACCATGCTGTGGGCCACGGCCGATCCCGGCAGCGAACCGGCCCTGGTGGGCGGCTGGTACGCCGCCCCGCCCCAGGCCGGGCACGATGATTTCGACCGCCGCTACCAGCAGGCCTTCGGCAGCCGGCCGCCGCGCATCGCCTCGCTGGGCTACGACGCCACCGCCCTGGCCGCGGTGCTGGCCCGCAAGGCCGGCCACGATTTTTCCGATGCCGCCCTGCAGATTTCCACCGGGTTCGCCGGGGTGGACGGGCTGTTCCGCCTGCTGCCCGACGGCACCGCCGAACGCCGCTACGCCATCGACGAGGTGGAGGGCGGCGGCCAGCCGCCCAAGGAAATCGCCCCCGCCCCCGCCAGTTTCCAGCAGCCCTTGCCGGACGGCGCTACGCCTTGACCCCGGCGCCCGGCAGGCGCGGCGCCGCCGGATCCAGCGGCCAGCGCGGCCGGGGCGCGAAGTCCAGGCCGTCGCTGTGGCCCAGGCGGAAGCGCTCCAGCCCGGCCCAGGCGATCATGGCGGCATTGTCGGTGCAAAGGGCCAGGGGCGGCGCCACCAGGGTGAAGCCCTCTTGCGCCGCCAGTTCGCCCAAACGCTGGCGCAGCAGGCTGTTGGCCGCCACGCCCCCCGCCACCACCAGCGCGCGCGGCCCGGCATGGCGGGCGGCGAAGGCCCGCAGCGCCTTGGCGCTGCGCCCGGCGATACTGTCGGCCACCGCCAGCTGAAAGGCCGCCGCCACGTCGCAGCGGTCCTGTTCGCCCGGGGTGCCCAGGTCCTGGATCAGCAGGCGCACGGCATTCTTCAGGCCGGAAAAGGAAAAATCGCAGCCGGGCCGGCCTTTCAGGGGGCGCGGCAGGGCGAACCGGGCGGCATCGCCCCGCTCCGCCGCCTTTTGCACGGCCGGGCCGCCGGGATAGCCCAGCCCCAGCATCTTCGCCACCTTGTCGAAGGCCTCGCCGGCGGCATCGTCGATGGTGGAGCCCAGGCGAACATAGTCGCCGACGCCCCGCACCTCCAGAAGCTGGCAATGCCCGCCGGAAACCAGCAGCAGCAGATAGGGAAACGCCAGGCCATGGGTGAGCCGCGCCGTCAGGGCGTGGCCTTCCAGATGGTTGACGGCGATGAAGGGCTTGCCGGTGACGGCGGCGATGGCCTTGCCGGTCATGGCGCCGACGATCACCCCGCCGATCAGCCCCGGCCCGCAGGTGGCGGCCACCGCATCCACCGCCGCCAGGGACAGCCCGGCGCGGCGGAAGGCCTCGGCCACCAGACGGTCGATATGATCGAGATGGGCGCGGGCGGCGATTTCCGGCACCACCCCGCCATAGGGGCGGTGCTCGTCCAGCTGCGACAGCACCACATCGGCCAGAATGGCGCGGTCGTCGCGCACCAGGGCGGCGGCGGTTTCGTCGCAACTCGTTTCGATGCCGAGAATGATCATGCCGGACCCCGTAATTTCGCAGATCGATGGTATAAGCGCTTTGCAGTTCCGGTTCCAGCCGCTAGAACAGACGATCATGACTGACAAGCCCCGCCCCTCCCTCCGCATCGGCACCCGCGGCAGCCCTCTGGCGCTGGCCCAGGCCTATGAAGTGCAGGCCCGCCTGCGCGCCGCCCACCCCGATCTGGCCGCCGACGGCGCCATCGAGATCGTCGTCATCAAAACCACCGGCGACATGGTGCTGGACCGCACCTTGTCGGAAATCGGCGGCAAAGGGCTGTTCACCAAGGAAATCGACGAGGCGCAGCTGGACGGCCGCATCGATATCGCCGTGCATTCCATGAAGGACGTGCCCACCGTGCTGCCGCCCGGTCTGGTTCTGCCCTGCATCCTGGAACGGGAAGACACCCGCGACGCCTTCATCTGCCTGAAGGCCAAAAGCCTGGCCGACCTGCCCGCCGGATCGGTGGTGGGCACCGCCAGCCTGCGGCGCGGCGCGCAAATCCTGTTCCGCCGCCCCGACCTGCGGGTGGAACCCCTGCGCGGCAATGTGCAGACCCGCCTGAAAAAGCTGGAGGAAGGCGTGGTGGATGCCACCCTGCTGGCCATGGCCGGCCTGCGCCGCCTGAACATGGCCGACCGCGTCGCCTCGGAAATCCCCCCCGAGGAGATGCTGCCCGCCGTGGCCCAGGGCGCCATCGGCATTACCGCCCGGCGCGACGATACCGCCACCCTGGCCCGGCTGGCGCCGCTGGACCATGCGGCCTCGCATATCCGCGTGCTGGCCGAACGGGCCTTTCTGGCGGTGCTGGACGGCTCGTGCCGCACCCCCATCGGCGGTCTGGCCGAACTGGCGGGCGAAACGCTGACCTTCCGGGGCCTGGTGATCCGCCCCGACGGCAGCCAGGCCCACGAACTGACCCTGACCGGCACCGCCGCCGAAGCCGAAACGATCGGTCGGACGGCGGGCGAAGAGCTGCTGGGCCGCTGCGGACCGGGCTTTTTCGACTTCAAGCAGGCCTGATGCGGATGGGCTGCGGCGGCGGGCGGGCCCGGCCATGACCACCGCCCTGGTGACCCGTCCGGCCGAGGATGCCGCCACCCTCACCGAGGCCCTGGCGGCGCGCGGTATCGGCGTTTTCCTGGAACCGATGCTGGCCATCGCCGTCCATGCCGCGGCGCCGCTGGATCTGGCCGGGGTGCAGGGTTTTCTCGCCACCAGCGCCAACGGCGTGCGCGCCCTGGCCGCCGCCTGCCCCGAGCGCGCCCTGCCGCTGTGGGCGGTGGGCGACGCCACCGCCCGCGCCGCCCGTCATCTGGGCTTTTCCCGGGTGGAAAGCGCCCATGGCGATGCCGCCGCCCTCACCGCCCTGGTGGCGCAACGGGCCGACCCCGCCGCCGGCAGCCTGCTGCATGCCGCCGGCACGGTGGTGGCCGGTGATATTTCCACCGCCTTGACGGCGCAAGGCTTCCGGGTGCGCCGCGAAATCCTGTACGAGGCCCGCGCCATCACCGCCCTCAGTCCGGCGCTGTGCGCGGCGCTGAACCGGCAAGAGATTGAGCTGGCGCTGTTTTTCTCTCCCCGCACCGCCGCAACCTTTGTTACCCTGGCCAAGGCCGCCGGTTTGAAGGATAGCTGCGCCGCCGTCACCGCCCATGCCTTGAGCCCGGCGGTGGCCGAACGGCTGCAGGCCCTGCCCTGGCGGGCGGTGGTCACCGCCGCCCAGCCGACGCAGGAGGCCCTGCTGGCGGGACTGGAGCGGTTCCAGCACAGCTGGACTCGCGGTAAGCCTTAGCGGCGCCTTGTGCGCCAAAGGCAGAGAGCATGAGAGCGTGTCCTGCAATCCGGACGCGCTCTAACCGGGTTGTAACGGGATGGGAGCTTGTTCGTGCTGAGACTTCTCGCTTATGCCGCCCTGGTGGCCTTGCTGGTCAGCGGCGCCGTCTGGCTGGCCGATCATCCCGGCACCGTCATGGTGGAATGGCTGGGCTGGCACCTGGAAACCCCGGTTCCCCTGGCTTTGGGCGCGCTGCTTATCCTGACCGGCGCCCTGATTTTCGTCTGGCGCCTGCTGGCCGGTCTGGTCCGCCTGCCCGGCCATTGGCTGGACGGTTTGCGCGGCCGCCGCCTGCGCCGGGGCTATCAGGCCTTGTCGGACGGCCTGGCCGCCGCCGCCGGCGGTGACCGCCGCGAGGCGGCAAGGCTGGCCGGAAAGGCCCGCAAACTGTTGGCCGATCCCGCCCTGACCAGTTTCCTGTCGGCGCAAAGCGCCCAGCTGGCCGGCGACGGCGAAACCGCCCGCGATCACTTCAAGGCCATGCTGGAACGCCCGGAAACCGCCGCGCTCGGCCTGCGCGGCCTGCTGAAGCAGGCGCTGGACCGCGGCGACGATATCGCCGCCGCCGATCTGGCCGGCCGCGCCCGCCTGATCAGCCCCGGCGACGGCTGGCTGCTGGAGCTGCAATACCGCCTGGCGGTGAAGGCCGCCCGCTGGCCGGAGGCGCAGGCCCTGATTGCCGAGGCCAAGCGCCACAAGGCCATTTCGCCGCAGGAAGCCAAGCGCCGCACCGCCCTGATGCTGACGGCGCGCGCCGAAGCCGCCGCCGCCGATGGCCTGTGGACCGAGGTGCAAAGCCTGGGCAAGCGGGCGGTGGCCGCCGATAAGGGGCTGACCGCCGCCGCCCTGCTGCTGGCCCGCGCCTACGGGCAGCTGCAACGGCCGCGCGCCGCCGCCGCCGTGCTGGAACAGGCCTGGAGCCACAGCCCGGCCCCGGCCCTGGCCGAGGCCTACACCGCCCTGAAGCCCGAGGATGAACCGCTGCCGCGCCTGCGCCGCCTGGAAAAGCTGGTGGCCGGCAAGGCGGATGCCGCCGAAAGCCACCTGGTGCTGGCCGAGGCCGCCCTGGCCGCCAAGCTGTGGGGACAGGCCCGCAAGCATCTTCTGGAGGCGGTATCGCTGCGCCCCAGCCAAACCCCCTACCGGCTGCTGGCCCAGCTGGAACGCCAGGAATACAAGAACGAGGAAGCCGCCCGCGCCTGGGAGGCCAAACGCTCCGAGGCGCAGCCCGATCCCACCTGGGTTTGCGCCGATTGCGGCAAACCCAGCCCGGACTGGCACTGGGCCTGCCCGCACTGCGGCGAGTTGGACCGCCTGGTGTTCGGCACGCCCAAGCTCACGGCCTAGGAGCCTGTTCGCCTTGCGGGGTCAGGCGGCGGTGCGGCGCAGGAATTCCATGGCCTGATTGAGCTGGCTCATGCGCTGATGGCTGCCGTAGTGGCTGTCGGGGTGATGAATGGTGGCCAGCATACGGAATTTGGCCCGCAAGGTGCGGTTATCGGGATCGGAGCTGGGGGGAAAGCCCAACACATGCAGGGCTTCCTCGCGGCTGCGGATGCCCTCGGGCAGGGGGTCGAAGGCCAGAACGTTGATGATGACCTTCATCCGTTCCAGTTCCTCGTTGATCTCCACCAGCTTGGTGCTCATCTCCGGATCGGCCTTGGGGCGTGGCTCGGCCTTTTTCTCCTCGCCATCCCACAGCTTGATCTTCAAAACCCCGCTATCCATGGACAAGGCTAAACCCAACGCCTTGCGGATAAAGGGAATTTCGTGCCCCGGCGGCATGCGCACCTGCAGGCGCGGCTTGCGCCGCCACGGCCGTCCCTCGGCCGGACCCGACTTCAGCACCACGGTTTCGCGGTCTTCCGGCAGCGGTTCGCCGGGATCGGGAAACTGATCCACCGTTTCAGGCGGCACCACCAGCAGGATTGAACGGGCAAGATCGCCCACATTGACCTTGCGCCGCGCCGCCAGCGCCTCGACCGCATCGCGGAAATCCGAGGCGCAGGGGATGGTATAGGAATGTTTCAATACGCTGCTTGCCATGATGGGAACCGGGCCTAAATTCCTCAGCCGAAAGTGTGAACCGCCCCGGGCCGGGGTAATGCGTGTCTGCTGCGTAACGAATAAAGCCGTTGCGCCGGGGGATCAACTACAAAAGTCGATGATGTTCCATCATCTGAGCTTAATCCTGCAACCGCTTGAGTTAATGAAGGTTTAATGCCACCCCTGGAAAACCGCCCTCCGACCGTCCTGCGCCAAAGATGGTGCCAAGGCCGAAAAACTTCAAATGAAGTTGTTTTCTTTGGCATTAGACCCTCTCCCTGGTCTTAATACCCGGCATTTCAACTACATATGGAACGGGGGCGTTTCAGAGCGTCGGCAGGGTCAGGCGGCGGCCTTCGGCCAGCAGGCGGCCCATCTCGGCGGCGGGCAAAGGCCGGCTGAAGAAATAGCCCTGGATTTGATCACAGCCAAGATTTCTAAGAAATTCAAGGTGTTGCTGTGTTTCCACCCCTTCGGCCACCACTTTCAGCTTCAGGGCGTGCGCCATGGCGACGATGGCGGTGACGATGGCGGCGTCGTTGGGATCGCTGGCGATGTCGAGAACGAAGCTGCGATCGATCTTCAGCTTGCCGATGGGAAAGCTTTTCAGCACCGACAGCGAGGAATAGCCGGTGCCGAAATCGTCGATGGAACAGACCAGCCCGCGCTCGCGCAGGACGGAAATGACCGAAACCGCCTGCTGCGGATCGCTCATGGCCGAACTTTCAGTCAGTTCCAGCTCCAGGAGGGACGGCGGCAGGCCGGTTTCCGCCAAAACCGCCTCCAGCGACTGCACCAGGCGCTTGGGCTGGTGGAACTGCCGGCCGGAGATATTCACCGCCACCGGCACCACACGCAGGCCCTCTTCCCGCCACAACAGCTGCTGACGGCTGCAGGCCCGCAGCATCTGCTCGCAGATGCCGTCGATCAGGCCGAACTCCTCGGCCACCGGGATGAAGTCCGCCGGTGAAATCATGCCGTCATCGGGGGTGAACCAGCGCACCAGCGCTTCCATGCCGATGATCTCGCCGCTCTCCAGATCGACCTGCGGCTGGTAGAACGGCACGAATTCCTCGCGCTCCAGGGCGCGGCGCAGGCGGTTTTGCAGGGTCAGCGTCCGCGAGGCCCGGGCGTTCATCTCGGGCACGAAACTCAACATGGTGCCCGGTCCGACGGCCTTGGCCCGGGCCAGGGCCACATCGGCGTCGCGGGCCAGGGTTTCACCGTTGATGCCGTCTTGCGGAAAAATGCTGATGCCGGCGCAGGCGGAAATCTCGATCTCCTCATCCTCAAGGGCGAAGGGATCGCGCAGCCGGGTCATGAACTGTTCCACGGTGATGGCGATTTCCGCCACATCGGGCATGCCGGTCAGCAGCAGCAGGAAACGGTCGCCGCCGACACGGGCCAGCACGTCGCCCTCGTTCAGGCAGCCGAACAATCGTTCCGTCAGGCGGATCAGCAGCTGATCGCCCACGGCGTGGCCCAAAGTGGTGTTGATGGAGCTGAAACGATCGATCCCCAGCGACACCAGAGCCAAAAGCTGGCCGTCCTTCAGCATCTTGCCGGCCAGCGTGTCGAAACGTTCCAGCAGATGGGCGCGGGTAAAGGCCTTGGTCAGGGGATCGTGATAGGCCAGGTAGGTCAGCTGTTCCTCGGCCCACTTGCGGTCGGTCACATCCAGCATGACCCCATCCCACATCACCGTTCCGTCGGCCAGGCGGCGCGGCCGCGACCAGGAGCGCATCCAGCGCTTGCCGCCACCGGCATCGGTCAGCAGCAGATCATCCTCCAGCGGCGCCAGGGTGCGGGCCGAGTGATGCACCTTGGCGATGAAAGCCTCGCGCATGTCGACGGAAATGGCGGCGAGGAACGGTTCGGAATCAAAGGGGGCCAGGGCCGGATCCAGGCCGAGGATATCCTGGATGGCGCGGCTGACGTAGGGATAGCCGATACGGCCATCCGGCGACAGGCTGCGCTGGAAGACGATCCCCGGCATATTGACGGAAATATCCAGCAGACGCTGCTCGGTGGCGAACAGGGCGGCCTCGGTTTCCTTGCGTCTGGTGATGTCGCGGCCGATGCCGATGAACAGGCGCTGCCCCTCCAGACGCACTTCGCTGGTGGAAATCTCGAACGGAAAGGCGGTGCCGTCCTTGCGCCGCCCCACCAGTTCACGCGGGCCCGGCTCCAGGATCCGCCCTTCGCCGGTTTGCTGGTAGCGGGCGATATACTCATCATGGCCGCTGCCGAAAGAATCGGGGAGCAGCCGCGACACCGACTGGCCGGCAAGCTCGGCGGCGCTGTAGCCGAACAAGCGTTCCACCGCCGCGTTGACCGAAACGATCCGCCCCTCGCCGTCCAGGGTGATGATGCTGTCGGCGGCATGATCCATGACCATTTGCAAGGTCTGTTCGGCGCGGCGGCTTTCGGTGACATCGATCAGCACGCCGTCCCAGCGGATACCGCCATTGCCATCGGGACGGGGCTGAGAGGTGCCGCGCAGCCAGCGCACCTCGCCATCGCGGGTAATGGCGCGGAATTCCTCCAGGCAGAGCTGCAGGGTGCGCGCCGATTGCCGCACCGTCTGCATATGCTCGGCCCGGTCCGCCCAATGCTCCACATCGAGACAGCCCTGCCCGGTGACCCGCATCTCCTCGGGGGAAAAGCCCAGGATGGCGCGCACCCCTTCGGAAAAGAACGGATAGTCAAGGGTTCCGTCGGCGGCCAAAACCCGCTGAAAGACCACGCCGGGCAGATTGCGGCTGATGGTCTGCCAAAACGCCACGGTATGCTGCGCCGTATCCTCCCCGTCCACCGGCGGGGTCTTTTGCGTCTGCGGCGCGCGATCGGACAAAACCATGACGTCAGCATTCAATCCGGATGGGTCACCTTTAATCGCTGTTCAGAATAGCGCAAGCCAGGAAGCGGGGGAAACGGTAACCCCGTACCATATGGGGGAAATCCGCTGCTCTTTCGTTTGATGGCGGACCGCTCTTTCCAGGGGGGGGCTTATCGAAAGAGTCAGGAAAACAGCTCCCTGGCGCGATAGGCCAAACCCGTTGCAACCGAAACGAATTCGCCGCCGCCTTCCAGGCGGCCGGGGCCGAACCGCCGGGCGAACAGGGCCCGCACCGCCGGCACCAGCGAGGTGCCGCCGGTCATGAAAACCCGATCAACCTGATGGGCCTTTACGCCGGAGACTTGCAGCAGCCTGTCGAGAGCGGCCTCCATCTCGGCCAGATCGGGGGCGATCCAGCCTTCGAAGTCGCGGCGGGTGATGCGACGGCTCAGATCCAATCCTTCCTGGCAAAACTCCAGCGTCACCTCGTCTTGCAGGGTCAGCGCCTGCTTGACCTGCTGTACGGCGCGGTAGAGAGGATAGCCGAGATCCGCCTCGATCAGGGTCAGCAGGCGGTCGATGGCCTCGGGCTGGTCGCAATGGCGCTGGATGTCCCGCAGCATGCGCAAGGTGGAGCCGGTCTTCAGGAAGGAAATGTGATGCCAGCGGGCCAGCTTGCCGTACAGCCAGGCCGGCACCGGCAGATCCTTGCCGCCGCTGTGAAAACTGGCGCCGCGTCCGAACAGATCGCCCAGCCCCTGCTCGACGATGCGGCGGTCGAAGGCGTCGCCGGCCAGGCCCACCCCGTCCGTGCCCAGAATGGCCTCGGCCGGATCGCCGCGGCGGCGGCGTCCCGGCCCCAGCCGCACCAGACAGAAATCGCTGGTGCCGCCGCCGAAATCGGCCACCAGAACCGTTTCATCCCGCGTCAGCCCCTGTTCGTAATAGCAGGCGGCGGCGATGGGCTCGTATTCGAACACCACATCATCGAGCCCGGCGGCGGCAAAGGCCCGGCGCAGGCGCTCCAGGGCGAAATCATCCTCGGCGCGGCCGTCCTCGGCCACGAAGCGCACCGGACGGCCCGCCACCACCCGGCCGAGGCCCTGCCCGCCCTCAGCCTCGGCCAGAACGCGCAGCCGCCCCACCACCAGGGCGATCATCTCTTCCAGGCTGTAGGTGGCGCCGAACAGGGCCGCGCTGCTGAAAACCCGGCTGGTCAGATAGCTTTTGAAGCTTTGCAGCAGGCGCACGGCGCCGCCGCCATCGAGATAGGCCTCCACCGCCTCGTGCCCCACCAGAGGGATCAGGCGGCGGTGAGCGTCGCGGTGCTCGGGATCGAAGGCCAGCAGCGACCGCATGGTGTCGGCCAGGGCGGCGACGGCGGGAATGCCCACCACCCGCGCCGCGCCATCCGGCCCCGCCAGGGCGGCGGCGCTGTTGGTGGTGCCGAAATCAATACCTGCGAACATGGGGATCTGCCTTCCTATCCGGCCGGAGGAGGCGGTGATGCCCGAAGCGATGGGAAAAGGCAATGATATCACGCGCCGGGCAGACCCCGCCGCCCGGGGAGTGTTTAAAATTTAATGTCCGTGTTTAATATTTTGCGTTACCGATTTTTATATCTAAAGGCATAGTTTTTGATCTGATCGGTTCCATAATTTCGCAATTTGCAAATACCTCTGTTTGAAAGGTTGATCGTTTCGTTTGGCGGCTTCTGCGCGAACTTTGTTTGCGCGTTGGATAAAAGCGCAGTTTTCCTAGGAATTTTTAATGCACTGCAGCGTAAGAAAGTGGATTAAAGTCCTTTTACGCCCCTTGCTTTTTTGCCCCAATGCCCTAGCCTAAAAAATAGGCTATATGCCTGTTTGGGAGACGATAATGGTTCAGCGCATTGATCATTTGAAATATACGCTTATTGACAAGGTGGCCGCCCTGGCCGCCGAACGCCTGCCCCCCGACGCGCTGGGACCGGTGGAAAGACTGCTGCGGGCCTTTTACGCCAATGTGGCCCCCGAGGACATTCTGCGCCGCGACCCCGAGGCGCTCTACGGCGCCGCCATGGCGCTTTACGGTTTTTCCCGCCAGCGCCCGGCCGGACAGCCCAAGATCCGCATTACCCAGCCCCGCCCGGACGAAGGCGGCTGGGATTGCGAGCACACGGTGGTGGAAATCATCAACGACGATATGCCGTTTCTGGTGGATTCCGTCACCGGCGCCCTGCAGCGGCTGGATATCGCCGTGCATCTGGTGGTGCACCCCATTCTGCCGGTAACCCGTGACGCCGATGGCCGCCTGACCGGCATCGAAGCCGAGGCCGGCCCCGGCACCCGGCTGGAAAGCTTCATTCATCTGGAGATCGACCGTCAGGCCGCCGATCATTTTCCCCGTATCGAGCAGGCGCTGACCGCCACCCTGGCCGATGTGCGCGCCGCCGTCGAGGATTGGGGCGCCATGCGCGGCTGGGCGCAGACCGTTCTGGCGGAATTGTCCGAGGATCTGCCGCGGACCCCCCTGGACGAACTGACCGAAGCCCGCGATTTCCTGGAATGGGTCCACGACGATCATTTCACCTTCCTGGGCTGCCGCAGTTATCGTTTCGAGGACGAGAGCATCCTGGTGGAGGAAAACAGCGGCCTCGGCCTGCTGCGCGACGCCGGCCAGCGTATTTTCCATCAAGAGCGCGATCTGGCCGCCATGCCCCCCGACGTGCAGGCCTTTTTACGCCGTCCCTCGCTTTTGCTGCTGACCAAGGCCGAACGCGTATCCACCGTGCATCGTCCGGTGCCCATGGATCTCATCGGCATCAAGCGGCTCGACGCCGAGGGCCGGGTGGTGGGCCTGCATCTGCTGGCCGGCCTTTACGCCGCCGCCGCCTACACCCGTCCGCCCGCTCTGATCCCGCTGCTGCGCCGCAAGGTGCAAAATGTGGTGGCGCAGGCCGGCTTCCGCCCCGACAGCCATGATGGCCGCGCCCTGCAGGTCATTCTGGAGAATTACCCGCGCGACGAACTGATGCAGGCCGGCGAGGAGGTGCTGTTCGACACCGCCCTGGCCATCCTGCGCCTGCAGGAACGCCAGCGCGCCGCCGTGTTCCTGCGCCGCGACGAATTTGAACGCTTCGTCTCGGCCCTGGTGTTCGTGCCGCGCGACCGCTACGACACCCGTCTGCGCCTGCAGATCGTCGAGATGCTGGAGGAGGCTTTAAGCGGCAAGGTGGACACCTGGCACACCCAGGTGGCCGACAGCCCGCTGGCCCGCCTGCATTTCATCGTTAAAACCACGGCGGACGCCCCGCGCGAGGCGGATCCCCTGGCGCTGGAGAGCCGGCTGGCCGATCTGATCCGTTCCTGGACCGACCGCCTGCAGGAAGCCCTGGTGGACGAGCATGGCGAGGATCGCGGCCTGGCCCTTTACCGCCGCTGGGGCCGGGCTTTTCCCGCCGCCTACCGCGAAACCTACACGCCGCGCACCGCGCTGGTGGATATCGACCGCATCGAGGCCTCGGCCGATGCCAGCATCGGCCTGCATCTCTACCGGCCGCTGGAGGCGCCGGACTCGGAAGTGCGCCTCAAGATCTACCGCCAGGGCGAGCCGGTGCCGCTTTCGGACGTTTTGCCCATTTTCGAGCATTTGAGCTTCAAGGCCATCTCGGAAGTGCCGCACGCCCTGACCGCACCCGGCGCGGCGCCGGTGTGGATCCACGATTTCACCATGACCAGCCCCGACGGCGCCGCGGTGAACATCGACGCCTTGCGGGGTAATTTCGAGGAGGCCTTCCGCGCCGTCTGGCAGAAGGACGCCGAGGACGACGGCTTCAACCGCCTGGTGGTCAATGCCGGGCTGAGCTGGCGTCAGGTCATGGTGCTCCGGGCCTATGCCAAATATCTGCGCCAGGCCGGCTCCACCTTCAGCCAGTCCTACGTGGAACGCAGCGTCACCGGCAATCCCGAGGCCGCCGCCCTGCTGGTGCGGCTGTTCGAGGCCCGCTTCGATCCCGAGGGCGCCCATGACGAGGCGCCGTTGCGCGCCGCCCTCGATCAGGCCCTGGAACGCATCGTCAGCGCCGACGAGGACCGCATCCTGCGCTGGTTCCTCAATCTGGTGGACAGCTCGCTCCGCACCAACTATTTCCAGCTGGAAAACGACCGGGCCAAGCCCTATCTGTCGGTCAAGCTGGACAGCAAAAAGGTGCTGGGCCTGCCCCTGCCCCGCCCCAATGTGGAAGTGTTCGTCTACAGCCCGCGCATGGAGGGTATTCACCTGCGTGGCGGCAAGGTGGCGCGCGGCGGCATCCGCTGGTCGGACCGCCCCGAGGACTTCCGCACCGAGATCCTGGGCCTGATCAAGGCGCAGATGGTGAAAAACGCCGTGATCGTGCCGGTGGGCTCGAAGGGCGGCTTCGTGCTCAAGGCGCCGCCGAAGGACGGTGGCCGCGAGGCCCTGCTGGAGGAAGGCATCGCCTGCTACAAAACCCTGATGCGCGGCCTTTTGGACATCACCGACAATCTGGTCAACGGCCAGGTGGTGCCGCCGCCCCGGGTGGTGCGCCTCGACGAGGATGATCCCTATCTGGTGGTGGCCGCCGACAAGGGTACGGCCACCTTCTCGGACATCGCCAACGGCGTTTCGGCCGACTACGGCTTCTGGCTGGGCGACGCCTTCGCCTCGGGCGGCTCGGTGGGCTACGATCACAAGGTGATGGGCATCACCGCGCGCGGCGCCTGGGAATCGGTCAAACGCCATTTCCGCGAACTGGGCCGCGACGTGCAGACCGAGGATTTCACCGCCATCGGCGTCGGCGACATGTCGGGCGACGTGTTCGGCAACGGCATGCTGCGCTCGCGCCATACACGCCTGCTGGCGGCCTTCGACCACCGCCATATCTTCCTCGATCCCGATCCCGATGCCGAAACCGGCTTTGCCGAGCGGGACCGCATGTTCGCCCTGCCCCGCTCCAGCTGGGCCGATTACGACAAGAGCAAACTGTCGCCCGGTGGCGGCATCTTCCCGCGCGATGCCAAAAGCATCGCCCTTTCAGCCGAGGTCAAGGCCCGCTTCGGCATCGCCGAGGATCATCTCACCCCCACCGAGCTGATCCGCCGCCTGCTGACCGCCGAGGTCGATCTGCTGTGGTTCGGCGGTATCGGCACCTACGTCAAATCCGCCGGTGAAAGCAACGCCGAGGTGGGCGACCGCGCCAACGAGGCCTTGCGCGTCAACGGCGCCGAGCTGCGCTGCAAGGTGGTGGGCGAAGGCGCCAATCTGGCCATGACCCAGCTGGGCCGCATCGACTATGCCCTGGCCGGCGGACGCGGCAATACCGACGCCATCGACAATTCCGCCGGGGTGGACTGCTCGGATCACGAGGTCAACATCAAGATCCTGCTGGATGCCGCCGTGGCCGCCGGCGATCTGACCGGCAAGCAGCGCAACGAGCTGCTGGCGGCCATGACCGAGGATGTGGGCCATCTGGTGCTGCGCGACAATTATCTGCAGAGCCAGGCCATTTCCCTGTTCGAGGCCCAGGCCCCGGCCATGCTGGACCAGCAGGACCGCTTCATGCGCCTGCTGGAACGGGCCGGACGGCTGGACCGCGCCGTGGAATTTCTGCCCGACGACGCCGAACTGGGACGGCGCGCCCATGCCGGACGCGGCCTGACCCGACCGGAAATTTCGGTGCTGCTGGCCTATTCCAAGATGTGGCTCTACGAGGCCATCCTGGACTCGGACCTGCCCGACGATCCGCTGCTGGCCGACGATCTGCCGCGCTACTTCCCCCGGCGGCTGCATACCGCCGAGTGGCGGGAACGCATGGCGGCACACCGGCTGCGCCGGGAAATCGTCGCCACCGCCGCCACCAATTCCATGGTCAACCGCATCGGCGGCTCGGTGGTGGCCCGGCTGATGGAACGCACCGGCACCCCGCCGGCCGAAATCGCCCGCGCCTATCTCATCGTGCGGGATTCCTTCGGCCTGCGTGAAATCTGGGACGCCATCGAAGCCCTGGACAATCAGGTTCCGGCGGCGGTGCAAACCGCCATGCTGATCGAGATCAATCGCCTGGTGGAACGGGCCATGGGCTGGGTGGTGACCCATGCCCCCCGCTCGGCCGACATGGTGCGGCTGCGGGCCGAACTGGCCCCCGGCATCGCCGCCGTGCGGGCCGAGCTCGATCAGGTCATGCCGGCGGAAACCGCCGCCCTGCTGGCCACCCGCATCGCCACTTTCCGCGAACAGGGCGTGCCGGAGGCCCTGGCTCACACCGTGGCCAGCCTGATCGTGCTGGCCTCGGCCACCGATATCGCCCGCATCGCCTTGAAAACAGACCAGCCGGTGGATGCCATCGGCCGGCTGTACTTCCTGGTGGGTGGCCGTTTCGGCCTGGGCTGGCTGCGCGGCGCCGCCGAGCGGCTGTCGGGCGGCAACCATTGGCAGAAACTGGCCACCGACGCGGTGATCGAGGATCTTTACCTGCGCCAGGCCGCCATGACCGAAAGCATCGCCCGCGAAAACGGCAGCGCCGACGCCGATCAGGCCCTGGCGGCCTGGAGCGACAACCGCGGGTCGGCCATTGCCCGCGCCGACCAGCTGATGGGCGAGTTGAAGGCCGCCGGCATGCTGGATCTGGCGGTGCTGACGGTGGCCAGCCACCAGTTCCGCGCCCTGACCGATAAATAACCCGAAGGACGGGGCCGCCGTTTCGGCGGCCCCGCTTTTCCTGTTATGGTGAACGCGGACTGGTCAGGGAAACAGCGCCATGACACGGGAGCGGATCACCTATCGCTTTCACCTGCCCGACGGCGTCGAAACCGTGACGCTGCTGTTCGACAGCGCCAGTTTCACCCTCTGTCCGGACACCGGCAAACCTCCGCCGCCCTGGACCCGGCTCGATTTTCATCGCTGCGGCCACTGTCCGCTGCCGCACACCACCCCCACCTGCCCGTTCGCCGCCGCCTTTTCCGGCTTCGTCAAGGATTTCGACCGCTTCTATTCGTACGAGGAAGCGCTGATCAAGGTGGAAACCCAGTCGCGCACCATCGTGGCCCGCAAACCGCTACAGCATGCCGTGGCCTCGCTGATCGGACTGATCGGCGCCACCTCGGGCTGTCCGCATCTGGCCTTCTACCGGCCCATGGCGCGCTTTCATCTGCCCTTCGCCCGCGACGACGAAACCCTGTACCGGGTGTTTTCCATGTATCTGCTGTCGCGCTTCCTGGAAAACGGCACGGTGGATCTGGCCGACCTCACCACCCATGCCGCCGCCGCCTGCCGGGTTAATCACGGCATGGCCGAACGGCTGCGCGCCGCCTTCCGCAAGGATGTGATGGTCAACGCCATCATCACCCTGGACAGTTTCGCCCAGGCGGTGCCCCTGGTGATCGAGGACCGCCTGAACGAACTGCGGGCGCTTTTCGGCCTACCCGATCTCTAACAGCACCGGCACGTGATCCGAGGGCGGGCTCCAGCCCCGGCTTTCCCGCAGCACCCCGGCATCGCGGATGCGCGGCGCCAGCGGCGGCGTCAGCCAGATATGATCCAGCCGGCGGCCCTTGTCGGCCGCCGACCAGTCGGACGAGCGGTAGCTCCACCAGCTGTAGAGTTTTTCCGCCGGCGGGATCACCGCCCGCACCCCGTCCACCCAGCCGAGCGAGGCCTGCAAGGCGGCCAGACGCGCCACCTCCACCGGAGTATGGCTGACCACCTTCAGCATCTGCTTATGCGACCACACATCGGTTTCCAGCGGCGCGATATTGAAATCACCCAGCATGACCATGGGATGGTGGGCATCCTGGGCCGAGAACCACTCGGTCAGCGCATCGAGAAACGCCAGCTTATGGGCAAACTTCTCGTTTACCGCCGCATCGGGCACATCGCCGCCGGCGGGGATATAGAGGTTGTGCACGGTGATGCCGTCGATCACCGCCGACAGGTGGCGGCAATCGTCTCGGCCGCACCAGCTGGGCTTCTGCACCTCGCCCAGGGGCCGTTTCGAGGCGATGGCCACGCCGTTGTAGCTTTTCATGCCGCGCACGACGAGATGCGCATAGCCCAGCCGGTGCAACACCTCGCGCGGAAACAGATCGTCGACGACCTTGGTCTCCTGCAGGCACAGCACATCGGGCTGAAGCTTCTCGTCGATCTCCGCCAGCTGCTCCAGGCGCAGCCGCACGGAATTGCAATTCCAGGTGACGATCCGCAGTGTCATGGCGTGCCGTCAGACCACGGTGAAAACATGGGCGGCGACGCCGTTGATGCGGATATCCACCCGGTCGCCCTTGAACAGCGGCCCGATCCCGGCGGGGGTGCCGCTGAAAATCAGATCGCCCGGGGCCAGGGTGACGTAGCTGGACAAGGTGGCGATGATTTCCGGCACCGACCAGATCATGCAGGAAAGATCGCTGCGCTGTTTTTCCATGCCGTTGACCGACAGGGTGATGGCCCCCTTGCCGGGATGGCCCACCTCGTCGGCGGGCATCAGCACGCCGATGGCCGCCGAGGCGTCGAAGCCTTTGGCCATATCCCAGGGACGGCCGATCTTGCGGGCCTCGGCCTGCAGGTCGCGGCGGGTCAGGTCGCAGCCGGCGGCATAACCGTAGATATGCGCCTCGGCTTCGGCGGGGGCGATACCGGCGCCGCCGGTGCCGATGGCCACCACCAGCTCGCCCTCGTAATCCAGGCGCTGGGTGGCGGGCGGATAGGGCACGGTGGGCGCCGAGGTCACGGCATCGGTGGGCTTGGCGAAAAAGAACGGCGGTTCGCGGCTGGGATCGCCCCCCATTTCACGGGTATGATCGGCGTAATTCTGGCCGACGCAGAAAATACGCCGCACCGGAAAGAGGCCGCCACCGGAAACGGCCAGAACCGTGGGCGCGGCGGGGGGGAAAACGAAATGCGTCATGGAGGCTCCAACATGCTGTTCGAAAAACCGCTTTCCCCTCATAGCACAGAGGCGGAGCGGTCCGTTCGAGGAAAAGGGATGTGCGGTTAAGACAACTGTACTCTTGGGTTCCCCTCGCTCCTATGGTACGAGAAGGTTTGCATCATTCCGGTCCCATGTCCGGAAACGACGGTCTTGGAGCAATAATGGTGATCCACAGCAAGATGCGGAAGGCCCTGGCGCTGACCCTCCTTTTCGCCCTCGCCGCCTGTGGCGAAGGCCAAACCCTCGCCCCTTCCCGCGATCCCGGCGATACCACCCCGACCTGGGGCGACCAGAAGAAACCGACCATCTTCGGTGACGGCGGCCTCAACCTGTTCGGCGGGAAAAAGAGCGACACCAACCAGCAGGGCAACGGCATCGGCGTCAACGCCTATCTGTGGCGCGCCACCCTGGATACCCTGTCGTTCATGCCCCTGGCCTCGGCCGATCCCTTCGGCGGCGTCATCATCACCGACTGGTATTCCTCGCCCGAGGCCGGCAACGAGCGCTTCAAGCTGACGGTGGTGATCCAGGACCGCACCCTCCGCGCCGACAGCCTGCATGTGTCCACTTTCCGTCAGGTACAGAACAGCAGCGGCCAGTGGGAGGACAGCCCCGTCGACGCCAAGACCTCGACCGATCTGGAAAACACCATCCTGACCCGCGCCCGCGAAATGCGCGCCGACGCGGTGGCGGCGCAAAACCCCAACTAAGCCGCCGGGGTCCGGGTGCGCGGCGGCCCCCTTCCCAGGATAGCGCCGCGCGGCCTTTTAAATTCATTCAAGACGAAAAGAAGAAGCCTCGATCATGTCGCGCAGCGATGAGCGTTACAACGTAAGGGAAACGGAAGCCAAATGGCAGAAGATCTGGGAAGAGCGTAAGAGCTTCCTGGCCCGCGAGGACGCAACGCGCCCCAAATATTATGTGCTGGAAATGTTCCCCTATCCGTCGGGGCGCATTCATATGGGCCATGTGCGCAACTACACCCTGGGCGATGTGGTGGCGCGCTACAAGCGCGCCAAGGGCTTCAATGTCTTGCATCCCATGGGCTGGGACGCCTTCGGCCTGCCGGCCGAGAACGCCGCCATCCAGAACAACGTGCCGCCGGCCCAATGGACGCGCGAAAACATCGCCGCCATGCGCACGCAGCTGAAATCCATGGGCCTGTCCTACGACTGGAACCGCGAGGTCGCCACCTGCGAACCCGACTATTACCGCCATGAACAGAAGATGTTCCTGGATTTTCTCAAGGCCGGGTTGGTCTACCGCAAGGAATCCTGGGTCAACTGGGACCCGGAGGAACATACCGTTCTGGCCAATGAACAGGTGATCGACGGCCGCGGCTGGCGCTCGGGCGCCCTGGTGGAAAAGCGTCTGCTCAGCCAGTGGTTCCTGAAGATCACCGCCTATGCCGAGGATCTGCTGCAGGGCCTGAAGACCCTGGACCGCTGGCCGGAACGCGTGCTGCTGATGCAGGAGAACTGGATCGGCCGCTCGGAAGGGCTGCGCCTGGTCTTCCCGCTGGACGGCCAGGACGACAACCTGGAAATTTACACCACCCGCCCCGATACCCTGCACGGCGCCGCCTTCCTGGCCATCGCCGCCAATCACCCGCTGGCCGCCAAACTGGCCAGCGATAATGCCGAGCTGGCCGCCTTCATCGCCGAATGCAACCGCATGGGCACCAGCGAGGCGGCCCTGGAAACCGCCGAGAAAAAGGGCTTCAACACCGGCCTTTACGCCCTCAACCCCCTGGTGGATGGCCAGAAACTGCCGGTTTACGTCGCCAATTTCGTGCTGATGGACTACGGCACCGGCGCCATCTTCGGCTGCCCGGCCCATGATCAGCGCGATCTCGATTTCGCCCGCAAATACGATCTGCCGGTCAAGGTGGTGGTGGCGCCCCAGGGTGTCGACCCCGCCAGCATCGTCATCGGAACCGAGGCCTACAGCGAGGATGGCGTTCTGGTCAATTCCGGCGCCCTCAACGGCCTCGGCGTGTCCGAGGCCAAGGCCCGGGTCATCGCCATGATGGAGGAACGCGGCATCGGCCAGCGTTCGGTGAACTACCGCCTGCGCGACTGGGGTGTCTCGCGCCAGCGCTATTGGGGCTGCCCGATTCCCATCATCCACTGCGACAGCTGCGGCGTGGTGCCGGTGCCCGAGGATCAGCTGCCGGTGACCCTGCCCGAGGATGTCTCGTTCGACAAGCCGGGCAATCCGCTGGACCATCACCCCACCTGGAAGCACGCCGCCTGCCCCTGCTGCGGCGCCCCCGCCCGGCGTGAAACCGACACCTTCGACACCTTCTTCGAATCCTCCTGGTATTTCGCCCGCTACGCCGCGCCCCAGGAAACCGGCCGGGGCTTCACCAAAACCGCCGCCGACTACTGGCTGCCGGTGGATCAGTATATCGGCGGTATCGAACATGCCGTGCTGCACCTGCTTTATTCGCGCTTTTTCACCCGCGCCTTGAAAACCTGCGGCTATCTCGATGTGGCCGAGCCTTTCGCCGGCCTGCTGACCCAGGGCATGATCTGCCACGAGACCTATAAGTCCGCAGACGGCAAATGGCTGTTCCCCAGCGATGTGGAAAAAGCCGCCGACGGCAGCCTGCTGGAAACCGGCAGCGGCAAACCGGTGACGCTGGGCCGCTCGGAAAAGATGTCGAAATCGAAGAAGAACGTGGTGGATCCGGCCTGGATCATCGAGACCTACGGCGCCGATACCGCCCGTCTGTTCATGCTGTCCGACAGCCCGCCGGAACGCGATCTCGACTGGACCGAGGCCGGCATCGATGGCGCCTTCCGCTACGTCAACCGCCTGTGGCGCATGGTGGTGGCCCCGCAGATGCCGCTGCCGCCGATCGGCAGCCCGGCGCCCGCCGCCTTCGCCGCCGCCGTGGAGAAGCTGCGCCGCCAGACCCACAAGACCATCGCCCTGGTGGGCGAGGATCTGGAGCGCTTCCATTTCAACAAGGCGGTGGCCCGCCTGCGCGAGCTGACCAACGGCCTGGCTGACCTGAAATCCGACGACGACGGCGCCGCCTGGGCCCTGCGCGAGGGGCTGGAGGCCCTGGTGGTGCTGGTCAATCCCATGCTGCCGCATCTGGCCGAGGAACTGTGGGCCGAACTGGGCCATGCCGCCCCCTTGGTGGATACCCCCTGGCCGGTGGCCGATGCCGCCCTGCTGACGGAAGACAGCGTGACGGTGGCGGTGCAGGTCAACGGCAAGCTGCGCGGCACCCTGGACCTGCCCAAGGACGCGCCGCAGGATCAGGCCCAGGCCGCCGCCCTGGCCCTGCCCGCCGTAGCCTCGGTGCTGAACGGCAAGCCGCCGCGCAAGGTCATCGTCGTGCCCAACAGGATCGTCAATGTGGTGGCGTAACGGCCTGCTGGCCGCCGGAACGCTGCTGGCCCTGTCGGCCTGCGGCTTCCGGCCCATGTACGGCAGATATTCCGCCGATCCCGCCGTCAATCTGCAATTGGCCGGCGTTACCGTCGATCCCATTGCCGAGCGGGCCGGACAGCTTTTGCACAATGCCCTGCTGACCGAGCTTAATCCGCGCGGCGAACCGGCCAAGCCGGTTTATCATTTATATGTTGTCCTCACCTATTCTGATAATCCCCTGGCCACCAGCCGCGAAGACAATGCCACCCGTAACGTTGTCGCCTATACCGCTGCTTTCAGATTAATTAAGGGGTCTACGGTCATTAGCGAAGGCATCGATACTTCCAACGTCAGTTACGACTTCCTGGTCGAGCATTACGCCGATATCACCGCCGAAAACGACATTCAGAAGCGGTCGGCCAAGCTGCTGGCTCAGGAAATCCGCAACGATCTTGCCGCCTATTTCATCCGCGCCGGCAAGGTCAACTCCGGCCAGCTGCCGCCGGTTCCCTAAAGGACGATAAGAGCCATCCGCGATGAAACTGGCTGGAAACCGCATCGAGGCCTTTTTGAACAAGCCCGATGCGGCCATGCGGGCGGTTCTGGTCTATGGCCCCGATGCCGGATTGATCAAGGAGCGGCTGGACCGCCTGGCCCGCACCGTTCTGGCCGATCTGGCCGATCCCTTCCGTATGGCCGATCTGGCCGCCTCCGTCCTCAAGGATGATCCGGCCCGCCTGGCCGACGAGGCGGCCGCCATAGCCCTGACCGGCGGCCGCAGGGTGGTACGGGTGCGCGAGGCCGGAGATGCCGCCACCGCCGCTCTGACGGCCTTCCTGACCCATCCCTTAGGCGATGCCATGGTGCTGATCGAGGCCGGCGAACTGTCGCCCCGCTCCAGCCTGCGCAAACTGTTCGAAGGCGCCGACAATGCCGTGGCCCTGCCCTGCTATGCCGATGAGGGCGGCGGTCTGGAGGCGGTGATCCATGAAACCCTGCGCGGCCATCAGCTGACCGCCGATCCCGATGCCGTGGCCTTTCTGGCCGACCACCTGGGCGGCGACCGCAAGCTGACCCGCGCCGAGCTGGACAAGCTGGCCCTTTATATGGGCGGGCCGGGCCGGGTGAAACTGGAAGATGCCGTGGCCTGCGTCGGCGATACCGCCGCCCTGTCGCTCGACAGCCTGTGCATGGCCACCGCCAACGGCGATCAGGCCACCGCGCAACGGGTGCTCGACCGCCTGCTGCTGGAAGGCACCCATGCCGTCGCCATTCTGCGCAGCCTGCAGCGGCATTTCCAGCGGCTGCATTTGTGCGCCGGCCATATCGCCAGGGGCAAGACCGCCGAACAGGCCGTGGCCTCGTTGAAGCCGCCGCCGCATTTCCGCGTTGCCGCCGAGATCAAAGGCCAACTGGCCCGCTGGTCGCCGGACCGGCTGGGCCAGGCCCTGGAGCTGCTGGTCAATACCGAAATCGACTGCAAGACCACCGGCATGCCCGGCGACGAACTGACCGGGCGGGCCATCATGTCGCTGGCCCGCTTCGGCGCCCGCCGCCCGCCACAACGGCGGTGATCTCCCCCTTATGCCAACCGGCCGGCCGGTCTCCCATAGTGAAAAGAGCCGGCTTTGGCACAGGCGCCGCCCTTCAGCGGCGCAAGATTTGATGTTCGTTACTTTTCAATGAGTTATACCGGCCAACCCTTGAAGTGACTCGTTGGCCGGTTTCCAGCGAGCCTTGAGCGAGCGGCCAAGGCGGCGGATGCCGCCGCCCGGCGAGGGACGATACAACCGGGCAATGCATTGCCCGGTTGGTATTAAGCAACATCCTGATCGGAGAAGCCGGCGGGCATGCCCGGCTTGCCGTGCAAGCCGCCCGACAGACGATGCAGAATATCGTCCAGCTGTTCCAGTGTGGCATATTGCACCGACAGCTCGCCGCCATCACCTTCGTTGCGGATGGAGACCGTCAGGCCCAGCAGATTGGAGAGATCCCGCTCCAGCGCCAGCACGTCGGTATCCTTGTCGGCCCTGTCCGCCGTCTCGGCACGCGACGACGGCTTCGGCGCCTTGGCCTTCCCCGGCTGCTTCTGCGCCAAGGCCTCGGTCTGACGCACATTGAGGCCACGGCTGACCACCTGTTCGGCCAGGGCGGCGGGATCGGGGCTGGTCAGCAGGGCGCGGGCATGGCCCGCCGACAGGGTGCCGTCATCCAGCAGGCGTTTGACCGGATCGGGCAAAGCCAGCAGGCGCATGGTGTTGGCCACATGGCTGCGGCTTTTCCCCACCGACTTGGCCAGTTCCTCCTGGGTGTGGGAGAACTCGGTCATCAGGCGGCGATAGCCCTCCGCTTCCTCCAGCGGCGACAGATCCTGGCGTTGCAGGTTTTCGATCAGGGCCACTTCCAAGGCTTCCTGATCGTTCATGCTGCGCACGATCACCGGCACCTGGTGCAGTGAGGCCTGCTGGGCGGCCCGCCAGCGCCGTTCGCCGGCGATGATTTCGTATTTCTCGATCGCCCCCGGCAGCGGCCGCACCAGAATGGGCTGCAGAATGCCCTTCTCGCGCACCGAGTCCACCAGATCGGCAATGGCTTCGGCATCGAAGACCCGGCGCGGCTGGAACTTGCCCGGCTGCAGAGTGGTGATGGCCAAAAGACGCACGATACGGCTGGGATCGCCCACCGTTTCACCGCCGGCTTCGGCATTGGCCGCCCGGGCCGCCACCGATGCGGGCGGCGCCACCGGCGCCGGATCGCCCAACAGGGCGGAAAGACCGCGGCCCAGGCCGCGACGCGGTGCCTCGCCGCTCATGCCCGCAACTCCCGTTCCCGCTTCAGCACTTCGCTGGCCAGATGAATATAGGCTTCCGACCCGGCGCAGCGCACATCGTAAAGCAGCACCGGCTTGCCGTGCGAGGGCGCCTCGGAGACGCGGACATTTCTGGGAATCACTGTTTTATAAACCTTGTCGCCAAAATAATCGCGGACATCGGCGGCCACCATGTCCGAGAGATTGTTCCGCTTGTCGAACATGGTCAGCACGATGCCGTGCAGTTCCAGATCGGGATTGAAGGCGGCCTTGACCCGTTCGATGGTCTTGACCAGATGGCTGATGCCTTCCAGGGCAAAAAATTCGCATTGCAGCGGCACCAGCACCGCCTGCGCCGCCACCAGGGCGTTCAGGGTCAAAAGATTGAGCGAGGGCGGGCAATCGATAAGGATCAGATCCCAATCACTGGCGGCGGCCAAGGCGCTGCGCAGACGGGATTCGCGCGCCGTCGCATCCACCAGTTCCACCTCGGCACCCGACAGATCGATGGAGGACGGCACCAGCCACAGATTGGGAATGTTGGTGCCCTGCACCGCCTGTCCGAGATCGGCCTCGCCCATCAGCACATGATAGGAACTGATGGCGCGCGAGGCCCGGTCCAGCCCCAAACCGGTGCTGGCGTTGCCCTGCGGATCGAGGTCGATCACCAGAACCCGCTTCTTGCTCGCGGCAATGGCCGTTGCCAGATTGATGGCGGTGGTGGTTTTGCCCACCCCGCCCTTCTGATTGGCGATGGCGATAATGCGCGAGGACGCCAACGGACCGTGGTTATCGCTGATCTTGACCACGATGAACCTCACTGAGATGAAGGATGATGCCGGAGGAGTCCGTGACAGACGGGATCCGTTCCGCCGTGATCTTCCAACGTTCCGAGGCCTGGGTCAATTCCTCTTCGCAGCTGCGGCCCTTCAAAAACAGACAGTGCACACCCTGTTGCAAAAAGGGCTCGGCCCACTCCAGCAATTGCGCCACCGGGGCCAGGGCGCGGGCGGTGATGGCGGCCACGGCGAAGGGCGCCAGCCGCTCGATGCGCTGCGTATGCACCACCGCTTCGGCGCCGGTGATCCGGGCCGCCTCGCGCAGGAAGGCCCCCTTGCGGGCGTCGGATTCCACCAGATGCACCGGGCCGCCGCGCAGGATGGCCAGCACCAGACCGGGAAAGCCGGCGCCACTGCCCAGATCGAGGATGGGCCCGGCCGGCAGATGCGCCGCCAGCTGGGCGGAATCCAGCATATGACGGCGCCACAGATCGGGCAGCGTGGCCGGTCCCACCAGATTAATGCGGCGCTGCCACGTCAGCAGCAGATCGGCATAGGCCCGCAAACGCGCCTCTGTTTCACGTGAAACAGGGAGAACGGCGGCGAAGTCGTTGAAGGTGGATGTTTCACGTGAAACCATCAGGCGGCTCCTGCCCGGCTGGCGCGTTTGACATAGGCCAGCAAGGCGGTGACCGCCGCCGGGGTCACACCGGGAATGCGGCTGGCCGCCCCTAAGGTGGCGGGGCGGGCCGTTTCCAGTTTCAGCCGTACCTCGGTGGACAGACTGCCGATACCGGCATAATCCAGATCCGTCGGCAAGGCCAGGGCTTCGTCGCGACGGAAGGCGGCGATATCACTGCTCTGACGATCCAGATAGCCGGCATAGCGGCCTTCGATCTCCAGCTGCTCCGCCACATCGGACCGCAGCCCCGCCAGATCCGGCCATAAGGCCGCGATCTGCTGCCAGGAAATATCGGGATACCGCAGCAAGGCGAAAGCCGAACGGCGCACACCATCGAGATTGACGTTAAAGCCCCTGCCCCGCAATTCGGTGGGCGTGGCCGACAGTGTGTTCAGCAGATCCCGCCCCGCCGCCAAAGCCTCGGTCTTGACAGCGAAGGCCTGGCGCCGCGCCGCGCCCACACAGCCCAGGGCCACGCCTTTGCCGGTCAAGCGCTGATCGGCATTGTCGGCCCGTAAGATCAGACGGTATTCCGCCCGCGAGGTGAACATGCGATAGGGTTCGCTGGTGCCCCGGGTGATCAGGTCGTCGATCAGCACTCCCAGATAGGCATCGGCGCGGTCCAGGGTAAAGCTCCCGCCCCCGCCCGCCGCCAGGGCGGCATTAAGCCCGGCCATCAGCCCCTGCGCCCCCGCCTCTTCATAGCCGGTGGTGCCGTTGATCTGCCCGGCCAGAAACAAACCGGGGGCGCGGCGGGTTTCCAGGGTGGGCCGCAATTCGCGCGGATCGACGAAATCATATTCGATGGCATAGCCGGGCCGCAGCATCACCGCCCGCTCCAGGCCGGGGATGGTTTTCAGCAGCGCCAGTTGCACATCCTCGGGCAGGCTGGTGGAAATGCCGTTGGGATAAACCGTATGGTCGTCCAGCCCTTCAGGTTCGAGGAAGATCTGATGGCGGTCGCGGTCGGCGAAGCGCACCACCTTATCCTCGATACTGGGGCAATAGCGCGGCCCCACACTGCCGATCTGCCCGGAATACATGGGCGCCCGGCTTAGATTGGCGCGGATCAGGGCATGGCTGGCCGGCGTGGTGGCGGTAACCCCGCAGGCGATCTGCGGCGTGGTGATGCGCTCGGTCAAATAAGAAAACGGCACCGGCGGATCATCACCCTGCTGGCTGTCGAGGCCGGCCCAATCGATGCTGCGGCCGTCCAGGCGGCAGGGCGTGCCGGTTTTCAGGCGGCCCAGGGTGAAGCCTAAGCGCTGCAAGGCCGCCGACAGGCCGACACTGGGCGGATCGCCCATGCGACCGGCGGCATAGGTCACCTCACCGATATGCACCATGCCGCGCAAAAAAGTGCCGGTGGTCAGAACCACGGCAGCGGCGGCAAGGGTCTGACCATCGGCCAACCGCACACCGCAGACCCGCTGTCCGTCGGCACCAGTCAGCAAACCGTCCACCGTGGCGGCCCGCACCTCGAGATTCGGCGTTTCCGCCAAGGCCCGGCGCATGGCCTGGCGGTAGAGTTTACGATCGGCCTGGGCGCGGGGTCCCTGCACCGCCGGGCCCTTGCTGCGGTTCAGCATGCGGAACTGAATGCCGGCCTGATCGATCACCCGGCCCATCAGGCCATCCAGGGCATCGATCTCGCGCACCAGCTGGCCTTTGGCCAAACCGCCGATGGCCGGATTGCAGCTCATCTCCCCCACCGTTTCCAGGCGGTGGGTCAGCAACAGGGTTTGCGCGCCCAGGCGCGCGGCGGCGGCGGCGGCTTCACAGCCGGCATGCCCGGCGCCGATCACGATAACGTCTACTTTTTCCATAACCTGCACTGTTTCACGTGAAACACCCTCATTTGCCGATGCAGAACTCACGAAAGATCACATCCAGCATTTCTTCCACATCCACCCGCCCGGTGATGCGGCCCAAGGCCCGCGCCGCCAGTCTTACATCCTCGGCCGCCAGCTCGGGAAGCGCCGCGGCCAGAGACTGCCGCAACGACGCCACGGCCTCCTCGATGGCGTGGCGGTGACGGGCCCGGGTCAGGGCCGGCGCTCCGGCGCCGTCCAGGGCGGCGGCGGCCCGTTCGGTCAGGACCGCCAGCAGCGCCTCCAGCCCCAGACCGGTCCGGGCCGAAACCGGCAGAATTTCGTGCCCCTGCCCCCAGGCGGGAGACGGGGGAAGCCCTGTATCGCATTTATTGATCAGCACCAGGCTGTCGGCATCCATCAGCTCCAGCACCGCCGCATCGGGCCGTTCGATTTCATCGGCGGCGAAGACCAGCAATTTCAGATCGGCGCGGTCGGCGCGGTCGAGGGCGCGGCGAATCCCCTCCTCCTCCACCGCTTCGGCGGCCTCGCGCAGGCCGGCGGTATCGGCCAGCACCACCGGATAACCGGCCAGATCGAGATGCACCTCGATAATATCGCGGGTGGTGCCGGCGGTGCCCGAAACAATGGCCGCCTCGCGCCCGGCGATGCGGTTCAACAGGCTGGATTTACCGACATTGGGCGCCCCCAGAATGGCCACATGCAAGCCATCACGCAGCCGTTCGCCACGGTGGCTGTCGGCCAGATGCGCCGTCATCTCGGCCACCACCGCCTGCAAGGCCCGGCGGGCTCCCTCGTCGAGGCCGCCGGGAAGATCCTCGTCGGAAAAATCGATCCCGGCCTCCAGATGCGCCTGGGCCCGCACCAGCCGTTCGCGCCACGCTTCGTAAAGCCGCAGCAGGGCCCCATCCATCTGCCGCAGGGCCTGACGGCGCTGCGCCGCGGTTTCGGCCGCCACCAGATCGGCGATGGCCTCGGCCTGGGTCAGATCCAGCTTACCGGCCTCGAAGGCACGGCGGCTGAATTCACCGGGCTCGGCCGGACGCAAACCCAGGGCGATCAGGGCCGCGCTCAAGGCCTGGGCCACGGCGCGGCCGCCGTGCAGCTGCAATTCGGCCACGTCTTCGCCGGTAAAACTGGCCGGAGCGGGAAACCACAACACCAACCCCTGATCGAGGAGATCGCCTTGCCAGACGAGGCGGCGATAGCTGGCCTGGCGCGGCGGCGGCAAGTTCCGGCCGGTCAGGGCGGTGATCGCCGCCCCGGCCAGCGATCCGGAAAGACGGTAAACCGCCACCCCGGCCCGGCCGGAGCCGCTGGTCAGGGCGAAAATACTGTCGTGCAGGGAAGACACCGCCGCCCTGGCCTTACGCCGGACGCCGGGGGCCGTCTTCAGGCCGCCGCAGCAGGCGCTCCACCCGGCCGCCCCGCAGCAGATGGGTGGTCAGGATTTCCTCGGCATCCTCGTGGGTGGAGAGGCTGTACCACACCCCTTCCGGATAAATCACCAGCACCGGACCCAGCTCGCAGCGGTCCAGGCAGCCGGCGCTGTTGACGCGCACATCCCCCAGCCCCAGTTCCTTGGCCCGGGCTTTCAGGTAATCACGCAGCCCCTCGGCGCCCTGGCGGGCGCAGGAGCCGCGGGGGTGCCCTTCGGGGCGCTGATTGGTGCAGATGAACAGATGCAGGCGGTAATAGGCGGAAGGATCGGCGAACTGCGTCACGGTGAAGTCTTTCTAGCGGTTTTCTGTCCGGCGCTTTGAAAAGCGGTCCAGAACATTTTCTGAAGCTGTTCCATGCCCTGCACCCCGGCGGGAAGCCATGTCTTCAACAAGGCTTCCGGGCTCATGGCATCAAGATTGGCGCTCATGCGTTCCTCGATCTTGGCCATCAGCGAATCCTGCATGGGCTTGACGTCGGGCAGGCCGAGGAAGGTCCGGGCCTCCTCCGGGGTACAATCCACATCGAAGGTAATTTTCATCGACCAGCTCCTGCCAAGGGATCACAGTTGCAACCAGCGGACAAAGCTCCAAACTAATAGCAGAACCCCCGACCGTGGTGCGAGGAAACTGTTGACCAGCCGCAATCTTCTAGACCGGGAAACCAGTCCCTACCTGCTCCAGCATCGCGGCAATCCGGTGCACTGGCAGCCGTGGAGCCCCGCCATCCTGGCCGAAGCGCAGGCGCAGAACCGGCCCATCCTGCTGTCGGTCGGCTATGCCGCCTGCCACTGGTGCCATGTCATGGCGCACGAAAGCTTCGAAAACCCCGCCGTGGCCAGGCTCATCAACGATCATTTCATCGCCGTCAAGGTGGACCGCGAGGAACGCCCTGATATCGACAGCCTGTACCAAAGCGCCCTGGCCCTGATGGGGCAGCAGGGCGGCTGGCCCCTGACCATGTTCCTGCTGCCGGATGGCCGGCCCTTCTGGGGCGGCACCTATTTTCCTCCGCAGCCCCGCTACGGGCGTCCCTCCTTCACCGGAGTCCTGCGGGAAATCATCGAGGTTTGGACACGGCGGCCGGCCCGCATCCAGCATAATGCCGAGGTTTTGCAAAACACCCTGGCCCGGCATTTTCGCGCCAGACCGGGCACCGGGCTGACGCCGGACCGCTTCGACGGCTATTGCCACTCCCTGCTGGAGCAGATGGATCCGCTGTTCGGCGGCTTGAAAGGCGCCCCGAAATTTCCCCAGGTGCCGCTGTTGTCGCTGCTGTGGCGGGCCTACCGCCGCCATCACGATCCCGCCTACGCCCAGGCGGTGCGCCTGACCCTGGACAACCTGTGCCTGGGCGGGCTGCACGACCATCTGGGCGGCGGTTTCGCCCGCTATTCCACCGACGAGGAATGGCTGGTGCCGCATTTCGAGAAGATGCTCTACGATACCGCCCAGCTGATCGACCTTTTGACCTGTCTGTCGTCACAGCCCAATTCCCGGCACTACGCCCAGGCGGTGGAGCTGGCCATCGGCTGGCTGCGCCGCGAAATGAGCGATGCCACCGGCGCCTTCTGCGCCAGCCTCGATGCCGACAGCGAAGGCGAGGAAGGCCGCTACTATGTCTGGCCCTATCACGAACTGGAAGAGGCCCTGTCCGAGCCGCTGCGCGCGGTGTTCATCCGTTCTTTCGATGTGAGCCCGCACGGCAACTGGGACCATAAGACCATCCTGCGTTTTAAAACCGTGCCCGACCCCCGCGACGAATTTCTGCTGGCCGAGGCCTGCCGTCTGTTGTTGCTGCGCCGCGCCGAGCGTACGCCGCCGGCCCGCGACGATAAATGCCTGACCGATTGGAACGGGCTGGTCATTCATGCCCTGGCGCAGGCCGCCTTCCGCTTCGATCGTCCCGACTGGCTGAAGCTGGCCGAACGGGCCTATCAGGCGGTGCAAACCCATCTGGGGCGCGATCATCGCCTGTTCCATTCCTCCTGCCGGGGCCGGGTGCAGGCCGAGGCCATGCTGGATGATTACGCCTTCATGATCCGCGCCGCCCTGGCCCTTTACGAAACCACCGGCCGGACCGACACCCTCGACCAGGCCCGGCTGTGGCTGGACACCTTGAATCGCCACTATTGGGACGAGGACGGCGGCGGCTATTTTTTCACCGCCGACGATGCCCCCGGCCTGATCCTGCGCAGCAAAATTCTGCACGATGCCGCCACGCCCTGCGGCAACGGCGTCATGGTCGAGGTTTTGGCCCGGCTGTTTCTGCTGACCGGCGAAGAGCATTTCCGTCAGCGGGCCGAACGGATCATCACCGCCTGTGGCGGCGGCCTCGATACCGAGTTTCCCGCCATGACCAGTTTTCTCACCGGGTGGGAGCTGCTGAATTCGGGCCGCCAGCTCATCATCGTCGGCCTGGCCGATGATCCCAGCCGGGCCGCCCTGATCCGCGCCGCCGCCGAAGCCGACCGCAGCGCCCTGGTGCTGCAGAGTTTGACGCCCGATCAAAAACTGCCGCCCGGCCATCCGGCTGCCGCCCGTCTTGCCGCCGCCGCCGGCGCCACCGCTTTCCTGTGCCACGGCCCCGTCTGCGGCCTGCCGGTCCAAGACAGCGCCGCCCTGTCCCTTGCCCTCTCCTCCACCCCGTAAAGGACGCCATGCCCTATCTTACCGTTCCCAGCCCTCTCGGCGATCTCACCCTGTTCGAGGAAAACGGCCAGCTGGTGGCTCTCGACTGGGGCGCCGTCGATGGAGAAAGCGAAACGCCGCTGCTGCAAGCCGCCGCCCGGCAGCTGGACGCCTATTTCGACGGCAGGCTGCGCCAGTTCGATCTGCCGCTGGCCCCCGCCGGAACCACCTTTCAAAAGCGGGTCTGGAGCGCCATGCAAGCCATCCCCTACGGCCAGGTTCTGCGCTATGCCGATGTGGCCCGCATGCTGAACAGCGGGCCGCGCGCCGTGGGCGGCGCCTGCGGCCGCAACCCCCTGCCCATCCTCATTCCCTGCCACCGCATCGTCGGCAGCAACGGCGGCCTGGGAGGCTATTCCGGCCAGGATGGCATCGAAAGCAAACGTTTCCTGCTGAACCTGGAACAGGGAGAACCATCATGAGCAAGGCCATCCGCATCCACACCTACGGCGGCCCCGAGGTGATGCGCTGGGAAGAGGCGCCGGTGGGCAAACCCGGCCCAGGCGAAGTGCTGCTGCGCCATACCGCCATCGGCCTCAATTTCATCGATATCTATCACCGCACCGGCCTTTATCCCCTGCCCGCCCTGCCCGGCAGCATCGGCATGGAAGCCGCCGGCGAGGTTCTGGAGGTGGGCCCCGGGGTACAGGACCTGGAACCGGGCGACCGTGTGGCCTATGCCATGGGCACGCCGGGCGCCTATGCCCAGGAACGGCTGTTCCCCGCCGCCCGTCTGGTGCGCCTGCCCGAGGCGATTTCCGATCGCCAGGCCGCCGCCATGATGCTGCAAGGCATGACCGCGCGCTATCTGCTGCGCACCATTCACCGCGTCAAAAGCGGTGAGACCATCCTCATCCATGCCGCCGCCGGCGGGGTGGGGCTGCTGGTCTGCCAGTGGGCGAAACATCTGGGCGCCACCGTGATCGGCACCGTCAGCACCCCGGAAAAGGCCGCCCTGGCCCGGGCTCATGGCTGCGATCATCCCATCATCAGCAAACAGGAGGATTTCGTCGCCCGTGTGCGCGAGATCACCAACGGCGAAGGCGTGCCGGTGGTTTATGATTCCATCGGCAAGGATAGCTTCTACGGTTCGCTCGATTGCTTGAAGCCGCGCGGCATGATGGTGCTGTTCGGACAAAGCTCCGGAACCGTGGCGCCGGTGGATATCGGCATTCTGGCCAGCAAGGGCTCGTTGTTCCTGACCCGCCCCAGCCTGGGCCATTATGTGGCCAGCCGCGCCGATCTGCTGGCCAGCGCCCAGGATCTGTTCGAGGTGGTGGAAAGCGGCGCCGTCAAGGTGGAGATCAATCAGAGCTACGCCCTGGCCGATGCCGCCCAGGCCCACCGCGATCTGGAAGCCCGCAAAACCACCGGCTCCACGCTGCTGCTACCCTGAAAAAAAGGCGCTGTTTCACGTGAAACAGCGCCTTTTTTATAGCCAAGTTTTGCACATTATAACCAACCGGGCAATGCATTGCCCGGTTGTATCGTCCCTCGCCGGGCGGCGGCATCCGCCGCCTTGGCCAGCTCGCTCAAGGCTCGCTGGAAACCGGCCAACCCGTCATCTCAACGGTTGGCCGGTCTGAGATCAGCTGTTCATGGCATCGAAGAAATCGGAATTGGTCTTCGAATGCTTCAGCTTGTCCACCAGGAACTCCATGGCGTCCACCACGCCCATGGGCATCAGCACGCGGCGCAGCACCCACATCTTCGACAGCACGCCGCGGTCCACCAGCAATTCCTCCTTGCGGGTGCCCGACTTGGTAATGTCGATGGCCGGGAAAGTGCGCTTGTCCGACAGCTTGCGGTCGAGGATCAGCTCGGAATTGCCGGTGCCCTTGAACTCTTCGAAAATCACCTCGTCCATGCGGCTGCCGGTATCGATCAGCGCCGTGGCGATAATGGTCAGGCTGCCGCCCTCCTCGATATTGCGGGCGGCGCCGAAAAAGCGCTTGGGCCGCTGCAGGGCGTTGGCATCCACGCCGCCGGTCAGCACCTTGCCCGAGCTGGGCACCACGGTGTTGTAGGCGCGGGCCAGACGGGTGATGGAATCCAGCAGGATCACCACGTCGCGCTTGTGTTCCACCAGCCGCTTGGCCTTTTCCAGCACCATCTCGGTCACCTGCACATGGCGGGCCGCCGGTTCGTCGAAGGTGGAGCTGATCACCTCGCCCTTCACCGAACGGGCCATGTCGGTCACTTCCTCGGGCCGCTCGTCGATGAGCAGAACGATGAGATAAACCTCGGGATGATTGGCGGAAATGGCATGGGCGATGTTTTGCAGCATCACCGTTTTGCCGGTGCGCGGCGGCGCCACGATCAGGGCGCGCTGTCCCTTGCCCAGGGGCGAAATCAGATCGATGACCCGGGTGGTCAGATCCTTCTTGGTGGGATCCTCCAGCTCCAGCTTCAGCCGTTCGTCGGGATAAAGCGGAGTCAGGTTATCGAAGTTGATGCGATGCCGCACATTGTCCGGCGGCTCGAAATTGATGGTGTTGACCTTCAGCAGGGCGAAATAGCGCTCGCCGTCCTTGGGCGCACGGATCTGCCCTTCCACGGTATCGCCGGTCCGCAGGCCGAAGCGGCGCACCTGGCTGGGCGAGACATAAATGTCGTCGGGGCCCGGCAGATAGTTGGCCTGGGGCGAGCGCAGAAAACCGAAACCGTCGGGCAGGATTTCCAGAACGCCATCGCCATAGATGGGCAGATCGTTTTCCGCCAGCTGCTTCAGGATGGCGAACATCATATCCTGCTTGCGCAGGGTCGATGCGTTTTCGATCTGCAACTCCTCGGCGTAGGCGAGCAGTTCAGCCGGAGACTTGGCCTTCAATTCCTGAAGATTCATAGCGGATCCAATAATCTGGAAAACAGGAAACGGGGAGGTTTGGCGCAATAGCCTGGGAAAGAGCGCTCGCCAGGATCATGGCAGTGATGCCGGACGATGCGAAAAGACATGAGAACCGGGGCGAGCGCCGACCGATGGTCGAAGAATTAGCGAATCACTTCGGTCAAGTCAAATCTTAAAAAGGCTTGGTGATGACCAGAATGACGATGCCGATCATCAGCAGGGTGGGCACCTCGTTGAACACACGGAAAAACCTGGCGCTCTTTTTATTGCGGTCATGGGCGAAAGCCAGCCGGTAGCGTTCCAGCGCCACATTCACCAGGGTCATGGCCACCACCAGGGTCAGTTTGGCGTGCAGCCAGGCGTTTCCGGCCAAACCGATCTCGCTAACCATCAAAAGGCCCATGATCCAGGCCACCACGCCGGCCGGAATGGTGATGGCATGCATCAGGCGCCGTTCCATCATCTTGAACAGCTCCGACTGGTCGGAGCCCACCGGCACCCCGGCGTGATAGACCAGAAGCCGCGGCATGTAGAGGAGACCGGCCATCCAGGAGATCACCGCGATGACATGAATGGCTTTGAACCACAGAAAATACGCGCTCATGACAGCTCAGTTCTCCAGAATGGGGCCTTGATGCGGGCAGGCGGAACGATCGCCGGCGCACAGGCGGCCTTCCAGATGCGAACAGGGCGTCACGGCGGTGGCCAGGGCCCGCCGCGCCAGATCGGCCAAACCGGCGATAAAGGCGGGATGGCAGCCCAGGGCCGGAACCCGCACATAACGGGGCACGCCGCACTCTTTCGCCAGATGGCCGTATTCCAGATCCAGTTCCACCAGGGTTTCGGAATGTTCCGAAACGAAGGCGATGGGCACCACCACCAAAGGCTTGCCCTCCTGCCCGGCCCGGCGGATCTCGTCGTCGGTCGAAGGCTTCAGCCATTGCATCGGCCCCACCCGGCTTTGATAACAGATCCGCCAGTCGAGATCCGGCCGGCCCAGGGCGGCGACAACGGCGGCGGCGGTACGTTCGATCTGGGCCTGATAGGGATCGCCCTTGTCGATCACCGCCTGCGGCAGGCCGTGCGCTGAAAACAGCACCCGGGCTCCCTGCCCGGCCTCTGCCAGGGCCTTGGTCAAAAGATCGGCCTGCGCGGCGATCATGCCGGCTTCATCCGGCCAGCAGCACACCGTTTGCGTCGGCACCCGCAAACCGGCGCGACGGGCCGCCTTGTTCCAGGCCAGCAGCGAGGAACCGGTGGTGGGCCCGGCGTAATGCGGATAAAGCGGCAGCAGCAGGATGCGGTCGGGCTTCCAGGCCGCCACCTCGGCCACCGTTTCTTCCGTCAGGGGGTGCCAATAGCGCATGGCGATGAAACAGCGGACCTCGCTACCCGGATCCGCCGCCGCCAGGGCCTGCTGCAAAGCCGCCGCCTGTTGCCGGGTTAAATCCAGAAGCGGGGATTTTCCGCCGATTTTTTCATAAATGGCCCGGGCCACGGGGGCGCGGCGCCCGGAAATGAACCGGGCCAGCAGCCAGCGGATGGGATTGGGCGCCCCGATGATGGCGGCATCATTGAACAGATTGAACAGGAAAGGCCGGACAGCCTCCAGGCTGTCGGGGCCGCCCAGATTGAACAGAACGACCGCCAGTTTACCCGTCTGTGCCGCCATGGGCGTTATCTCCACGCTTTGACCCGTTCCGCCAGCCGGGCCACATGCTCGGGCGGCGTCGAGGGCAGGATGCCATGGCCGAGATTGAAAATGAACGGACCGCGGCCCAGGGTGGAGAGAATGCGGTCGATGGCGCGGTCCATGGCCTCGCCGCCGGTGATCAGCAGAATGGGATCGAGATTGCCCTGAACCGTCACCTTCGGCTGCAACATCTTGGCCGCCCATTCCAGCGGCACCCCGGTATCGAGGCTGACGGCATCAACGCCGGTTTTTTCCACATAAGGCAGCAGCAACGCCCCGGCGCCGCGCGGAAAGCCGATCACCGGAATGCCCGGCCGCTCGCGCTTCAGACGCTCCACCAGGCGCTGCGTCGGAGCGATCACCCATTTTTCGAATTCATCTTCCGGCAGTACCCCGGCCCAGGAATCGAAAAGCTGGATCGCTTCGGCGCCATGATCGATCTGGGTGATCAGGTAATCGCCGGTGGCCTGGACCAGAAGGTCGATCAAGGCCTTGAAAACATCGGGCTGGCCGTAGGCCAGCTTTTTCGTCTCGATAAAATCCTTGGAGCCCGAGCCTTCCACCATATAGGTGGCCACCGTCCAGGGAGCCCCGGCAAAGCCGATCAGCGCGGTTTCGGCGGGAATGGCCTTCGACAGGCGGGACACGGTTTCAAAAACCGGGGCCAGATGGCTGGCAAAACCCTCCAGCGACAGTTTGGCCAGGGCTTTGCCGTCGCGGATCGGCGGCAGTTTCGGCCCCTCGCCCTCCTTGAAGGCTACGGCCTGGCCCAGGGCATCGGGCACCACCAGAATATCGGAAAACAGGATGGCGGCGCTGAAGCCGTAGCGCCGCAGCGGCTGCAGAGTGACTTCGGTGGCCTTGTCCGGGCTGTAGCAAAGATCGAGGAAGCCACGGCAGCCAGCCCGTACCTCACGGTATTCCGGCAGATAGCGTCCGGCCTGGCGCATCAGCCAGAAGGGGGGCGGCGTGACGGTTTCGCCGGCGAGAGCGCGCAGGAAGGCCTTGGCGGGAGCGTGGGACAAGGGAGGTGCCTTTCCGTCTGACAGGGAAGAAGTCCGCCCATTCAATACAGGTCTTATAAGGTTTAGGAAAGGTAGCTGTGGTGGTGGATGCCTGTGGATAACGGGGATCGGACTCTGCCCACGGTTTTTCCCGATGCTTGTCCACGGACCGGCAAGGGGTGGGAAAACGGTGGATAAGTCAAGGGGAAAAGATTTGTATCTTATTGTTTTTATTAAATAAAATATCTGGATAAATGCCTTGTGAAAAATCGGGGCGGCGAAAGGTTTCGGCAAATTTCCGCTCTTTTCACCCCCCTTGCCGGCAAAATCGCGCACAGTCCAACCGGTCTGGTGATTAGGGGATGGCAAGCCTGCATCAAATTGGGCACACTTCCGCGAAACGGGCAGTTATCCCCGACGTTCGGTCTTATCCACAGGGTTGGGGCGGACAAGTCGTGAAGGACGCATGGTGAAAAAGTTCCATTTGCATCTGGTTTCGGACGCCACCGGCGAAACCGTTTCCGCTGCCGCCCGCGCCTGTCTGGTGCAGTTCGACAAGGTCGAGGCCATTACCCATCTGTGGTGTCTGGTGCGGACCGAGGGCCAGGTGGAGCGGGTGATCAGTGGCATCGAGGCCAATCCCGGCCTGGTGCTGGCCACTGTTCTCGACGGCGGCGTGCGTGGTCTGCTGGAAGAGGCCTGCCGCCAGATGCATGTGCCCTATGTGCCGGTGCTGGATCCGGTGATGGCGGCGCTGTCGGGCTATCTCGACAGCGAGTTCGGCACCGAACCGGGGCGCCAGCACGTGCTGGATGCCGAATATTTCAAGCGCATCGACGCCATGCATTTCACCCTGGCCCATGATGACGGCCAGATGCTGCAGGATCTCGACAAGGCCGAGATCATCCTGGTGGGCATTTCCCGCACCTCGAAAACCCCCACCTGCATGTATCTGGCCAATCGCGGTCTCAAGGCCGCCAATATTCCGCTGGTGCCGGGCATCGAGCCGCCGCCCGAGCTGTTCGCCGCCCGCCGTCCGCTGATCGTCGGCCTGACCAAGGAGCCGAAAAGCCTGAGCGATATCCGTAAATCGCGGCTGCAGCTGCTGAACGACGATCCCGAATCCGATTATGCCGATCTCGACAGGGTGCGCGAGGAGGTGGCCATGGCCCGCCGGCTGTTCGCCCGCCACGGCTGGCCGGTGATCGACGTGTCGCGCCGCTCCATCGAGGAGGCCTCGGCGGCCATTTTGCAGCTTTATGCCCGCCGCAACGGCCAGAATCCGGGGCAGATCGTATGAAGACGGTTCTTCTGGCCTCCACCAGCCGCACCCGCATCAGCCTTTTGATGGCCGCCGGCGTGCCGGTGGAGGCGCATCCTCCCGGCGTTGACGAGGCGGCGGTGAAGCAAGCCCTGCGGGCCGAGGGCGCCAGCCCCGAGGCCGCCGCCGAGGCCCTGGCCGAACTGAAGGCCACCCGGCTGTCGCTTCGCCGGCCCGAAGCCCTGGTGGTGGGGGCCGACCAGATGCTGGACTGCGAAAACCGCTGGTTCGACAAACCGGACGACCGCGCGGCGGCCCGCCGCCAGCTGCTGGAACTGCGCGGCCGCCGCCACCGGCTGATCAGCGCGGTGGTGATGATGCAAAACGGTGTTCGGCTCTGGCATCATACCGCCGGCGCCACCCTGACCATGCGCGCCTTTTCCGAGGCCTTTCTCGACACGTATCTGGAAAAGGCCGGCCCCGCCATCCTGTCCTCGGTGGGGGCCTATCAGCTGGAAGGGCTGGGCAGCCAGCTGTTTTCCGCGATCGACGGCGATCATTTCACCATTCTCGGGCTGCCGCTGCTGCCGCTCCTGGAGATGTTCCGCCAGCATGGAGTGATCCCCACATGATTCTTTCGGGCAAAGCCCTGCTGGCCGGAGTGATCGGCTGGCCGGTGGGCCATTCCCGTTCGCCGCGCCTGCACGGATACTGGCTGGAACGCCACGGCATCGACGGCGCCTATCTGCCGCTGGCGGTGCGCCCCGGCGATTTTGCCGAGGTGTTGCGCGCCCTGCCCCGCATGGGCTTTCGCGGCGCCAACGTCACCGTGCCGCACAAGGAACAGGCCCTGGCTCTGGCCGATCACGTGGACCCGCTGGCCCGGCGCATCGGCGCCGTCAACACCCTGGTGGTGCGTCCCGATGGCAGCCTGGAAGGCCGCAATACCGATGCCTTCGGGTTTCTGGAAAATCTGCGCCAGGGCCGGCCCGGCTTCAAAGCGGCGCAGGGGCCGGCGGTGGTGCTGGGCGCGGGCGGCGCGGCGCGGGCGGTGATCGCCGCCCTGCAGGATGACGGCTGCCCCGAAATCCGCCTGTTGAACCGCACCCGCAGCCGCGCCGAAGAGGTGGCGGCGGCTCTGGGCGGCCCGGTAAGGGTGCTGCCCTGGGAGCAGCGCGCCGAGGGTTTGGACGGCGCCGCCCTGGTGGTCAACACCACCACCCTGGGCATGAACGGCCAGCCGCCGCTGGAGCTGTCCCTGTCGGCCCTGCCCGTCACGGCGCTGGTCACCGATATCGTTTACGCGCCGCTGCAAACGCCGCTGCTGGCGGCGGCGGCGGCGCGCGGCAACAAGGTGGTGGACGGCTTGGGCATGCTGCTGCATCAGGCCCGGCCCGGTTTCGCCGCCTGGTTCGGGGTGATGCCCGAGGTGAGCGAAGACCTGCGGCGGTTCGTGGAGGACGCATGATCATACTGGGACTGACCGGCTCCATCGGCATGGGCAAAACCACGGCGGCCAATCTGCTGCGCCGCCTCAAGGTTCCCGTGCACGACGCCGATGATGTGGTGCACCGGCTGCTGGCCAAGGGCGGCGCCGCCGTGCCGTTGATCGAGGCGGCGTTTCCCCATACCGTGTGGGGCGGCGCCGTCGATCGGCCCCGCCTGGCGGCGCGGGTGTTCGGCGATGATCACGCCCTGAAAACCCTGGAAGCGATCCTGCATCCCATGGTCCGGCGCGAGGAGCTGGCCTTCCTGCGGCGCCAGCGCCGCCGCCGCCGTCCGGTGGTGGCCCTGGATATTCCGCTGCTGTTTGAAACCCACGGCGAGGACCGCTGCGATGCGGTGGCCGTGGTCAGCTGCCCGGCCTTCTTGCAGGAACAAAGAGTGATGGCCCGCCACGGCATGACTCACGCCAAGCTGGCGGTGATCCGCCGCCGTCAGATGGCCGATCACGAGAAACGCCGCCGCGCCGATTTCGTGCTGCCCACCGGTTTGGGACGGCGGCTGACCTTGCGGAAATTGCGGGCCGTGCTGGCCCGGCTGCGGGAGCGCGCCTGATGCGGGAAGTGGTGCTGGATACCGAAACCACCGGCCTTGATCCGGCTTCGGGCCATCGCGTGGTGGAAATCGGCTGCGTGGAGCTGGTCAATCATCTGGCGACCGGCGAGGTGTTTCACAAATATATCAATCCCGAACGCGACATGCCGGTCGAGGCTTTCAACGTGCACGGTCTGTCGGAAGAGTTTTTGAGCACCCAGCCGCTGTTCGCCGAGATCGCCGCCGGGTTTCTCGAGTTCATCGGCGATGCGCCGCTGATCATTCACAATGCCGAATTCGATATCAAATTCCTGAACTGGGAACTGAAACTGCTGGGGCAGGCGCCCATTCCGCTGGAGCGGGCCATCGATACGGTGAAAATCGCCCGCAAGCGCTTTCCCGGCTCGCCGGCCAATCTCGATGCCCTGTGCCGCCGCTTCGAGATCGATAACTCCGCCCGCGACAAGCACGGCGCCCTGCTCGATTCCGAACTTCTGGCCGAAGTGTATCTGGAGCTGATCGGCGGCCGTGAACCCGGCCTGACCCTGCTGGGCACCCCCGCCGCCGGCCCGGCCAACGCTGCGCCGGCCAACCCGGCTTTCCCGGCGGCGCGGAATTTCCGCCCGCCCCGCCCCCATCAGCCCCTGCCCGAGGAACTGGCCGCCCACGAGGCCTTTCTCGGCAAATTGAAAAATCCGGTGTGGAGCCGCGAGTGACATAAAAAAGGCCGCCGTTTCTTGAGAAACGGCGGCCTTTTTATTCGCTTTAAGTGCGGCTCAGGCGGTGCCGACCGGGCCCTGCTGCTCCATGCGCTGGCGGTACAGCGACACGAAATCCAGAGGCTGCAGCATCAGCGGCGGGAAACCGCCGTTCTGCGTGGTTTCGGCCACGATGGCGCGGGCGAAGGGGAACAGAATGCGCGGGCATTCGATGAGCAGCATGGGCTGCACATGTTCCTCGGGCACATTCAGGGTGAAAAGGCCGCCATAGACCAGTTCCAGGATGAAGGCGGTCTTATCGCCCAGCTTGGCCTCGACATTCAGCAGCAGCGACACTTCGAACAGGGAGTCCTGCACCGGATTGGCCTGAACATTGACCTTGATGCCGATTTCCGGCGCGGTGGTCTGCATGTCGGTGAAGATGGCCGGGGCGTTCGGGGCTTCGAACGACTGATCCTTCACATACTGCATATTGACCAAAAGCGGCGGAAGCGCCTGCTGGGATTCTTGTTCAGACATCGCGGACTCCAAGTCTTGCGGAAGGTCGTGTCGCGGGCGGCAGGGCCCGGAAACCCCGTTGGATCGGGGCTTGAGCACTAACACGGAACGCCCAGAGGCACAACAGAAGGGGATTACAATAAGAGACGCGGCGGTGTTTTGCCGTTTTTCCTGTCGGCGGGTGTGTGCCCGTCCGGCTGTACCACGGTAAAATCGCCGTCGATGATGGTGGTATCGCCGGCACCGGGGTCGGGTGGGCCCCAGCGGGCCTCGGTGCGGGCGGCGTACATGCGGGTTTTGGCCTTAAGCGCCAGTTCCCCATAGACCAGGCTGCGCACCGGCGGCAGAAACAGCAGCAGGGCCAGGGCGGTGCCGAGATAGCCGGGGATCAGCAGCAGCAGGCCGGAAAAGGCGGCGGCGGCGGCATCGAACAGAGTGCGCAAGGGCAGTTCGCCGCGATTGAGATCGCGCTGAAACCCGGCGGCGATGGACAGGTTGTTTTTCTGCAGCACCACCAGCCCCAGCAGCGCCGAGGCGAACAGCCCGAAAATGGCGCCCGGCCAGCCGAGAATTCCGGCCATCTGCACCAGCACAAACAGCTCCAGGAAAGGCCATGCCAACAGGAAGATGAAGAAGATCCAGGCCATGCTTGCTCTTTACCTTACAACCGCTTATGTACGAACAGGCGTTTTTCGGCCGGGATGCGTCGCCCCACTGTTGCGGGTTTGTCATGTACCGACCGTTATAACACGGCCCAGGGCGGAAAACCGGGCGGAAAACCGCTGCGAAAAGCGCCTGGGCAGGCGGAAAAACTTGGGGCCTCCATGCAAGACGGATCGCACTTCATCGAAATCATCTTCTTCGCCCTGCTGGCGGTGTTTATCGGCTTGCGCCTGCGCAGCGTGCTGGGCAGCCGCCCCGAGGACCAGGATCAGCCGCAAGGGGGGGTCGGCCAGGCGCCGCTGCGGCCGGCGGTGCCGCCGCCGCCCCGTTCCGAACCGGCGTCGCCGCGCTTCGGCAAGGGGCTGGACGCCATCGCCGCCGCCGACCGCGATTTCAACCCCGACGCCTTTCTGCAAGGGGCCGCCGCCGCCTTCGAGATGATCGTGCGGGCCTTCATCGCCGGCGACGAGGCCGGGCTGCGGCCGCTGCTGTCCGATGAGGTGTTCGGCAATTTCACCCAGGCCCTGCGGACACGGCGCGCCAACGGCGAACGCTGCGCCAACCGCCTGGACAGCATTCTCGACGCCGAGATCACCGAGGGCGGCGTGCAGGGCGGCATGGCCCTGGTCACCGTGCGTTTCCTCAGCCGTCAGGTCATCTGCCAGCAGAGCGCCGACGGCAGCCTGCTGTTCGGCGATCCCGACCGCGCCGTGGAAATCCGCGATCTTTGGACCTTCGCCCGCCCGCTGGCCAGCAGCGATCCCAACTGGCGTTTGGTCGCCACCCAAAGCCACGACGCCTGATGATGACGCGGCCCGGCTTTTATCCCCTGCTGCTGTTGCTTCTGGCCGGTCTGGGTCTGGCCGGCTGTTCCTCGGGCCCCAGCCTCAACCAGGGCGGCCCCGCCACCGGTGCCATGAGCAACGGCGCCATCAGTCTGGAACCGGTCACGTTCCAGGAGCTGCCGGGCTGGCGGGAAGACCGGGTGCTGGCGGCCCTGCCGGCGCTGCGCCGCAGCTGCCGCAAGATCACCGCCATGCCGGAAGGCCGCCAGCTGGGCCTGGCCGGGGCCGCCAGCGACTGGACCGGCCCGTGCGGCGCCCTGCGCGCGGTGGAGGACGAAATGTCGGCGCGCGACTGGGCCGAACGCTGGCTGCAGCCCTATCTGGTAACGGCGGGCGGCTCGCCCGAGGGGATTTTCACCGGCTATTGCGAGGCGGCGCTGAACGGATCGCGTCAGCCCAGCGCCCGCTACCGCTACCCCCTTTACGCCCGCCCCGCCGGCTGGCCGGCCAACCCCGCCCGTTACGGCGAGCGTCTGCCCAGCCACCGCGAGATCGACGATGGCGCCCTCAGGGGCCGCGCCCATGTGCTGCTGTGGGTGGATGATCTGGTGGATGCCAATATTCTGCAGATCCAGGGGTCGGGCGAGGTGCGCCTCGACGACGGTTCGGTGGCGCAGGTGGGCTATGACGGCAACAACGGCCGCGAGTGGGTGGGGCTGGGCACCATTTTGCGCCGCCACCGCCTGATCGGCCGCCATCAAAGCAACATGCCGGCCATCCGCGCCTGGCTGAAGGCCCATCCGGCCCAGGCGCCGGCCCTGATGAGCGAAAACCCCCGCTACATCTTCTTCCGCTTCCTGAATGCCGAGGGTCCGGTGGGCGCCGAAGGGGTGGCGCTGACGCCGGGCCGCAGTCTGGCGGTGGATCCGCGCTATATTCCGCTGGGCATGCCGCTGTGGCTGGATACCGCCGATCCGCAGGGCCGCCCGCTGCGCCGTCTGATGGTGGCGCAAGACAGCGGCAAGGGCATCGTCGGCGTGGTGCGCGGCGATTATTTCTGGGGGCCGGGGGAAACCGCCTTCGATCAGGCCGGCCGCATGCGCAGCCGGGGCCGCTATTATCTGCTGCTGCCGCGTCAGCGCTCATCGCCGCTGGCCTGGGACGGACAGTAATGCCGCGCCAGCCCATACCCCCGGAAACCGTGGCCTATGAGGCTTTGCGCCGCGCCCATATGATGGGCCGGGTGGTGATTTTTACCGATGCCCATATTCTGAACCGGCCCGGCTCGCCGGTTTATTCCCCGCTCGATGTCTTTGTGCCCACCCTGGTGCTGATGGCCAGCAGCCTGACCCTGCTGTTCGCTTTCGGTCTGGTGCAGTGGCTGGTGGCCCTGGTGCTGATCGTGCTGTGGCAGGCCTATGGGGCCCGTTATTTCGTCGAATGGCGGCTGCACCGCCGCACGGTGACGGCGGTGGTGCGCAATCTCTACAACATGAAACTGCTGTGGCAGATGGGCGGCATCGCCGTGGCCCTGAAGGAATGGCCGGAAAAGAACTGTGTGGCGCCGTTCGGCGACTGGCAGGCCTTTGCCGGCGATTTTCTCATCGATCCCGAACCGCCGCCGGACGGGGCATGATGAGCAATGATCGCCGCCGCCGTCTGGTCAGCCGCGACGAGGCGCGGCTGTGGCGCGAGGTTATGAAAGGCGCCACCGCTTTCGAGGGCCGCCTGCCCGAGGAGGAGGACGCGCCGCCGCCCGCCCCCGATCTGGCGCCGCTGCCGGTGCCGCCGCAAAATCCGCCGCCGCGCGAGCCGGCGCCGCCCGGCGGCGCGGCGCGGCAAAGCCACCGCCTTGATCACGGCAAGACCGTGGGCATCGACCGCCGCACCGCCGAACGGCTGAAGAAAGGCGGCATGGCCATCGAGGCCCGTCTCGATCTGCATGGCCTGATCCAGGACGAAGCCTACAGCGCCCTGCGGCGTTTCATTCTGGCCTCGTTCGAACGGGAGCGGCGCTGCCTGCTGGTGATTACCGGCAAGGGCACGCGCGAGGGCAGCGGCGTGCTGCGCGGCCAGGTGCCGCGCTGGCTGAACGAGGCGTCGCTGCGGCCGTTCATCCTGGCCTTTTCCTATGCCCAGCCCCGCGATGGCGGCGAAGGCGCGCTTTATGTGCTGCTGAAGAGGCGGCGGTGACTCCCTTCGGCCGTAAAATCCGCGCCTTGCGCGATCTGCGCGGCATCAGCCTGAAACAGATGGCGCAGGATCTCAATCTGTCCTCGGCGTATCTGTCGGCGCTGGAACATGGCCGGCGCGGCCGTCCCAGTCCGGGGCTGGTCATGCAGATCCTGGGCTATTTCAATGTGATCTGGGACGAGGCCGAGGATCTGAAACGGCTGGCTGATCTCAGCCATCCCAAGGTGACTTTGGATACCTCGGGCCTGTCGCCCGAGGCGGTGGAACTGGCCAACCGTTTGCACCAGCAAATCCGCACCCTGCCGCCGGAGCGGATCGCCCGGCTTTTGGCCCTGCTGCGCGAGCCGCTGCCGTGACCGCGCCGCCGCTTTTCCCCGCCGAGGCCCGCCGGGTGCTGTGGAGCCAGTTCATTCTGGCCGGCACCCTGGCCGTGGTGGCGCGGCGCGGCTCCGGCGCCTTCGCCTATACCGATACCCATGCCGGTTCGGGGCGGCTGCCCGGAGCGCCTGCCCTTTTGGCGCCGCTGCTGGCGGCGGGCGGTGATTTTCAGGGCCAGGCGTTTTTCCAGGCGCTGCAGGGACAGGCCCCCGCTTTCCATCCCGGCTCCTGGGTGCTGGCCGGACGGGTGCTGACGGCGGCGGGCCGCGAGCCGGAGATCGACGTCAACGATATCGACGCCGCCGCCCTGGCGGCGGCGCGGGCGCACCGCGAAGGCCTGTGGACGCGCTTTTGGCGGCACGACTGGTTTTCCTTTCTGCGCAGCCGGCTCGATCTGGCCCATCCGCCGCAGTTCGTGTTCATCGATCCGCCGCCCGACGATGCGCGCGGCCCGGCCTATGCCATCGATGCCGCCATTCTGCTGGATACCCTGAAGATTCCCTACATGGTCAGCTATCCGGCGCTGGAGGCCCAGGAGTCCATCGATCAGATCGGCCGCACCGGGCTGGAGCTGCTGGCCGGCGCGGCGCCGGCGGGGGTGCTTCTGGGGGGCGGCGCCGAACAGGCGCTGCTGGAGCTGCTGCCCGATCTGCGGCGGCTGGCGCCGCTGCTGGGGGGCCGCTTCCAGCCCCGTCTGCCGCAGGCCTTTGCCTATATGATCTGATACCGGCCAACCCTTGAAGTGACGGGTTGGCCGGTATCCAGCGAGCATTGAGCGAGCGGCCAAGGCGGCGGATGCCGCCGCCCGGCGAGGGACGATACAACCGGTCAATGCATTGGCCGGTTGGTATGACGCCTGAAAAGAAAGGTTCATCGCGGATTAGCGGGGAGACGGGCGGACAACGGCACCTTCTGACACACTGGTAGTCGCCAAACATCACAGACTGCCAGAGGGGGCGCCGTTGTCCGAGGGGGATGCTACGTCATGGCTCGG